>Ga0136613_10001023_pt1 | contig 13958 bp, 14 predicted proteins | sample AntDrymUQ2722106_2_FD_106649 | JGI IMG/M metagenome (GOLD analysis project Ga0136613, IMG submission 106649) | Polar desert sand microbial communities from Dry Valleys, Antarctica - metaG UQ272 (21.06) | ecosystem: Environmental > Terrestrial > Soil > Desert | place: Antarctica: Dry Valley... | reverse complement strand
AGGATCCGCCGCTCGACGTCCTCCGGAATCGGCCGGTCGGCGAAGTTCCGCCAATCCCGCTTGCTCGCGATCGCCAGGTAAGTGTCTATGGAGTGAGCCTACTCCCCCCCGTCGAGCGCAGCGCTGAAGAACCCCGAAAGCGCCTCGGTGACGGCTGCGGGCGCGTCTTCCATCGCGAAGTGACCGGCTGCCGGCACGAGGACGAGGTCGGCGCCCGGGATCGCGTCGCGTAGCCGCGCCGCAAGTGCCGGGCTCAGCCATTGGTCTTCGGCCCCCCAGACGATTCTGACCGGAACGCGAATGGTCTCGAGCAGCGGCTCGAACTCTGTCGTGTCGTCCTCGTCGAACCCGGCGACCTTCTGCAGATAGGCCGCCTGACCGCTTTCGCCGGCCCAGGGGCGTTGATAGGCGGCGAGCGTCTCCTCGTCCATGCCGCCGTGGACCGCGGTGCGCAGGTGCGTCTCGGTGATCATCCGGAAGACGTGGTTCGGCATCGTCCGGTACGTATCGAGATGCGCTTGGACGTGGCGCGTCGTGGCTGTGATCCAGGGTGCGAACACGACCGGGTCGACGAGCCCGATCCGCCGAAAGGCACATCGGTGCAGGAGGTGGGCGCGAAGCGCGATCGCACCGCCGATGTCGTGGCCCGCGATAGCGGGCGCCTCGAGCTCCCAGCGCTCGAGGAGCTCGACCAGTGTGCGCGCGTGGCGCGCGATCGAGAGCTCCGCGTCGGGCGGCGCCGGGGAATCGCCGTACCCGGGCAGGTCAAAGACGTAGACGGAGAACCGGCTCGCCAGCGCGGGAGCGATCCTCCGCCACAGGTACGACCAACTCGGCGTCCCGTGTACCAGCACGAGTGGCGGGCCGTCTCCGAGGACGTCCCAGACGACCTCGCCCGCCCTCCGGGTGAGGCGCCAGCCAGGCGCCAGGCGCCCCTCAGGCGTCACGGGTCGCCGCCCCGGTGGGCTCCCGCGTCGTGACGAGCGCCAAGAGCTCGGCGAGCCTCGAGTCCGCCGGCGATTTCGGCAGCCCAGGTGAGGGATGACCCTGTTCGGCGGCGACGGCGGCAAGCTTCGCCTCGATGATCGCGGCCCATTCAGGGTCCTCCGGCTCGCCGGGCGCCTCGGTCGCGGGCGAGGTGAACGTGCTTCCGTCGCGGGTCGTCACGGTCACGACGGCGAGCCGGCGTGCGGGGAACGCGCGGTCGAGGCCTGGGTCGACGGTCACCTGGATCAGAGGGACGAGCGCCCGGGCCGCCCGGTCCGCGAGCCCCGGCCCGAGAACGTCGTCGGGGCCGAAGCGATTGTGAGCCAGCGCGACGGCGACGGGCCAGACGACGCTGTACTGCGCCTCCTCGGTTGTCCGCGGGAGGCCGCGGGCCACGCCCGCGAGCTCGGCGAAGCTCCTGATCTCGACCTGCCCCACGTCGTCGGGCGCGAAGCCGTGCTCGGCGCGCAGTCGGAAGGCTGCCTCGAGGGCCGGGTGCGCCCAGCGGCAGCAGGGAAACTTCTTGACGTAGACCTCCTCGACGCGCCAGCGCTCGCCCAGATCGGGGCAGGCGCGCTCGGCGAAGACGCTTCCGACGGACGTGAACCCGCGCGCCGCGAGAAGGGCGGCCGACGTTCCGAGCAGGGCGCCCCAGCCGCACGCGTCCTTCGTCATCGCCGGCTCGGCGACCGAGCGCATGATGGGCGCGCCGGGAGCGTGATACTCGGCGAGGCCGAGCGCCGCGGCGATTCCCGCGGGCTCGAGACCGAGCAGGCTCGCGGACGCCGCGGCCGCTCCGAGCGCACCCCAGGCGCCCGACGCGTGGTAATCGCTCGAGCGCTCGTGCAGCTCGATCCCGGCCCGGATGGCGATCTCGTAGCCGACGGCAATGGCCGCCAAGAGCTCCTCGGGGTCCGCCTCGGTCGTCTCCGCCACGGCGAGGGCGGCCGGTATCACGTTCGCCCCGGGGTGGCCCTTCGTCAGGCGGTGGCCGTCGTCGAAGTCGAGCGCGTTGGCCAGAACGCCGTTGGCCCACGCAGCGCCCGTGACCGACAGCCTGCGCCCGTCGAAGTAGGAGGTCGCGGCGCCTCCGGGGTGCTCGGCGGCCGCGTACTCGGCCGCGATGTGGGCAGTCGGCGTCCGGCGGCCGGCGACGGAGACCGCGACGTGATCACGGACGAGCGAGCGCACCCGGCTGCGGACCCGAGCGGGGACGTCACGCCACTCGAGCTCGGTGACGATCTCCGTGACCGCTGGGTGAGGGACTACAGGTCTTTGGCGAACTCGCGGTACTCCTTCTTTACCTGCGGGTCGGTCCCGAGGAACGCGTGCTTCGACATGTCGGCGCTGTAGCGGCTCGCGGGGGGAGTGCGCCCGAGCGCCTCGGCAACGCTCCGGATGTGGTGAGGGGCGGCGCCGCAGCAGACCCCGAGGTACGTGACGCCGAGCTCCGAGGCCGCGCGGGCGAAGTCGGCGAGCTCGAAGCGGTTGCAGACGAACGGGTCGAGGCCCGTGGGAAACGGCCGGCCGTCTGGGAACGAGTCGTACCCCGGATCGGTGAGCGACTGGAAGGTCGGCTCCTGCTCGTGGGTGCGGTAGGGGACCGGGAGCGCCGCCACGTGCCCGTCCACCTCTTCGCGGATCCGGCGGAGGAGCGGCAGCATCGTCTCCGGCCCCCGGATGCAGTTCAGGCCGACGACGTCGGCGCCGGCGTCCTCGAGCCGCTTGCACGCCTCCTCGGGCTTCCAGCCTTCGCGAGTCTCCGGCTGCTGGTGGATCGCGAGCGTGACGACCGCCGGCAGGCCGGCGCCCTTGATCGCCTCGAGTGCGATCGTCGCCTCTGTCGCCCAGGAGAACGTCTCCGCGATGACGAAGTCGGCGCCCGCCTCGGCGGCCCAGCCGACCTGCTCCTCGAACATCTCGCGGACCTGGCGGTGCGTCGAGTCGTCCTCGGGGACGTACACGTTCGTGTTGCAGATGTCGCCGGCGAACAGGGCATCCGTCTCGTCGGCGACCTCCTTTGCGATCGCGAGGGCCTGGCGGTTGAGCGGCTCGAGGTCGTCCTCGCGACCGATGATGCGGAGCTTCTCGCGGTGCGCGTAGTAGGTGAAGGCCTCGACGACGTCTGACCCCGCGTGCACGAACTCCCGGTGGAGCTGCGCGACGAGCTCGGGGTGCTCGAGCACCACCTCGGGCACGAAGGCTCCCGCTTGGAGGTAGCCGCGCCGCTCGAGCTCGAAGAGGTAGCCCTCGGCGCAGATGACAGGCCCGCGCTCGAGGCGCTGGAGCAGCCCCGCCTTCGCCTCGGTTTGGTTCACGATGTGCCTCCCCTGGTATTGCATTTGTGGCAACTCAAGTTGCGAGTATCGTGACGCATGAGAGGCATGGCCGCAACCAGCCTAGAGCGCACGCAAAGTGAGCGGGTCTCTCCGCAGTACGAGCGCCTTCTTGCGCTCCTCGAACGCGGCGACCCTGTCATCCTCGACGGCGGGATCGCGACAGAGCTCGATCCCTCGCAAGCCGGCGAGCTGCGCGACTCCGACAGGGGGCTCTGGGGAACCGGGGCGCTTCTCCACGCACCCTACGCCGTCCTCGACGTCCACCGCGGCTACGTCTCCGCCGGATGTGACGTCCTGTCGACGAATACGTGGGCGCTGCTCGCCGCCGCAGAGCTGCGGACGGGGGGGAGCGGCCGCCAGGGGGGCGAGACGCCCTGGATGGATCTCGCCCGGCTCGGCATCAGGCTCGTCCGGGAGGCCGTCGAGGAGGCGGGCAAGTCGGCCGAGTGCGCCGTCGCCTTCAGCCTGAACGGGGACGTCGAGAGCGAGGAGCGGCTGGACACCCTTCGGCTCTTGACCCGCGTCTTCGACGAGCACCCGCCGGACCTCATTCTCATGGAGACGATGTCCCTGGTCCGCGACGGCCTGACCTTCCCGGCCGTCGAGCTCATGCTGGAGACAGGCATCCCGGTCTGGCTCAGCTTCCGCCGCTGCCGGCACGGGGTTTGCGGGGTGTACGGCCAGCATTGGGGAGGGCCCGAGGGTGACCTGTTCGGACGCGCCGCCCGGCGACTCGAAGGGCTCGGCGTCTCGGCGCTTCTCGTGAACTGTCTACCGCCAGAGCACGTCGAAGGGATGCTCCCCTGGTTGCGGGACTTCACAGATCTCCCACTGGGCGCCTACCCCAACCTCGGGTACTTCTCCGACTCGGGCTGGCAGCCGGACGATCGAGTCGGCCCGGAGGAGTACGCGGAGCTGGCGCTTCGCTGGCGCGATCAGGGAGCCCAGATCGTCGGAGGTTGTTGCGGCACGACGCCGGCCCACGTCGAGGCGGCCCGCCGGCGTCTCGAAGGCACGAAGCCGGGCCGTCCGCGGAGCGAGCCCCTGCCGGCTCCGGCGAGCGACGCGCAGCCGCTCACCTCCCTCCGACCGTGGCTCGGCGAGCAAGGCGACCTCCTCTACCCGCTGCCTCTGCCGGAGCTCACGTTCGATCCAGGGGTCTTCGTGCCGACGGTCGGGAGCCTCCTCGTCTGGAAGCACTTGCTCCGAGAAGGCACCGGAGAGGCGAAGCGGTGCCTCGATGTCGGCTGCGGAAGCGGTCTCCTCTCCGTCCAGCTCGCTCTGAACGGCGCGGAGCACGTGCACGCGGTCGACATCCAGCGCGAGGCGGTCGCCAACACGCTCGCGAACGCGTTTCGAAACGGCGTCGCCGACCGCGTCACCGGCGCAGAGGTCGACCTCTACATGGTCGAGCCGGACGAACGGTACGACGTGGTGATCGGCAGCCTCTACCAGATGCCGGTCGATCCGTTCGAGCGGTTCACGGGTCACCGGCCGCCCGATTACTGGGGCCGAAACCTGGTCGACCACCTGATCGGCCTGCTTCCGCGTCTCCTCGCGGCGGAGGGCGTCGCTCTCGTCATGCAACTCTCGATCCTCAGCCAGGTCACGACCGCCGACCTGCTCGAGCGCGTGGGGCTCCGCGCCCGCGTGGTCGACTTCGGCTTCTTTCCCTTCACACCGCTCTTCGAGGCGAACCGCAGGCAGATCGAGCATGTGGAAGCCCTCTCCGACGCCCACCACCTCCGCTTCGGGAACGAAGACGTCATGGTCGCGTACTTGCTCGAGATCACGCGCGCCTGATCCTTCCGAGCCGCTTGCATTCACCGCGTGCGGGTTCATAATCGGCAACCGTGAGTGCTGAGACAGCAACCAGCCTTCGCCGAGGCGTCGCGATCCTCCTCGCTTTCGAGAGCGAGAGCGGGGCCTCGAGAGAGGCTCTCGGAGTCACCGAGATCGCAAACCTGATCGGACGGGAGAAGAGCCAGGTCTCGCGCACGCTCAAGACGCTCGCCGAGTCGGGCTTGGTCGAACGCGACCCGGACACGCTTCGATATCGACTCGGCTGGCGGCTCTTCGCGCTGGCCGCTCAGGCCGGGGAGCGGCAGCTGCTCGTCGAGGCCGGCGCGTCGCTTCGCGCCGTCGTAGGTGAGGTCGACGAGCGCGCACATCTCTCGGTCCTGCGGGGATCGCAGGTCGTGACCGTCCTGTCCGAGTCGCCCACGCACGCAGTGCAGGCGAGCGGCTGGATCGGGCGTGCGGTGCCGGCCTACTGCACGTCCTCCGGGCGCGCGCTTCTCTTCGACCACGACCGGGATGCCCTCGCTGCGGTGTTCGAGAGCGTCGAGCTCGGCCGGCACGGCCCGAACGCGCCGCGCGACATCGACGAGCTCCACGAGCGCGTGCTCGCCGCCCGCGCGCGCGGGTACGCAGTCGTCGACGAGGAGTTCGAGGTCGGACTCGTGGCGGTCGCCGCTCCCGTATACGACTTCCGCGGCCGGATCGTCGCCGCGCTGAACGTCTCGGCGCCGAAGTTTCGCTTTGCGCGGCGGTTGCGCTCGGCCGGCGCGACGGTGAAGGACGCGGCCGCCGAGCTCTCGAGCCGCCTCGGCCGGCCGGAGGACCAGCGCGTGAGCGTGGAGGCAGCCCGGTGAAGGACTTCTTCGACTATCTCTCCGCGCGGCGGGACCATCTGATCGAGCTCGGCCTCGAGCACATCCAGGTCGTGGCGCTCTCGATCACCATCGCCACGGTGATCGCCGTGACGCTCGGCGTGCTCGTCTACCGCCGGCCGCGCCCCGCGCAGATCGTGCTGGCCGTCACCGGGATGTTCCTGACGATTCCGTCGTACGCCCTCTTCGGGCTCTTCATCCCGATCGTCGGCCTCGGCTGGCAGCCGACGGTCATCGCGCTCGTCATGTACGCCCTCCTGCCGATCGTCCGGAACACGGTCACCGGCCTGCACGGCGTCGACCAGGCGATCATCGAGTCCGCCCAGGGGATGGGAATGGGTCGCTGGCGACGGCTCTTTCGCATCGAGCTTCCACTCGCCTGGCCGGTGATCATGGCGGGGATCCGGGTCTCGACGCTGATCCTGATCGGGATCACGGCGATCGCCGCGGCCGTGAACGGGCCCGGGCTCGGCCAGGACATCTTCGACGGCCTGGCGCGGATTGGCGGCGCGTCGGCACTGAACCTCGTCCTTGGCGGCACGCTCGGAATCGTCGCGCTCGCGCTTCTCTTCGACGCGGCCTTCGCCGGCGTGACTCGACTGACAACCTCGAGGGGGATCCGTGACTGATTCGAGCCACCAATCCGATCGATCGCGCGGCGGGGAGCCGATGATCCGCCTCGAAGATCTGACCAAGCGCTTTCCCGGCCAGAAAGACCTCGCGGTCGACCACGTGTCGATGGAGATCCCGGACGGGGAGATCATCGTCCTCGTCGGCCCGTCGGGCAGCGGGAAGACGACGACGCTCAGGATGATCAACCGCCTGATCGAGCCGACCTCGGGAAAGATCATCCTCGAGGGCGAGGACGTCACCTCGATCCACCCGGACCGCCTCAGGCGGCGGATGGGGTACGTCATCCAGCAGATCGGGCTCTTTCCGCACATGACGATCGCGCAGAACATCGCGACCGTGCCGCGGATGCTGGGGTGGAAGAAAGACCGGATCGTCGAGCGGGTGGACGAGCTCCTGACGCTGATCCGCATGGACCCCGACACCTACCGGGGCCGCTTCCCGAAGGAGCTCTCGGGCGGACAGCGCCAGCGCATCGGCGTCGCCCGGGCTCTCGCGGCCGATCCGCCCGTGATCCTGATGGATGAGCCGTTCAGCGCCATCGATCCGATCACGCGCGGCGGCTTGCAGGACGAGTTCCTGCGCCTCCAGGCTCAGATCAAGAAGACGATCGTGTTCGTGACGCACGACATCGACGAAGCGGTGAAGATGGGAGACCGGATCGCGATCCTGCGTGAGCGCTCGCAGATCGCCCAGTACGACACCCCCGAGCGCATCCTCACCCACCCGGTTGACGAGTTCGTGCGGGAGTTCGTCGGCACGGGCGCGGCGATCCGGCGGCTGAGCCTCTCGGCGGTCGACTCGGTCGAGTGGGCCGACTGGCCTGTCGCGAAGCTTCCCGCCGACGTGACGCGGGTCCGCGAGGTGCTGCAGCTGTCCGGCAAGAGCGCCGTGCTCCTCCTCGACGAGGAGCGCCGGCCGCTTCGCTGGGTCGACGCGCGCGCCCTCGAGTCGAGCGCCACGCTCGCCGCTGAGCGGGGACCGGTCCCACTGCCGACCATCGTCGCCACCACGACGCTGCACTCGGCGCTGGACGAGATGCTGAAGTCGGGGTACGGATCCGTGATCGTCGCGGACGTGGACGGCCGCTACGAAGGCGTGGTCGACCTGGAGACGATCCTGAAGGCGGTCCACGACATGCGCGAGGCGGTCGTCGTCCCGAGCGGCGACTGGACGCCCGTGGAGGTCGTCGCCTCCTCGTGAGACTGCGGCAGACCGCCCCCCAGCCGGCCACCGCGGGTGCCCCTCCGAGCGCGGTGGTCGAAGAGCGCATCGCGCGGCGAAGCCGGATCCCCCGCTGGGTGAGCTACTTGGGCATGCCCGTCTTCCTGGCGCTCGCGTCGCTCGCGCTCTACCTCTGGGTGACCGGCCAGGAGCTGGATTCGATCGAGCGGCGCCAGCTCAACTCCGAGTTCATCACAGACAAGCTGATCGAGCACCTGAAGCTCGCCTCGGTCTCGACCGCCTTCGTGATCGCGATCGCGGTCCCGCTCGGGATTGCACTGACCCGGCCGCTCCTGCGGCGCGTTACCCCGCTGGTCGTCGGCGTCGCCAACATCGGCCAGGCCGTTCCGTCGATCGGCCTGCTCGTGCTACTCGCGGTCGCCTGGGGAATCGGCTTTCGCTATGCGGTGATCGCGCTCGTCGCCTACTCGATCCTCCCGGTGTTGCGAAACACGATGGTCGGGCTCCAGCAGGTCGACCGCGCGCTGATCGAGGCAGGTCGCGGGATGGGCATGAGCAAGGCGAGCGTTCTCGCCCGGATCGAGCTGCCGCTGGCCGTGCCGGTCATCATGGCCGGCGTCCGGACGGCGCTCGTGATCAACGTCGGAACCGCGACGCTCGCGACGTTCGTGAACGCCGGAGGCCTGGGCGATCTGATCTCGAACGGGATCGCCTTGAACAGAACACCGGTCCTCGTCACAGGGAGCGTCCTCACCGGCATCGTCGCTCTCTTCATCGACTGGCTCGGGGGCGTGACCGAAGACGTCGTCAAGCCGAAGGGCATCTAGGCCCCGTACGTGCCGGGACGGGAAAAGACCGTAGGAGACCCTAGGGAAAGGGGAGCAAACGCAATGCGATCGAGACAGCCGAAGGTAACCGCCTTCTTCTCGCTCGTCACCGCACTCGTGCTCGCGCTGGCCGCCTGCGGCGGCGACGACGAGGGTGCTGGTGGTGGCGGAGGAGGAGGAGGAGGTGGCGGCGGCGGCGGCTCAGCCTCCGAGTTCGACTTCTCCGGAAAGTCGTTCACCGTGGGCTCGAAGGAGTTCACCGAGCAGCTGATCCTGGGCCAGATCACCCTGCAGGTCCTCGAGGCCACCGGGGCCGAGGTGGAGGATCAGATCGGCCTTGCGGGGAGCGTCGTCGCCCGCGAGGCGCTCAACTCCGGCGAGATCGACATGTACTGGGAGTACACCGGGACGGGCTGGATCACCCACCTCGGAGAGACGGAGCCGATCCCAGACCCTGAGGAGCAGTACACGGCCGTCAAGGACGCGGACCTCGAGCAGAACGAGATTGCGTGGCTCAAACCCGCTCCGTTCAACAACACGTACGCCTTCGCGGTTCGGGAAGAGACCAAGGAGGAGCTGGGCGTCGAGTCGATCTCCGACATCGGCGGCGTCATCGAGGACAACCCGGACGAGGCGACGCTCTGCATCGGCACGGAGTTCTCGACCAGGGACGACGGGCTCCCGGGCATCGAAGAGTCGTACGGATTCGAGTGGCCCGATGACGGGCTCAAGAAGATGCAGGAGGGCGTGATCTACCAGCAGCTCGACGACGGCGATTGCAACTTCGGCGAGGTCTTCCAGACGGACGGGCGCATCCAGGCGCTCGGGCTCGCGCTGCTCGAGGACGACGAGAGCTTCTTCCCCGTCTACAACCCCTCGCTGAACGTGAGGAAGGAGGTTCTCGACGAGACGCCCGAGCTCGAGGACCTCTTCGCCGAGGTCGCGGAGAAGCTCGACACCGAGACCATGCAGAGGCTGAACGCGCAGGTCGATGTCGAGGGCCTCACCGAGGACGAGGTGGCGAAGACCTGGCTCGAGGACGAGGGCTTCCTCGGCTAGCTCCGGCGGAAAGGCCGGCGGCGCCGTCGAGTGCCGCCGGCCTTCTCCTAGGGTGCGCTCATTCGCGTCTCGTTCGTCGTCACCGAGCATCCGTCCGCGCTCACGGACGAGCGGCGCCGCCACTACGAGCGGATCCGGCGGGTGCTCGCCCAGACTGCCGCTGCCGCCGTGACGAGCGTGGCGTACCTGGACGTCGTCGACCTCGGGGCGGCTGACGCGGTCGTCTTGAGCGGCTCGTTCGCCCCGTGGGCCGCGCACGATCCTCGCGCGCTCGAGCGGTTGGGCGAGGCCGTCCGGGCATACGCGGGCCCGGTACTCGGGATCTGCGCCGGAATGCAGCTCCAGGCCCGGTTTGCAGGCGGCGCGTACGGCCCGGCGGCGAGCGTCCTCGAGACCGGGTTCCGGGAGGTCGAGGTGCTGGACGGCAGCGATCTTCTCCGCGAGATTCCCAAGGTCACGCGGATGTACAAGCATCACAGCGAGGAGATCGTCTCGCTGCCCGACGGCTTTCGAGTCCTCGCCCGGAGCGACGAATGCGCTGTCGAAGCAATCGCCGACCCGGAGCGACGCTGGTGGGGAACGCAGTTCCATCCCGAGGAGTTCTCGCCGGCGCACCCCGCGGGGGAGCTGGTGCTCCGAAACTTCTTCGAGCTCGCGGGGGGCTTCCGGGCATGAGCGCCGGCCGGGACGCACCCGCCGGGGGCGTTGCCCGCCCGTGAGGTTGCCAGCCTCCGCCCGCTACGTCGTCGTCGGGGCCGGGATCCACGGGCTCTCGACCGCGTGGCACCTGGCGAAGGAGCTGCGAAGGCGCGGCCTCGGCTCGGGTGCCGACGTCGTCGTCCTGGAGAAGGCCGAGCCAGGCGCGGGCGCCTCGGGGATCGCGTGCGGCGTCGTTCGCAACAACTACTTCCAGCCGGCGATGAGCGAGCTCATGCAGGCGTGCGTGGAAGTCTGGGAGGCGGACTCGGAGGCGTTTGCCTACAACCCGGTCGGCTACATCGCGCTCGGGCCGGCCGTGCAGGAGCCCGACCTCGTCGAGGTGTTCGAGCGGCAAGAGCGGATCGGCTACCGCTCGGAGCTCATCACGGGGGAGGGCGAAGTCGACGCGCACATGAAGGCGCTCTTTCCCGACTGGCGCGCCCGCGGGGTGACCGTCTGCCTGCACGAGCACCAGGGCGGCTTCGCGTTCAACCGCGAGTCGGTCGCCGGCCTCCTCGGGAAGGCAGAGGAAGCGGGCGTCTCGGTCGTGACCGGCGTCGAGGTCACGGGGTTCGAGACGGCGGGCGACGATTCGGTGCGGGCCGTGGAGACGAGCCTCGGAAAGATCCGGGTCGCCGAGCAGGTCGTCCTGGCGCCCGGGCCCTGGGCCAAGGGCTTCTGGGGAATGCTCGGCCTCCCGGACGAGGTGAACGGCGCTCCGATGTGGAAGTACTGGAACCTTCAGGAAGGCGAGATCGCCGTCGACCCACTCCTCTTCGCGACGGCCGGCGGGGGCGCGCCCCCGGTCATCCACCTCGACACCGACGCGCCGCTCGTGACGGACGGCGGCGATCTCGTGACCGACGAGCTCTGGGGGATCTACTTCAAGCGCGATCGCCATGGGGTCCAGGGCGGAGCCTCGCCGCTCCCGGTCGAGGGCGACGTCGACCTCGACCCCTACCCGCAGACGACCAACGTCGACCCCGGGTTCCCGGACATGTGGTGTGCCGCGCTCTCGCATTCCATGAGCCGGTTCGAAGGGTGTCGCCCGCGCTACAAGCAGGCCCGTTCGGGCGGCGTCGGCGCGTTCACGGCCGACAACTTCCCCGTCTTCGACTACCTACGGCCGAACGTCTACGGGATCCTCGACTCGAACCACGGCTACAAGATGATCGGCGTCGGCCGAGAGGTGGCCAAGGTGCTCGTCGGCGAGCACTCGAGCCTCCTCTACCCGTTCCGCTTCGAGCGCTTCGAGACCGGCGACCTCCACCCGGTCTCGAACTCGCCGTATCCCTGGTCCTAGGCGACCTCGCGCCAGGTCTCGCCGCCGTCGTCCGAGCGGTGGAGCTTGCGGTCGAACGTGATCACGTACGCGATGTCGGGATCGCTCGGCGCGAAGGCCACCGGGCCGGCGCCATTCTCCGCCATCAACACCACCTCGCTTTCGCGTGCCCCGTCGAGAAGCTGGACGGATTCGCCGGCCGCGAGGACGGCGCGCTCGGGCGGGTCGAGCCCGTTCGAAGCCAGCCCTGCTGTCTCCATCGGGAGCGTCTCAACCCATTCAACCCCGTCGCCGTTCGCGTTGACGACGATGCCCCGTCCGCGATCAGCGGCGACGAGCATGCCGTCATTCGTGACGGCAAGGGCATACACGTTCGGCCCGACCTCGTCGGAGATCTCGCGGAAGGACGCGCCGCCATCATCCGACCGGTAGAGGCCCTCGCCGGCGACCGCCGCGTAGAGGAGGTCGCCTCCGAGGCTCGTCGCGAACCCGTGGATGTCGAGCCCGCGCAGGCCGTCGGGCTCGACCTGGTGCCACGTCTTCCCCCCGTCCTCGCTCCGCTCGAGCACGTGGTGGCCGGCGACCCAAATCGCCCCGCTCTCACCTCGGGCGAAGTGCATCGCGTCGCTGCCCTCGAGCCCGAGGAACCGCCAGCGCACGCCGCCGTCGGTGCTCTCGTAAACGCCAACGTGCGTTCCTAGGAGCAGGTGCTCGGAATCATCCGGGAAGACGAAGAGCGCGTGGTAGTCGGGGGTGTGCGGGAGGCCGCGGGCCGGGGGCTCCACCGCCTCGCCCCCTCCGCGCGCCTGGTCCCGCGCGTAGAGAAACGCGCCACCGGCCGCCAAAACGCCGACTGCCACCCAAGCGATCAGGCCCGCTCGTTTCCCCATGGCTCGCGCCGAGTCTAGGGTAGGCTGGTGCTCCTCCTCTTCCTGCCGGTCCCGCCCCCGATCGTCGTCGTCTTCACCCTCGCGGTCGTCCTCTACCTGGCGGTCGTCGAGCTCCGCGAGCTCAGGCCGCACTACCTCTGGTGGAGCTGGTGGCTCCTCCTCGTGTTCATGACCCACTTCGTCGGCTACCTCGGCCTTCGTGGCTATGCCTTCTACAGACGCCGCTCCGAAGCCAGGGCTTAGAGACCGGCCCCTCGGCAAGGCACTCGCCTTGCTCGCGGTGCTCGTCGCGGCTTTCGTCGTCGCTCGCTCCTGCGGCTCGTCGGAGGGCGCGGTTTCGAAGGACGAAGCCCTCGAGATCGCGCGCGAAGAGATCTCGTTCGAGCCGGACGGGGAGCAGATCCGGAACATCGCCCGCGGGGTCCCCCAGCGGCGTGCCTGGGCGGTCTCGCTCTACACCGGCACGGCCACGCGGCCGGAGCGGGTGGTGCTCGTCCAGATCGACTCGGAGTCCGGCGAGGTCCTGAGCGTGCGCGACAGCGGGCCTTGAGTCATCCGGTTCGTGCGGTATAGGATCGCGCATCTCTGACCGGCTGAGCAGGAGGGTTTGATGGCGTTGGCTGCGGACTTCGTCGTGCTCGCGCAGGCGACGGTGGAGGAGATCGAGGGGAATCTCTCGCTCGACAGCTTCGTGCTGGCCGAGCAGTTCTACTTCTGGACGGTCGTCATCATGTGGCTGATCCACGCCGGCTTCATGGCGTACGAGGCCGGCGCCGCCCGTCGCAAGAACGTGATGTCGACGGCGATGAAGAACATCCTGACGATCGCCGTCGTCACGCCGAGCTTCTATTACTTCGGCTGGTACATCTACGGCTGCTTCGAGCACGGCGGGCCTGGCCTCCCGGGCGTCTCGGAAGGAAGCTTCCTCGGTGGCCAGGGCCACAGCGGGCCGGACCCTGAGCTCCCCGGCTTCTGCGGGCTGACAGCTCCCTGGAGCGACGCCATGGGGCCGAATCTCCAGGATCACATCAGCGCGGTCTTCTTCCTGGCGTTCCTGCTCTTCTCCTGGACGACCGCGTCGATCATGTCCGGCGCCCTGATCGAGCGGGTCCGTCTGTCGGCCTTCCTGATCCTGGCCGTGCTGCTCGGGTCAGGCGTCTGGATCATGGACGCCGCGTGGGGTTGGAGCGCCGGCGGCTGGCTGACGACGCGCTTCGGGTTCCACGACTCGATCGCCTCGGCGGTCGTGCACGGCGTTGCCGGAGCCTTCACGCTCGGCGTGCTCCTGAACCTGGGGCCGCGCATCGGCAAGTACGACCTCGCTGGGAGAGCACGGACCTTCCGCGGCCACAACACGCACCTGACCCTGCTCGGGCTGATGCTGATCT
>Ga0136613_10001021_pt1 | contig 13978 bp, 12 predicted proteins | sample AntDrymUQ2722106_2_FD_106649 | JGI IMG/M metagenome (GOLD analysis project Ga0136613, IMG submission 106649) | Polar desert sand microbial communities from Dry Valleys, Antarctica - metaG UQ272 (21.06) | ecosystem: Environmental > Terrestrial > Soil > Desert | place: Antarctica: Dry Valley... | reverse complement strand
TCGTCCTCACCTCGTACGACGGGCCGGTGCCCGACGGCGTGCGCTCCGTCGGCCACGTGGATCGAAAGGAGCTCGTGCGCCTGTATCGCACGGCTGCCGCGCTCGTCTTTCCGAGTTTGTACGAGGGCTTCGGCCAGCCGCCGCTCGAGGCGATGGCCTGCGGCTGTCCAGTCGCGTGCGCAAACGTCGCGTCCCTGCCGGAGGTCGTCGGCGACGCGGCGCGCCTCTTCGACCCGTCCTCGACCGAGGAGATGGTGACCGCGGTCGCGGACGTCCTGGCCGACCCCGATCCATGGCGCCGCCGCGGGCTCGAGCGCGCTGCCGGGTTCACCTGGGAGAAGACCGCTCGTGCGCACGACACGGTGTACGAGGAGCTAGATGCTTGATCGGGAATTCACGGCGCGGCCGGATGACGGCCACGACACGGCGCCGGATCGTGACCGCCCCCGGCGGCGCGTCAATTCCCGATCAACCATCTAGGCGCGATGATGTCTCCGTGACCGAGTCGCTGACCGAATCCCTCCGGCGCTCGCCCCCGAGCCTGCACGACAGCCCCGACTGCTGGGGCCTGGCGTGGGATGCACTCGCCTGGCTGGAGAAGAACGTCCACGAAGGGATGTCGACGCTCGAGACGGGCGCCGGCGCCAGCACGATGGTGTTCGCGGCACGCGGCGCGCGCCATCACGTCGTCACACCGGACGCCGAAGAGGAGCGGCGAATCCGCGCCGCGTGCGAGGAGCGAGGAATAGACGCGTCCGGGGTCACCTTCCACATCGCTCGCTCCCACGACGTCCTTCCCGAGCTCGACGTGCCTGCGCTTGACCTCGTCCTCGTCGACGGCGCCCACGGTTTCCCCTATCCCATCCTGGACTGGTGGCACCTCGCGCCGCGCCTCAAGACGGGTGGCCGCATGGTGCTCGATGACGCGTACCTCCCGGGCATCGCCGCGATCGTGGACTACGCGCGGGCGAGCGACGCCTGGGAGCTCGAGGCGCCGATCAGCTTCCGCACAGCCCGCGTCCGCAAGCTCCGAGACGACGACCCGCCGAACGAGGCGGATGCCCGGGCCGCACACGGACGCATGAGCTTCGCGTACCTGCCGCCCGGGCGGCGTATCGTCGCTTCGGCGCGTACGCGCATCTTCTCGACCCGAGCGGGGATCTGGGCCGTGCGCAAGCTGCGCGGACCGCGCTAGCTCGCCCATGACGATCACCGTCACCGGCGAAGCGCTGAGCATCGAAGAGCTGCTCGCGGTCGTCGATGGAGCGCCGCTCGAACTGGGATCCGAGGCGCGCGCGAAGATCGAGGCGAGTCATGCGGTAATCGAGGCCGCCCTCGCAGGTCGCGAAGCGATCTACGGCCTGACCACGCAGGTGGGCCACGGCAAGGACGAGCTCCTGACCGAGGAGCAGCTGGGGCGGCAGCAGCGCATGCTCGTCGTGACGCATTCGGGAGGGCTGGGAGCACCGTTGCCGACGAGAGTCGTGCGCGCAGCGCTCGTCGCGCGAGTCAACGGCATCGCGCGCGGTGGCTCCGGCGCGAGCATGGCAGCGGCGGACGTGCTGGTCGCGATGGTCAACGCTGGCGTGCACCCGCTGGTGCCCGAGACGGCATCGGTCGGCGCGGGCGACATCGGGCAGATGGCCGGCATGGCGCAGGTCGCGATCGGCATGGGCCGCGCCGAGTACCGGGGAGAGGCTCTGCCAGGAAGCGAGGCTCTCGCCCGCGCCGGGATCGCCCCTCTGGAGCTCGAGGCCAAGGACGGGCTTGCGTTGATCTCCGCGAACGCCGTCTCGATCGGGCACGGCGCGCTCGTCGTTGGGGACGCAGCACGAGTCGCAGAGGCCGCCGACCTGTCGGCCGCGCTCTCGCTGGAGGCAACCGGGAGCAACCTGTCGATCATCGAGCCTGCCGTCGCCGAGGCCAAGCCCTTCCCCGGCCAGATCGCGACGGCTTCGCACCTTCGCGAGGTTCTGTCCGGGAGCTACCTGCACGGTCCGGACGGGGCTCGATCGGTGCAGGACGCACTGTCGTTTCGCGTCGTCCCGCAGGTTCACGGGGCGCTGCGGGAGTTCATCGCGTTTTGCCGGCGCGCGGTCGAGATCGAGCTGAACTCGGCGAGCGACAACCCTCTCGTGTCGATCGAGGAGCGCGCCGTGTTCTCGAACGGCAACTTCCAGCCCGTGGTGCTCGCGGTCGCTTTCGATGCCCTACGCGTGGCCATCGCACATGTCGGACAGCTGAGCGAGCGCCGCCTCAGCCATCTCTGGGACGCGATCTTCGGACAGCTGGCCGCCGCGCCAGTCTCGGAGCCCGAGCCGCAAGCGCTCTTCGGGCTCCAGCTTCGCTACCCGGCGGCGGCCGCGTTCTCCGAGCTCAAGCAGCTTGCCGCGCCCGCGACCTTAGACACGCCACCTTTGGACATGTCGGTCGAGGATCACGGCACCGCCGCGCCGCTCGGCGTGCGAAAGAGCGAACGCGCACTCGAGCTCCTCGAAGATCTTCTGGCCGTCGAGCGGATGCTTTCGCGCGACCTGCTCTCGATGCTCGCCTCACGGCCTGTTCTGGGAGCAGGGACGAGCGCCGCGCTCCGGGAGGTCGAGGACGCGATCGCCACCAGTGAGCCGTACGCGGAGGACGTCCACCGCGCGCTGAGAGCGCAGATGTTCGGCTCTGGCTAGCCCAGCGCTCGCAGGTAGTGCCAGCTGTCCCTGAGACTCCGGGGACGGACGACGGCGAGCAAGACGAGGTAGAGGGCGAGGCCGACCACGGCGGACGCGAGCGCTCCGAGGACGAGCGCGGGCGGGACGAAGGAGACGACGCTCAGACCCGCGACGAACGCGGCTGCTAACCCGAGTCGGCGAGCTGCACCGGCGAATGCGCCGAGCTCCACGAGCAACGCGACCAGGATGAGCAGGGTCGAGACGGCGAGCGCGAGCGCGAGGCCATTCAGCTCGAGCACCTCTGAGCCCACCCAGGCGAGCGGCACCTGGAGAGCGAGCGCCGCGAGCGCAATCCACGGCAGCGCACGCGTCCGACCCGCCACGAAGGCGAGCGGGAAGGTCACCGCCACGCCGACGGCCGCGATCATCCACAGGCTGAGGACGGCAACGACGCGCCCGATGTCAGCGCCGATGTCCCCCGCGTACGCCTCGCCGAGGACGGCCTCGACGAGAATTCCTCCCGCAAGCGCGAACACGCCGCCCGCAGCTCCGACGAGCACCAGCGCGAGCCACGACGTCGCCACGACGTGCCGTGCCGCCTGCGTGGCTCCGAAGCCCGCCCGCGAGAGCGGCACCGAGGTCACGATTCCCAGCGATCCAGCCGTGACCGTCACCAGCGACGAGGAGGCCAGATACGCGTACACGAAGCTCGTTGCAGCGCCGGGGCCGAGCCGCGAGGCGAACGGGAGACAGACGACGTAGAGCAGCTGAAGAGCGAGCGGCAGGGCCGCTCCGACGGCAAACGCACCCAGGCGTGCTCGCACCGGCGCACCGCTCGGGCGAACCGCTCTCCTCGGCATGCGCAAGCGCGCGGCATGCAGCACGAGCCCGAACAGGACAACCAGGAGGGTGACGACGCCGTTCAGCATCGAGCCCCAGGCGACGGCGATGATGCCGTCCGGCTCGACGCGCAGGAGGATTACCGCCAGCCCGGCCGAGCTGCCGAGCGTGTAGGCAACCGCGGCGGTCGCATAGTCGTCGATCGCAGCAAGTCCGCTCGCTGCCATCGCGGCGAAGAGGTGCGCGACTCCCGCGGGCACGACCCAGCGCAGGACGTCGGCGGCAGTGTCCTCGGCGATCTCCGACTCGTCACCGGTGAGGACGCTTGCGAGGAATGACGAGCCGAACGCGGAGACGAGAACGAGCGGAACCGAGATCAGCACGAGAGCTATCGCGAAGCCAGCGAGCTCGCCTGCCAGTCGCCCCTCTTCCTGGGCACGCGCAAGCTGTGGGAGGACGGCCACCCTGATCGCCTGCGAGGCGATCACGATCACGACGAAGAGTCCGTATGCCGCCAGGAGCCCGTCGGTGGCCTCCGAGCGCCCGAACTCGTGCGCGATCACGACGCCGATGGCAGCGGCGATCCCGGAGACGAGCAGGAACGACCCTGCGGTGAGCGCGCCGCTCCCGAGCGAGCCCAAGCCGGGGGAGTCTGTACGCTTGCTCACCGACGCGGAAGCGTACGTCCCATGCCGAACGACAGTCTCTGGACAAGCAGCGCGCTCGACGACCTCCGCCGCGACTTCGGTGACATCTACGACGGTCGAACCGTGCTCGTCACCGGCGCCGACGGCTTCATGGGCTCACACCTGACCGACGGCCTGGTCGAGATCGGAGCGACCGTGCATGCCTTCGTGCGAGCGACCTCGAGCGGGGCGTTGAACAACATCGGGCACCTCCGAAACCGCCTCAAGGTGCACTTCGCCGACCTCACGGACCGGACCTCCGTCGATTACCTGATCCGGGAGCTGAAGGAGTCGGCACCCGACCGGCCCTACATCTTCCACCTCGGAGCGCAGGCACACGTCGGGGAGTCCTGGCACCGGCCGTACGAGACCGTGATGGCGAACACGATCGGAACGCTCAACCTCCTCCAGTCGGTCGTCGACTGGGGTCTCGAGCTCGAGAAGTTCGACACCGCCGGGACGTCGGAAGAGTACGGCAACGTTCGCGAGTCGGTCCGAGAGCACCACGACTTCGACGACGCGGGCAGCCTGATCCTGCACGAGCGCTCTCCGATCAACCCCAAGTCGATCTACGCGACCGCGAAGGTCGCTGCCGACTTCCTTACGATGAACTACCACGACGCGTTCGGAGTGCCGGGCGTCGTGACGCGGATGTTCAACAACTACGGTCCGCGGCAGAACCCGCGCTACGTGACCGGCACGATCATCACGCAGGCGCTGACCCGCGAGACCATCGAGCTCGGACAGCTCGATCCGCTGCGCGACTTCTGCTTCTGCACGGACGGCGTTCGCGGGCACCTGACCGTCGCCGCCCACGGCCTTCCGGGCGACGTCTACGTCTACGGCCAGGGTGCGAACATCTCGATGGGCGACTGGGTCGACCTCATCCTCAAGATCGGCGTCGTGGAAGGCTTCTGGCCGGACGACCGCGAGGTCGTCAGCACGCCCGCGCGCTACCGGCCGGGCTCGACCGACGTCATGGCGCTCCGCGTCGGCCACGAGAAGCTCACCCGCGAAACCGGCTGGGAACCGAAGGTCTCGTGGGACGAGGGCGTGCTCCACACGATTCGCTGGTACGCGGAGAACCGCCAGCGCTGGCTCGGCCGGGTCGACTGGCTCCCGACGGGCGCTCCGCTCGCGGCGCCATGACGCGCGTCCTCGTCACGGGCGGGGGCGGCTTTCTCGGCTCGCACCTCGTCGAACGACTCGAGGGCGACGGCCACGACGTCTTCTCCGCGCGGCGGGCCGACTACGACCTGACCTCGGCCGAGAGCTCCGCACGGCTGTTCGACGACGCCGCTCCGGAGCTCGTTTTCCACCTGGCCGCCGAAGTCGGGGGCATCGGCGCCAACCGGACGAACCCGGGGCGCTACTGGTACGCCAATCTCGCCATGGGCATGAACATCCTCGAGCAGGCGCGATTGCACGAGACAGCCAAGCTCGTCATCTCGGGCACCGTCTGCTCGTATCCGAAGTTCGCGCCGGTCCCGTTCAGCGAGACGACTCTGTGGGACGGGTACCCGGAGGAGACGAACGCGCCCTACGGCGTCGCGAAGAAGGCAGTCCTCGTCGGCGGGCAGGCCTACCGGGAGCAATACGGGCTGAACGCCGTCTTCCTGCTCCCCACGAATCTCTACGGGCCGCGCGACAACTTCGACCTGGAGACGTCGCATGTGATCCCCGCGCTGATCCGGAAGATGGTGGAAGCGGAGGATCAGGTCATCCTGTGGGGCGACGGCTACCCGACGCGGGAGTTCCTGTACGTGGAGGACTGTGTCGAGGGCTTCGTGCTGGCCGCCGAGCGCTATGACGGCGCGGAGCCGGCGAATCTCGGCGCCAGCCGGGAGATCTCCATCCGTGAGCTTGCCGAGGTCGTCGCCGACGTGGCCGGCTACGAGGGAGAGATCGTCTGGGACACGTCGAAGCCGGGTGGACAGCCACGACGGAGCGTCGACGGAAGTCGCGCGCAGGAGCTCTTCGGGTTCGAGGCACGGACCGGGCTGCGCGACGGGATCGAGCGGACCGTCTCCTGGTACCGCTCGAACCGCGTTGCCGGTGTCAGCTCTTAGCAACTCGGTTGCCGCTGCCCGCGGCGCGAGCCGCACCTTGGACGGACTGCTCGACCATCCCCGTGCAGTCCTCGGGACGCTGGCGGCAACGCAGCTCGTCGCGACGCTCGTGCTCGCCGTCTCGATTCCGCATAACGGGTGGGTGTGGTTCCACAACGGCGACCAGATCGGGATCACGACCCAGGGCTGGATGCTCGGACACCTCGAGCTCCCCCCGACCGAGCTCGGCTACCTGTGGTCGCTCGTCATAGCACCGCTCATGTGGTTCACGGGGCCGACCTTCGTGCAGGCGATGCCGCCGATCATGGCGCTCAACCTCTTCGTGCTGGCGCCGATCGCGCTGGTGTGCGTCTACGGGATCGGGGAACGGATCGGAGGCCGACTGCTCGGCTACTGGGCGTCGCTGCTCTGGGTCGTCGCACCCTTTGCGTCGATTCCGCTGTTCGTCGATCGCTACCAGGAGCGGTGGGCCGAGAACTTCCTCCCGCAGGCGCTCGGGTTGACGTCGCTCTCCGACTTTCCCTCGATGGTCGTCGTCCTCGCCGCGGCACTCTTCGTCGTGCGCTCGCTCGACGCGAGCCGTCTCGCCGAAGCGGCGCTGGCTGGCCTCCTCCTCGGGGCGGCCGGCGCGACGAAGCCGCCGAATCTCCTGATGGGAGCCGGGGCCGTGCTCGCGTACCTGGTGGCCCGCCGCTGGCGTGAGGGGATCGTCTTCTGCGCCGCGGTCGTCCCGAGCCTGCTCGTGCTCGTCCTCTGGAAGGAGCGTGGCCTCGGCGAGCTGCCCGTGCTCTCCCTCGGGGAGGTTCGAGTGGCAGCCGGCGTCGGGCTCGTGGCGCTCGATGTCGACCGGTACCTCGAGCTCGACCTCGAACACTGGCGGGTGCAGATGGATCAGCTCCGCGAGTTCTTCTGGAGCGCGAGGCTCGCCCAGTGGGCGCCGCTGGCCGGTCTGCTCGCCGTCCTCCGCGTCCGGCAGGCACCCATCGCCGCCCTCCTCGGCGGCTGGCTCGCCGCCTTCCTGGTCGTGAAAGGCTTCTCCACGCGGGCGGACATCCAGGCGAACACCTTCTGGCGGCTGCTCATGCCCGCCTGGCCCGCGTACCTGATTCTCTTCGCGTCGATCCCGCTGCTCGTGCCGACCTTTGCTCGTCGACTCGGCGATCGCATCCGGCCGGCATCCGTCAGCCCGGTCGCCTGGGCCTGGGCCTGGGTCGCAGTAGCGGTGGCCTTGACGGTTGTCTTGCCGGCTGCCGTGATCGCCGCCTCGTCGCCGAGCACCCGGCCGGAGCGCGCCGTGTTCCAGGACGACGCCGGCAACTACATCATGACCCCGATCGCGGAGGATGTGGACTTGCAAGTCGAGTCCACGGACGGCGGCCGGTCGCTCAGCTGGACCTCAGGCGGACCCTGGCGCGCCGACGTCTTCTACCGCGTCTACCGGCACGAGGGGCGGGACATCGAGTGTGAGAACGCCGACGGTGCGATCTCGGTGTACTGCTTCATCCGCTCCTTCCCGATCGCCACCACGCGCGACACGAAGTACCTCGATCGCGAGGCGCCGCCCGGCGCGTGGTATCGCATCGGGGTGGGGACGAACTGGCTCGACGACGAGACGCAGGGCGACGTCTTCGGGTTCAGCCGGGCCCTCGCGACTCCATAAGAGCCTCTGACACAAATGGGGCCTCGTCGACGGCCCGTGCTGGGTGGTGCGAAGCAAGGACGCTGGGAGGGTCAATATGCGGGCATATTGGCCCGACTGAGGACGCCGCATCGCGCCGCCCAGCGCGTGCCGGCGGCTCAGAGCTTCGTTGTGTTAGAGGCTCTCAGCGCACGGGACACGCGTTCCTCGAGGAGCGCGATCCTCTGAGCGAGCTCGACGTTCTCGTCCGTGAGCTTCGACAGCACGGTGGAGTAGTGGAGGAGCACGAGCAGGATGAAGAGCGTGGCCACGGCGAAGAGAACCGCCGGCGGGTAGCCGGTGACGCCGAGCCAGCCCGCGATGGTGTTCAGCGCCTCCCGCCACGCGGAGAGCACCAGGAGCACGGCGCCGGTGGCGAGCCAGAGCAGCGCGTAGCGCTCCTTCAGTCGCCGTCCTCGGATGAGCTCGAGGACGATCAAGATGAGCAGAGCGGAGGCGACGACGCCCACGATCGAGATGCGAAGGGGGGTCATCGGCGAGCGGTCTCCAGACGCGGATAGCGGCGGAGGCTGGCGACGAGCAAGGCAAGCGTCACCTTCGCCACGTAATACAGGGAACGAACGAAAGTGATCGACGAGGATCCCGTCTCACGCTCTCGCATCCTCACCTGCACCTGCGCGAGCCTCAGGCCACTCCGGAGCGCGACGAGCGTCGCCTCGACCTCCGGATAATCGTGCGGGTACTCAGCGGCAAAGAGCTCGATGCCGATGCGGTCGAGCGCGAGGAAGCCCGAGGTCGTGTCCGTCACCCGCTGGCCGCCCAGAAGCGAGACGAGCCGGGCGAAGACGCGGATTCCGATCCGGCGAGCCAGCGGGGGGCGGTACGTTCCGCCCGGGTCGACGAAGCGAGAGCCGATCACCAGATCGGCCTCCCCGCGCTCCAGCGGTGCGAGCAGCTTCTCGAGCTCGCTGGCGTCGTGCTGCCCGTCGCCGTCGAGCCGGACGGCCGTGTCGTAGTTCTCGGCGAGGGCGAACTTGAACCCGGTCTGGACGGCCCCGCCGATCCCGACGTTGTGCGGGAGGCGGAGCACGATCGCACCGTGGGACTCGGCGATCTCCGCTGTGTCGTCCGTCGAGGCGTCGTCGACGACGACGATGTCAACGGATGCGTCGAACGCACGGATCTCGTCGACGACCTTGCCGATCACCTCGGACTCGTCGAAGGCGGGGATGACCGCAACGAGGCGGCCCAGCGACTTGGAGGCTGTCACGCAGGCACCCCGGCGCCCACTCCGATCAGCTCGAGCAGCCTTCTGGCGCGATGGGCGTAGGTGTGCTCGTCGAGAACGCGCTCACGAGCGCGCCGCCCCAGCTCCTCCGCCTGCCCAGGGTCTGCGAGGAGCTCCCGATACGCGGAGATCGCCTCGTCCGCGCTCTCGACGATGAGTAGCTCGCTTCCGGGCTCGAACCAGCGCTCGATACCGGCGTGTGGGTTCGAGACGATCGCCGCACCCGAAGAGGCGAGCTCGAACGGGCGCGCGGTCGATGATCCGGGAACGGTGGCGTGGGGACGACGCGTGATGTTGAGGTTGACCCGCGCCGACGAGATCGCGCGCGCGAACACGTTGAACGGAACGTCGCCGAGCATGCGCGCGGCACCGGTGTCGCCCCGGAAGTCGAGCCCGCCGAGGGCGAAGTCGAGCTCGGGCGCAATGCGAGAGGGCTCGCCGACCAGCTGCTTCATCCAGTCGCGCCGGAACTTGTCCCCGTAGCCGTAGAAGAACACATCGACTTCCTTCTCGACCGGCTGGGGCGCGAAGAACTCGGGATCGGCGGCCCAAAAAAGGCTCTCGGCGCGGCGCGCACCCAGCTCGAGCAGCCGCGGCGCGCCTCCTGCGGAGTTCGAGACGACGAGGTCGTACTCGAACGGATCGGCTCCGTGGTACGGGTTGAAGCCCGTGTCCATGCCCCCGTACTCGGGAAAGCTCATGGGCACGTCTCCGTCGTAGAAGACGACGGGGATCCCGAACCGCTCGCGCAAGGCGGAAGGGATTCCGACCAGATGCGCCATCGGAACGGTATAGACGACGACCGCGTCGGGCCGCTCCCGCTCCACGAGCCGCTCGAGATGCCGCTTCCAGCGAGGCGTGACGAATCGGCGAATGGTCTCGCGCGTCAAGCGGTCGAGGCTCGAGTCCTCCGGCTCCGTCTCCGCGCGCCGGAGGTAGCGGTCGCCCTTGACCCGCGCGAGCACGTTTCGCATGGCCTGATAGGACTCGCCCTCGAGGTAGGTCGGATTCGGCGCAACCCGCCACCACGGGGACTCGACGGGCCTCCCGCGGTACGGCGTCACGACGAGGTCGACGCCCGCCTCGTACATGCCCTTCCAGAGCTGCCACCACGCGGGCGTGCAGCCGTAGCGGAAGTCGAGGTCGACCGCAGAGGCGACCGCGAGAATCTTGGGGGATTTCACTCGGCGCCCAGTGTAGGCAGCCCGATCAGACCTCATCCTTGTGTCTGTGACCCTCGACCTGGCAGAACAGGCATCGGGCCCTCATCGGGCCCTCCTGTCGAGCGTGGTCGTCGCTAGACGCACCTCGAAGGAGGGCCTGAGGAGTCGCTCAGTGCTCAGACGCGTGCACCCTCGGCTGCCTGTGCGAGCGTCCATCCTTGCTCGAGTACGCGCGTGCAGATCAACCGACGACTGCTCGGACAGGTCCGATGGTTAGCGTGCAGCTTCATCCGGTCTCCTCCTTGGGGCTGTAGGGCTTCGACACCCCCAGCCTCCAAGGAGGTCCGGATGAACAACGTGCTTAGGAACTACGCCTAGCCGGTCGTGCTTGCGGCCGGGGCGTTACGTTCTGGGCGGCGGTGTCCTGCTCCAACTCTTCCTTCTTCGCCTTGGCCTCGTCCTTGGCGCGACTCACGCCCGTGTCGAAATCCTGCTTGATCTGCTCCTTGTTCTCCTGTCCCTTCTGGTAGGCAGACTCGAGCATTCTCCCGGCCACTTCGCGGCCGCCGAGGCCGAAAGCCAGCGCCGAGGCCAGCGCAATGGCACCGAGCTGAGCGTGTAGGTCGTGATCACGATGTCGTGAGCGATCTTCAGCTGCTCGAGATCATGAACGTCGCGATCGTCATCACGAGGATCGGCGCAACGGTGGCGACGATCTTGCCAAGCCCGGTGTCGCCCATCACCTTGGTGACGAGGGTGGCGATGCCAGCCGAGATCGCGCTCGCGACTAGGAAGATCAGGAGCGCGGCGAGAACATTCGGCAAATACGCGTAGACAGCGGCGACGAAATTCGTCAGGGCATTGCTCCCGAGCACCGAGACGGCGAGCGAGATCGTGCCGAGCAGGATGAACCAGAACGCAAGCGTGCCTACGAGTTTGGAAGGGCTGGACGTTACTTTCTGAACGACTGGTCGCGCTGATCATCGTCGCCATCAGCTTGACGTTCGCGCTGGCTTTCGGACTCGGAGGCCGGGACGTAGCCAGACAGTTGAGCGCCGGACGCTGCATCGGCAACGCCTACAGCGTCGGCGATCAGATCGAGGTGGCGGGATTCAGCGGTCGCATCAGCCGGATCGAGTCAGCCGCGACTGTGCTCGAAGCGACGACGGACGTGCCAGTCGCATCCCCAACCAGATGTTGCTCGAGTCGGTCGTCACCGTCAGTGCCGGTCAGCCCGAGCCCGTGTAGCCGCTAGTACGCGCCCCGACGAGCGATCACCGCGGGAATCGTCCTCGCGATGATCGTGATGTCGAGCCAGATCGACCAGTTCTCGAGGTAGGTGAAGTCGAGCCGGACGAGGTCGTCGAAGGTGAGCCCCGAGCGCCCGGAGATCTGCCAGAGGCCGGTCATACCGGGCAGAACCGCATAGCGCCGCCGATGCCAGTCCTCGAGCAGCTGATAGTCGCGGAGCGGGAGGGGCCGCGGCCCGACCAGGCTCATCTCGCCTTTGAGGACATTCACGATCTGCGGGACCTCGTCGAGAGAGAGACGGCGAAGAACACGGCCCACGCGGGTCACGCGTGGATCGTCTCGGATCTTGAAGAGCGCCCCCTCCGCTTCGTTCGCGTCTTCCAGCCTCGGTTGCAGCGCGGCCGCCTCGGCCACCATCGTCCGGAACTTGAGCATCGAGAACTCTTGCTCACCCACCCCGACCCGCCGGTCGACGTAGAGGATCGGGCCGCGCGAGCCGAGCTTGATGGCGAGCGCAACCAGCAACCAGAGCGGCAGAAGAAGCACCGCGATGAGCGCGCTGACGATGATGTCGAACACGCGCTTGACTGCCCAATCCCAGCCGGTCAGGACCGGCGGACGCAGCTCGAAGAGCGGCACGCCGTGACCAGGCACGTACTCGCCGCGCTGAACGAGGAGCTCGGTCGTGTCGGGCGCAAGCCGCACCTTGATCCCTTGCCGGTGCGCCTGCTCGACGAACTTCAAGACCGTTCCTTCGTCGAAGTGCGCTTCGGAGAGGATCACCTCGTCCGGACGCACATCTTCGAGAACGCTCGCCAGATCGTCACGGGAGCCGAGCAGGCGCAGGCCGGGAATGCCGTTCGGGGCGACGACTCCGACGAACTCGTAGGCCAGCCCGCCTCGCGCAGCGGCGAGCGTGTTTCGCAACTCGGCGAGAGACGCGCCTTCCCCGACGAGCACCACACGCCGCCTGACTCCCAGTGCCCGCATCAGCTCGAGCGACACGGACGCGTAGGACGCGCGAAAGAGCCCGATCGTCAAGGCCGAGACGAACACGGCGGTGGGTATCAGCCCGGAGGTCGTGAAGTCGTAGCCGGTGCCGATGCCGAACGCCAACACGATGAAGGCGACGACGATCAGGGAGGAGAGGATCCGTCCGGCACCGGGGCGCAGCTCGCGCTGCCGATACAGCCCCGACTGCGCGAACACGAGCACCGTGATCGGCGCCGCGAACTTCAGCCATTCCGCAGGCCCCTCGCTCCACAGCAACCCCCAGAGGATGTCGCCGTCGCCGCGGACGAGCTCGCGCGTGACGAGGGCGAGGTAGATGCCGAGCGCGAGCCCCGCGACGTCGAGGGCGACCAGTACGAGGACCGATAGCGCCCGCCGGACGAGGTCGAGGATCGGCGCCCTGGAGAGGACATAGACGCGGGAGGCGCGGACGTCGCGTCCTGTGGGTGCTGACACAGGGACCGGCTGCGGCGTCTCGGCCGGGGGAGCGGCCTTGGACACAGACGGAAGCTTAGAGCCACCCTCAGAGAGACCGAACATGACCTCCTAGTGACACAGTGTCACAAGGCGTCCTGGGCGACGGACGACCAAGGAACTAGTGGCACGTCGTAGAGCTCTCGTCCGAGCGTGCCGAGATCTCGAGGCTCGGCCAGTCTGGCCAGGGCTGCGAGGAGAACCGGGAGTAGCCCGCGACGACTTCGGTCGCGGAGGTCCGTATCGTGGAAGTAGAGGTGAACGACCGGAGGCAGCGATCGCGGCCGAGGAAGCGCGCGGGCGAGGTCGCCGAGAGAATGCGTCGTCGGAATTGCGACCAGCACGGCGCTCGACGGGAGACCGATACGAGCAGGTGCGGCGAGAGACGCCCATGCCTCGCCGGGCCTGAGATAGGGCGGTCGGAGGGCACGGGGAGTGCAGTCCACGTAACCCAGCTCGGCACAGGCTTCGCCGACCGAGGAGTCCGTGTACCAGCCACCGCCGCAGAACAGCGACGGTTCGAGCCCGAGCTCGCGCATCCGCCGGCCCTCTGCGAGCACGCGCTCGCCGGTCTCTCCCCCGGTCGGGCGAGCGTGATCGGGAGCCGTCCAGTGCGTGTGCTGGCCGAGCGGTCCCCGGGCGGCAGCTTCCCGCGCTCGCTCGAGCCACTTTTCCTCGTTCTCTCCAGCCGCAGCGTCGGCCGGGCGCAGCAGCGCCGCGATTGCGAATCCTCCCGGCCGACGCTCTTGAAGGGCCGCGAAGCGCGACCAGACCTCGTCGTCGAGGGGTCGTTCGACGTGGCAGGAGACGACCGCGTACCGTTTCCGCGTCGTGTGCGGCATCAGCGGACTAGTATCGCCCTCCGCTCCGGCCGACCCGGACGTCGTCGCCCGC
>Ga0136613_10001019_pt1 | contig 13992 bp, 15 predicted proteins | sample AntDrymUQ2722106_2_FD_106649 | JGI IMG/M metagenome (GOLD analysis project Ga0136613, IMG submission 106649) | Polar desert sand microbial communities from Dry Valleys, Antarctica - metaG UQ272 (21.06) | ecosystem: Environmental > Terrestrial > Soil > Desert | place: Antarctica: Dry Valley... | reverse complement strand
GGCTGGGCCGACGAGGAGACCGCCGAGGTCATCCGGCGGGCGATGACGCTCGGTCATATCGACTACTACGTCCTCAAGCCGTGGACGACGCCCGACGAGCTCTTCCATCGACTGGTCTCCGAGTTCCTCCAAGAGTGGAGACGAGCGACCGAGGGCCGTCTCGAGCTCACCGTCGTCGCCGAGCCCTGGTCGAGCCGGGGGTACGAGATCCGGAATCTCCTGGCTCGAACCGGCGTTCCCCATGCGTACTATGCGAACGACTCCGAGGAAGCCCGCGATCTTCTGCAGACGTGTGGCTTCGAGGTGTCGAACCGACCGGCGGTCGTCCTTCCCGACGACACGGTTCTCGACGATCCCTCCGACGAGGAGCTGGCGGAGCACGGCTACAAGGTCCGCACCGAGATCGACGACCCGGGCGAGCTCGACGTCGTGATCGTGGGGGCAGGACCGGCGGGACTGGCCGCGGCCGTCTACGCGTCGTCCGAGGGCCTGCGGGCACTCGTGGTCGACCACGCCTCGATCGGCGGACAGGCGAGGTCGAGCGCTCGCATCCGCAACTATCTGGGCTTCCAGCGCGGATTGACCGGCCGCGAGCTCGCCACGCGCGCCTACCAGCAGGCCTGGATCTTCGGCACCGAGTTCCTCCTCATGCGCTCCGTGACCGAGGTCCGCGCGACGGAAGCCGGCCAACGGGTCACGATCGAGGGCAAGGTGATCGAGACCAGGAGCGTCGTTCTCGCGATGGGCGTGGCCTATCGTCGCCTCGGGGTCCCCGCGCTGGAGAAGCTCGAAGGGGCGGGAGTGTTCTACGGATCCTCGCCGTCGGACGCGCAGCAGTTCACCGGGGGGAACGTCTTCATCATCGGGGGTGCCAACTCGGCGGGACAGGCAGCGGTGCACCTCAGTCGTTACGCGGCGAACGTGACACTCGTCTGCCGCAGCTCTCCGCGCGCAATGTCCCAGTACCTGCTGGACGAGGTCACGGCGAAGGAGAACATCGAGATCAAGCCCTCGGCCCGGGTGGTGGACGGCGGCGGAGAGGCACGACTCGAGTGGCTTGCCGTCCAAGAGGGCTCGAGGGAGGCTGAAGGTGTTTCCGCCGACGCACTGTTCATTCTCATCGGCGCTCGGCCGAACACCGACTGGCTGCCGGCGGAGATCGCGCGCGACGACCACGGGTTCGTGCGCACGGGCGCAGGCGAGCACATGTTCGAGACCTCCCTGTCGGGCGTGTTCGCCGTCGGCGACGTCCGCAGTGGCTCGGTCAAGCGGGTTGCGTCAGCGGTGGGGGAGGGCTCGGTGGTGATCCAGCAGGTTCACCGCCACCTCGCGGGGCTTCGCGAGTCCGTACGGACGTGATCTAGCCGGCGAGGTCGTCGCAGGACTCGGCGTCCTCGAGTGCACTCTGGAGCTCTTCCTTCGGGTCGATTCGCTGGAGGGACTTCACCATGGTCATGAACGCCTTGTTCATCGAGGTCAGTCCTTCGGTGATGGAGACGACCGCCTTCGAGATCCCGGCCACTCCCGAGACGTTTTCGACCGCAGCCTCGATGGTGACGAGATCCGCTTCGGCCGCCGTCGCGAAGGTCTCGACGGCCCGACGCGCCTCCTCTCCCGACTCGATGTCCGGTGCACCGAGCGCCCGCAACTCAGCCGTGAAGGTCTCGGTCGCGGAGTCGATGTCCTCTCCGGCCTGCTGGAAGCTCTCCCGGGAGAGCGACTTGAAGTCGCGGAGCTGGTCGGTCGCCTGCTTCAGCTCGTTCGCCCAGTCGGTGATCGCGGCGCAGTAGCCCTCGGCCCAGTCTGCCGTCGATGTCGCCGACCCGGAGTCTCCGTCGTCCCCGCCGCACCCCACCGCCACGAGCGCGAGCACGAGCACGATCAGACACAGGACGATCCTCATCGCGCTCACGCTAGCGCGAACGGCGCGCGAGAGCGACCTGCACCGGCACGACCAGCCAGCAGACGAGCTCGCGCAAACCGCGTTCCACGCTCGCCCGTTGCCGCGAGCGAAACCCGATCGCCGTATGCCTCCTCGAGCAGACCGAAGCGCGTCGGCTGTGCCAGCCGGACGTGACGAGGACGACCTCGGAGACTCCGAGCTTCCGTGCGGCTGCGGCGGCCGCGCGCACGTTCCCGTACGTCGAGCGCGAGACGTCGTCCACGAGAACCTGGTGCAGGTCGCCGTTCCACGCCCCAGCCATGAGCTCGGCTTCCGAGATCGGCCTTCGGGGGCGTCGCCAGCCCGAGAGGAAGACCGTGTCACCAGGCAGCGCCTCCCGACCCGCTCGCACGAGTCGCGCGGCACAGACGCGATGTAGCTCGTCCCCGCCGCGTCTGCTCGAGGACGCGCAGCTTGGACTGCCGCAGACGCAGCTCGTACCGGTATCGCTCGTAGCCCTCGCCGACCGCGAAGCGCGAGCCGACCGCCACGTCGCACTCCTCGGTTCGGACGAGCTCGAGAAGTCGCCGAAGCTCAGGCACAGGATGCTGTCCATCCGCGTCGACTCGGCCTGCGAAGTCGTGCTCGTGCGCGTAGCGGTAGCCCGCGGCGATGCCCTCGCGCAGGCCGCGGTTCTCCCCGAACGACAGCACCTCGGCGCCTTCCGTCCGGGCCACGAGGGCGGTGTCGTCCGTCGAGCCGTCGTCCACGACGAGCACGTCGACGCCGGGAAGCTCGGCGCGAAGCTCGGCGAGTACGGCCGGAAGGTTGTCCTCCTCGTTCAGCGCAGGGATGAAGACGATCCTGCGCGGCATCGGCATTTAGATGACGTTGTGCTCCGGCCTGAGTGTGCCCAGCACGAAACGCTCCGCCGCGAGGGGCGAGACGTCGACGAACGGCTCGCGGCCGAGAATCAGGTCGCGCACGATCTCCCCGACCGCCGGCGCCTGCATGAAACCGTGCCCGGAGAACCCGGTCGCGTAGAAGAAGCGCTCGAGGTCCGGCGCTTGCCCGACGAGCGCGTTGTGGTCGGGGGTGATCTCGTAGTAGCCCTTCCAGCCGTGTGCGAGGCCCATGTCGAGAAAGGATGGCGCGCGGCGAGCCGCCACCTCGGTGACATGCTCGAGCCAAGCGGGATCAGTCGGCGCATCGAATCCGGGCGCCTGGTTCCGGTCGGACATGCCGATGAGCAGCCCTGGGCCTTCGCGATGGAAGTAGAAGCCGGTCGTGAAGTCGACGGTGAGCGGGATCGGGTCGGGGAGCGCTTCGACCGGGCTCGTGGTCACGACCTCCCGGAAGACGGGCTCGACAGGAAGCTCGACCCCTGCGGTGCTCGCGAACGCGGGCGACCAGACGCCCGCCGCGCAGACGACGGTGTCGGTTTCGATCGTCCCCTGGTCGGTGACGACGCCTTGCACGTCGCCGCCGTCCAGCGTGACTCCAGTCGCGGTGCATCCTGTCACCACGTTCGCGCCGTGCCCGCGAGCCCCCGCCGCATAGCCCTGTGCGACCGCCTCGGGGCTGGCGTGCCCGTCCAGGGGGCAGAACGTCGCCCCGAGCACGCCCTCCAGTCCCGCGAGAGGTGAGAGCTTACCGGCCTCCGCGACTTCGACCAGGCGACTCGGGACGCCGAGCTTGTTCTGCAGCGCGACGCTCCGCTCGAAGACGGTCAGGTCCTCGGGCCGGTCGAGCAGGAACAGGTAGCCGACCTGCCTGAAGTCGATCTCCCAGCCCGGGCGCTCGGCGAAGCGTGTGAAGGCCTCGACAGCTCTGAGCCCGATCGCGATGTTCAGGGGATCCGAGAACTGGGTTCGGACTCCTCCCGCCGCCCGGCTCGTCGATCCCGACGAGAGCGCGTCGCGCTCGAGCAGGGCGACGCCGATCCCCGCCTCGGCGAGGTGGAAGGCGATGCTCGTCCCGACGGCGCCACCGCCGACGACCACCACATCTGCCTTGTCGGGGAACGCGCTCACCGGCGGACGAGATTCCTGAGGAAGAAGAGAAGGTTTGCAGGGCGCTCCGCCAATCGACGCATGAGATAGGGGTACCAGTCGGGCCCGAACGGCGTTGCCACGAGCACCTTGTACCCCGCGGCGGCGACGCTTCGCTGCAATCCGGGCCGAACTCCGTACAGCATCTGGAGCTCGAATCGGTCGTGTCTGATGCCTTCTCGTTCGGCGAGTGCGCGGACGTGGCGGATGATGCGCTCGTCGTGGGTCGCGACGGCGACGTACGCGCCGCCTGCGAGGGCTCGCTCGACCAGGCGGACGTACGCGCGGTCGACGTCGCGCTTCTCGGGATGCGCGATCGTGGCTGGCTCGAGGTAGGCGCCCTTGACCACCCGCAGGTTCGGTCTCGACGGGAGCAGCCGCTCGAGATCTGCGGGTGAGCGGTAGAGGTAGGCCTGCAGGACGACGCCGAGATTCTCGTGCCCGCTTCGCCGCAGACGCTCGTAGATCTCGAGGGTGGCATCGACGAAGCTCGACTGTTCCATGTCGATCCGCACGAACTGGCCGAGACGACCCGCGTGGTCGACGATCCGCTCGAGATTGTCGTACGCCAGCTCCCGGTCGAACGACAGCCCGAGGTGCGTGAGCTTGAGAGCGATGTTCGCTCGCAGACCCTCCTCGGCTAGACGGGAGAGGATCGCTTCGTACTCCATAACGGTTGCCGTAGCCCCGGCAGCGTCGGGGATCGCCTCGCCCAGAAGCGTCGTGTTCGCATGCAACCCGGAGTCGTTCAGTCGCCGTAGCACGGGAATGCACTCGTCGAGCGTCTCCCCGGCGACGAAGCGAGCCGCACCGAGCCGCATCCCGTAGCGGTCGACGACCTTTCGCAGGAGGGTGCTGTCGGCCGCGCGCAGGATGGCTGCTCGCGAGAGAGCCGAGATCGCTGATGCGAAGACGGCCACCGTCAGTTCAGTGAGGGATCCAGCGGCATCAGCGCGAGGACGCCGAACGGCCCGCCCTTGCGCAGCAGCACCGCGCTCCAGAGCTCGTCGGGCTCGACGGTGAAGACATCCTCCGGAAGCGCCGGCTCGACGATCCACGAGCCCTCCTCGAGCTCGCTGTCGAGCTGTCCTGGCCCCCAACCGGCATAGCCGGCGAAGATGCGCGCGCGACGGAGCTCCCCGAGCTCGTCGGGGTCGACTTCCGAGGGGAGGAATCCGACGGAGTCGAGCACCAGCGCTCCGGCGCGGTCGGGCTCGACGAAGTCGGCGAGGACGACGATCGCGGAGGGCTGGACCGGTCCACCGAAGTGCACCTGCTCGATCCCGTCTGCCAAGATCGAGAGCTCGGGCACCGCCTCGCCCACTGTTGCCTCCGAGGGGCGGTTGAGGATCAACCCGAGCGCGCCCTCTTCCGAATGCTCCCCGACGAGCACGACCGTGCGGCGGAAGTTCGGGTCTACGAGAGCGGGTCCCGCGATCAGGAGATGCCCTTTCAGGGATTGCACCCGCGTATCATCGCCGCATGGAGGGGATGTCTCGCGAGATCAGGCTGGTGGCCAGACCCCAAGGCGTCCCGGACGAAGATCTGTTCGAGCTCGCCGAGACGCCGATCCCGGACCCCGGGGAGGGCCAGCTGCTCGTCCGCAACGCGTACTTCTCGGTCGACCCGTACATGCGGCCGCGCATGAACGACGTCCGCTCGTATGTCGCTCCGTTCACGCTGGGCGAGGCCATGACCGGGGGAGCTGTGGGTCAGGTCGCGACTTCCCGCAATGAGCGCTACGCGGAAGGGGACTGGGTGCTGCACGGGCTCGGCTGGCGCGAGTGGACGCTCTCCGACGGCTCTGGCCTACGCAAGATCGATCCCGCCGGAGCGCCCATCTCCACGTCGCTCGGCGTGCTCGGCATGCCGGGATTCACCGCGTACTACGGCCTCCATGAGCTGGGGCAACCGCAGGAGGGGGAGACGGTCTTCGTCTCCGGAGCGGCCGGTGCGGTCGGCAGCACCGTAGGGCAGATGGCGAAGATCGCCGGCTGCCGTGTCCTTGGCTGCGCAGGTTCGGCCGAGAAGGTGGAGTGGCTCCGCGAGCTCGGCTTCGACGACGCCTTCGACTATCGCGAACGCTCCGTACGTGAGGCGCTGGCCGAGGCTGCGCCCGACGGCATCGACATCTACTTCGACAACGTGGGCGGCGACTCTCTCGAGGCTGCCATCGGGGCGCTCAGGACGCACGGACGGATCGTGGCGTGCGGCTCGATCGCGCGCTATAACGACGTCGAGCCGGCTCCAGGGCCGCGAAACATGTTCATGGTCGTGACCAAGCGCCTCCGGATCCAGGGGTACATCATCAGCGACCACTACGACCACTTTCCCGAGTTCCTGGGCCGCGCGCAGGAGTGGGTGAGCGACGGCCGGCTTCGCTATCGCGAGACCGTGATCGACGGGATCGAGAACGCGCCTCGCGCCTTTCTCGGTCTGTTGCGCGGAGAGAACATCGGCAAGATGCTCGTCAAGGTGGGGCCCACGGACTGACTGTGGTCGTTGGGGCCGGGCATGCCCGGCCTCTACAGCGAACGGCGTCCGCGTACGGGACGCCGTAGGAAGTTCTCGAGCAGCCTGATCCCCAGTGGAGTGAGGATGCTCTCCGGATGGAACTGCACGCCCTCGATCGGATGAGCCCGATGGCGCACGGCCATGACCTCGCCGTCCTCGGTCCGAGCGCTCACCGCGAGTGCGTCGGGCACGCGGCTGGCGGCGAGCGAGTGGTAACGGCCGGCCTCGATCGTTTCCCCGAGGCCGGAGAAGACACCAAGTCCATCGTGCAGCACGCGGGATGCCTTTCCGTGCAGCAGTGCCCGTGCCTGCCCGGTCTCGCCGCCGAATGCCTCGACGATCGCTTGGTGACCGAGGCAGACGCCGAGGATCGGCGTCGTCGGGCCGATGCTGCGGATCAGCTCGATCGAGTTTCCGGCGCCGGCGGGGCGCCCGGGTCCAGGGGAGATGACGATCCGATCGGGATTCAGCGCCTTCGCCCCGGCGGCGTCGATCTCGTTGCTTTGGCGGACGTCGACATCCGCCCCGAGCTCCTGCAAGAGGTGCACGAGGTTGTACGTGAACGAGTCGTAGTTGTCGACCATCAAGACCTGCATGAGCCGAGTGTAGGCTGGCTCCCGTGACCCGATCGGTCATCGTTTCCGCAGTTCGGACTCCGTTCGGGCGCCTGGGCGGCGGGCTCGCGAGGATTCCCGCGACCGAGCTCGGGTCGACCGTGATCCGCTCCGCGCTCGAGCGCTCGGGGATCGAGCCGGGCGAGGTCGAGTACGTGCTCATGGGCCAGGTTCTCCAGGCCGGAGCCGGACAGGCCCCCGCGCGTCAGGCCGCGATCGGCGGAGGGATCCCGAAGGAGGTTCCCGCCGACACGATCAACAAGGTGTGCGCGTCGTCGATCCGCGCGATCGAGATCGCTGACCTGATGATTCGGGCGGGTGGACACGAGGTGGTGATCACGGGCGGGATGGAGTCGATGTCGAACGCGCCGTACCTGCTCCCGAAAGCGAGGTTCGGATACCGGCTCGGCAACGGCGAGGTCGTCGACCACATGGTCTTCGACGGGCTCACCTCGACCTTCGACGGGCTGCACATGGTGCAACAGGCGTCGAAGGTGTCCCGAGAGCTCGGGATCTCGCGAGAGGATCAGGACGAGTGGGCCTACCGCTCGCAGCAGCGAGCCGCCGCAGCCGAGGACGAAGGGCGGTTCGCGGACGAGATCGTGCCTGTGGGCGACGTGACCGCAGACGAGGGAATTCGGCGTGACACTACGCTCGAGAAGCTCGCTGCGCTCCAGCCGGTGTTCGATCCCGACGGGACGACAACGGCAGGAAATGCACCTGGAGTGAACGACGGCGCTTCGTGCGTGATCGTGTGCTCGGAGCAGTTCGCCGAGCGCCGTGGGCTCGAGCCGCTTGCGACGATCATCGCGCAGGGGTATGTCGCGGACGACTACGCGTATCTTGCCCGTACCCCTGCCCGCGCCAGCGAGCAGGCTTTGACGAAGGCGGGGAAGACGATCGCCGACGTGAAGCGCGTCGAGATCAACGAGGCGTTCGCATCGGTCGCGAAGAATTCGACCACGATGCTGGGCGCCGACGAGGAGATCGTGAACGTGAACGGCGGCGCGGTGGCGCTCGGCCACCCGATCGGGGCCTCGGGCGGCAGGATCGTGTCCACGCTGGTACACGAGCTCAGGCGCGAAGGCGGCGGGCTCGGCTTGGCCGCGATCTGCTCGGGCGGCGGGCAGGGCGACGCGCTCCTGATCGAGGTCGAGAAGAAGTGATCCGACTTACGACTTGTAACTTGGCGTGATTCGCGTCGTACCTCTCGTCCTCCTCGGCGCACTCGCGCTTGTAGGAGCTGGAGGCGCACAGGCGTGTGTCTGTGCAAGGCAACCGCTCGAGGAGCGGCTCGACGATGCCGACGCCGCGGTGGTCGCCCGTCTCGTGGGTGTGCGCGAGACGCAGTCCTCACCGCCGCAGCGGACGCTGTCGTTCGAGGTCGATCAGCGCGTGAAGGGTGACATCGAGAGGAGCTTCGACCTCGAGACGTCCGCGCAGACCGACTGCGATCTGGACCTGGAGGAGAACGTCCCCGTTGGCCTCCTGCTCACGCGCGGGTCGGGCGGTGAGTGGCAGGGCACAGCCTGCAGCCTCGTCGGCGCGGGGGAGTTGGTTGCCGAGGGCGGGGAGGTGCGCGGCGGCGGGATCAAGATCCTGATCGGCGTGCTCATCCTGGCCCTTGTTCTGACGTGGGCGCTTCGCCGCAAGTTTCGTGGGACGAGGCCGCAACTGCCCGGCGCGCCCGAGCCATAGATACTTCGCACGTGCGATTTCCTCATGTTCTCGTCGTCGGCGCGGGCCAGATGGGCGGCGGGATCGCGCAGGTCCTGGCCGCATCGGGTCGCCGGGTTTCACTCCATGACGCGTTCCCCGGTGCTGCGGAGAGTGCTCTCGGGACCATGCGGCGAAGCCTGGAGAAGCTCGCAGAGAAGGGCGGAGCGCCCGCGAGCGGCGTCCTCGAGCGAGTGGAAGTCGTCAACGATCTCGTCCCGGCTGATCTGCTGATCGAGGCCGTCATCGAAGACGCAGACGTCAAGAAGGATCTCTTCGGACGGGCGGACGAGTTGCTCCCCGGAGCGGCGATTCTCGCCTCGAACACGTCGTCCATCCCAATTGCGTCCCTGGCGGCGGCAACGGGCCGGCCGACACAGGTGATCGGCATGCACTTCTTCAACCCTGTGCCGGTCTTGAAGCTGGTCGAGGTGATCAGCTCTGACGAGACGTCGGACGAGACCCTCGCTGCGATCGTCGCGCTCGCCGAGGATCTCGGGAAGGTTCCGGCCGAGGCTCGTGACTCGCCGGGGTTCGTCTCGAACCGCATCCTCATGCCGTTCTTGAACGAGGCTGCCTACGCGCTCCAGGAGGAAGTCGCCGAGCCGGAGGCGATCGACACGATCGCGAAGCTCGGGTTCGCACATCCCATGGGCCCCCTCGCGCTCGCCGACCTCATCGGGCTCGACACCTGCGTCGCGATCATGGAGGTGCTGCACGAAGGGCTCGGGGATCCGAAGTACGAGCCGTGTCCGCTGCTTCGCCAGCACGTCGCCGCCGGGAGGCTTGGCCGAAAGAGTGGTCGCGGCTTCTACGAGTACACGTAGCCGAGGTGCGGAGAGCCCTCGACGGAAATACTTGTGGATGAATCCGCTCGCTCTTGTTTCAGTTCGAGGTGTCCCAGGAGGACAAGTCCAGGGGTCAGACCCTGGTTACAAGCGGCACATGAGGGGACGCGAGCCTTCGCCCAGGCGAGCCGTATAGTCACCCGCAATGGACTTCGAGCTCACCGCCGACCAGCGGGAGATCCAGAACCTCACGCGGGAGCTGGCGGAGGCCGAGATCGTCCCGAACGCGTCCGCCTGGGATCGGGAGCACCGCTTCCCGGACGAGCTCCTCCCGAAGCTCGCCGAGCTCGGGCTGATGGGCGTGTGCGTTCCGGAGGAGTACGGCGGCGCGGGGGCCGACTTCCTCTCCTACATCCTCGTTCTCGAAGAGCTCTCGCGCGCGGACGCGGGCGTTGGTGTGACTCTCTCGGTGCACACGAGCGCGACGACGCTCCCCATCCTCGCCTTCGGAACCGAGGAACAGCGATCGCGCTTCGTCCCACCACTTGCCCGCGGTGAGCAGCTCGGCGCGTTCGCGCTCACCGAGTCGAGCTCGGGCTCCGATGCGGCCTCGCTGCGCACGACCGCCGCGGCAGTCGACGACGGCTGGAAGCTCAACGGCTCCAAGCAGTGGATCACGAACGGGTCGCGCGCGGGGACGTTTGTCCTCTTCGCGCGAACCGACCCGAGAACCGAAGGAGCCAGGGGGATCTCCTGCTTTGTCCTCGACGCCTTGCACGTTCGGGTGACGCGCGAGGAGGAGAAGCTCGGTCTCAACTCCTCCACCACGTCAGACCTCGTTCTCGAGGACGTGCACGTCGAGACCGACCGGCTGCTCCACGACGAGGGGCGTGGCTTCCGCGTGGCGATGGCGACTCTCGACGGAGGACGGATCGGAATCGCGGCACAGGCACTCGGAATCGCACAGGCCGCGTACGACGTCGCCCGCAAGTATGCGCAGGAGCGCGTGCAGTTCGGGCGGCCCATCGCGGACTTCCAGGCGATCCAGTGGAAGCTCGCCGACATGGCGACCGAAATCGACGCGGCCCGCCTTCTGACCTATCGCGCCGCGTGGCTCAAGCAACAAGGGCGCTCACACACGGCCGAAGGCGCGAAGGCGAAGCTCTTCACCTCGGAAATGGCACGGCGCCAGACCGCCGAGGCGATCCAGATCCTCGGGGGCTACGGCTACACGAAGGAATTCCCGGTCGAGCGCTACTACCGAGACGCAAAGATCACGGAGATCTACGAGGGAACGAGCGAGATCCAGCGTCTCGTGATCGCGCGCTCGATCCTTGGCCAGCAGTCGAGCGAAGTCGCCCCTACCCCTCAGGGCACTCATCCTTAGATCGATTCGACGATAGGGCAACCTGCAATCGTGTCGATCTCGTGCTCGCGAGCCGATTTGACGTGCGTGTCCCTAATCTACGGCGCGTGACCTCGCGCGACCGTGACGAGCCCGTTCGGCTGACGAAGATCTACACGCGCGGTGGAGACGCCGGGGAGACCTCGCTCGGTGACGGCACACGAACCTCCAAGCTCGATCTCAGGATCGCGGCATACGGAACCGTGGACGAGCTGAACTCCGCGCTCGGGCTCGTTCTCGCCTCACAGTGCCCCGACGAGATTCGCGACGTGCTCACCCGGGTGCAGAACGAGCTCTTCGACCTCGGCGCGGATCTCTCGGTTCCAGTGGAGAACGAGGGTCGCTTGCGTGTGACCCAGGGGCAGGTCGACGTGCTCGAACACGACTGCGACCGCTTCAACGCTCCCCTCCCGGAGCTTCGGAGCTTCGTGCTTCCCGGCGGTGGCGAGGTGGCGGCTCGCCTGCACATCGCTCGCACGATCTGCCGGCGGGGCGAACGTGACGCGCTGCTGGCCTCGGGCGCACATTCCGTCAACCCACTCGTTCTCGTGTACCTGAATCGCCTCTCCGATCTGCTCTTCATCCTTGCGAGGGCCGCGAACGCGGCCGACGGCCGGGAGGAGCCGCTCTGGAGGCCTGGGAGCTCGGCGTAGTTCTCGCCGGCTCGTTCGTCGCCGGGTATCTCGGGTCGATGCTGGGGCTCGTGCTGGGGACGCTTCGCCTGCCGCTCATCGTCCTTGTCACCGGGAGCCCGCTCGCCGCCGCGGGGACGAACATCGCTATCTCGGCGGCGTCTGCCGGCGCCGGAGGCTGGAAGCACGCTCGCGAGGGCCGCGTGGACTGGCGCGTCGTCCGCTGGACGGCGCCGCATTCGATTGCTGGAGCCGTGCTGGGCGCCCTTCTGGCAAACGATGTCTCGGAAGCGCTCCTCTACGGGTTGATAGGAGGAGTGCTCGTCTGGAGTGGGATCGACCTCGCCTTCCGCCCGATCGCACCCGTCGCACGCGACCGACTACGGGTCGTGCGCGGCAGCGGGCTCGCCTTCGCGATCGGGATCCTCGGAGGTGCGGCCGGCGTCATCCTCGGAACCCTTCGCATGCCCGCCCTCGTCCGCTCGGTCGGACTCGACGTTCGTCGGGCGGCAGGGACGAACCTCGTCGTCGGATTCTTCCTCGGAGTCGCCGGCTTCGCGACCTACGCAGCGGGCGTGGGCGTGGTGTGGAGCGTGCTGGCGGCCGGGCTCGTCGGCGCGATTCCGGGCGGGTGGTTCGGGGCTCGCGCGACCGGGCGGCTGCCGGAGAACCTGCTACGCCTCGCGCTCGGTGTCGTTCTCGTTCTCGTCGGTGTCGCGTTCGCGGCTCAGGCGGTCTTGTAGAACACGCTAGGAGGGTTTGGGGAAACCGGCCTCGTCGCAGGAGTGCCGCTGGTCGTCACGAGGCAAGGACGCAGGGAGTGCCGATAGCAGCGGCTATCGGCGCGACTGAGGACGCCGCATCGTGGCGATCCAGCGCTCCTCCGGCGGCACAGCGTCTGTTTCGCCAAGCCCTCCTAGGCCACGGCCGGCCAGCGGCCACGAAGCCACTCGCTCAGGTCCGTCGCAGAGCGGGGCGTGGCCACGTAGAAGCCCTGCGCGTAGTCGCAACCCCAGGCGCCGAGGACGTTCCAGGCCTCACGGGTCTCGACCCCCTCAGCCACCACGGAGAGGCCGAGCGCGTGACCGATCTCGACCAGACCGCGAACGAGCGCGGCATCCGTCGCGCTGCGTCCGAGTCCGTGCACGAACGCGGCATCGATCTTCAGCTCGTCGAGGGGAAGAACACGGAGCGCTGCGAACGAGGCGGCGCGACCGCCGTCGTCGAGGGAGAGCCGTACTCCGAGGCTCGACAGACGGCTGAGAGCTTCCTCGTCGAGCTCCGATCCAGCACCGGGTCCGGCCGGGACGACCTCGAGGGTGAGAACACCCGGTCGCACCTCGAACGACCCCAAGAGCCCCGCGAGCCCTTCGACGAAGAGCGGGTCGTCCACGAGCTTGTACGGCACGTTGACCGACACACCGAGGTCGTGTCCTTCCTCCTCCCACATCTGCGTCGCGCGGAGGGCGTCGGCGACCACGATGAAGGTCAGCTCTCGTACGAGAGGCGTCCGCTCCACGTGCGGCACGAACTCGGCGGGCGCAAGCAACGCCTTGTCGGGAAGGACCCGGCGTACCAGCGCCTCAGCGGAGTGCGGCTCGCCGGTCTGGAGGTCGATGATCGGCTGATAGACCACGACGAGCTCGTTTCGGGTGATGGCCGTCTCGACGTCGCGGATCACACCCGCGTCGACGCCGCGGCGCAAGAGCAGAGCATCGTCCGAGCTGTCCCGCTTGGTTGCGTACATCTGCCCGTCCGCGCGAGCCAAGAGCTCGTCAGCCGTGGCGCCGTCGGCGGGAAAGACCGCCCAGCCGATGCTTCCGTCGATCTCCACCGTCGCGCCCTCGACGCGGAAGGGGCGCCGAAGCGCGTGCCGTAGCCGTCCGACGAGCGCCGACGCCTCGTCGTCGTTGCTCGTGTCGAGGGAGAGGATGACGAACTCGTCCCCGCCGACGCGGGCCACGGTGTCGCTCGCCCGCACGATCGCCTCGAAGCGCTTGGCGAGGGAGCGGAGAACATCGTCTCCGGCGCCGTGGCCCCGCACGTCGTTCACTTCCTTGAAGCCGTCCAGGTCGACGACGATGAGGGTGAAACTGGCGTTCGAGCGCTGGAAGCTGCGGAGCGCCTGATCGATTCGATCGTCGAGCAGCACGCGGTTGGGAAGCCCCGTCAACGGATCGCGCAGCGCATCCGAGCGAGCGGTTCGCAGCTGTCGGTCGAGCGCCACCCCACAGGCGCCTGCGATCATGCCGACCAGCATCAGCGCTCCGACCACGCGCCCAGGCTCGGCGCGCAAGGCAACGGCCGCAGCTCCTGCGACGAATACGAGCGCAGCCAGTGTCAGAGCCCATGCAACCGTTCCTCGTAGATGCCGCCTGTCTCGGGTCTTC
>Ga0136613_10001017_pt1 | contig 14009 bp, 11 predicted proteins | sample AntDrymUQ2722106_2_FD_106649 | JGI IMG/M metagenome (GOLD analysis project Ga0136613, IMG submission 106649) | Polar desert sand microbial communities from Dry Valleys, Antarctica - metaG UQ272 (21.06) | ecosystem: Environmental > Terrestrial > Soil > Desert | place: Antarctica: Dry Valley... | reverse complement strand
TCCGCCAGCTCCTCCTGACCTCGCCGATCGCCGACCTCCCAGATGGCCTGCCGATGACGATCGAGGCCGAGACGGGGTTCCATTTCCGCGCGCGCGGCGACCGCCTCGTCCTCGCGATGACCGACGCCGCGCCCCGCTGGAGCAGCGAGCCGTGGCTCGACGAGTCGGTCTTCGAGGATCGGCGCGCGCGCTTAGCCGCGCGCTATGCGCCGGCCGCGCAGGCCTCGGTCGAAAGCGGCTGGGCCGGCCTCTACGACATGACGCCCGACGCACATCCGATCATCGGCCGCGTCGCCGAGGACGTCTACGCGGCCTGTGGCTTCTCGGGCCACGGCTTCATGCAGTCGCCCGCGGTGGGCCGGGCGCTCGCCGAGGAGATCCTCGAGGACGAGTCCGGCTTCGACCTGACCCCGTACCGGCTAGAGCGGTTTGCCGCGGGCGTAGTCTTCCCGGAGACGGTCATCCTGTAAAGATTCCGTCAAGAGCGTTGTCGCACGATGTGCGCAACAGCGCTCTCAAGGGCAGAGAGTGAGTGGGCCCCGGAGCGACCCCGCGGTCGGTCGGCCGCAGCCGGTTCCGCGGTCTCCATGCTTCGGGGCCCAACCCTGTAATGAAGATCCCGGCGCGGGACAAGACTTGCGCCGTGCTCTCGCTACATGCGAAAGACGCCGAACGTCGTCTCCGGAATGGGCGCGTTCAGGCTCGCCGCGATGCCGAGCGCGAGGACGCGCCTCGTGTCGGCCGGGTCGATGACGCCGTCGTCCCAGAGGCGGGCCGTCGAGTAGTACGGGTTCCCCTCGCGCTCGTACTTGGCGCGGATCTCGTCCGGGTCGGAGCGCCCGACCGCCGAGAGGACCGTGGCCGCCTGCTCGCCGCCCATCACGGAGATGCGCGCGTTCGGCCACATCCAGAGCTGGCGCGGCGAGTAGGCGCGCCCGCACATGCCGTAGTTCCCCGCGCCGAACGACCCGCCGACGATCACCGTGAACTTGGGCACCTCGGCGCAGGCGACCGCGGTGACCATCTTGGCCCCGTCCTTCGCGATTCCGCCGGCCTCGTACTCCTTGCCGACCATGAAGCCGGTGATGTTCTGGAGGAAGACGAGCGGGACGCGGCGCTTGCACGCGAGCTCGATGAAGTGCGCGCCCTTGAGGGCCGACTCCGAGAAGAGGACGCCGTTGTTCGCGAGGATCCCCACGGGGAAGCCCTCGAGATGCGCGAAGCCGCAGACGAGCGTCTCGCCGTAGAGCGGCTTGAACTCGTGGAAGCGGCTGCCGTCGACGAGGCGCGCGATCACCTCGCGCACGTCGTAGCCCGTGCGGTGATCCTCGGGGACGACGCCGTAGAGCTCCTGTGGGTCGTGCAGGGGCTCCTCCGGCTCGGCGGGCTCCCAGGGAAGCGGCGGGCGCGAGCCGTTCAGGTTGGCGACGATCTCGCGCGCGAGCGCGAGCGCGTGCTCGTCCGACTGCGCGAGATGGTCGGTCACGCCGGAAACGCGGGAGTGGACGTCGGCGCCGCCGAGCTCCTCGGCCGTCACCTCCTCGCCCGTCGCCGCCTTCACGAGCGGCGGGCCGCCGAGGAAGATCGTGCCGGTGCCCTTGACGATCACGGACTCGTCGCTCATCGCCGGGACGTAGGCCCCGCCGGCCGTGCAGGAGCCCATCACGATCGCCACCTGGGGGATCCCCGCGGCCGACATGCGCGCCTGGTTGAAGAAGATCCGCCCGAAGTGCTCGCGGTCGGGGAAGACCTCGTCCTGCATGGGGAGGAAGGCGCCGCCCGAGTCGACGAGGTAGAGGCAGGGCAGCCGGTTCTGCTCGGCCACCTCCTGCGCGCGCAGGTGCTTCTTGACCGTGAGCGGGTAGTACGTGCCGCCCTTGACGGTCGCGTCGTTCACGACGATCACGCACTCCCGGCCCTCGACCACGCCGATCCCGGTCACGATCCCTGCCCCCGGGGCATCGCCGTCGTAGAGATCGGAGGCGGCGAGCGTGTTCAGCTCGAGGAACGCCGAGCCGGGGTCGACCAGCCGGTCGATCCGCTCGCGGGCCAGGAGCTTGCCGCGCCCGTGGTGTCGCTCGACCGACTCGGGGCCGCCGCCGAGCGCGACCTGAGCGCTTCGCCCCCGGAGCTCGGCGACGAGCTCCTCCATCCGGGTCCGGTTCTGCGCGAAGCCGGGTGCAGAGTGGTCGACACGCGACTCGAGGATCACGGCGTAACCCTATGCCGCCCCTCCGTCGGCTCGCTTACGGGTTCCTTACGGCGGCCTTAGGGATGCCATGCACCCCACTTCTACGCTTAGCAAGTCCCCGGACAAAGGAATCTCGCATGCTGAAAATCACCATGGCTCTCGCTGTTGCTCTCCTCGCCGCTCCGGCGGCTCTCGCTGCGCCTCCGGCCCAGGCCGTCGACCGGCAGAACGCGACGCGCGACTGCCGCGTCCTTCGCGCCGACATGGGCACGGCGACCTTCCGCGCGACCTACGGCCAGCAGTCGGCCTTCCGCCGCTGCGTCCGCCAGTGGACGGCCGAGGAGCGCTCGAACAGGGTCAACGCAGCGCAGGCCTGCAGGACGGAGCGCGGCACGACCCCGGAGAGCCGCGCGGCCTTCCGCGCGAAGTACGGCGGTGGAGCGAATGCCTTCGGCAAGTGCGTCTCGCAGGCTCGGCGCGCAGAGGCCGCCGAGGATCGCGAGGCGACGATGAACGCCGCGCAGACGTGCAAGGCAGAACGAGGCACGACGACCGAGAGCAAGGCCGCGTTCCGCGCGAAGTACGGCGGCGGGGCGAACGCTTTCGGCAAGTGCGTCTCGACGCTCGCCAAGAGCCAGAACGACTCCTAAAGATCGCGGGCTCCTGCCCGCGGTAACGAGGTGCGGCCCGTCCCCCGGCGGGCTGTGCCGTGGTCCGGCGTCTTCACTGACTCCGTACGCCTTGTCGCGAACTTCTTACAGAACGCGGAAGAAGCCCTGCCGCCGGGGTGGTTGGGTGTCTTCATCAAGCGATGAAAGGAGCCCCCTTGCGTAAGACGATCCTCTTCCTGCTCGCGCTCGCTGCCGTCCTCACGGTCGCGGCGCCGGCCTCTGCGCGGGTGATCACCGGCACGCCCGGTGACGACCAGCTCGTGGGCACGGACAAGCGCGACCACATCTTCGGACGGGGGGGGAACGACACGCTCTCCGGGAAGGCAGGCAGCGACTTCCTGCACGGGCAGCGTGGGAACGACACGCTCTCGGGTGACGCCGGCCATGACTACCTCTTCGGCGGAGCCGGAGACGACAGCCTGGACGGCGGCGAGGATGCCGACTGGATCTGGAGCGGCGACGGTGCCGACATGCTCGACGGCGGCGCCGGCAACGACCGGCTGCATTCGGCGGCCGACGACGGCGTTCCGGACATCGTCGACTGCGGACCGGGCTTCGACCGCGCCGTGATCCGCCCGCCCGACGTGGCCGAAGGCTGCGAGCGGGTGCGCGCGATCAATCCGGACAACGAGCCGGGCCCGCGCGGCCAGGTGATCAAGGGCACTCGCGGGGACGACGTCCTCGCCGGTGGCGAAGGCCGCGACTTCATCCTCGGGCGGGCCGGAAACGACCAGCTCGCGGGGAACGGCGGCAACGACTTCCTCTTCGGGATGCACGGGAACGACACGCTGGCCGGGGGCGCCGGCAACGATCGGGCCTGGGGCGGACCCGAGAACGACACGATCTCGGGCGGCGAGGGCGACGACTGGCTCTTCGGCGGCTGGGGTGCCGACGTCTTGAACGGGGAGGCGGGCAACGACCGCATCTGGTCGGGCGCGAACGACGGCGCCGCAGACCAGATCGACTGCGGCGAGGGCGACGGTGACCGCGCGGTCATCCGGGCCGGAGACACGGCGATCAACTGCGAGCGCGTGAAGACGATCTCGTAAGACGGCTTCGCTCTCTCGTCGGCAAACGGCCCGCCCTTCGGCGGGCCGTTTGCTTCCGCGGACGGTTTCGAATCGCGTCGGACGCGGGAACAAGGTCCGCTGGCAAGTCCACGACCCAGGGGGGATTTGGATGCAAGGAACTCGCAGACCTTCGCGTAGACCGGGACGGCTGGTGGCCGCCCTAGTGCTCGCAGTCTCGCTCGCGGTCTCGATCGGAGCCGTTCGGTTGTCGGACGCTTCGGCGGAGACGGTGAGCGTCAAGCGCTACAACGTCGTCTTCGAGGGCACCGCGACGACGAGCGGCTTCACCGTCGAGGGTGGGCGCGACGCCGCGCTCGCGCTCGTCACTTCGGCGGGCGGGACGATCGTCGCCGACCTGACCAGGCAGATCGGCGTCGTGACGGCCCTCTCCACGAACCCGAGCTTCGCTTCGACGGTTGGCGCGGCCACGAATGTCGACGTCGCCGGCGAGGACTTCGTCTGGAAGGCGATGCCCACGATGGACGAGGCGCTCATGAGCGGCGAGTTGTCGGTCGTCGGCGCCCAGGCCGTCCCGGGTGGAGGCCCGCAGCCGTCGGCCGACGTCCTCGAGCCGATGCAGTGGAGCATGCAGCAGATCCAGACCGAGGAGGCGCATGCGATCCAGGCCGGCTCACCGCTCGTCCAGGTCGGGATCCTCGACTCCGGAATCGACGCAACGCACACCGACCTGAGCGCCAACGTCGACTGCTCGCTCGGGCGCGACTTCGTCCCCGTCGGGCCGTCACCGCTCTCGATCGGGACGCCCTGCAACGACAATCAGTTCCACGGGACGCACGTCGCCGGCATCGTCGCGGCGAAGGCCAACGGCACGGGCGTCGTCGGCGTCGCCCCGAACGTGAAGCTGATCCCGGTCAAGGTGTGCGACATCGCGGGCTACTGCTACGCGAGCTCGTCGGCCGCGGCCATCACGTACGCGGGAGACAAGAAGTTCGAGGTCATCAACATGAGCTACTTCATCGACGACGACCAGCTACTCGAGTCGACGGAGCTCAAGTGCATGAGCGACCCGGTGCAGCGCGCATTCCGTCAGGCCAACGAGAGAGCCATCCAGTACGCCCGAAACCAAGGCGTCGTCCCGGTGGCCGCGCTCGGAAACTCCGACTACGACCTGGCTCATCCGCCGGAGCCTTACGAGAACGAGTGTGAGGTCGTCCCGGCAGAGACACAGGGTGTGATCGGCACGATGGCACTCGGGGTGAACAAGGAGAAGGCCCGTTACTCGAGCTACGGCGTCGGCGCGACGGATGTCGCCGCGCCTGGCGGGAACGGCACGACCGGAGACTGCAGGCGCACGGTGCTCTCGACCCTTCCGGGCCAGGTGTGGGGTTGCATCCAGGGCACGTCGATGGCCTCGCCGCACACTGCGGGTGTCGCCGCTCTGATCGTGAGCCAGTTCGGCCGGGTCGGAAACGACGCGGGAACCCTGGACGTCGTCATGCGGCCGACGCAGGTCGAGAGCTACCTTCAGGCCAGCGCGATCGATCAGGGCGAGCCCGGGTACGACAAGTGCTTCGGGCACGGGCGGATCAACGCCCTGCGCGCTGTCCTGCACCAGACGTCGACCGTCTACGACGCGACGGCACCGTTCTGCCCCGAGTACGCGGAATAGGAAGCTAGGCGAAAAGCGAGCCCGTCCGCTCGAGGGCGGGCGGGCTCGTCTCGTCCAGAGCTGCGCGAAGCGATGCGACGTAGGCCCGAAGGCCGTCCGGCCCTGCTTCCTCCGCGACCAGCACGGCGCGGCTGCCGACCACGACCCCGTCGGCGAGCGCGGCGGCGGCGGCAGCCTGCTCGGGGGTCGAGATGCCAAAGCCCGCGAGGAGAGGCACCTCGGTCACCGCCCGGGCGCGCTCCACGAGGCTCGCGAGCTGGGACGACGCGGTCTCACGGGCGCCCGTGGTGCCGGTGACGGAGACCAAGTAGAGCCAGCCGTCCGTCCGCTCGGCCGCTGCCCGGATCCGCTCCGACGGGCTGGTCGGGGCGACGAGCTGGACTCGCGGCAGCTCCGGGGCGGCCTCGAGCGGCAGGTCGGCGACGATCAGGCTCGTCGCGCCGGCCGTCTGGGCGTCCGTCCAGAAGCGCTCGTAGCCGTAGGCCTCGAGGATCGACGCGTAAGTCATCGGGATCAGCGGGACGTCGACCCGCGAGCGGATGTCCGCCAGGCACGCGAGGCACTCGCGCGTGCGCATGCCCTGCGCGAGCGCGCGCTCTCCTGCGAGCCGGATGACCGGCCCGTCGGCGAGCGGGTCCGAGAACGGAAAGCCGATCTCGAGAAGGTCGGCTCCGCCCTCGACCGAAGCCTGCGCGAGCTCGGGCGTCTCGGGCCCGGCCATCAGGTAGATCGAGAGACGCTTCATTCGCGTTCGAGCACCGTGGCGAGGTCCTTGTCTCCGCGGCCGGAGAGGCCGACGACGATCAGCTCGGCGTCGAGCTCGAGGGCGCGGGCGAGTGCGTGGGCCGGCTCGAGCGCGGGGAGGATGCCCTCGCGCCGGGCGAGCAGGTGGAAGGCCGCGAGCGCCTCCTCGTCGGTGGCGCCCACGTACTCGGCCCGCCCGGAGTCCCGCAGGAACGCGTGCTCGGGGCCGACACCGGGATAGTCGAGGCCGGCGGAGATCGAGTGGGCGTCTGAGATCTGGCCGTCCTCGTCGGCGAGGAGAGAGGAGCGCGCGCCGTGGAGGACGCCCGGACGGCCGCTCCCGAGGCTCGCGGCGCCCGCGGCCTCGACCCCGATGAGCCGGACCTCCGCGTCCTCGACGAAGCCTGCGAAGAGGCCGATCGCGTTCGAGCCACCGCCCACGCACGCGACGACCGCGTCCGGGAGGCGGCCCTCCACCTGCAGAACCTGCTCGCGGGCCTCACGGCCGATCACGCGCTGGAGCTCGCGGACGATCTCGGGATACGGGTGCGGGCCGACGCACGAGCCGATCAGGTAGTGGGTCGTCTCGACGTTCGTGATCCAGTCGCGGATCGCCTCGCTCGTCGCCTCCTTGAGCGTCTTCGTCCCGAACTCGACGGGGTGCACTGCGGCCCCGAGGAGGCGCATCCGCTCGACGTTGGGCGCCTGGCGGCGCATGTCCTCCGAGCCCATGTAGACGACGCATTCGAGCCCGAAGCGCGCGCAGACCGTCGCCGAGGCGACGCCGTGCTGGCCGGCGCCCGTCTCGGCCACGATCCGCTGCTTGTCCAGGCGAACGGCGAGGAGCGCCTGCCCGAGCGCGTTGTTCACCTTGTGCGCACCCGTGTGGCAGAGGTCCTCGCGCTTCAGGTAGATCCGGCGGTCGGGGTCGAGCCGCTCGGCGCGATAGAGCGGCGTCGGCCGGCCGACGTAGCGGCGCTGGAGCTCCTCGAGCTCGAGGTGGAAGTCGGCGTCGTCGGCGACGGCCCGCCAGCCGCGCTCGAGCTCGTCGAGCGCCGGGATGAGCGTCTCCGGCACGTAGCGCCCGCCGTAGGGCCCGTAGAGGCCCGGCTGCGCGCTCAACGCGCCGCCTCGACGTACGCGCGCACGCGCTCGTGATCCTTGATCCCCGGGGAGGCCTCGAGGCTCCGGCTCGCGTCGACGCACCATGGATCCACGGCCTCGATCGCCTCGCGCACGTTCTCGGGGCCGAGGCCGCCTGCAAGCACGATCCGCCCCTCGACGCCGGCCGCCTGCTCCCAGTGATCGCCGTCCTCGGAGAGCCAGGGGAGGTCGAGGACGCGGGCGACGTGCTCACCGTTGCGAAGCACCGCGGCCTCGCGGGCCCGGTGGCCGTTCTCGGCGGGGTAGAGCTGGACGAGGTCGGTGCCAACCTCCTCCGCCTCGCCGACGAACACGCCGACCGAGAGGAGCGAGTCCGGGGTGGGGAGGACGCGCTCGGCGCGGCGCGGGCTCTCGGCAAGCACGAAGCCCGCGAGGTCGGCGCCGGCCTCGGCCGCAGCCGCGACGTCTTCCTCGCGCGTCAGGCCGCAGACCTTCACGAGCGGCCGGCGCAGGAGGTCGGCGAGCTTCTCGCCGGGGTTGGAGGCCCGCATGAGGGCCGAGCCGACGAGGATCGCTTCGGCGCCGGCGAGCTCGGCCGAGGCCGCCTGCGCTCGGGTCTCGATCCCGCTTTCCGCGATGACGATGCGATCGCGCGGCGCTCGCGCGACCAGTTCGAGCTGGGCCCCGCGGTCGATGTGAAAGGAGGAGAGGTCGCGGGCGTTCACGCCGACGATCTCGGCATCGAGGGCGACCGCGCGGTCGAGCTCGGCCGCGTCATGAGCCTCGACCAGCACGTCGAGCCCGAGGGCCCGCGCGTGAGCGGCCAGGCGCTGCGCGGCGCGGTCGTCCAGGTCGCGCAGGAGGAGGAGGACGGCATCCGCACCGGCGGCCTGGAGCTCGTCGAGTGACTCGGGCTCCTTGAAGAATCCCTTGGCCAGGAGCGGCAGCGCCGCGGCGCCGCGCGCCGCACGCAGGTCGTCCACCGATCCGCCGAAGCGCTCGTCGACGAGGACGGAGACAGCCGCCGCGCCCGAGCGCTCGAAGGAGGCCGCGAGCTCGGCCGGATCGGCGTCCGGGCGAAGGTCGCCTGCGGAGGGAGAGCGGCGCTTCACCTCGGCGATCGCGCCGAGGCCGGGCGCTCGCAGCGCGTCCGCGAAGCGACCCATCAGGCCGCTTCCCGCATCCGTGAGAACGCGATCAGGCTGTCCAGCCGTTCGGCGGCAGCCCCGGAGTCGATGGCCTCGCGCGCGAGCTCATAGCCCTCACGCAGGTCGTCCGCGTGACCCGCGGCGGCAATCGCCCCGGCTGCGTTCAGGAGCACGGCCTCGCGCTTGGCTCCGGGCTCTCCTGCGAAGACGGCCCGGATGCACGCCGCGTTCACCTCTGGCGAACCACCCTTCAGCTCGTCGGGCGCGCACCGGGGGACGCCGAAGTCGGCAGGGTCGATCTTGCGCCGGTGCACCTTCCCGCCCGCGACCTCACAGACGAGGTTCGGGCCTGCGGGCGAGAGCTCGTCGACGCCGAAGGCGCCGTGCACGACGAAGGCGCGCCGCGCACCGAGCGCGAGGAGCACGTCGGCGAGGACGGGCACGAGGTCCGGCGAGTAGACGCCGACCACCTGGGCCCGTGCGCCGGCCGGGTTCGTGAGCGGGCCGAGGACGTTGAAGACCGTGCGCACCCCGAGCTCCTTGCGAACAGGAGCGGCGAAGCGCATCGCGGGGTGGTGGGAGGGTGCGAAGAGAAAGCCGAAGCCGAGCTCGTCGATCGAGCGGGCGACCCGCTCGGGCTCCTGCTCGAGCCGGAAGCCGAGAGCCTCGAGCACGTCGGCGGAGCCCGACGACGAGGAGACCGCGCGGTTCCCGTGCTTTGCGACCGCGGCACCCGCGGAGGCGGCGACGAGCGCTGCGGATGTCGAGATGTTGAACGTCCCGGCGCCGTCGCCGCCCGTGCCCGCGGTGTCGACGAGGTCGCTGCGCGCAGGGCGCACGGGGAGGACACATGCGCGCATCGCCTCGGCGAAGCCTGCAATCTCGTCAGGGGTCTCGCCCTTCACCCGCAGGGCGACGAGGAAGCCGCCGATCTGGGCCTGCGTCGCCTCGCCGGCCATGACGGCTCCCATCGCCTCCCGCGCCTCGGCGCGCGTCAGGTCGTGGCCGTCGAGCAGCCGGTGGAGGGCGGGGCCGATCATGCGGCCTCCACAACCCGTCTCGGAACGAAGCACTGAGCAACCGGGCCCGCGCTGGACGGCGCGATGCCGCGTCTTCCGTCGGCCCCGTAGCCGCCGGCTACGCGACCTCCCTGCGTCCTTGCCTCGCACCGCCCATCACGATCCCGGTCGCGAGTCGTCATTCCGAAACGGGTTGGAGAAAGTTGCCGAGGAGCGCGCGCCCGTCGGGCGTCAGCACGGACTCGGGGTGGAACTGGATCCCGTCGACGGGAAGCTCGCGGTGGCGCACCGCCATGACCTCTCCGTCGGCGGTTCGCGCGGAGACTTCGAGCGAGTCGGGGACCCGCGTCGCCGCGAGCGAGTGGTAGCGCCCGGCCGGAAGCGGGTCTGGCAGGCCGGAGAAGAGGCCGCGCCCGTCGTGCTCGACGTCGCTCGCCTTCCCGTGGACGAGCGCCTGGGCCTGGCCGATCTCGCCGCCGAAGACCTCGACGATCGCCTGGTGGCCGAGGCAGACGCCGAGCGTCGGGAGCCGCGGCGCAAGCCGCTCGATGATCGCCCGGGTCGCGCCCGAGTCGGCCGGCCGGCCGGGCCCGGGGGAGACGACGAGGTGCGTGGGGCCAAGCGCGTCGGCGCCGTCTGGGTCGATCTGGTCGTTTCGAAGGACGGTCACCTCGGCGCCGAGCTCCTCGAGCAGGTGCGCGAGGTTGTAGGTGAACGAGTCGTAGTTGTCGACGAGGAGGACGTGGCTCTTCATGCGCCTGCCTCCGCGAGGTCGACCGCGGCCTCGAGCGCGGCCAGCTTGCGCAGGCACTCCTCGTGCTCGGCCGTCGGGTCGGAGTCCGCCACGATCCCTGCCCCCGCCTGCATGCGCGCGAGACCGGGTGTCGCGACGATCGTGCGAATCGCGATGCACGTGTCGAGGTCGCCGCCCGGGAGCGCGTAGCCGACGGCGCCAGCGTATGGCCCGCGCCGGTAGCCCTCGAGCTCCGAGATGATCTGCATCGCCCTCACCTTCGGCGCGCCCGAGACCGTTCCCGCCGGGAAGGTCGCGCGGAGGAGGTCGAACGCCGTCTTCCCGTTCGCCAGATCGCCCGCAACCTCGGAGACGAGGTGCGTGACGTGCGAGTAGCGCTCCGGCTCGAGGAAGCGCTCGACCTCGACCGTTCCGGCGCGGCAGACGCGCGAGAGGTCGTTTCGGCCGAGGTCGACGAGCATGACGTGCTCGGCCCGGTCCTTCTCGGAGGCGAGCAGGCGCTCGGCATCGCCCTCGCCGGCCTGGGTGGTGCCGGCGATCGGGTTCAGGCTGGCCCGTCCGCCGGAGACCTTGACGAGCGTCTCGGGGGAGGAGCCGACGAGGGCGAGGTCAGGGCCGAGCTCGAGGAGGAACAGGTACGGCGAGGGATTGACTCGCCGCAGGGCGCGATAGAGGGCGAGCGGGGACGCTTTCGTGGGTCGCTCGGCCCGCTGGGAGAGGACGATCTGGAAGGCGTCGCCACGGCGGATGAAGTCCTTGACCGTACGGACGGAATGCTCGTACGTGGCCTGGTCGGGTGAGCGCCGGGTGGGCGAGCCCGTGAGGGCTCCGGGCTCGTCCGGGGCGGCGACGTCTTCCCGGAGGAGCGCGGCGACGGCGTCCCGGTCGCCCGCGAGGACCTCAGCCGTCGAGGCGGCGTGGTCGAAGCGGACGAGCGTCTCGGCGACGACGAAGCGGCTCTCGGGGAGGCCCGAGCCTTCCTCAGGAAGAGGCACAGTCGGCTCGAGCACGGCCACGTGGTCGTACCCGAGGTACCCGACGACCGGCTGCCCGGCCGCGAGCTCGCGCTCGGCCTCGGCGAAGGACACGATCCGCGAGCCGCAGCCGACGAGGCTGTGGCGCCCGAGGCGGCCGCGCTCGACCGACTCGAGCAGGAAGCTCGCGGCCCCGCGCGAGCGCAGGCGGAGGTACGCGCCGAGCGGCGTGACGAGGTCGGTGTGGATGTCGGTGGCGATCGTCATGGCACAAAAAAACCTTCCAGCTGGAAGGTCGTCAGAGCGGAACGGTTGTCTAGGCCTACGTCAGCAGGCCAGGCTCCCGCCCCGCTCGAAGCGCCAAGCCCACGAGATCGAGACGAGAGACGTCATCGATCAGAGCGTAGGCGGTGGCCGTCGCCCGGTCAAGCCTTGACACGCATATGACGGCACGATATATCTCAGCGCTACATGGGGCTGACCAGCGTCGGCAAGGTGATCCTCGGCTCGCTTCGCACCGGGCCTCGGTCCGGCTACGAGATCAAGCAGCTCGTGGACGGCTCGACGCGCTTCTTCTGGGCCGCCAGCTACGGCCAGATCTACCCGGAGCTCCGGCGCCTCGAGGCTGAGGGGCTCATCCGCGGGAAGAGCGAGCCGCGCGGCGGGCGCAAGCGCCGGGTCTTCGAGCTGACGGATGCCGGGCGTGACGCGCTCCGTGAGTGGCTCCTCGACCCCGAGATGACGCACGAGGTCCGCGACGAGGGCCTGCTCAAGCTCTTCTTCGCGCGGGCGCTCGAGCCGGACGAGGCGCTCGAGCTCGTGCGCCGGATGCGCGAGCGCCACCTGGAGAGCCTCGAGCGCCTGCGCCAGATCGAGGCCCAGATCCCGGCGGGCACTAACCCTCGAGCGTTCTCGCTCCTCTGCCTGGAGTACGGGATCGGGGTCAAGGAATGGACGGTGCAGTGGCACGAAGACGTCGAACGCCGGCTCGAACGGGCCGGCAAGAAGGAGGCAACCCGATGAGGTTCTCGACCGAGGCGATCGCGCGCGCGTGCAGCCGCCACCCCTGGCGCACGATCGGTGTCTGGCTCGCCGTTCTCGTCCTCTCGTTCGGCGCGATTGGCGTCTTTCTGAGCGAGGCGCTGACCGGCGGGGAGGAGGTCACCTCGCCCACGGACTCGAAGCGGGGCGACGAGCTCATGTTCGAGCGCTTCCGGCCGACGAACGAGGAGCTCGAGCAACGGACCTCCGAGGTCGTGCTCATCCGTGGAGAAAGCGCGGCCGAACGCGGGGAAGCGCTCGCAGACGAGCTGCGGGCGGGCGGCGCCAAGAGCGTCGTCACGTCGGCCGACGATCCAGGTCTCGTCTCGGCCGACGGCGACACGGTCGGCCTCCTCGTCGGGCTCGGGTTCGACGCCGAGGACCGGATCGGGGACGTCATGGAAGCGGTGGAACGCGTCGACGCCGAGCCGGGCCTCGAGGCGGGGATCACGGGCGAGTGGACGCTCGAGGAGGACTTCGGCCAGCTCGCCCAGGACGACCTTCGAAACGGCGAGCTCTTCTTCGGCGCGCCGGCCGCGCTCATCGTCTTGCTCCTCGTCTTCGGCACGGTGATCGCCGGGGTGATCCCGCTCGTCCTCGCGCTCGGCTCGATCCTCGTCGCGATCGCGTTGACCGCGCTCGTCGGCCAGATCTGGGGCCTCTCCGAGTTCGTCACGAACATGATCTTCGGGATGGGGCTCGCGCTCGGGATCGACTACTCGCTCTTCATCCTGTCGCGCTACCGCGAGGAGCGCGGGCAGGGCCGCGACAAGGAGGGCTCGATCGGCGCCGCGGGTGCCACGGCGAGCCGGGCCGTGCTCTTCAGCGGCATCGCCTTCATCGTCGCGATGGTCGGCCTGCTCCTCGTCCCGAACACGATCATGCGGAGCCTCGCGGCGGGCGCGATCCTGGTCGGCTTCACGTCGCTCCTCGCGGCGCTGACGCTCCTCCCAGCCGTTCTCGGGTTGCTGGGCGACCGGGTGAACTCGCTCCGGCTGCCGTACTTCGGCCGGTCGGTCGGCCGGCAGGGCGCAGGGGAGAGCCGGTTCTGGGGCCGAATCGTCGCCGCCGTCATGCGGCGGCCGGCCGTGAGCCTCGTCGCCGCGACGGCGCTTCTCGTCGCCGCCGCGATCCCTGTCCTCTCGCTCGAGATCGGCACGGCTGGGATCAGCACGATTCCGGACCGGTTCGCCTCCAAGCAGGGCTACCTGCTCCTGAACGAGGAGTTCCCGGGCCAGACCACGGAGCCGGTCGAGATCGTCGTCGACGGGGAGGTCGACTCGGATGCCGTCACCGCGGCGATCGAGCGGCTCGAGGCCGGGCTCGGCGAGAAGCCGATCTTCGGGGAGCCGGAGACCCAGTCGAACGAGGCGGGGGATACGACCGTCCTGACCGTCCCGGTCGGGGGCGACCCCAGCTCGGCGGAGGCGGTCGCCGCCGTGCGCGACCTACGCTCGGACGTGATCCCCGCCGCCTTCGAGGGCGCGCCTGCCGAGGTCTACGTCGCCGGCGACACTGCCGAGGAGATCGACTACTTCGACGTGATGTCGAGCTGGCAGCTCCCCGTGTTCGCCTTCGTGCTCGGCCTCTCGTTCATCCTGCTGACGCTCGCGTTCCGCTCGGTCGTGTTGCCGGCCAAGGCGATCCTCCTCAACCTGCTCTC
>Ga0136613_10001015_pt1 | contig 14023 bp, 17 predicted proteins | sample AntDrymUQ2722106_2_FD_106649 | JGI IMG/M metagenome (GOLD analysis project Ga0136613, IMG submission 106649) | Polar desert sand microbial communities from Dry Valleys, Antarctica - metaG UQ272 (21.06) | ecosystem: Environmental > Terrestrial > Soil > Desert | place: Antarctica: Dry Valley... | reverse complement strand
CTGCACATCGGCGTCACGATCGACGACGATCCGATGCAGGAGATCCTCGGTGAGAGCGGGCGCTTCTTGTTCTTCTTCTCCGATGAGGTCGAGGTGGTCTCATGACAGCGCGTCATTGCTCGACGATGGCCGCTGTGGATCCGGAAGGTAGGTGCTCGCGATGACAGCCGAGAACGATGAGCGCGGCTCCGAGCAGCTCGAGCCGCCGGTCGACAACTGGCGCCCGCCTGCCGCGGATGCGCCGCTGGAACTTCATGAAGCGGACGTCTCGGATCGCCCCAAGCGCGTCCTGATCGCCGGCATCGGCAACGCCTGGCAGCGCGACGATGGCTTCGGCAGCGAGGTGGCCCGCCGGCTTGACCACGAGGAGCTGCCCGACGGCGTCGCCGTGATCGACTTCGGCACCGGCGGACTGGACCTCGCCTACCAGGCGATGTACGGCTATGACGCGATCCTGATGGTCGACATCAGCCGCCAGGGCGGCGAGCCGGGCACGCTCTACGTCATGGAGGTCGACGAGGACGAGGTCGCCGCCGGCGCGGTCGAGGACGGCGAGGTGCTCAACCCGCACGGCATGGACCCCGAGACCGTCCTGCGGTTCATCAAGATCACCGGCTCGTGGCCGGGCAAGGTCGTCATCGTCGCCTGCGAGCCGCAGACGATCGAGGAGATGGGCATGGGACTGAGCCCCGTCGTCGAGGAGGCCGTCGAGCGCGCCGTCACGCTGGTCCTCGAGACGGCCAACGAGCTGCTCACAGACGAGGCATACGCTTCGTTGGAAGACAAGCAGTAACCGAGCGCGAAGCGATGCACGAGTTCGACCTGTCCAGCGCGATCGTCGCGACGGTCCGCAAGCACGCGGCCGGGCGCCAGGTCAGACACGTAACGCTGCGCATCGGCCGCCTGCGCCAGGTCGTCAAGGACACGCTCGAGTTCTACTTCGCGATCGTCGGCAAGGACACGGTCTGCGAGGGCGCTACCCTGGAGATCATCGACGTGCCCGCTGCGCTGCGGTGCAACAACTGCAAGCGCGAGTGGGAGATCGAGATCCCGGCGTTCATCTGCGGTGACTGCGGACCAGGGGCAGTGGAGGTCGTGACGGGCGAGGAATTCATGGTCGAATCGATCGAAGTTGAGGACGAGGAGGACGCCGCATGCACCGCACCAAGGTGAGGGTCGTTGAGGACGCCCTCGACGCCAACAACACGATCGCCGCCGCCAACCGCAGCGACTTCGAGCGCTCGGGCGTCACCGTGGTGAACCTCATGAGCGCCCCGGGCGCGGGCAAGACGACGCTGCTCGAGCGCTCGCTCGAGGGGCTCGCGGAGGCCGGCGTGCGCGTCGGCGTGCTCGAGGGCGATGTCGCGGGCAGCTTCGACGCCGATCGCATCTCGGTCCTGCACCTGCCGGTGGTCCAGCTCAACACCGACAACGGGTTTGGCGGCGAGTGCCACCTGGACGCGAACATGGTCCGCTCGGCGCTGCCGGCGGTGCCGCTGGACGACATCGATCTGCTGCTCGTCGAGAACGTCGGCAACCTCGTCTGCCCGGCCGAGTTTCGCATCGGCGAGGACGCCAAGATGATGGTCTGCTCGGTCACCGAGGGCGAGGACAAGCCGCTCAAGTACCCGCTCATGTTCCGCTCCTGCGAGCTGGTCGTGATCAACAAGATCGATCTGCTCGAGCACCTCGACTTCGATGTTGAGCGTTTGGAGGCCAACATCCTGCAGGTCAATCCCAACGCCACGGTGATGCGTGTCAGCGCGAAGACCGGTGAGGGCGTCGACGCCTTCCGTGACTGGCTGACCTCGGTCTCGGCGCGGGTAGGCGCCACCGCGTGAGAGAGGCGCCCGGTGGACCGGCTCACACCTTGAGACCGACCACTGACATCGGCGCCGAGCTCGTCGAGAGGCGACTGCGGGATCGCAGCGAGGCCAATGCCCAGTTCTTCGGGGCCGAGACCGAGCGCCTCGCCAAGCTGTGTCACAAGATGGCCGAGCGCTTCGCGCGCGAGGGCCGGCTTGTCGCATTCGGAGCATCGCCGGCAGATCGCTCCGATGCGCGCCATGTGGCGGTCGAGTTCGTCCATCCGGTGATCGTCGGCAAGCGCGCGCTGCCGGCGCTGGGGCTGGCCGGCGAGGGCGGTGACATCGCGCCGCAGGTCCTGCTGGAGGCCGAGGCCGACGATATCGCGATGGCCTTCGGCGGCGAGCCGGACATCCTGGCTGCGCTCGCCGCGGCGCGCGAGCGTGGCTGCCTGACGGTCGCGTTCACGAAAGGCTCGGGCGCCGAATGGGAGTTCGACCTGTCGGCGATCGAGGACGGGCTCATCCGCCAGGAGATCGCCGAGACGCTCTACCACCTGCTGTGGGAGCTCGTGCACATCTTCCTCGACCACGCCGGGCTGCTCGAAGGGCGCGCGGCCAAACAAGTGCACGACACCGGCGCGTCGAGCTTCCTGTACCCGTTCCTCGGCCAGCAGGAGCACGACCTCGACGCGATCCTCGACGACGTGCGCAAGTCGATGCTGATGAAGGCCGAAGAGGTCACCGCACTGCGCACGCAGACCCTGACGGAGGGCGCCGAGGCGCTGCTCGCTGCCGCGGCGGTGCTGCGCGAGCAACTCGACGGCGGTGGACGGCTGATCGCGCTGGGCAACGGTGGCTCCGCGACCGACGCGATGGACGTCGTGGCCGACTTTCGCACGGCGATGTTCGGCGGCCCTGCGCGGCGCGCGCTGGACCTCACCGAGGACACCGGGATCATCACCGCGGTCGCCAACGACATCGGCACCGACGCGATCTTCTCGCGCCAGGTCATCGCCTACGGGCGCCCGGGCGACGTGCTGCTCGCGATGTCGACGAGTGGCAACTCGCTGAGCATCATCGAGGCCCTGCGCGAGGGGCGCCGGCGCGGTCTCGTCACGATCGCGTTCGTCGGCTACGACGGCGGCAACGTCGCCGCCGGCGACGAGGCCGATTACATCGTCATCAGCCGCTCGCAGAACATCCCGCGCATCCAGGAGGCGCAGGCGAGCGTCTACCACGTGCTGCGCGAGCTCGTCGAGCTAGAGCTCGAGCCGTCCGGCTGAGCCGTGGACCAGGCCTCGTCTGAGGGCGTGGAGACGCGCCGCCGCGTTCGGGCGCGCGTCGACGGCACCGTCCAGGGCGTCGGCTACCGCCCCTTCGTCTACCGCCTCGCGCAGGAGCTCGGCGTCGCGGGCTGGGTGCTCAACGACGAGCGCGGCGTGCTCGTCGAGGCCGAGGGCGACCCGGCTGTCCTCCAGGCGTTCGTCGCGCGGCTGAGCGCCGATGCCCCGCCGCTGGCCGAGGTCAGCGCGGTCGAGTCCGAGGAGATCGACGCCACAGGTGAGGACAGCTTCGAGATCGTCTCCAGCGTGCGCGGCGGCGCGCCGACGGCACCGATTACGCCCGACTCGGCGACATGCGACGAGTGCCTCGCCGAGCTCGCCGACCCCGGCGACCGGCGCTACCGCTATCCGTTTCTGAACTGCACGAACTGCGGGCCGCGCTTCACGATCGTCACGGGGATCCCCTACGACCGCCCGCAGACGACGATGGCCGGCTTTGCGATGTGTGCGGCGTGTGAGGCGGAGTACGAGAACCCGCTCGACCGCCGCTTCCACGCCCAGCCCATCGCGTGTCCCGTCTGCGGCCCGCAGGCGCGGCTGCTGGAGCGCGACGGCAAGCCGGTCGAGGGCGTGCAGGACGCCCTGCGCACCGCTGCGGACGACCTGCTCGCCGGCAAGATCCTTGCCGTCAAGGGCCTCGGCGGCTACCACCTCGCCTGTCGCGCCGACGACGAGCAGGCCGTCAGCGCGCTGCGCTTGCGCAAGCACCGCGAGGACCGTCCGTTCGCGCTGCTCGTGCGCGACGTGGCCGCCGCGCGCGAGCTCGTCGAGCTGACGTACACCGAGGAGGCGCTGCTCATGTCGCGCGAGCGGCCGATCGTGCTCTCGCGCCGCAGGCCGGACGCGCCCGTCGCCGAATCGGTCGCTCCGCGCGCTCCCGACCTCGGGCTGATGACGCCCTACACGCCGCTGCATCAGCTGCTCGCCGACGACACCGGCGTGCCGCTCGTGATGACCAGCGGGAACCTCTCCGACGAGCCGATCGCCTTCGACGATGCCGATGCGCTCGAGCGTCTGGGCCGGATCGCCGACCGCCTGCTCGTCCACAACCGCCCGATCGCGACGCGCACCGACGACTCGGTCGTGCGCGTCGTGCGCGATCGCCCGCTGCTCATGCGCCGCTCGCGCGGCTATGTCCCGGCGGCGGTCGGCCTGCCGGTCACGTGCATCGCGCCGATCATCGGCACCGGCGCCGAGCAGAAGAACGCGTTCTGCATCGCGGCGGGCGACAGCGCGTGGGTCAGCCACCACATCGGCGACATCAAGAACTACGAGACGCTGACGTCGCTGCAGGAGGGCATCGTGCATTTCGAGCGCCTGCTCGAGGTCGCGCCGGTGCTCGTCGCACACGACCTGCATCCGGACTACCTCTCGACGCACGTCGCAGAGAAGCGCGAGGAGGCCGGCGGCGTCGCGCTGACGGCGGTCCAGCACCATCACGCGCATCTGGCGGCGACGCTCGCCGAGCACGGCGAGACCGGGCTCGCGGTGGGCGCGATCTTCGACGGCACGGGCTACGGAACCGACGGCACGATCTGGGGCGGCGAGTTCCTCGTCGGCGGGCTCGTGGACTTCCAGCGCGTCGGGCACCTGCAACCGGTGCGGATGCCGGGCGGCGAGCGCGCGGTCCGCGAGCCGTGGCGGATGGCGTGCTCGTGGTTCACAGCGATGTACGACCAGCTGGCCGCCGCCGAAGCGCAGTTCCCGGCCGCCTTCGCCGACATCGCGCAGGAGCGCTGGAACATGGTCTCCACGCTGGTCAAGCACGGCACCGGATCGCCGTACACGTCGAGCGCCGGGCGGCTCTTCGATGCCGTCGCGGCGATCTGCGGCGTGCGCCTGGAGGTCAGCTACGAGGGCCAGGCGGCGGTCGAGTTCGAGGCGCTCGCCGAGCCCGGCGCAGCCAAGCCCTACGCGTTCCGGATTGATACGGGTGACGTCGCCCGCAGCTCGCCGGTTCCGGCGAGCGCAGGGCGAAACCCTCTAATTTTGGATCCAAGACCGGTGATCATCGCCGTGCTGGCCGATCTCGCCGCCGGTGTCCCGGTGGGAGCGATCTCGGCGCGCTTCCACGCCGGCGTGGCGCATTCGACGGCCCAGGTCGTGGCGCTGATCGCGCGCGAGGCGAAGCTCGACACCGCCGTGCTGTCGGGCGGCGTCTTTCAGAACCGGCTGCTGCTCGAGCTCACCGTCCCGGCGCTCGAGGCCGAGGGCCTGCGCGTGCTCGTACCCGAGCGCCTGCCACCGAACGACGGCCAGATCGCCTACGGGCAGGTGGCGGTCGCGGCCGCGCGTCACGGCGTGTGAGGCCGCGCGCGCGGCTCGCTACCGAGTTCGCAGTTCGACCGCTATAGGCGGTTCAAGTGCGAACTCGTGCCTCCGCGTGGAGACGGGGGAGCTGTGGCCTGCTGAGTACGCCCGGCGTATCCTCTCGTCATGGAGCCCTTCGCGCTCAGCGAGCGCTGGAACGGCTGGTCGGATCTCTTTGTGATGTTGAAGGCCGCGCGGGCTGCCGTTGCCGCCGGCCCGTTCGACCCCGTCGTGTGCGAGGTGGTTTTCGAGTCGGACTTCGACACGGTCACGGTCGACAGCCTGGACGCGGCCGAGCAGCAACTGCAGGACGACCCCGATCCGATGTCGGTGGAAGTCTTCATCGCGCACGGCGACGAGGCGCAAGCGAGCCTCACACTCGTCTACAACGGCCGCTGGCTGCAGCTCAACGGGGCGGGCAGCGACTGGGAGCGCGCACGCGCGGCCTACTACGCGGCGCAGGTCGAGCTGGCGCTCGTGGCGGGAATCACGACGTTCAAGCTTCCCAAGCTTCCGAAGGACACCGTCGCCGACACGCGACGCCGGCTCGAGCTCGCCCAGCTGGAGGCGGCGCTGGACGACGAGGACGAGACCCGCAGAGATCGCTAACCGTCGGCGGGCAGCTCGCCGGACTCGTCCGCGCCGGGCGTGAACCAGTCGGGCACGACCAGCGTGCCGTCGGGGTTCTCGATGATTTCGTCCGGCGGCCAGCGCTGCGGGTAGGGCGGGCGCTTCCAGACCCACTGCTCGCCCGTGTATGCGTAGTGAAAGCGGATCGAGGACAACAGCTCGCGGCGGTGGTCGGAGCAGGCGTAGCGCCTTGGCCCGAGCAGGCCGCCGGCGTGCCAGACCAGCCATTTTCCGGGCATCGCGTCGATGAACTCGCCGAACAGATCCTCCCTGGTCGACGCCCCGATGCTCTTGCGCGTCGCGTCATCAGCCACGCGCCCACAGATCTCGCAGCGAAACCAGTACCGAACGGGCATGCGGAGATCATGCCTAATTCGTGCGCCGCTGGCGCGACAGGACTCGTTGCAGTCCTCGGGTGGGGCGCTGGCCGCCCCACCCGTCAGCCGGGACTAGTGCGAGTGCTCGTGTACCTCTTCGAGCCCGGCCTCGTGGACGTGCTCGTGCTCGTGCGTCTCGCCGTCGTGCTCGTGCTCGTGAGCGTGCTCGACGTGCTCATGGTCGTGACCGGTGTGCGCGTGCTCGTGCGTCTCGCCGTCGTGCTCGTGCTCGTGTGCGTGGGGCGTGTCGTGCGTGTGGTCGTCCATCATCATGCGGCTCCTTCGGTGATCGATGTCGTGTGCATGGCGGGCGCAGGAGGCACCTCGGCCGCCCCGGCCCGCAGGTGCTCGATGTGGCGCAGGGCCTCATCGAGCAGGCTCGCCACGTGCGAGTCGTACAACCCGTAGATCACGTGGCGCCCGTCGCGGCTCCCCTGGACCAGTCCCAGGTCGCGAAGGATCCGCAGCTGGTGTGAGACGGCCGGCTGCTCCATCTGCACGGCGTCGGTGAGGTCGCCGACGCTGCACGGTCCCTCACGCAAGCGCCCGAGGATCCGGACGCGGCTCGGTGTCGCGAGCGCGCCCATGAAGCGGGCCACGCGCTGCGCGTCCTGCGCGCTGACCGGAGTACTGGACGTAACGCCGTGTGCGTGTCCCATCTGTGTGCATGCTTACATGCACACATCCGCATGTCAATGCGGAGAGCGTGGGAGAGCGACGTTCACCGCGAGCGACGTCACCGCAATCCGGTCCCTGTGGAGAAATAGATAGATTCGACTTTGCGACTAGGTCGCAGCTCAGGTACGATCGCCTGGTTTCGGGCAGCCGGGCTCCGACAGGCCGGATCCGGCTCCGATCAGACAGCGGACGAGGGAGAGGACCGATGATCAGTCTGCCAGTCGCCTTGCACATCCCGGATGGCTTTCTCAGCAGCGGCGTCGCTGCAGTGCTCTGGGTCGTGGCGATCGCCGCGGTGGCCGTCGGCCTGCGTGTAGCCAACCGTGACCTCGATGAGGCTCGCGTGCCGCTGCTGGGCGTGCTTGCCGCCTTCATCTTCGCGGTGCAGATGCTCAACTTCCCGGTTGCCGGCGGCACGAGCGGCCATCTCCTGGGCGCCACCTTGGCCGCGGTGCTGCTCGGACCCTGGATCGCATGCCTCGTGATGGCGGTCGTGCTCGTGACCCAGGCCTTCGGCTTCGCCGACGGCGGCGTCAGCGCGCTCGGGGCGAACATCGTCAACATGGGTGTTCTGGGCGCCCTGCTCGCGGGCTACCTCGTCACCGCGGGCGAGAAGGCTTTGCCCAAGTCACGAAGCGCGTTCCTGGGCGTGGTCGGGGTGGTTTCATGGCTGGCCGTGATGGTGGGGGCGGCTGCCACGAGCTTTCAGCTCGCCATCTCCGGGACCGTGCCACTGGACACCGTGCTGCCCGCGATGCTCGGGGTCCACGCTCTGATCGGGATCGGCGAAGCGGTGATCACGGTCGCCGCGGTGGGGGCGGTACTGACCGCGCGGCCCGACCTCATCACGCTGGTCAGGTTCGAACCTTCGCCGGTCGGCCCCGCGGCGGCCGCGGCCGCGCGAGGCGCATCATGAGCACGATGTCGACGCGCATCTTCGTGATTCTCGCGCTGGCGGTCGCGGTCGGCCTTGCCACGGCGGTCTCGCCGTATGCCTCGGCCAACCCCGATGGCCTCGAGAAGGTCGCGCAGAACAAGCAGTTCCTCGAGGACGGCAAGCTGCACTCGATTCAGGATGACTCGCCGATCCCCGACTACGCCTTTCCGGGGATCGACAACGAGCGTGTGGCGACCGGTCTCGCCGGGTTCGTCGGCGTGCTCTTCGTCTTCACGATCGGCTACGGCATTGCGTATCTCGTTCGGCGCAGAGGCTCCGGGGATCGCTCGGGCGTCCACGCCTGAGCGCCTGCGGCGCTCTTCATGAGCGGACTGTGCAACCACGCGCTGGAGCTGACCGGGCTCGCCGGCGATCCGGATAGCCCCGCGCACCGCCTCGATCCGCGGGCGAAGATCGTCGGGTTGCTGGCGGTCACGGTCGTTGCCGTCTCGGCTCCGCTGGAGCTGTGGCCGGTCTATATCGGCTGCGCCGGCACGCTCGTGGCCTACGCGGCCGTTGCTCGCACGCGACCCGCGGACCTGTGGCGCCGCGTGCGGGTCGTGCTGCCCCTCGTCCTCGTGCTCGGAGCGCTGGTGCCGTTCGTTCGCAGCGGCGGGACGACGTACGACCTCGGTCTGCTGACCGCGCACGAGGCTGGCCTGCGGATCTGCCTCGCGGTCGCGGCCAAGGCGATCATCGGCACGTTCAGTGCCGCACTGCTCGGAGCGACGACCACCTTTCCATCGGTCCTGCGCGGCCTCGAGGCGCTGCGCGCTCCGCGGCTGCTCGTGCTCATCGCCGCGTTCATGTATCGCTACCTGTTCGTCATCGTCGAGGAGTTCGGCCGCATGCGCTCGGCGCTCGTGTCGCGCGGGTACAACCCGCGCAATGCGCTTCAGGCGGGCCCGATGGGACGGATGGCGACTGCAATGTTCCTGCGTACCTACAGCCGCGGCGAGCGCGTCTACCACGCGATGCTCGCCCGCGGCTACGACGGAACGATGCCCCAGCTCGTGCCGCTGTCCTTCGGCCGGCCTGACGCCTGCTTCGTCGCGGCAGTCGTGCTCGTGCTCGTGCCGCTGCGCCTGATCGAGCTGGCACCGTGACCTGCGTCGTGGAAGCCCGCGAGCTGCGCTACCGCTATCCCGGCAACCACGACGCCTTGCGCGGTATCGACCTGCGGATCGAGCACGGCGAGCGGGTCGCGCTGCTGGGTCCCAACGGAGCCGGCAAGACGACGTTCATGATGCACCTCAACGGTCTGGTCATCGGGGAGGGCGAGCTCGAGGTCGCGGGCCTGCGGGTCGGCAAGGACACGCTGAAGCAGCTGCGCGCCCGTGTCGGCGTCGTCTTCCAAGATCCCGACGACCAGCTTTTCATGCCGACGGTACGCGAGGACGTCGCGTTCGGTCCGCTGAACATGGGCCTCGAGCGAGTCGAGGTCTCCGAGCGCGTCGAACAGGCGCTCGCGAAGGTTCGCATGCTGCACGTGGTCGATCGCCCGCCCTACCAGCTCTCGATGGGCGAGCGCCGCCGGGTGGCGATCGCCACCGTCCTGGCGATGGAACCGTCGCTGCTCGTGCTCGACGAGCCGTCTGCCAACCTCGATCCGCGCGCGCGGCGCGAGCTGCTCGAAGTGCTCGAGACGATCGATCGGACGATGATCGTGACGACGCATGACCTGCCGTTGGCCGCCGAGCTGTGCGAGCGCGCCGTGATCCTCGCGGCGGGGCGGATCGTGGCCGACGGGCCATGCGATGACGTCCTGGCCGACACGGAGTTGCTCATGGCTCACGATCTCGAGCTGCCTGCGGGATTCGACCTGCGAGCGATACGCCGCAGATCCCGACCGCAGGGCGCGATGGTCGTCCATGAGCACGCCTGAGCGCCGGACGACCGGCGCGGCGTGGGGAGGCGAGCTTCAGGTCGTGTCGCCGGCCGCGCCGCTCGCCCGGCTGCGCTGCTCGCGCGCGCAGCGCTTGCACAACCCGACGATCGGGAAGTGCGAGAAGCGCGCCTCGAAGCCCGACAGCTCGCGCACGACCTTGCGGACACCGTCTAGCGACGAAGGCTCGACGGACTCCAGCGCACCGCAGGACTCGCATGACAGGTACTCACGGTCGCCGGCGCCTTCGAGCACGTAGCGCCCGGGCCCGTGGCCGGCGTGGAAATGGCGCACGAGACCGAGGCTTCCGAGCGTCTCGAGGTTGCGGTAGACCGACGCGATGTCCGACTGGGTCATGCGCCCCCCGAGCCCGTCGGCGATCTCCTCGGCTGAGATTGGTCCGCCGGCGTTCAGCAGCGCCTCGAGCACGAGTCGCCGGGCCGACGTGAGGCGCAGCCCGCTCTGGCGCACCGCCTCGATCGCCTCGTCGAGGTCGGCGACGATGACCGGCTGCCGGTCGGGTGAAACAGTCACGTGGAGCCTTCCTGATCGATCCCTCGTCCGCCTGAGGCAGCGTAGCGGCTGGCCGAGTCGTCAATCCCGCGGCGGACCGCCGAACAGCGCGCCGCCCACGCCGCAGCCGAGCAGCGCCAGCACGAGCACCGAGACCAACGTCAGGACGGTCACGCCGTCGCGCACGACGGCGGCGATCGTGAGGCCCGCCAGCGCGCAGACGACCGCGAGCGCAGTGGCCAGGATCGCCGTGCGGGCATTCAATAGACGGGATACCTCGGCGGCGGGCTGTAGTCCTTGTGGCGGCTGGCGAACAGCTTGATCGCAAGCAGTCCGAACGCGAAGCCGCCGATGTGGGCGAAGTACGCGACACCGCCTCCGCCACCGGATGGGTTGGAGAGGTCGAGCGCGCCGAAGGCGATCTGCTGCACAAACCAGAAGCCGAGGATCAGCAGCGCGGGCAGCTCGAGCACCGTGAAGAAGAAGATGATGAAGATGCCCGTGACCACACGCGCGCGCGGGTACAGCAGGATGTAGCCGCCGAGCACGGCGGCGACCGCGCCGGAAGCGCCGATCGTGGGGACGGCGGCGTTGGGATCGATCGCGACCTGGAGCGCCATCGCCGCGACGCCGCCGAGCAGGTAGAAGACGACGAAGCGCAGCGGGCCCATGGAGTCCTCGACGTTGTTGCCGAAGATCCACAAGAACAGCATGTTGCCGCCGAGGTGCAGCAGGCCGCCGTGCATGAACATCGCCGTGAACGGCGTCAGCCACGTGCTGGGCTGCGCAGCGGCCGTGCCGGTCACGCCCGGCTGGCCCTCGCAGGCGATCGCCTGTGCGGCCGTGATGTCGCAGTGCTCGCCGGGGTGCGTGAGCTCGTATGGGAACGCGCCGTAGTCGATCAGGTGCTCGAGGTAGTGCGCCGAACTGGGATCGCTGATCGACAGGCCACCCTTCTGCCAGAAGAAGTAGACGAGCACGTTGATGGCGATCAGCGCGAACGTGACGTACGGCGTGCGCTCGGTCGGGATGTTGTCCTTGAGCGGGAACATGCGCGCGGCGCTGACCCTACCCGGCGCAGGCGCGGCAGCGCTGCGGTGCGCCTAGGCGGAGGCGGCGAGCGGCCCGCTGCCGGGCTCGCGCTGGGCGACGTGCTGGTCGGCGTGATAGCTCGAGCGCACCAGCGGTCCGGCCGCGATGTGGTCGAAGCCGAGCGCGTAGGCGGCCTGCTCGAGCGCCTTGAACTCGTCCGGGTGCCAGTAGCGCACGACGGGCAGATGGCGCTCGGTCGGGCGCAGGTACTGGCCGACCGTGAGCACCTGGACGTCGTGCTCGCGCAGGATCGAGAACGCCTGCACCATCTCGTCGTGGGTCTCGCCGAGTCCGACCATCAGGCCGGACTTGGTCGTGACGTCGTCGCCGCCCATCGCCTTGGCGTTGCGTAGCACGCGGCATGAGCGCTCGAACCGCGAGCCACGGCGAGCGACCGGGTATAGGCGCGGAACGACCTCGACGTTGTGGTTGAAGACGTCGGGCCGCTCGGCGATGACCTTCGCCAGCGGCATCTCCTGGCCGCGGAAGTCGGGCGTCAGCACCTCGACCTTGCAGCGCGGAGCCTGGGCCCGGACCTGCCGGATGACGCCGACGAACGCCGAAGCCCCGTAGTCGGGCAGGTCGTCGCGATCGACGGAGGTGATCACCGCGTGGCGCAGGCCCATCTTCGCGATCGAGCGTGCCACGCGGGCGGGTTCCAGCGGGTCGTTCCAGGTCGGCTTGCCGGTACGCACGTTGCAAAAGCCGCAGCGTCGCGTGCAGGTGTCGCCGAGGATCATGAACGTCGCCGTCCCGCGCTCCCAGCACTCGCCGACGTTCGGGCAGGCGGCCTCCTGGCAGACCGTGTGCAGGTTCTCGTCCTTGATCAGCTTCGTCAGCTCGCGGTAGCGCTCGCCGCCCGGCGCGGGGACCTTGAACCACGGCGGCTTGCGCTCGCGCAGCGGCCGCACGTCGGGCCCCAGGACGCTGAGCACGTCCATGCCGCCGGGGTTGGCGCGCGAGCGGGTCGAGTGCCTGCGGTCGTCGGTGGACATCCCTCCATCGAGGGTAGCGCGAGGCGGCGACGGGCCTGAGCGCCGTCAGGGGCGACAGAGGAACGCGAGGTCTGAGGCGAGCAGGCGGTAGCGCTCCGCCTGCTCGGCCAGCTCCGCGTGCATATCGATGACCTCGACGTCGAAGCCGGCGCCGCGCAGCCGGCCGGCGATATCGGGGGCGTAGAGGCGCACGTGATCGTGCTGGAGGAACTCGCGCTCGCGATCCCGCGCGGCCGTGATCGCCGCATCCTCGTAGGTACGCTCGCGCTCGAGCGCGATCGGGACCATGACCAGACAGCAGCCGCCGGGGGCCGTGATACGCCGCAGCTCGGCCATCGCCGCCGCGTCGTCGGGCACGTGCTCGAGCACGTGGGAGCAGATGACCACGTCGAAGGCGCCGTCGGCGACGTCGAGCTTGGTGACATCGAGCTGCAGGTCGACGCCGTCCGCGTCGAGGTCGGCCGTCACGTAGCGCAGGCCGGGCAGGACGCCGAAGCGCTGTCGCAGGCACCACTCTGGCGCGAAGTGCAGCAGCGACCGCGCCCGCCTGAGCAGCTGCGGCCGTCGCTCGAACAGGAGCCACTGAGCCCGGTGGCGCTCCTGGGATCCGCAGCGCCAGCACAGCGCGTTGGGCCGATTTCGGTCGTCCTTGAAGCGGTCGAACCCGTGGCCGCAGAGGGGGCAGGAAACGGTGTCGCCGCGGTGGCGGGCGATAGCCGCCCGCAGGCGCACGGCAGCGAGGGCGCGGCTGGCCGAGACGATCACGGACCGGCGGGCAGGGGTGCGATGCGGGCCTCGAGCTCGTCGGGCGCAATGACCCGAGGCCGTCGCCCGAACGCCTCGGCGAAGCGCTCGGCGGCGAGCTCGCGGAAGCCGGCGAGTAGGTCGCCGCCGCCACGCGTCTCCTTGAGCACCGACGTCATGCTGACGCCGTCGAGGCCGCATGGGATGACCCACTCGAACGGCTGCAGGTCGTTTTGGACGTTGACCGCAAAGCCGTGCGTCGTGATTGCTCGCGAGACGTGGACGCCGATCGAGGCGATCTTGCGGCCCTCGGTCCAGACGCCGGTGAAATCGGGTCCCTCGTCAGGACGAGCGCGGGCGCCGATGCCTGTGTCGGAGAGCGCGACGATGAGCGCGATCTCGATCGTGCGCAGGTAGGCAATGACGTCGTCGATGCGCATGATCGGGTAGCCGACGAGCTGGCCTGGGCCGTGGTAGGTCACGCGGCCGCCCCGATCGGTGTCGACGATGTCGATCCCCTGGTTGAGATACCACGTCTCGCCCATCGGCAGCTCGCCGGCGTCCGACCGGCGTCCGCGCGTGTAGACCGGCCAGTGCTCGAGCAGCAGCAGCGTGTCGGGGACGCGCTCGGCGTGGCGCGCCGCGCGCAGGCGCTCCTGCAGCGCGAGCGCCTCGCGGTACTCGACGATGCCGAGCTGGCAGACCCAGAGT
>Ga0136613_10001014_pt1 | contig 14032 bp, 9 predicted proteins | sample AntDrymUQ2722106_2_FD_106649 | JGI IMG/M metagenome (GOLD analysis project Ga0136613, IMG submission 106649) | Polar desert sand microbial communities from Dry Valleys, Antarctica - metaG UQ272 (21.06) | ecosystem: Environmental > Terrestrial > Soil > Desert | place: Antarctica: Dry Valley... | reverse complement strand
GGCCCGGTGAGTCGTCGGTCGAGAACAACATGCTCAACCGCCAGGACGGCTGTACGCGCTTTGAAATGGTCGCCCGCACGGACGATGGGCGCGAAATCGATCGTCAACAGGCGCCGATCTGACGGGACGAGGAGTGGCGCATCGGCGGCTGATCGTCTGGTTTCATACCCCTTAGAGCACACCTCGCCCCGGCGAACCTGCCCAAGGAGGGGACCGGTCATGACCTCGCCATGGCGACCGGCATCCTCGTTGCGTCCGACCAGCTGGATGGAGCTCGACTCTCCCGGACGGCGCTGATCGGGGAGCTGGCCCTCGACGGGTCGCTGCGTCCGGTGCCCGGCGTCATGGCGCTCGTCTCGGCCGCCCTGGCCGCGGGGGCACGCGACGCGATCGTTCCCGCCGAGAGCGCCGCCGAGGGAGCGGTGGTTCGCGACATCCGGGTGCGCGGGGCCAGCGAGTTCCGGCAGGTCGCGCGTCACCTTGCCCGCAGGGAGGAGCTTCCGGTGGCGGCACCGCCCGGCCGTGACCCTGATGCGGCGCAGGAGGACGCGCCCGATCTCGCATCGGTGGTCGGCCACATCGTCGGACGGCGGGCGCTCGAGATCGCCGTCGCCGGAAGACACAACCTGGCCTTCGCCGGCCCGCCCGGGGTCGGAAAGACGCTGCTGGCCAGGTCCGCTGCCGCGCTGCTCCCGCTCCTCGACGAGCGGGAGGCTGCCGAGGTCAGCCGCATCCACTCCGTGGCCGGCCTGGCCGAGCCGCGCGCCTCGGTGAGCCTGCGACGGCCGTTTCGAGCCCCGCATCACACCATCTCCACGCAGGCGCTGGTCGGCGGAGGTCCCAGGATCCGGCCCGGGGAGGCCAGCCTCGCCCATCGCGGCGTTCTCTATCTCGACGAGACGCTCCAATTCCGCGCCGATGCGCTCGACGCGCTGCGAGGGCCGATCGACGCGGGCACGGTCACCATCGCCCGCGTCGAGGGCGTGCTGGCGCTTCCCGCGCGTTTCATGCTCCTGGCGTCGTTCAACCCCTGCCCATGTGGCTGGTTCGGTGTCGATCGGCACCAGTGCACCTGCGAGGACGGGGCCCGCCGCCGCTACCAGGCACGCCTCTCGGGACCGATGCGCGACCGGCTCGATATGATCGTCCACCTCGAACCGGTCGGATCGCTGCGTGCGGCGCGCCGGACTGAATCGACGAAGGTCGTCGCCACCCGCGTGGCCACGGCAGCGGCAATGCAGGCGGAGCGCCAGGCGGCCCCGAACGCCGAGATCCCGCCCGGCCAGCTCGACGAACGGACGGGATTCCCGGTCACGGTGCGCGCGTTGCTGGACACGCGCGGTCGCCAGCTCGGCCTCTCGATGCGGCGCCTCCATCGGGCCGCGCGCGTGGCGCGGACGATCGCGGACCTGGCGGGCTCGGGAGCCGTGCGCGGAGAGCATCTCGACGAGGCGCTCATGCATCGGCCAAAGGAGGTGCGAGCATGATCGGCGTCGGCTCGGCCGGACCCACCGGGGGAGCCTCCGATGCTCGTCGCGACGGCCGGATGACCGAACGCGACGCATGGATCGCGCTCTCCGTCGCGCCGGGCATCGGCCCGGCCGGGTTTGCGCGACTGCTCGCGCGGCATGGGTCGGCGTCGGCGGCGTGGCGGGCGGGGCCGGCCGCCTTTCGCGAGCTCGAGCGCTCCGGCGGTCAGGCCGTTGCGGCGTTCGAGCAATGGGAGCGGCGGGACCCACGCCAGGTCGCGCGGTCGCTTGAGCACGCCACCGAACGGGCGGGTGGGCGGGTCGTGACCGGCCTCGACGATGCGTATCCGCCGGCGCTCCGCACGCTCGATCCTCGCCCGCCGACCCTGTTCGTCGTGGGCGGATCCGACGTCTTTGAGCGGCGGGCGGTCGCGATCGTGGGCACTCGCGGGGCATCTGGCTATGGCCTGTCCGCCGCCACCGAGATCGCGGACGACCTCTCACGCGCCGGCGTGGTGGTCGTCTCCGGCCTGGCCCTCGGCATCGACGGTGCCGCTCACCGCGCATCGGTGGCCGTTGGCGCGCCGGGGATCGCGGTCCTGCCCTCGCCGATCGATCGCATCTACCCGCCCCGGCACCGCACGCTCGCTCGTGACCTGGTCCGCGGTGGTGGGGCGCTGGTCAGCGAGATCGCGACCGGCGCATCAGTCGGCCGGCCCGACTTCGCCCGGCGCAACCGGATCATCGCCGGCCTCGCCGAGGCGGTCGTCGTCGTCGAGGCGCCGGACCGATCGGGCGCACTCCTCACCGCCGCTGCGGCGATCGCCATCGGTCGCGAGCTCTACGCGGTTCCGGGTCCCATCGATGCCATGGCGTCCCGCGGCTGCAACCGCCTGATCGCCGACCAGCAGGCGACGCTCGTGACGTCGAGCGCGTCACTCCTCCGCCAGATCGGGCTTGCGCGGGGCGAGCGGCCGCCGAGTGTCGCCGCTCTCTCCGAGGTGGAGGGCCAGATCCTCCGGCGCCTCCTGGAACGGAGCGCATCGATCGAGGAGCTGGTCGACCGGATCCGGCAGCCGGCCGCCTCCGTGGCGAGCGGATTGGCCATGCTGGAGGCTCGTGGCCTGGTCAATCCATTCGGGGGAGCCACGTTCCACCCGACCCTTGTCGGCAAGCGCCTTGCAAAGGTCATCTGACAGACGTGGTACGCATGGGCTATCCTTCGAGCGCCACTCGCCGCCGCCGCGCGCGTGCCCATCTATGTGGCCCCCTCAATTTCATGGAGTTTGTATATTGCGTCCGAAACGAACCGTAAGAGCGGCCGTTGTCGCCCCGTTCGAGTCGCTCGGCACGCTGCTGAGCAGCCATCGAGCCGTCACCCGCGTCTCGTTGGCAGCCCTCTCGTTCATCTTCATCATTGCCTTCAGCCAGCAGACACCGGCCACCCAGGCCGGCCCGGAGCCGGCTCCCGTAATTCCGGAGTCACTCCTTCCGGAGAACGTCGGGATCGGTGTCCCCAGCGACGACCCGGTGACCATCGCCTTCGACGGCTCCATGAACCCCGGATCCGTCGAGGAAGCCCTCCAGGTGCTGCCGGCCCAACCGGTCGAGCTGAACTGGAATCAGACCCTTGACAAGGTGACGGTCTCGCCGGAAGAGCTCTGGCGCACCGAGGAGAGCTACCTCGTAGTCATCGGCGAATCGTCGCTCCGAACCGACGGCCAGGCGCTCGACGCTCCCAGCCGGCACTCGTTCACCACCCAGACGGCCCCGATCGTCTCCGACTTCCAGGTCAACCTGGCCGAAGACCTCCTCTCCCAGCCGAAGGTCGATGAGGAGACCGAGGCCAAAGCCGCAGCCACGCTCGACGCCGACGCCCTCGAGTCGGAGTTCGACCCCGGCTCGCAGCCCCCGACGATGACCGCCACGGAGGTCAGCGCATCGACCGCCATCACCGTCAGCTTCTCGCAGCCGATGAATGCCGCCGATGTGGAGGACCAGTTCGCGATCAGCCCCGAAGTCGACGGCGATCTCAGCTGGGACGAAGGTAACCTCATCTTCAGCCCATCGGACCGGCTCGAGCCCGGCAGCCGATACACGATCAGCGTGATCGGGTCGCATGACCGGACGGGAAACCTGATCGGCGGCAAGGGCAACTTCTCGTTCACCGTGCAGCATGGTGCCCAGGTCACCAAGTCCGAGCCCCTCGAGAATGAGACCGATGTCGAGCCGGCAACAGTCGAGCTGTGGTTCAGCCAGCCGATGGATGTCGAAGCCACCAACGAGGCGTTCGTCCTGACCGACACCAGCAGTGGTGCGCGGGTGAGAGGGAAGATCACCTGGAACGAGGCGGGGACCCAGCTGGTCTACGCTCCCAACAAGGCGCTCGTCGGCGGACGAAAGTTCACCGCTGCCTTCGACGGTGGGGCGCGAGATGCCGATGGTAACAGGGTCGACGTCTCGCTCTCCTTCACGACGAAGGCTCCTCCGGTCGTAGCGGCGCCAGCCCGGGCGGCAACCTCGGTTCGGACCGCCACGCCCGCTCCGGCGCCTGCGACGGTGGCTGCGCCGGCACCGACGCCGGCACCGACGCCGGCACCGGCACCGACGCCGGCACCGGCACCGACGCCGGCACCGGCACCGACGCCGGCACCGGCACCGGTGGTCCCCCGTGCGGCACCCGCGACCAGCCTGGCCGGGTATGCCCTCAACCAGGTGAACGCGGCGCGCGCCGCCTACGGGTTCGCCCCGGTGGTCCTGGACGCCGCTGTCTCGGCGGTCGCGTCGTCGCACGCCATGGATCAGGCGCAGAACGGGTACTTCAGCCACACCGGCGCGAACGGCAGCACACGCGACTCCCGGCTCCGCGCCGGGGGCGTGAGCTTCGGCTGGTCGGGCGAGAATCAGTGCTACCACATCGGGATGAGCCAGCAGGCGACTCTCGACTGGTGCCACGCCCAGTTCATGGCCGAGCCGTATCCGGGACAGTGGAACCACATCGCCAACATCCTCAATCCCAACGCGCGACGCATGGGCGTCGGGATCGCGACCGTTGGCGGCCGCACGGTCATCACCTGGAACTTCGTCGACTGAGCACCCGCCGGCATGCGCGATGTGCGCCGGCCTGCAGCTCTGGCACCGCAACCTTTCCGGCTCCGTCGTCGGGCCCGCCATCGGCGGACCGCGGCGGGGCCGGTGCTACACTCGCTGACCGTATGCCCCACACGAAGCAGGCCGCCTGCGACAGTCGCCCCGAGTCGCCGCCGCAGGCGACGATGGTGGGGCGCTGAGGCCATGTCGAAGGCACTGGTCATCGTCGAGTCGCCGGCCAAGGCGAGGACGCTCGCCCGGCTGCTGGGCGACGAGTACCGAGTCGAGGCGAGCGTCGGGCATGTCCGCGATCTTCCCGAGAACGCGAGCGAGGTGCCGGCCGAGATCAAGGACAAGGCATGGGGCCGCATGGGGGTCGACGTCGACAACGGGTTCCGGCCCTACTACGTCGTCTCGCGTGAGAAGGTGAGCCGCATCCGTGACCTGAGGGCCGCATTGAAAGGCGCGCCGGAGGTGCTGCTCGCCACCGACCCCGATCGCGAGGGCGAGTCCATCAGCTGGCATCTCCGAGAGGTGCTCAAGCCCAAGGTCCCGGTCCGGCGCATCGAGTTCCACGAGATCACTATGGAGGCCGTTCTCCGGGCCATCTCGGAGGCGCGCGACATCGATCTCCGCCTGGTCGACGCGCAGGAGAGCCGCCGCATCGTGGACCGACTGTACGGGTACATGGTGTCGCCCGTGCTCTGGAAGAAGGTGCAGACCGGGCTCAGTGCCGGCCGCGTGCAGAGCGTGGCCGTGCGCCTGATCGTCGAGCGTGAGGAAGCGCGCCGCAGCTTCCGGACGAGTGCGTATTGGAGCCTCGAAGCGCGCGTCGGCGCCACCGGAACGTCGTTCACGGCAACGCTTGCCCGCGTCGGATCGGCGCGGCTCGCCACGGGCAGGGACTTCGACGCGGCAACGGGCAGGCTGAAGGACGCTAGGGCGCGCATGCTCGACGAGCGTGCGGCCAGCGAGCTCAGGAGCGCGCTGGAGCGGGCGCTTCCCTGGTCCGTCACGTCGGTGGACGAGCGCCCGGCCACGCAGGCCCCGTCTGCGCCCTTCACCACCTCGACATTGCAGCAGGAAGCCAACCGAAAGCTCGGCTTCTCGGCCGACCGAACGATGAACGCCGCGCAGCGGCTCTTCCAGGACGGCATCATCTCCTACCACCGCACCGACTCGACCACCTTGAGCGAGCGCTCCCTTGTGGAGGCGGCCGCGGCCATCCGATCCATGTACGGGGCCGACTTCTACGGCGGGCCGCGCCAGTACCGTACGAAGGTCAAGAACGCCCAGGAGGCGCATGAGGCGATCCGTCCCACCGACTTCGGCCGGACGGCCAATGCACTGCGGCAGCACGCCGGCCGCGACGAGGGCCGCCTGTACGACCTCATCTGGAAGCGTGCGGTGGCCTCCCAGATGGCCGACGCCCGTCTCCTGCGCACGACCCTCGAGATCACGGCCGCCGGCCCGGATGGCCCGTGCGTGTTCACGGCATCGGGAAAGGCGGTGCAGTTCCCCGGGTTCCTGCGCGCCTACGTGGAAGGGTCGGACGATCCTGCGGCGGAGCTTGGGGACCAGGAGACGGTCCTGCCCAAGCTCAATGTCGGCGACGCGGTGTCAGCTGATGGGCCGATCGCGCTGGAGGCACTCGAGGTGAAGGGTCACGAGACGGCGCCCCCGGCGCGGTACACCGATGCCTCGCTGGTGAAGCGGCTGGAGGAGGACGGCATCGGCCGACCGTCGACGTATGCCTCGATCATCTCGACCATCGAGCGACGTGGCTACGTGTGGCGGCAGGGAAAGGCGCTGGTCCCGACCTTCACGGCATTCGCGGTGACGCAGCTCCTCAAGGAGCACTTCGGCGCACTGGTCGAGCTCGGGTTCACCGGGCAGATCGAGGAGAACCTCGACGAGATCGCCAAGGGGGAGCGGGAACGGGATCAGTTCCTGGCCACCTTCTATAACGGCGACGGCGGCCGAGCGTGGCCCGGGCTTCGCCCGCTCGTGGAGAACGAGTCGCACATCGAGTACCCGTTGATCCCGCTCGGCCACCATCCCGCGACCGGCGCGCCGGTCGTCGTGCGCATCGGGAAGTTCGGCCCGTATGTGCAGATCGGCCAGGGGGACGACGCGATCAACGCGTCCGTGCCCGATGCGACGCCGCCGGCCGACTTCACGCTGGAGAGCGCGATCGAGCTCGCTGAGGCGCGCGCGAAGGGACCCGAGAGCCTCGGCGATGATCCGGCGTCCAAGCTCCCCGTCTACGTGATGACCGGCAGGTACGGCCCATATGTGCAGCTCGGCGAGACCCCCGAGAAGGGGAGCTCGGAGAAGCCGCGTCGGGCATCGCTCACGCGTGATGACAGCGAAGGCCCGATCACGCTCGACCGCGCCCTTCAGCTGCTCTCACTGCCGCGAATCGTCGGCCGCGATCCCGAGACCGGCGAGGAGGTCAGCGCGAGCTTCGGGCGGTTTGGCCCATACGTGAAGCGGGGAGACGAGTTTCGCTCGCTGTCGTCCGACGCCGCCGTCTTCGAGGTGACGATCGAAGATGCCGTGGAGCTCTTGAAGCAGGAGAAACGGCCGAGACGCATCGCGACGAAGAAGGTGCTCCGCGACCTGGGCCCGCATCCCGCATCGGGCGCGGTGGTCCAGCTCATCGAGGGTCGGTACGGCCCGTATGTGAGCGACGGGACCACGAATGCCTCGCTGCCGAAGGAGATGAGCGCCGATGAGATCGCGCTCGAAGCTGCTGTGGAGCTGCTCGGTGCGCGCGAGGGGGCCGGGAAGGGTGGACGGGGACGCAGAACCGTGACCAAGCGGTCCGGAGGAGCACGAAAGGCCGCGACACGCCGGCCCACCGCCCGAAAACGCAAGGCATGATGTCGGCGTTTCCCGCCGCTGGAATCGATGGTGACTGACGTGACCGGGCCAGGGGGGCTGCGGACCGATTCGGCGCGGGCGTTGACGGACTTCCTGGCGAGCCTCGAGGGCCGAAACGCGTCGCCGGGCACGGTCATCGAGTACCGCCGCAACGCCGATGAGTTCCTCGACTTCCTGGCCGAGCGGGGAGTGGACTGGCGCCGACCGGATCGCGGGACCGTCCGCGCCTACCTCGTCACGCTTGCCGACCGCGAGCTGGCGGCGACATCGGTCGCCGGTCGCCTCGCCGCCGTCCGGTCGCTCTACCGCCACGCGCTCCGACACGGACGCATCGATACCGATCCGCTGGCCGGCGTCCGCGCCCCCCGCCGGCCGTCGCGCCTCCCACGCGTGCTCTCGATCGACGAGGCGGAGGAGCTCGTCACGGCCCCGCGCCGCCTGCCGAGCCGGGACGAGGCATTGGCGCGACGCGACGGAGCCATGCTCGAGCTGCTCTACGCAACCGGGATGCGGATCAGCGAGCTCGCCGGGTTGACGAGGGGGCGGGTCGACCTCAGGCGCCGGCGCCTGCGGGTGATCGGCAAGGGCAACAAGGAGCGCGAGCTTCTCTTCGGCGCTCCGGCCGCGGATGCCCTGCGTGGCTATCTGGACCATGGCCGCCCGGTCCTGGCCGCTCGCGGTGGTGGAGGGGCGGCGGTCTTCCTGAACGCCAACGGGGCATCGCTGAGCGCGCGGGGCGCCCGCATGGTGCTCGCCCGGTGGGTCGAGGCGGTCGGCGCGCCCGATCGGACCAGCCCGCACACGTTGCGGCACTCGTTCGCCACGCACCTGCTGGAGCGCGGGGCCGACCTGCGCGTCGTCCAGGAGCTGCTCGGGCACGCCAACCTGCAGACCACGCAGATCTACACCCACCTCTCCGATGCGACGCTCCGCACCGTCTATCGAGACGCACATCCTCGTGCCGGGCGTGCGACGCGTGGGCGGTCCGATCGGTGACGGGAGGCCCGCGGGGCTCAACTTCAGGCGCATCGGCGGAGGAGAGCGGACTCTCGACCGGACGCATCCTCCTCAACGCCAGCCTCATCCTCACTGTGGCGGCCCTGGCCAGCCGGCTGCTCGGTTGGATCCGCCTCCTCGTCATCGGCTCGCAGTTCGGTGCCAGTCGCGAGCTTGACGCCTACTTCGCCGCCTTCCGCATTCCGGACGCCATCTTCCAGCTCGTCGTGGCGGGGGCATTGAGCGCGGCGCTGATCCCCGTCTTCTCCAGCTACCGGGCGCGCGGCCACGAGGAGGAGGCCTGGAAGCTGGCCAGCAGCGTCATCAACCTGGTCCTCATTGCGCTCGCGGCCTTCAGTTTGGTGATGGCCATCTTCGCGCCGATCTTCGTCCCGATCGTGGCTCCCGGCTTCGATGCGCCGACCACCGAGCTGACCATTCGCATGACGCGCGTCATGCTCATCAGCCCGGTCCTCATCGGGATGGGGGCCGTCGTCACCGGGGTGCTGAACAGCTACCAGCAGTTCACGGTGCCGGCCATCGCGCCGCTGCTCTACAACGTGGCGATCATCCTGGCGGCCATCTTCCTGGCACCGATCATGGGTGTCGAGGCCCTGGCCGTCGGGGTGGCGGTCGGATCCCTGGCCCATCTGGCAGTGCAGCTGCCGAACCTCGCGCGGGTCGGGCAGCGCTACGACCTCACCATCGGCCTCAGCCATCCCGGGGTGCGCAGGGTGGCGTGGCTGATGGGCCCGCGCACGCTCGGCCTGGCCGCCGGCCAGATCAACTTCCTGGTCAGCACGGTGCTCGCGTCGGGCCTGCCCGAGGGCAGCCTGACCGCGTACAACTACGCCTTCCAGCTCAGCCAGATCCCGGTCGGAGTCATCGGGGTCAGCATCGCGGTGGCGCTTTTCCCGACCCTCAGCCAGGATGCCGCGCTGGGGCGCATCGGCCAGATCAGGCGACAGGTATCGAATGCCGTGCGCGTGCTCGTGTTCGTGGCGGCACCGATGACCGCGATCATGATCGTGCTGCGCGAGCCGCTGACATCGGTCTTCTACCAGTACGGCCTGTTCAGCCAGTCCGCCACCGACCGAACCGCCAGCACGCTGCTCTTCTTCGCGCTGGGCCTCGGCGGGCACATCGTGGTCCACGTGCTGACGCGAGCCTACTACGCCATGCAGGACACCAGGACGCCGGTGGCCTGGGCCGTCGTGGCGGTCACCATCAACGTGCCGCTCATGGCAATGCTGGTGGGGCCGATGGGGGTCGAGGGGCTGGCGCTGGCGCTCTCGATCGCGTCGGTGATCGAGGTGGTCGGGCTGCTGTGGTTCCTGCGCCGTCGGATCGAGTCGGTCGAGGGTACGGCGATCGTTCGCACCGTGGTGCGCTCCGGCATTGCCGCCGTGGCGGCCGCTCTCCTCATGCTTGGCGGCCTGACGCTCGTGGAGGGCTCATTGGGTGGCATGCTCGACAATGCCGTGGGACGACTGATCGCGCTTCTGCTCCTCTCCGCCGCCGGTGGCGCGATCTTCCTGCTCGTCGCAGCCGCCCTCCGCTCGCCGGAGCTCGAGCAGCTGCGAGGCATCCTTCGGCGTCGTCGGCGGGGGCGAACCGCGTGATGCAGTTCCGACCAGCCACCCACGCCGATGCCGACGCCTGGCAGGCGTTCCTGGCCGCCACGTCGTCGGGCGACTTCCTGCATGACTGGGCGTGGGCCGAGGTCGCTGCCTTCGACGGGCAGCCGCAGCGCCGCTACGTGCTGACCGACGACGACGCCATCGTGGCGATCGTCGCCGCCCAGGAACGGTCGCTGGTCGTGGGCCGCCTGTTCTGGTACGTCCCGCACGGGCCGGTCCTCGACTGGGGTGCCCCGGAGGCGGGAGAGCGCCTGCGCGCGCTGCTGATCGGCCTTCGGATCGCGGCCCGGCAGCATGGAGGAATCGCTGTCAAGCTCGAGCCGCGCGTCGCTCTGGGGGAGCTGGAGGAGGGCGTCATTCGGGGGCGGCGCCTGCGATACGTTCCCGAGACGCTCCAGGTGGGCCAGACCCGGATCGTGGAGCTCACCGATGACGACGACCTGCTGGCGGGCTTCGACAAGGACACGCGCTATGGCATTCGTCGCGCCGAGCGCGAGGGCGTGACCGTGAAGGTGGTCACGGATGCCGCCGACGGGCGGGCGATCGGGGAGCTTCACGTCCTGGTCGGCGAGACGCAGCAGCGAGCCGGCTTCCCGATGCCCGCGCTCGATCGCTACCGCGTCGCGTGGCGGGCGCTGGCCGGCGTCGGCCGCGCGGCCATCCTGGAGGCTCGACGTGACGGCACCGTGCTGGCATCCGGCATGGTCGTCTTTGAGGGGACGCGGTCGTACTACCTGTTCAGCGGCTCCCGCCGCGAGGAGCGCGGCGAGCCGAAGCGGTATGCGAGCTACGCGCTCCAGTGGGAGATGATGCGGGTGGCACGGGACCGAGGCGTGACCCACCACGACCTGTGGGGCATCGCACCGCCCGGCGCGGGGCCCGACCACGCGTGGCATGGCGTGGGCCTGTTCAAGAAGGGCTTCGGCGGAGTCGAGGTCGTCTGGGCCGGCAGCTGGGACCTGGTGGTCGACCCAACCATGTATCGACTGCGTGCCGCGACCGGCATCATGCGCGGCTGGCTGCGTAACCTTCAGCGATGAGCGAGCCAGGGCGCATGGGGTTCGGTGCGCTCACCGACGTGGTGGCGCCGGAGCGCGTCACCGGCGTCCCGGTCGGCGAGGTGACCGGGCTGGCCTACGACTCGCGACGGGTCGAGCGTGGCACGCTCTTCTTCGCGGTCCCCGGATCCCACGTCGATGGGCATGCGTACGCGGCGGCGGCCGCGGAGGCGGGCGCCATCGGCCTCGTCGTGGAGCGCGAGCTTCCCGACCTCTCGGTTCCGCAGCTCGTGGTCGACCGAACCCGCCGCGCCCTCGCCGATGTGGCCGACGCGTGGTTCGGCCGGCCGTCGGAGCAGCTGACCGTGGTCGGGGTGACCGGCACGGACGGAAAGTCGACCGTGACCGCCCTCACGGCCGAGATGCTGTGGGCCTGCCGCTGGCATCCCGGCCAGATCGGTACGGTCTTCACCGGGATTTTCGACACCCTGCAGCCGAATCTCGAGCGCAACACGACGCCCGAGGCGCTCGAGCTCCAGGGCCTGCTCGCGCGGATGGTGGCCGCCGGCAACGACAGCGTCGTCATGGAGGCCACCTCGCACGGCCTGGCGCTGGAGCGCACCCGGAACTGCCGCTTCGACGTCGGGGTGGTAACGACGGTGACGAGCGAGCACCTCGAGTTCCACGGCTCCCTTGAGGGCTACCGGGCGGCGAAGGCGCTGCTCGTCGAGGAGGCGCCGATCGCCGTTCTCAACGCCGACGACGCGAGCTTCTCCTACTTCCGGGAGCGGGCGCGCGACCGGGTCATCACCTATGCCATCGATGTTGCTGCGGACCTGCGGGCCGGCCATCTCGAGGCCGATGCGACCGGCACCCGCTTTCACCTTGAGTCTCCACGCTGGCACGGCGAGGTGCGGATCGGCCTGCCCGGCCGCTTCAACGTCCAGAACGCCCTCGCGGGGCTCGCGGTGGTCGAGGCGCTCGGGCTGGACGTGCACCACGCCGCGACGGCGCTGGATGCCAGCGCCGGCGTTCCGGGCCGCATGGCGCGGATCGATTCGGGACAGCCATTCGGCGTGATCGTCGACTACGCGCACACGGAGGATTCGCTGCGCAAGGTGCTCGGGGTCCTGCGGACCCTGACGCGGGGGCGGATCATCGTGGTCTTCGGCTCGGCCGGCGAGCGCGATGCCACCAAGCGTGCGCCGATGGGCCGCGTGGCCGCCACCGATGCCGACCTGGTGATCGTCACCGAAGAGGACCCGCGCCTGGAGGACCAGCGTGCGATCAGCAAGGCGATCGTCGAGGGCGCCAGGTCCGCCGGCGCACAGGAAGGCGAGACACTGTGGCTGATCGACGATCGTCGAGAGGCGATCGGCCACGCCATCGGGCTCGCTCGCGAGGACGACGTCGTGCTGCTCGCGGGCAAGGGCCACGAGGCGAGCATCATCCGCGGAACGGAAACGGTTCCGTGGAGCGACGCGGATGCCGCGCTCGAGGCGCTCGCCGCGGCAGGATGGTCGAAGCCATGACGGGATCCGACCTGCGCGCCTGGCGCGTGACCGATCCCGACGCCTGGAACGCCTTCGTGGAGGCGGCGCCGTACCACGCTTTCCCGCAGCTCTGGGAATGGGGCGAGGTGCGGGCGATGGGTGGCTGGCGACCGGTGCGCCTCGCGATCGGTCCCTCGCGCGACCACCCGATCGCCGGCGCGCAGCTGCTGCTGCGTCGCATGCCGCTCGTCGGGTGGCACCTGGCCTACGTACCGCGCGGGCCGCTCGGCCAGCTCGACGATCCTGCCGTGCGCGATGGGCTGCTGGCGGGGTTTCGCGCACTGGCGAGAAGCGAGCGGATCGCCACCGTCCGCGCCGACCCCGAGGCGCGCCTCGATGCGCCGTACGGCCGCGCACTGCTGCAGACACCGTGGCGGGCTGCGCCGAAGGTCCAGCCGCCGACGACGCGGGTGATCGACCTGGCATCCGGCGAGGAGGCGCTCAAGGCGGCGCTGAAGCGCAAGCATCGCCAGTACGTCAACAAGGCCGAGCGTTCCGGCGTGACCATCGAGCGCTTCGATGGCACGACCCCACCGGAGGTGATCGGTCCGGCAATGTCCGATTTCAACCGGATCTACCAGTTCACGGCCGAGCGTGCCGGGTTCGTCGCCCGCCAGGCGTTCTACTACGAGCGTGTCTGGTCGATGTTCGCCCCCACAGGGCGGGTGCACCTGAGCTTCGCGGTGAAGGACGGGGAGCGGGTCGCGACGATCTTCCACTTCACCTGCGGCGAGCGCGCGGTCGAGGCCTACGGCGGCATGACCGACGCCGGCGCCGATGCCCGCGCGAACTACCTGCTGAAGTGGACCGCCATCGCCGATTTCGCGCGCGATGGCTACGCCGTGTACGACATGTGGGGCCTGGCCACCGGCGGCATTCGCCAGTTCAAGGAGGGCTTCGGCGGTGAGGAGATCGAGTACGTCGGCGCCCGTGATCTTCCTCTGCGTCGCCCGATGGACGCGGCGTTGCGCCTCGCCATCCCGGCGTACGGGCTGGCGCAGCGGGCGCGCCTGAAGATTCTTGGCCACGACCGCGTCGATCCACCGGAGGGCATGTAAATGCCCACCGGCGACCCAGGCCTCCTCCATCCCGACGTCAGGCGACCACTGGACGACCTGCGCCTCGAGTACGAGGTGCTCGCCTGCGACCCCGCCCTGGCGGACACCGCGGCATTCGTGGAGGCGTACGGTATTCCGCTTGAACGGAGCGCCAACACGATCGTGGTGGCCTCGAAGGGCACCGGGCCGAGTTACGCCGCGTGCGTGGTGCTGGCGACCACGTCGCTCGATGTCAACAAGGTCGTGCGCCGCGAGCTGGGCGTCCGGAAGGCCTCATTTGCCGGCGCCATTCCGGTGCGCGAGCTGACCGGCATGGAGATCGGCGGCGTCACGCCGTTCGGG
>Ga0136613_10001013_pt1 | contig 14035 bp, 10 predicted proteins | sample AntDrymUQ2722106_2_FD_106649 | JGI IMG/M metagenome (GOLD analysis project Ga0136613, IMG submission 106649) | Polar desert sand microbial communities from Dry Valleys, Antarctica - metaG UQ272 (21.06) | ecosystem: Environmental > Terrestrial > Soil > Desert | place: Antarctica: Dry Valley... | reverse complement strand
GGCGAGACCGTTCTCGGCGGAGATCACGCCCGCCACCCAGGGGGCAAGGGGGCTAACCAGGCGGTTGCGGCGGCACGTCTGGGAGCGACAGTGGCGATGTTGGGTCGTGTGGGTGACGACGACGCGGGGAAGCTCCTTGTAAGTGCCCTCGGAGATGCCGATGTCGGCGTCGACGATGTGATCGTGAGCGGGGATGCACCCAGCGGGATCGCACTCATCACCGTCGACGACCACGGCGAGAATGCCATCGTGGTGAGCCCGGGCGCCAATGCGCGCTTGACCCTTTCAGACGTCGATGCCGCGGCGGAGCTGATCGCGGGGGCCGGCGTCGTACTGCTTCAGCTCGAAGTGCCGCTTCACACCGTGGAACGCGCCGCGCAGCTTGCTCGCGGCACGGTGATCCTGAACCCGGCCCCGGCAGCCGAGCTGTCCCGCTCGCTTTTGGAACAAGTCGATGTGCTGATTCCGAATCGGGGAGAGCTCGAGTTCCTCGTGCAGGGTAAGCCTGATGTAGCCGCGGCCGCCCGAGAGCTCGAAGCTCAGCAAGTGGTGGTGACACTGGGGGCGGAGGGAGCACTGGTCGTGACCGATGGCGGGATCGAGCGCATCGCCGGTCACGCCGTCGAGGCCCTCGACACGACTGCCGCGGGGGACTGCTTCTGCGGAGCGCTGGCGGCCGGCCTCGAGGAGGGACTCGATCTGTTGGCCGCAGCCCGTTGGGCAAATGCCGCGGCCGCCCTCTCGACGACTCGGCAGGGGGCGCAGCCGTCCCTGCCGACGAGAGCCGAGCTCCACGACTTTTTCCCCACAACCCGCGCTGAGCGCGGGTTACGGTGAAAAGCTCGAACTAAACCACTGTGCCCGGGGCCACTGAGGCCGCTGCCGGCACGTCCATCCCGTTCCTAACCCGCACCCCCTTCCCAACCAGCGCCAGCTCACCCTCGGAGGCCCCCACCGTCGCGCCCATCTCCACTTCCACCCGCTCATCTACGATCGCGTGCAGCACGGCGGCGTCGCGTCCGATGTGGCAGTCGTGGAGCACGACCGCGTCGCGCACCACGGCCCCCTTCTCCACGGTGACCCCCGGCCCCAGCACCGAGTGCTCGACCGTGCCGCGAATCGCACAACCGGGCGACACCAGGCTGTTGAGGTTCAGAGCTTCGGGGTGGATGTGGGCCGGGGGTCGCTGCTGCGCAAGCGTGAAGATGGGCCACGCTGGGTCGTCGAGGTCGAGGCCGACATCGTCGGCGAGCAGGTCCATGTGAGCGTCGTGATACGAAACCGGGGTGCCTACATCCCGCCAGTAGCCCTCGAGGCGGTACTCCGCCGCCCGGCCCTCGGACACCAGGCGAGGCAACAGCTCGTCGCCCAGATCCGAGAGCTCGTTATCGGTCTTGCACAGCTCCTGCAGCATGCTCATGAGCGGGCCGGTGGAAAAGGCGAACACTTCTGTGGCGGCGAGGTCGCTCGAGGGATCGTCGGGCTTGTAGTCGTAGCTCTCGATGAGGCCGTTGCGTGTCGTCTTGACCATTCCGAGGCGAACAGCATGATCCATCGGCACCCGCGTCGTCACCATGGTGGCGTCCACATCCCGTTCGAGGTGAGCCGTGACCACCTTCGAGAAATCCAGCTTGTAAACGTGGTCGGCGCTCATCACGAGCAGCACCTCGGGGGCGGCCTCTGAGATGAAGCGCCGGTTCCGATAGATCACATCGGCGTTGCCCTGAGCCCAGCCCCCCTCGTCTCCCGGGCCCTGGTGTGGAGGGAGCAGGCGCAGACCCCCGTGGGTGCGGTCGAGGTCCCACGGGCGTCCGTTCGAGACGTGGTCATTGAGTGACTGTGGGTGGTACTGCTGGGCGATCCAGACGTCCGAGATGCCTGCGTGCATGCAGTTCGATAGCGGGAAGTCGATGAGGCGGTAGACGCCGGCGAAGGGCATGGCGGGCTTGGCCCTCACCTTGGTGAGGACCTCGAGGCGGTTTCCCGCCCCTCCGGCGAGCACCAGCGCAAGCACCTGCATCACGCGGTTATAGCCGCTGCGAGAGACCGTGCCCGATGGGTGGCGAGGGGACTCAAACGCCCAAGTTGTGCTCAGGAGTACCGTTTCGGTATCCACAGGCGCAACTTGGTCAACGACTATCTGGCCCGGCCCCCTCAGTTGCGCTCGATGAGTACGTCCACTGCCACGCAGCCGTCCGCGTAGGCGATCACCGGGTTGACGTCGAGGGCGGCCACCTCGGGGGGCAGGTCGAGCGCGAGCGTGGATAGGGACGCCATCGTCCTTGCCAGCGCGCCCATGTCGACTCCATTGCTGCTGAGGATCTTCCTGAGCCTCAACCTCTCGATCAGCCGCAGCGCGCGCACCTCGTCAACCGGAGGCAGCGCCAGCGCCCGGTCGCCGATCACCTCGACCAGCACGCCGCCTGCCGCGACCACCAAGAGCGACCCGAACTGAGGGTCTCGCACGACACCGAGGGCCAGCTCGACCCCCGGGCGCGCCATCTCGGCGATCGTGACCTCGGGCCCGAGCCGGCCGGCTAGGTTCTCATACGCGGCCGCCAGCTGGCCCTCACTCTCGAGCCCCAGCTTCACCCCGGAAACCTGCGCCTTGTGCGCGATACCGGGAGCTGCGGTCTTGAGCGCCACCGGGTAGCCGATCTCGGCCGCGGCCTCCAAAGCCTCGCTGCAGGAGTCGGCGCGCCGGGCCGTCACCGCCGTTATCCCGTAGGCCCGCAGCAACTCGAGGCCCAAGGCCTCACCGAGCGGTCCGGCGCTCAGCCTCTCTCTCCACTCATGCCTCGCTCCGGGCTCGGGTGGGCGGTGCGGGCGCAGCGGGGGCAACTCTTGGTGATCGCGCCGCGCCAGGAGATGTGCGAGCGCGGCAACACCCGTGTCGGTGCCCTCCAGCACGGGGATGCCGGCGGCCCGCAGCGAGGCCGCGTCGCGCGGCTCGATCGCACTCGACAGGTTCGACAGCAGCGCGAGGGGCTTTCCCGAATGTCCCCACGCCTCCTTCATGACCGCGACGTAGCCCGCCTCCGGGCGGCTCTCTGCGGTGAGGTCGACACAGAGAGCGACCGCGGCGACGTTTTCGTCGTCGAGCAGCGCCTTCAGCGATTCCGAGAAGATCGCTTCGTAGCCGTTGCCCGAGCCCCACGCGTCGAGAGGGTTGGCGGCGGCAAGACCGGGCTCCAGCACCCGCTCGAGCCTGGCAGCAGTCTTGGGTTGGAGGGGGGCGAAGGCGACGCCCCGCCGGTGGGCGACGTCCGAGAGAAGAGCGCGCTCGCCACCCGAGTCGTGGACGGTGGCGATTCCGCCTCGCCCAGCCCGGCGTCCCGCGACCAGCAGCTCGAGGGTGTCGGCCATCTCGTCGAGCGAATCCACTCGCAGCACACCGAAGGCGTCGAACACCGCTTCATAAGCCCCGTCGTCCCCGGCCAGGGCGCCCGAATGGGCGGTGACCAGAGCTTTCGAGCGCTCGTGCCGCCCGACCTTGCACACCACCACGGGTATGTCTTTGACTCGGGCCTCTCGCAGGCACGAGACAAACGCCTCGGGCGAACGCACGGTTTCGAGCAGAAGAGCGACGGCAGTGGTGCTGCGCCTGCCCAACGCGTACGCCAGGTAATCGGTCGCATCGGTTACCAGCTCCTGCCCCGAGGAAACAACCAGGTTGAAGCGGAGCCCCCGGCGATTGTGCAGTAGCGCCGAGAAGGCGGAGCCCGAGTGCGAGATGAACGAGATCCCGCCGGCCTCGAGGTCTGCAGGCAAGCGGTAGCCGCAGGCGCGCAACGAGCGCTCGAGGTTGACGAAGCCCATGCAGTTGTTCCCGCACAACGCCATGCCGGCTCGGGATGCAATGGCGGCAAGGCGAGCCGGCAGCGCGGGGCGGTCCGGGGATGGCTCCTCGAAGCAGCTCGAGAAGATGACTGCGGACGATGCTCCGCACGAAGCCGCAGCCTGAAGCTGCTCTTCGAGGGCGTGGTCAGGGATTCCCAAGAGAACGAGGTCAATGGGAGCCCCGACGGCTTCGAGAGATGGGTGGCAGGGGAGCCCTGCGACCTCCTTGTAGCGAGGGTTGACGGGGTGAATCTCGCCCGGAAACGAGCCCTCTTTCAGCACCGCGAGCATCTCGTTGCCGAACGAGCCCTCCCGAGAGCTGGCGCCAACCACTGCCACCGAGCGCGCCTCGAGCATGCGGTGAAGAGATGAGGCTTGGTTCAACCCTTGGCTCGCGTCAGCCTCTTCTTGAGTGCGGTCTTCCTGCGGTCGGAGAGCGCGGCGCGCGCTGCCTGATAGCCGGGGATGCCGCACACGCCGCCGCCCGCGTGTGTCGCGGAACTGCAGTGGTAGAGGCCCACAAGGGGAGTGCGGTAATCGGCATAGCCGGGAGCCGGGCGCATGTGAAAGAGTTGTTCCAGGGATAACTCCCCGTGGAAGATGTTGCCCCCGATCAGCCCCCATTCCTGCTCCATCTCGTAGGGCCCCAGCACTTGGCGGTGGAGGATCGAGGATTTGAAGTTGGGGGCGAGCTCGGTGTAGCCGTCGATGACCCGGTCCGCGTAGGCCTCGAGCTCATTCCTGTGCGGCGCCTGCGACCACTCGTGCGGAACCCATTGGGTGAACAGCGAGGCTATGTGTGTGCCCTGCGGTGCCAGGGTCTTGTCGAAGAACGTGGGGATGCACCCATCGGAGAACGGCCGCTCTGCGGGCCGGCCCTCACGGGCGTCCTGAAATGCCTTCTCGAGGTAGTCCACCGAGTGCGCCAGCTCGATGGCGGCGCCGTGAATCATGGGGTCGGTGCCGGGGTCGGCGATGAAGTCGGGAAGCTCGCCCAGCGCGAGGTTGATCTTGACGACGCCCGAGCGCGTCTTCCAGTGCTCGATGTCGGAGACGAACTCAGACGGCAATGCTCGCCGCTCGATCATCTCGAGGAAGGCACGCTTGGGATGGATGCTCGAGAACACCAGATCCGAAGAAAGCTCCTCACCGCCTTCGAGCACGACTCCTCTTACTCGGCCCCCGTCTTCGAGTATTTGCTCGACCTTCGCATCGGTGCGCACTACGGCGCCGCAGGACTCGGCCGCGTCCCTGACCGCTTGGGACAGTGCCCCCATCCCGCCCTCCGGAAACCCCCAGCTGCCGAGACGCCCATCACCCACATCTCCGATGGAGTGATGCGCCATCACATAAGCGGTGCCCGGTGCGCACGGCCCTGCCCAGGTCCCGATGATTCCGTTGATCGCATGCGCCGCCTTGATCTGAGGAGACTCGAACCAGTCGTCGAGCAGATCGGCGATGCTCATCGTCATGAGCCTGGTGACGTCCGCGGTCGATCGAACGTCGAGGCCGCGCATGCCCCATACCAGCCGAAGCTGATCGATCAGGTCCTTGGGTTTGGCCGAGCCCACCGGGGGTGGCACGCGCATGAGCAGGGGGCCGAGAATCTCGGCCAACCCGGCGATCCACGCATCCCACTTGGGCTGAGCCTCGGCGTCCTTTTTCGAGAACTTCTCGATCTGTTCGATGTCGTTGGCCGAGCTGTTGCCGAACATCTTTAGCGAGCGTCCGTCGGGAAATGCGAGGTAATAGGACTCCATCGGAAAGACCTTGTATCCGTGGCGCGCCAGGTCGAGGTCTTTCACGATCGTGTCGGGCATGAGGCTCATGACATAGGAAAGGGTGGTTACCTTGAGCTCCGGCGCCTCCGGCCACGGGCTGTCGGTGGCGGCCGCCCCTCCGGTCTTGTGACGCCCCTCCAGCACCAGCGGACGAAGACCGGAGCGCGCCAAGTAGGCCGCCGCCACGAGCCCATTGTGACCGCCACCGACAATGAGAGCGTCGTGCGATCTCATTGCGCCATCCGCAACCGTGTGCCGCTCGGGCTGCCTCCGAGGTAGCCGCGCGCCACCATCGACATGAAGTCGTGGACCGCGTCCTCGGCGGGAGCCAGAGGGCCCTGGCGGTAACCGCGCGACGCAGCGCCGCGTGTTACCGCTTCACAAGCGCCCCAGTCCTCCTGATTGGTTATGTCCCAGAACTCCACCGCGTAGGAGGGATCGAAGTCGTCGCGCCCGCTCGACTCTGGGGGAAAGAGCCATTCACACTCGATGCGGCTCTGTGATGCAGACAGCGGCTCGATCCGATGGGTCATCACATAGTCGGGATGAGGGCTCATCAAGAGGTTCGGGAAATAGCCGAAGTAGAGCACCTGACGAAGCTGCTCGGCATCGAGGCCCGGTATCGGTACACCGAAGCTCTCGCCCGTGAGCGACATCGTTTCCGCGTGATCCATCAGGTCCATGGTCCCACCCGCCCATGCGCCTTCCGGTGCAACGTTCAGCCCCGAGTCCGGAGGGGTGACGCGGCACAGCTCGGGATGGATCTGCGGACAGTGATAGCACTCGTGATAGTTCTCGACAATGATCTTCCAGTTCGCCTCGACGACATATTCATGGTGCGCCAGGCATTCGAGCCGCTCGGGCTGATATGGAGCTATGTACTCCGACAGGTTGCCGACGTGCTCCTCGAAAGGCCCGGCATCCCCCGAAGGGTTCACGAACACCCACCCGTGCCACTCGGCGACCGGCACGTCGACCAGTGGATAGTCGGTGCGGTCGAAGCCCTTGCGGTCCCCGAAGCGGGGTGCTCCCTTGAGGCGCCCGTCGAGCCCGTAGACCCAGGCGTGGTAGGGGCATTTGATAACCGCGGCGTTGGAGCAGGCCCCCTCGGGGGCGAGCTCGTGCCCGCGGTGGCGGCAGACGTTGAAGAAGCCTTTGAGGGTCCCGTCCTTGCCCCGAACCAGCAGCACGCTTTCGGATCCAATGCGCACGGCCCTGCGGTCGCCGGGAGAGCCGAGGTCTGTCGACCGGCCCACGCATGTCCACGACCCCTCGAAGAAGTGGGCGCGCTCCCACTCGAAGACCGCCTGTGATGTGTAGGCCTCCTGCGGCAAGGAGAAGCCCGCCCCGGTAGGACCCAGCGTCTTGAGCAGCGCCTCGCGCGCAACGGGGGCCGCGGTTCTCGTACTCATTCTCGTGCTCGCCTTCGTCGAAAATGCGTGAACGGATCGTGGGCGCCCTCAGGCGGCTTGCACAAGGCCGCCGCACCGTTACCATCATACAAGCCCGTATTTGGCCCCATTGGCCGAGGGAGAAGTCGTAGGTAGGACCTACAGGGGGAGAAAGACGTGCGCCATCCTAGAGAGCGGTCGTTTCCCGGTTTGGATCGTCGCACCTTCTTGCAACGTGGCGCCGCGTGGGGAGCGCTGGCTTCAGCATCCGGTCTGCTGGCAGCCTGCGGCGGCGGTGCCGGCAGCGACGGCCAAACGGCTGGGCTCAAGCTCGCGAGCCCTTCCGAACCCCAGTCCATTGGACTCAGCGAGGATAATCCAGCAATCAAGTCGGGGCTTGAGCCCGAGGCCGGTCCCCTCAAGATCTACAACTGGTCCGATTACATCTGGCCGCGCGTGGTCAAGGACTTCGCTCGCGAGTACGGGGTCGAGTACGAGATCACGAGCTTCTACAACATGTCCGAGGCGGTCAACAAGCTCCGCACCGGACGCGTCGACTTCGACGTCTTCTTTCCGACCGCCGATGCGGTACCGAAGCTCGCCGCCGCCAAGCTGCTGCAGCCGGTCAACCACGACTATCTCGGAAACCTTGAGAGCAACGTGTGGCCGGAGCTGGCGGATCCCTGGTACGACAAGGGCTCTCGCTACACGGTGCCCTACACCGTCTACACCACGGGTATCGCATGGCGCAGCGACATGGTTTCAGAGGACATCGCCGCGATGGAAAACCCCTACGAGATCTTTTGGAACGAGGAATACTCCGGGAAGGTCGGGATCTACGACGACTATAGAGAAGCCATGTCGATGGTCATGCTCAAAAACGGCGTCTCGGATATCAACACCGGAAGTCCCAAGGTCATCGCCCAGGTCAAGAAGGAGCTCATCGAGCTGTCGAAGGCCGTCAACGTGAAGACCACGATCGACGGTGCCTACTCACGGTTACCCGAAGGCATATTCGCGCTGCACCAGTCGTGGTCCGGCGACATCGTGGCGGGTCCCTTCTATATGCCGGGCAAGTCCTACGGCGACCCCGACGGCGTTCTCCAGTATTGGTGGCCCAAAGACGGCACCATCGGCAGCGACATGATCGCGATCCCCACCGGCGCAAAGAATCCGGTCCTCGCGCACCACTTCTTGAATTTCATGCTCGAGAACAAGTATGCGCTCAAGAACTTCTCCTGGGTCGGCTACCAGCCGCCGATGAAGTCGATCAAGCCCTCGAAGCTTGTGTCCGACGGCTATGTGGTCGAAAACCTCAGGTCGGCGATTGTGGAGAAGCCGAACTTCTCGACCGGAGTTATCCAGACCGCGCTGCCGCCTGCCGTCGACCGTCGCTACCAGGACGCGTGGTCCGACTTCAAGTCGGGAGCCTAAGGCGGCGGAGGGTAATGGTAACAAGAGCGGCCGGGTCGGGCTTCCGCGCTGGTTCTGGCCTTCGTTTGCGGTGCCCGGCCTCGGCTGGCTCGTGCTCTTGTTCTTGGTCCCAATCTACGCAGTGCTGGCCGTTGCGATGAGTACCCGGCTCGATCCTATCTTCGCCACACCCGTGCCCGAGTGGAACCCCGTGCAATGGGATCCGGGCGCGATCGCCGACGCATGGAGCCCCGAGCTCGGCACCGTGCTGGTGCGTACCTTTATCTACGTCGGCATTGCAGGCAGCTTGAGTCTGCTGATTGGTTATCCCGTCGCCTACTACGTTGCGCGACATGGGGGCAAGCTCAAGGCGTTGCTGCTCGTTTTGATCATCGCCCCGTTCTGGATCAGCTATCTGATGCGGATGCTGTCCTGGGTCAATCTTCTGCAGCCCAACGGATACGTGAACCGGATCTTGATGGCGGTCGGCATCCTGCAAGAGCCTCGCGGCTGGCTCGACGGAGAGCCGCTCACCGTGGTCTTGGGCCTCGTCTATGGCTATATCCCGTTCCTGATCCTGCCCCTGTTCGCATCGCTCGACCGCATCGATCGAAGTCTCCTGGAGGCAGCGCGCGACCTCGGCGCGAGCCCGGCACGGGCGTTTGCCCGCGTGACGCTGCCTCTCAGTAAGCAGGGGATCCTTGCCGGCTCCGTCATCATCCTGCTTCCGATGTTCGGGGACTACTACACTCCCGATTTGCTCTCGGGAGCAACGCGCACCACGATGTTCGGCAACCAGATCTATTTCTTTCTGAACAACGGCACCGGCGGCAACAAGGGTGCCGCCATGGTCGTGATCCTGAGCGCGATCGTCAGCGTGCTGATGTTCTATTACCTCTATACGGTGGCGCGCGCAGCCAAGGAGGCCAGATGAGCTCTGTGGCAGAGCGAAGGCCGAAGGCCGAACAGACCTCAAGCCTGCGACTCGCCAGGGCATGGTTCTCCAACCCATGGGCGCGTCCGCGCTTTCTTCCTCTGGTGACGTGGCTCTACGTGCTGTGGTCGATCGTGCCGGTGATCATCGCGATCCAGTTCTCGTTCAACGCGGGGCGCTCGCGCAGCACGTGGCAGGGATTCTCGTTGCGTTGGTACCTGGACGACCCGGACCTCTCGTTGCTCCACAACCCGATGCTCCGCTCAGCCATGGGCCAGAGCCTCAAGCTGGCGCTGTTCACCATGCTGATTGCAACGCCCATAGGGGTGGGTCTGGCGCTCGGCTTGGCGCGCTGGAGGGGCCGCAGCTCGGGAGCCGGCAACTTCCTCATGCTCTTTCCTCTGGTCACGCCCGAGCTTGTCATGGGCTCGGCCCTGTTCATCGTGTTCACGACGCTGTTGACGTTCGTGAACCTTGGTACCCAGGCTCAGTTGCTCGGGCATGTCACGTTCTCGATCTCCTATGTCGTGATCGTCGTGCGCGGCCGCCTGTTCGCCATCGGCAAGGAGTTCGAGGAGGCGGCGATGGATCTCGGAGCGTCCCCGGTGCAGGCACTGCGCCTGGTCCTGCTCCCGATGCTCGCCCCGGCCGTGTTCGCCGCGTTGATGATCGTCTTCGCCATCTCGATCGACGATTTCGTCATAAGCCAGTTCCTCAAAGGCGGGGCGGACTCCGAAACCGTTCCAGTGCTGATCTACTCGAACGTAAGGGCCGCACCGACGCCCGCCCTGAACGCGCTCGTGACCGTCATGCTCGTGTTCTCGATGCTCGCCATCGCTATGGCAATCCTGTTTCACCGGCGCTTCGCGCCGGGGGGGCGAGGGGAGTCGGCGGTGAGGGACTTCGCCCGCCTGGAGATCTGAGCCCAAGAACTGTCAGCTCAGGACCCGCAGCGCCTCTTGCGGCAGGCACACGCTTACCGGCGCGCCCGATTGATACGAGATGGCCTCGCCCTCGTTCGGGACCACCACCTGGATCCTCTGCCCGGGAGCCAGGTTCACGATGATCTGCGTGGCATTGCCGAGATAGACTGTGCGTTCGACCATGCCCGGTATCACGTTGGGCCCGGAGTGAGAATGGGGGCCTAGCTGGATGCGTTCCGGCCTGATGGTGAGCTTGACCTCGCCTCGGGCATCGATGGAGCCCTCTAATGCCTGCAGCTCGAACTCACCCAGCGCCACTCGGCCCGTTCCCTCACAGCGTGCGTCCATGAGGTTCGATACACCCAGGAAGTCGGCCACGTAAGCGGTCTTCGGTGCCTCATAGATCTCTCTGGGGGAGCCGGTCTGCTCGACGCGTCCGTCGGACATCACCGCGATGCGGTCCGACATAGTGAGCGCTTCTTCCTGGTCGTGCGTCACGTAGACGAACGTGATCCCTATCTCCTCCTGCAAAGCCTTGAGCTCGACTTGCAGGGCTTTTCTCAACTTGGCATCGAGCGCTCCCAGGGGCTCATCGAGCAATAGCACGGCGGGGCTCAGAATGAGCGCGCGCGCGAGGGCTACGCGCTGCTGCTGGCCGCCCGAGAGCTGCGAAGGTTTGCGCTTCTCGAATCCGTTCAATCTCACGAGGTCCAGTGCTTCCAGTGCCCGTCGGCGCGCGTCCGCCTTCGGCACGCTCTGGAAACGCAAGCCAAATGCGACGTTATCCAGGACGTTTAAATGCGGAAACAGTGCGTAGCTCTGGAAGACTGTGTTGACGTTGCGCTTGTGGGGAGCGGTATGCGCCATGTCTACGCCGTCCAGCAGAACCTGCCCCGAGGTCGGCTGCTCGAAGCCGGCGATCAGTCGCAGTGTCGTGGTCTTGCCGCAACCAGAGGGGCCGAGCAGAGAATAGAACTCGCCGGGCTCTATCTCGGTGTGGACGCCGTCGACCGCGACGACGTCCGCAAAGCGCTTGACGAGATCGACGAGCCTTATTCTCCCGCTTGTGCTCACGTTTGCAGCGCCTCCGCGAAGCGCTCGAAGTTTGCGATGAAGCGGTCGGCGTCTGATCCGTCGTGCTGAGCCGAGAGCGAGAACTGCTCGGCCTTACCCCATGGGGGTAGGAACACGCCGCCGTTGTGTTGATAGAGCCAATGACAGTGGGAGTAGCGGTCGTCAACGGCGAGGAAGTCACGGTAGCTGCGCACGGGGCTCTCACTGAAGGTGATGCAGCCCTTGGATCCCACCGCAACAACGTGGGCCGGGAGGCCGCAGCGGGCGATGATCTCGGTGCATGATCCGACCACCTGTTCGCGCAGCACGTCCCAGCGTGCATAGACATCGGACGTCAGCACCCGCGTGAGCGCTGCCCGCGAGGCGGCCATGGTCAAGGGGTTGCCGTTGAACGTTCCCACCTGCTCGTAGCGACCGTCTGCGATGAGCCCCATCACTTCGGCGCTGCCGCCGAGCGCGCCGCACGGCAGGCCACCGCCCAACGACTTGGCGAGGCAGATGATGTCCGGGGTGACTCCGAACAACTTGGTGCCGCCTCCCGGGCCGGTGGTGAATCCGGTCTTGACTTCGTCGAAGGTGAGCAATATGCCGTAACGGCGGGTGATCTCGCGCACACCTTCGAGGTAGCCCTGTTCGGGCAGGATGATGCCGGCCCCCATCATGATCGGCTCCATGATGAGACCCGCGATCTCGGATGAGCGCTGTGCCAGCAGCCGCTCGAGCGCTTCCAGGTCGTTGAACGGGACCACCAGGGTGAGATCGAGCAGCGCGCGCGGCAGCCCCGAGCCTGCGGCCGGGCTCAAGGGGTGTTCCACGGGCCCGATCTCGTCCTCAGAGCTTGCGACCGAGACCATGGCGGAATCGTGATGGCCGTGGTAGGCGCCCTCGATCTTGACGATGCAGTCCCGGCCGGTCGCCGCTCTCATGAGATGAAAGGCATCCATGGTGGCCTCGGTCCCAGAGTTACCGAAGCGCCATTGAGGGAGGCCGAAGCGGGCGACGAGCTCTTCTGCCACCACGATCGAGTCCTCGGTCGGCTGGGCGAAGTGGGTTCCTTGTGCCACTCGCTCGGTCACGGCCGTGACTATCTCGGGGTGGGCGTGGCCCACGGCCATGGCGCCGTAGCCGCCGTGAAAGTCCGAGTACTCGTTGCCGTCCGCGTCGTAGACCTTGGAGCCTTTTGCGTGGCTGAGCCACACGACTTGGGGTCGCGCTATCTGCCAGTTCGAGGTGACGCCTCCGGCGAGGCTCTTACGGGCGCGCCCGAGCAGCTCCGAGGAGCGCGGCTGGCGCTCCAGGAAAATCGCTTCCTGTTCCTCGATGAGCGCATCCAGGCGGGTGGTGGGCTTGATGTCGGTGGTCACTGCTGCTCCTCTCCCAGGATTGCACTCAGCCCTCTCTTGAAGAGCTGGTCTGCTGTGATGATCCGCTGGATCTCGGAGGTCCCTTCCCAGATGCGATCCACGCGTAGCTCGCGGTAGAACCGCTCGGCCACGTTCTCGCGCATATAGCCGCGGCCCCCAAAGATCTGCACGGCCCGATCCGCCACTCGGTTTGCCATCTCCGATGCATAGAGCTTTGCCATGCTGCACTGAGCGTGCTGCGTCTTGACGTTCATGCCGTCGTCGATGCCTTGAGCCAGCCGGTAGGTCATGAGCTGCGCCGCCCATAGCTCGGTGACCGAGTCCGCCAGCATGAAGGAGATGGCCTGATGCTCGGACAGTTGCTTGCCCGAAGCGAAGCGTTGCTGGGCGAACGCGCTCGCCTCGTCGATAAGCCGGCGCGCTGCCCCGCAGCATCGTGCTGCGATCATGAGGCGTTCGTAACGAAACCACTCGTAGGCGAAACGCATGCCGTCGCCTTCTTCGCCGATCAGGTTCGCCTTCGGCACTCGCACGCCATCGAAGGCGACGATTGGATGGTGGGCTGCGTAAGTGTGCATGTAGGCCGGGGTTCTCACGACGCTAATTCCGGGATTGTCGAGGTCCGAAACGAGCAACGCATGGCTGCCGTCGGGGAGCTTGCCCTGGAAGAAAACGTGATCGGCGTGATTGAACGAAGTCACATGCCACTTGACCCCATCGAGCACGTAGGAGTCGCCGTCCTTGGTCACCGTCGCTTGAATGGCGTCGACGTCGGATCCTGCCAACTCCTCGGTGATCGCGTAGCATTCCTTTCGCTCGCCGCGAATTGCGGGAAGGACCCAAGTCTGCATCTGGTGTTCGGTTGCTACTTTGGGCAGCCACGATGCGGGAGCGTCGAACACCCACCCGAGCGCGTTGGTGGCGCGCCCCGCCTGCTCCGACACGAGCACTTGCTGGAAACAGGTGAGTCCCGCGCCGCCGAGCTTGGCCTCGATGTTGAAGGCCTGCAGGCCCATCTCCTTGATCCGTGCCTTCTGAGCCGCCTTGACCCCTTCGGACAAGCGGCCCTCGTTCATCTCCGCCTCGATCTCGTGAGGGATGAGCTCCTCATCGACGAAGGCGCGCGCCTGCGCCTGGATGGCGAGGTCCTCTGCGGTCATATACCGGCTCATGGTCTCTCCTGTAGGGTCCGCTGACTCAAGAGGATATCCAGGGGGCCATGCTCGTTCGTTCGCGCTACTCATTGGTGATAATCACGTTGTTTTTCGGCTATGCCAGCTTCGGCACCTTCTGGGGGGTCTGGGTCGTGGTGTTC
>Ga0136613_10001012_pt1 | contig 14035 bp, 9 predicted proteins | sample AntDrymUQ2722106_2_FD_106649 | JGI IMG/M metagenome (GOLD analysis project Ga0136613, IMG submission 106649) | Polar desert sand microbial communities from Dry Valleys, Antarctica - metaG UQ272 (21.06) | ecosystem: Environmental > Terrestrial > Soil > Desert | place: Antarctica: Dry Valley... | reverse complement strand
TAGCCCGTCGCGAAGCTTCCTCGCCGGCGGCCATGGAGGGAGCCCAGCGCGCGGGAGCGATGGTCACCGAGCAGATCCGGGCCATCACCCACGCGGCAGAGGCTCAGGCGAGCGAGATCCGGCGCGAGGCCGACGAGGACGCCGAGAGAGTCAGACAGGAGTCCAGGCGCGCGGCCAGCGGGATACTCGAGCGACTCGACCAGATCGAGAGCGCCGTCCAGCAGGTCGTGGTGGGTCTTCGTCGCGAGGCGGATGCGGTCAACGCCCTCCTGGAGCGGAGCCAGTTCTCCCCCTCGGCCTCGACCCCGGGAGGTGGAGACAGACGTTCGGCGCTCGTAGTCGAGGCGGAGGTCGTGGAGGAGCCGCCCGAGGAACATCACGAGATGACCCCCGGTGAGGTCGCCGAGCAACCTGACCAGGGAGAGCTGGTAGAGGCCGAGCTCGCCGGGGAGACGCCTCCTGAGGCCGAGGCGCCGGACCCGGTCGCGGAAGCCGAACCCTCCGTCGAGCCCGCACCGCCCGCGGACATCGAGCCGGACCCGGTCGCGGACGCCGAACCCTCCGTCGAGCCCGCACCGCCCGCCGACCTCGAGCCGGACCCGGTCGCGGACGCCGAACCCCCCGTCGAGCCCGCACCGCCCGCCGACCTCGAGCCGGACCCGGTCGCGGACGCCGAACCCCCCGTCGAGCCCCCATCGCCGAGCGACCTGGAGACCGTTGAGGGAGTCGACGAGGGTTTCCCGGCGTACGCCGAGTCGGATATTGCCGAGGAGGAGTCGCCGGGCTCTGTCGCCGATGTAGGTGAGTCCGACCGGGACGCGCCTGCCGGGCTCGATGCGGCCGAGGCGACCGACGAATCCGACACAGTGGAACCGGCCGTCGCATCGGACGAGCCGGCAATCGACGGCGAGACCAGCGTCGTCGAGTCGCCCGAGGTCGAGTCGCCCGAGGAGTCACCGCTCCTCGACCGACCGGAACCCGAGGAGTCGTCGCTTGACGAGCCCGCACCCCAGGTGGCCGAGCCTTCCGACGATGACGCTCCGGCCCACGACGAGTCGCCTCGCCGCGGCCGGCTGCGATCGTTGTTCTCGAGGCGATCGAGATCAGAGCCTGAATCCGAGGCCGAACCGATGGAGGAGTCCGGTGACCCTCTGTCCGAGCGAGAGATCGAGCCCGAGCCGGGCGAGTACCTCGAGCCGATACAGCCCGAGCCGGAGGAGTACCTCGAGCCGATCGAGCCCGAACCGGGGGAGGAGCTCGAGCCGGCGGACGTGGAGTCCGTCGCGCCCGTCGTGCTTCAGCCGGGATGGTGGGAGGAGACTCTCCCCGAAGAGGTGCCGGACGGCGAGCCATCATCCGAGCCGTCCTCCCCTCCTGAGGACCAGACCGCCGAGCAGACACAGCGCTCGCCGTCGAGCCCGGCAGGTGAGGCGGACCTGAGCGTCATGGCCGGCCCGGCGCTCGCCCCGGGTGCGGTCATCGCGGGCTATCGGGTCGACGGGGTCATCGGACGTCAATCGGGGATCGGCATCGTGTACGCCGGAACGGAGGTGTCGACAGGGGAGCCGCTCGCTCTCAAGACGCTCCCCGCGGCAACCATCGCTGACGAGGTCCGAGTCGAGCGCTTCGAAGGCGATTTGTCGCGACAGGTGGCGCTCGACCATCCACACATCATCCGGACACGGGGTGGGGGCGCCTCGGAGGTCGGCCCGTTCCTGGTAATGGACCTCGTGCCCGGCACGTCGCTCAAGAACCTCGTGGTCTTTCGCGAGCTCGATGACCGAGCCGCACTCGACCTTCTTCTGCCGGTGGCGGAAGCCCTGGACACGGCGGCCGACATAGGGGTCCCGCACCGGGACCTGAGGCCCCACAAGATCATCCTGGCCCGGGATCTCGGAGACCGACCGATGCTGGGCGACTTCGGCGCCGGAAAGCCGGATCGGCTGGCGAAGGACGACCTGAGACAGCACCTCGAGACGCTGGACTATGCCGCTCCTGAGCAGCTGCGAGGTGAGCCGGCCGATGCCGCGAGCAATGTCTACTCGTTGGCCGCCATCCTGCTCGAGTGCTTGACCGGCAGCCCTCCGTTCGCCGACGAGGCGGCTCGGGCGGCCAATCCGGGCGTCGAGCCTGAGGGACTCCTCGCGTCGCGACCCGACCTCCCCGAGGATCTCGATCGGGTCATCCGCACGGGCATGGCCGAAGACCCCGGTGAGCGCTTTCCGACCGCAGCGGAATTGGTCCACAATGCGGACCAAGCGCTCGGGGAGACGGCTGGTGACGCGACGAGCCCCCCTGCGGAAAGCGTTTAGGACAGGGCACCCGAACGCAAGGTCAACGTTCTCGAGGCTCGACTCGGGATCGGGCTTCGATCTCTATTGTGGGAGATAGATGGGGCTTTTCTCGCGGCGGCGACCGAACGTGCGCCGGCTCGCCCGAAGAGGCGACGTCGCCGGGCTGATCTGCGCGCTCGAGCACACGGACATCGTGCTCGACCGGCAGGGGCGTCCCTGGGACGTCGGTGGGCCCGTGCGCCGTGACGCCGTAGAGGCTCTGGCCGGCCGGGACGATCCCGCGGCTCTGGAGGCGCTCATCGGCCGACTCAGCGACGAAGACGAGTCCGTGCGACTCGCCGCGATCGGCGCGATCCGTCACCGGCCGGACGACCAGGTGATCAGAGCCCTGGCGGGCGGCGTCGGTTCGTGGCCATCGCCGGAGGGAGACGGCTCTCGCGCGGAGGCGCTCGACGCTCTGCTGGAGATAGGACATCCCCGCACCCTCGAGTTGCTCGTAGTCGCCATGGTCCGTCGAGCCGGAGGCCGTCCGCTCGACGAATCCGACGCGAGCTCGCTGCGCACGGTCCAGGCCCATCACGGGGAGACCGTGCGGGAGGTGACATGGCGCCTCATCGCTCCGCTGACGGACGACCGAGTCGAGGTCGAGGACCGGGCGGAGACCATGCTGACCTGGCTCGAGCCGCATAGCCTGGAGCCACTCGTTGCCGCTTTGGACCGGCCTCAGGTCAGGTGTCGGGCGGCGAGGGCGCTGGGCACGCTCAGGGACAACCGAGCAGTCGGTCCGCTCGTGGACACCATCTTCGACCAGGATCCGACCGTGCGCCGCACTGTCGCTCGTGCGTTGGGCGAGATCAAGGACCCTTCAGCCGCCGGAGTACTGCTCCGCTCATCCCGTGACCCCGACTATGGGGTCCGCGACGCCGCAATCGGGGCCCTCGACCAGCTTGGTGCGGCGGCGGTCATGGTGGCGGTCGCCGAACTCGGTACCGCCATCGCAGCGCCGCCGGAGCAACGGCTCCTCGAGGAGCCGAGGTCGGTCGATGCGAGGGGTTCGGTGGCCGCCGGGAGCCCGGATGCCGAGCTGGCGACAGCGGAGACTGAGGCGGAGGCCGAGCCCGCCGGGGGCGTAGCCGACGCCAGCGCGTTTGAGACGTCAGACGATGGGGAGTCAGCGCCCGTGTCGAGCCACGAGACGAGCGGGAACGCCGAACCTCCTCCGGGGACTCCGCATCGCCTGCTGACGGTGTTTCGATGTGGCCGGAGCCACTGATCTCGTCGAATAACGGCTGGGCGGGCGGTGTCGATCGGCGCGGGTGAGCGCGCTGCGCGCCTAGCGCCTGCGGAGCTTCCGCCTGACTGCGACGCCCGTGGCGGTGAGCACCGACCCGACGGCGCCCGCCGTGCCGACCGCGAAGCCTGTGAATGGCAGCGATCCTCCGCCTCCGCCTCCGCGCGCGCCACCGGGATCGCCACCGCCGGCGCCTGACCCAGCGCCGCCGATGCCGCCGCCTCCCGATTCCCCAGCGATGTCGCCCTCTCCCGGTGAGTCAGATGGTGGGGCGCCGGGCGACGGGGAGGGATCGCCAGGGGCGACGGCTCCGAGCACGTCCCCGGCCGAGTCGTCGTTGTTGCCACTTCCGTTGTCGTTGCCGTTGCCGTCGGAGTTGCGTCCACCATCGCCGCCGCCGCCGCCTCCTCCGTCTCCGGGAGGCGGACTCATCGAGGGACCGACCTGTGCGAAGGGCAACCCGAACGCGAGTCCCGGCATGACCGCGCGGGTCATCTCCCCGATGCCCCCGTAATCCTGGACTTGAGGGCGGACGTAGGCTGGGCCAGCCAAGGACACGTTGGGAGGGTAGACCCTCGACCGGACCGGGTCAAGGCCTCGGGCGGTCTCGCTCGAGGGGCTCGGTGCGCTCAGGGGTTGGCGACCTTGACGGTCTTCGCCTGGGTCTTCGAATTGCCCACCCTGTCGACAGCTCGGACGCTCAGAACGTGGGAGCCGTTCGACTCCTTGGCCGTGTCCCAGCGCCCGCCGTCGCCGCCGAGGGTCCAGGGCACCGCCGTGTCCGTCGACCGCACAACGCCGTCTACCAGGAACTCGACACGGCTGATTCCGCTGCGATCCATGGCGTAGGTCCTGAACACCTGCTTCCCGGACACGGTGGAGGACCAGGGCTCGGTCAACCTTACGGTCGGGCCGTCTCGGTCCGCGGGGATGTCGGCCTGCCTGGTCGAGACGTCCATGCGCATCACCTGGAGGTGCTTCCAGGGGAACCTGCCCATCAGGCGATAGAGGTTCTTCGGGTAGTCGGAGCCGAGAAGCTCGGGATACGGATTGGACCCGGTCTGCGCCGGGTCCTCTGCGTAGACGGCCACCGCGCCGGATGTGTCGTGGACGACCATCCCGTGCCGCTGTGCCGCCTCGGCCATCGTCCTCACCGCCGGCGGAAGGTCGAGGGTGTCGAGATCGAGGTCCGGATCGATCCGCAGACGGGCGCCCATGGGAAGGCTGTCGGTATCCGGAAGGCGTCCGTCGCTGCGACGGGCCGGTGCGGCCAAGGTGTTCGCGCGCAAGCCGGGAAGACCGAGGGCGAGGGCATGATCGATGCGGCCGTTTGCCAACTCCTCCGTGCGCATGAGGCCGCCCGCCAGAGTCAGCTTCGAGGACGTCGCTCCCCAGTAGTCCGCGGCGCCTGGCCATGAGCCCTGCTCGAAGTAGCCCTTGTTCTTCGAGGCCTCTCGGGTCGCCGCGCCCCAGCTTGCGTGCCACCCGTCGGACCGCCGCTCCGCCCGCCACATCTCCCAGTACGTGTCGGTGGCGGGCTGCCAGATCACCATGTGACGATCGTTGCCCCCGGCCGGCTTGGCCTCGGGCGGGATGGGGACGCTCGAGAACGCCCCTTGGAGGTTGGAGGGAGTGCTCGTATCGATCTTGACCGGGACCCTCGCCTGGTCGACGGGAACCGTGTACACCGGCGTGCTGTAGGAGGTCGAGTTGATGCCGGGCCCGTACATGGCGTGGCGCTCCTCGCCCACCTCGCGCACGAGGCCGGCGACGAGCTCGTCCGAGTCGGGGTCGACTCCGGCGTCCGAGTCGACCGGGGTCCTCCACAGGCTGTCACGAGAGAAGAAGCCAGTCTGATCGCCGGCGGGGTCGAAGGTCGTGGTCTCGAGGCTGACATCGTCGAAGGTGTAGGGCCCGCCTCCGCCCTGCGTCAGATCCCCGAACAGCACCCGGGTCTCGGGCACCAGGTTCGCGCGGAGGTCGGCCTGACGCTCGCCATTCGCGAAGACGATCACCTGGCCGTCCTCGACATCGAGCTCGAGTCGCACCCGGTTCCACTCATTCTTGCCGGCGGCGAAGGACCCCACCGACTTCCAGTCCTCGCCGGGCAGCCGGACCATCAGCCTGCCCGAGGCGCTGTTGCGAAGCGACACGTCGTTGTCCTGCATCCGGAGTAGCGTCTGGTGACTCTTTCCCTCGAGGCGATAGTCGAACTCCATCTCGACGGACCCGGCGGCCGGGAACTCACGGGTCACGTAGTTGTAGGATGAGTTCACGGGCGTGACGAGGAGCCGGTTCTCGGGCTCCCCGGGAGTCTCGTCCGTGCCGCCGACGTCTGGGTCGCCTTCGTCGGGCACATCCTCGCCGTCTGGCGGCGAGGCCAGCTCGGAGCCACTCCCGGAGTCTGTTGACCCGTCGGTCGGGGCAGTGGGACCTTCGGAGGGCGGATCGTCGGGCGCCGATGGGCTCCCGCCATCCACGGACGGCGGCTCGACGGACGAAGGCGGTGGCGCGTCGGGTGCCGCACCCGGGGTGTCGGTCGCCGCCGGAGCCGCGGCAGCTGGCTCTTGAGGGGCTCCGGAGGCATCTGGCGGACGCGGCGCATCCTCGCTCGGGCTGCCGCCGGGTGGATGCTCGGCGCGGGTGACGATCTCAGGACTCCCCACCGTCCTGCTCCAGCCGCCGAGATCTCCCGACTCGAAGTCGTCCTCGAAGGTGTACGGCTCGTCGTCGGCGGCTCCCGAGGCCACCGGGCCTACGGCGAGCACGGCAGTCGCGGCGAGGGCGATCAACGCTCGCCGGGCGACCTTCGCTCTCCGCCGAGGGATGGCTTGGCGCAGGCAGGACGTCGGACGGCGGGCGGAGGAGGGAGGCATGATCCCCGCATCGTCAGAGCAAACCTCTCCCTTGAGCCCTTCGTCGAGGACGGACGTATGTCCGTCCTCCTGCGCTAGTGACGCGCAGCCCCGGGCCTCACTCGCCTGCGCCAGAGCTCGTGGGCCACGAGCAGGAGGAACCTCGCGTTGGTCTCGGCGTAGCGGCGGATGAGGCGGCGCGGCTCCTGGAGCAGCCGGAAGAGCCACTCGAGCCCGAGACGCTGGAGCGCTGCCGGGGCGCGACGGGTGAGGCCCGCCGCCACGTCGATCGAGCCTCCGACGCCCATGACGAAGGGCACGCCGAGATCCCGCCCGTAGCGACCGAGCCAGTACTCCTTGCGAGGCGAACTGATCGCGACGAAGAGGATGTCGGGTCGGGCCGACCGGACCTCCTCCGCCACCGCTGCGCTCTCATCGTCCGAGAAGTAGCCGTCGCGATAGCCGGCGAGCACCAGCGCCGGATAGCGCTCGCGGAACCTGGCCACCGCCTGCTCGAGCACCTCCGCGCGTGCCCCGAGGATGTAGACGCGGTATCCCTTGGCCGCCGATCGCTCGAACAGGCGCTCCATGAGGTCCACTCCCGCGACCCTCTCGGGCAGGGGGTCGCCCAGAATCCTCGAGGCCCAGACGATCGCCTGGCCGTCAGCGTTGACGAGCTCGCAAGCGGCGACGATCGCACGGAGGTCCGCGTCGTTGCGCATCGCGACGAGCTTCGCCGCGTTGATGGCCACGTGCTGAGCGAAGCCCCGGGTCTCGATTAGTTCCTCGCATCGGTAGAGCGTCTGCTCCATGCCGAGAGCGTCTATCTCGCATCCGAGGACGGTCGCCCTCGGATGCCCGGCGGACCCGGCCGTCATGGCGGCGTCACGAGGCGCCGCGCAGGCAGAAGGCCTCCAGTACTGCCGTCGTGCGCTCTCCCGCATGACCGTCCCAGAGCGGGATCGCGCACGGCGTGCGTGGGCCAGGAGACGGCCTGATGCCGGCCACCGAAGACGGATCCTCGCCGAGCAGCTGGTTGCTACCGGCCGAGAGGGTGACCGGGCGCTCGGTGTTCGGGCGAAGCGTGTAGCACGGCACACCGAAGGCGGAGGCCTCCTCCTGCACCCCTCCGGAGTCGGTCACGATCGCCCCGGCCCCTAGTTCGAGCGACAGGAAGTCGAGGTAGCCGACGGGGGGGACGGCCACGACCGAGGAGCGCTCCAGGCTGGCCAGCAGCCCCTCCTCCTCGAGACGCGCGCGCGTGCGGGGATGGGTGGGAAAGATCACAGGCGCGTGTCGAGAGAGGTCCGCGAGCGCCTCGACGAGCTTGGCGAGCTGTTCGGGAGAGTCCACGTTCGAGGGACGGTGGAGGGTGACCAGGACGTAGCTTCCCTCGGCGACTCCATGCGCGGACCATGCGGCTCGCTCTCGGGCGCTCGACTCGAACCGTCGCAGCGAGTCGATCATGGTGTTCCCGACGTAGTGCACCCGATCCAGATCGATGCCCTCGGCGCTCAGGTTCTCGGCTGCTTCGGGGCTGTGGGTGAAGAGCAGCGTCGACAGGCGGTCGGTCAGGACCCGGTTGATCTCCTCCGGCATGCTCCAGTCCCGCGAGCGCAGGCCCGATTCGACGTGGGCCACGTCGATCTCCAGCTTCGCGGCAGCGAGCGCCGCCGCGAGAGTGGAGTTGACGTCCCCGGCTACCACCACCAGGTCGGGCTTCTCGTCGAGGAGCACCTCCTCGAAGGCAATGAGCGTCTTCGCGGTCTGCTCCCCGTGCCGCCCGGAGCCGACGCCCAGGAACCGATCGGGAGTGGCGAAGCCGAGGTCCGAGAGGACGTCGTCCGACAGCCGACGATCGTAGTGCTGACCGGTGTGGACCACATGTTGATTTACCTTCCCGCTTCGCGCCAGCGCGTCGATGATCGGCGCCATCTTGACGAAGTTGGGCCGCGCCCCAACGACGTGGACGATCTTGCTCACTCGCTGCGTTCCTCTCGTTCGCCTGTTCCGGCGGAGCCCTCGGCTCGCGACTCGCGAAAGCCCTCGATCACGCTGGCGATGTACGCACGCTCCTCGGCGTGACGCCGAATGAGCGCCTCACGCTCCTGCTCGCTCGCTTCGAGGCGTTGCCTGAGCGTCGCCGTCTCGGTCCGAGACCTGTCCACCTGGATGATGCCCCACGCCACGCCGAGGAGTCCCGCGACGGCCGCGACCAGGGCACTCAGGTCGAAGATGTCGGTCAGCACCCGGACGCGCTCCGAGCTTGTCCGATACCGCGCCGCCTGTCAACCGCGGCGGGGCTCTCCGTTCGGCATGGCCGTCGGCATGAACCGTTATCTTTCCGCCCTCTGCGCGCCGCCAAGTACACGCTTCTCTGGCTGCTCGGGGTCCTTCTGGCCGGCGTCGCGACTGCGTGCCAGGAGGACTTCGTGGCCTGGGACGGGCCACCGCCGGCGCCCCGACCTACTCCGTCTCCAAGTGGAGCGGACCGCCCCGGCGGTGCCACCCCCGCGCCTCGGTTCTTCGCCCGCTCGAGCTTCTGGAACGCACCGCTCGGCCGCGACGCCGCTCTCGATCCCCGGTCGGACCGTCTCGCGGCCGAGCTCCGCCGCCAGGTCGATCGTGAGCGCGAGCAGCGGAACGGGCCGTGGATCGCAACTTCGCAGTACAGCACGCCGATCTACACCGTGCCGGCTCGTCAGCGCACGGTCCGGGTGAAGCTCGACACCTACACGCCGTCGAACCTTGAGAGCGCCTTCGCCGCGGTCCCGATCCCGCGGGGCGCACGTCCGGCGGCCGGCAGGGATGCGCACATGACGGTATGGCAGCCTTCGCGAGACCGCATGTGGGAGTTCTGGAGGCTGGCCAGGCGATCCGACGGCTGGCACGCGAGCTGGGGCGGTGCGATGCGTGACGTCTCGCGCAGTCCGGGCCACTACACCAAAGCGTCCTGGCCGGGAGCCGAGCCCTACTGGGGCTCCACCGCGAGCAAGCTGCCGGTGGTGGGAGGCACGGTGACCATCGAGGAGCTCGAGCGCGGACGAATCGACCACGCTCTCGCGCTGGGCGTGCCCGAAGTTCGCGCGGAATACGTGTCCTGGCCGGCCCAACGGACCGACGGCACCGCGCGAAGGGCGGGCGCCATCCCGCAGGGTGCGCGGTTCCGAATCGATCCCAAGCTCGATATCGCGGCCCTTGACCTCCCACCCATCACGCGAATGCTGGCTGAGGCCGCGCAGCGGCACGGGATGGTGGTGCGCGACCGCTCCGGCACGGTCGCGTTCTACGCCGAGGATCCCACGCCGAGACGCACGAATCCGTATCCCGAGCTCATCGGGCCCCTGTACTACCCCGACAACATCAACGAGGCCACCGCCCGGTTCCCGTGGGAGCACGTCGAGCTTCTGAGGATGGACCTACACCGGCAGGAGAGGTGACGCCGGGCGCCGCAGGCGGCGCTCTCGGGTGTGGCTAGAGTGGGCGTCGCTTCCCGGCCCCCTCGTGAGCGCTCGCCACATCAACTCCTCGGAGACGGTCCGGCTTGCGTACCTCACCGGCCGGTATCCGGCGGTCTCGCACACTTTCGTGCTGAGGGAGGTCGAGGCCCTTCGGGCTCTCGGGGTCGAGGTCACCACCCTCTCGATCCACCGAGCGGACCCCGCCAATCTCCTCTCGGACGCCGATCGCGCCGCCTACGAGACCACCTATGCCGTGCTCCCCGCGCGCTGGGGAAGTCTGCTCCGCTCGCACGCTCGCACCCTCTTCAGCCGGCCTCGGCGCTACCTGGCCACGCTGGCACTCGCCCTGCGGCTCAGTCCCGCGGGTCTCCGCGGCCGGCTGTGGCAGTTCTTCTACTTCGTCGAGGCGGTGATCCTATGGCGCGAGTGCCACAGGCGGGGAGTCCGTCATGTCCACGCCCAATTCGCCGACAACGCAAGCGATGTGGCGATGCTCATCGCGGAGCTCGGAGGAGGACGCGGGGCGAAGGCCTGGTCGTGGAGCATGGGCATCCACGGGCCCGTCGAGTTCTACGACGTGTTCCGCAATCGCCTCGGCGCGAAGGTGGCTCGAGCCCGCTTCGTCGTGTGCATCAGCGATTTCGGTCGCAGCCAGACGATGTCGCTGGTGGGCGAGGAGCACTGGGCGAAGATCCACGTCGTTCACTGCGGGGTGGACCCGGCCGAGTTCTCACCGTCCTCGAGCTCCGATCGCGACCGCGGTCCCTTGGAGGTGCTGACCGTGGGACGCCTCGTGAACCTCAAGGGCCATGCCGTGCTCATCCATGCGGTGCGGGAGCTGGTCAGTCGGGGGCAGGCGGTGCACAGCACCATCGTGGGGGATGGTCCTGCACGAGCCGACCTCGAGCGGCTGGTCGAGCGGCTCGAGCTCGACGAGCACGTCGAGTTCACCGGGGCGATCGGTCAGCACAGAATCCGAGACTTCTATGCGGCGGCCGACGTCTTCTGCCTGCCGAGCTTCGGAGAGGGGGTCCCGGTCGTGCTCATGGAGGCCATGGCGATGGGAGTCCCGGTTCTGACCACGCGGATCATGGGGATACCCGAGCTCGTGGAGCACGAGACGAGCGGGTTGCTGGTAAGACCCGGTCGCATCGACGAGCTCGCCAACGCCCTCGAGCGGCTCGCCGGCTCGCCCGACGAGCGCGAGCGGATGGGTCGGGCCGGCCGGGAGAAGGTCGGCGTCGAATACGACCTGCGCGTCTCCGCCGACCACTTGCACGGCATCTACTCCGACGCCCTCCTAGGGAGCCGGGCGGGCGCGTGACGGTGCACGCGTCGCGAGCGCTCCCGATCTCGGTCGTCATCCCCGCGTTCAACCGGGCAGAGCTCCTTCCGCGCGCGCTCGCGAGCGTGCGAGGCCAGCGCCCGGCTCGGCCGGCGGAGATCCTGGTGGTGGACGACGGATCGAGTGACGGCACGGTCAAGGCGGCTCGCGAGGGTGGCGCCACCGTGATCCGACACGCGGTGAACAGCGGGGCGGCGAGCGCCCGCAACACCGGCATCGGGGCCGCGGCCCACCCCTGGATCGCTCTGCTCGATTCCGACGATGAGTGGCTCCCTCACCACCTGGCGACCCTCTGGGCGATCCGGGAGGACCACGTGCTCGTCGCCGCCTCGGCACTCGGCTGCGGCCCCGACCCGGCGAACGACCGGTTCCAGGGGGCGGTCACGCGTCGACCGCTGGTACTTCGCTCGCCGGCCGCGCTCGTCTATCCGATCAACTTCATACCGGCGAGTGGGGTGATGATCCGCCGCGACGTGGCCCGGGCGGTCGGCGGCTACGACACCGAGCTGAAGTACGCCGAGGACTTCGACCTGTGGCTCAAGATCCTCGAACGGGGGACGGGTGTCGTGTCACCTACCGTGATCACCGTGTACCACCGCCACGAGGACCAGAAGTCGCAGGACTCGCAGGGTCCCGAGGCCACTCACCGCGAGATCATCGAGTCCTACGAGGACCGCCCTTGGTCCTCGTCCGAGCAGGTCACCCGGCGCCTGGGAGTCAGAGCGTGGGACAACCTGCGCACCGCCCAGCGTCAGGGGCGGCACCGCGACGTGCCCGACTACGTCACCTGGATTCTCGGGCATCCTCAGCGCGGCATAGGAGTCGCCGGCATCTGGGCCATGCGCCTCCTGGTTCGTCGCCGGAGCTCGGCCACGGCGCGCGACGGGGGACCCTCGATAGCACTCATGCCCGGGACCGGGGGAACGCTCGACGGCGCGTCCGCCGTCACCGCCGACCGTCGCACGGTGGATCTCAGCAGATGTGGCGGCCGGATCCGGGCCCTGCTTCACCTCATACGCCGCCCGACCGGTGTCGCGATGGTCGACTCGGGCTGGGAGGCGGCGCTCGTCCGCGCGGTCGGCGTTCGGCCGATTCGCACGCAGCCACGCCGCTGAGGCCGGCGATGGCAAAGGCCTCGGAAACCCTGAAGGATCTTCTCAACCGTCAGGCGACACAGCGCTTCGCCCAGCTCGGCTACAGCAACTTCATGACGGGGGAGGCCAAGCGCCAGGCATGGTGGTGGCTCCAGTCCCGAGGTGGAGCCGTTCGTCGGCGCGGCGGCCTGCTCTCCGGCCACGGCGTCCTCTGGACTCAGATGGGCTACGCCGAGCTCGTGCCCGTCGACGTCCCCTGTGCGGGGCGTGGCGAGGTGACCGTCGAAGTGCTATCGAGCGCGATCAGTCCCGGTACCGAGCGTGCTCAGTACCTGCGGCTCCCGGGCACGGGGGTCAGTGGCTCCTTCCGTCCGGGATACTCCGTCGCCGGGCGCGTGCTGGCGACCGGGCCAGACGTCGCGGGCATCGCCCCGGGCGACCTGGTGGCGGCGCGGGGTGTGCCGCACGCCTCCATCGCCACCGTCCCGGCCGGCTCGGTCTACCGGGTTCCACCCGGGGTGAGGGCGGAGGATGCCTCCCTTCTGATGCTCGCGATCATCTCGGGACAGGGAGTGCGGCTCGCGCGGCTCGATCCCGGCGCACCGCTCTGCATCCTCGGAGCGGGCCTGATCGGGCTGCTCGCCCAGCGCCTCGCCACGGTGGCGGGTGCGGGCGAGGTCACGGTGATCGCCACTTCGCGCCGCAACGAAGGTCTCGCCCGCGAGGGAGGCGCCTCGAGGTTCTTCACCGCGGCCGAGGACGACGAGGCCATTGCCGCGCTCGGGGCGCCGGTCGTGATCGAAGCCACCGGCGACCCGAACGCCATCGGGACGGCGACCCTGGCCGCGGCGGAGAGCGGCCGAGTGGTGCTGCTCGGGTCTTCTCGAGGCACGACGCCGAGCTTTCCCGTCCAACGCGTACGCGCTCGCCGCCTCGAGCTCATCGGCGCCCATGTCGGCACCCTCGCCCTCGAGGAGAGCCGTGGGGGCGGGGACGGCCACCGGCGTGAGGCCGAGTTGTTTCTCGCCGCGCTCGCGGCCGGCCGCCTTCGGGTGGACGACCTTGTCGGTGAGACGATCGACCCGCGCGAAGCCGGCTCGTTCTACCGCAGGCTCGCGGAGGGCTCCACCGCGATCGGCGCGCGGTTCGACTGGACCAAGCTCCCACGTGGCGGCCGCGCCTCCTCTGGCCGTCTTCTCTCCGTGCCCGACCTGACGGGACGAGGAGTCGATTCCGAGCGCCGGACCCTGCCCCTCGGAGGACGGCGCGGACGATCCCGAAGGCTGGTCGACGAGGATGCCTTCGTCGGCCATGAGGGCAGGCTCCGAGTGGGCCTACTCGGGTGCGGGGACATCGCGGTGGCCAACGCGGCCGCGGTTGCCGCCGCTCCGAACGCCGCGTTGACCGCCTGCTTCGACCCTGTCCGGGGTCTCGCCGAGGACATAGCCGGGGCGCACGGCGCCGAGGCGGTGGACTCGGCAGAGGCGCTCGTCGAGCGCCAGGACGTCGATGCCGTCTTCCTGTCCGTGCCACACCACCTCCACGGCCCTCTCGGGATGCTGGCTGCCTCCACCGGAAAGCACCTCCTCGTCGAGAAGCCCCCCGCCAACAATCTGAGCGAGGCGATCGAGCTCGTCGAGGCGGCTAAGCGCGCGGGGGTCGCCCTCTCCTTCTGCTTTCCCCAGCGCTATCACC
>Ga0136613_10001011_pt1 | contig 14035 bp, 12 predicted proteins | sample AntDrymUQ2722106_2_FD_106649 | JGI IMG/M metagenome (GOLD analysis project Ga0136613, IMG submission 106649) | Polar desert sand microbial communities from Dry Valleys, Antarctica - metaG UQ272 (21.06) | ecosystem: Environmental > Terrestrial > Soil > Desert | place: Antarctica: Dry Valley... | reverse complement strand
GGCCACAAGGGCTGCTTCAGCGACCGTCTGAACGTCAGCCGCGCCCGCGCCGCGCCCGCCTGTCGGCATCGAGGCGACGGCGGTCGCGCTTGGTCGGACGTCCGCCGCGGTCGAAGTCCGGCGGTGCCGAGAGGCGCCGCTCGGCTGCAATGCGCTCGCGCTCGGCGACGCTCGCGGCGCTCTCCTCGTACAGCAGCGCTGCCTCGCTCGCCGGTCCGCGACGCGGCGCGATGCCGAGGACGAGCACATGACGGCGCGCCTGGCCGACCGCGATCTCAAGCCGGTCACCGGCGCCGACCTCCTTGCTCGGCTTGACGCTCTGCCCGTCGACGTGCACGCGGCCGCCCTTGACCGCCTCGGCGGCGAGGCCGCGCGTCTTGAAGAACCGTGCCGCCCACAGCCACCTGTCGATCCGCATGCGCTCGGCCACTGGTCGCACGGTGACGGTGGCGCTGTCCTGGCGCCCGAGCGCGACGTCGAGCGCGAGCGTCAGGCAGCGCGGCCCGCCGCCCGCCTTCAGGAACTCCGACACGTCGACGACGAGCGGCTCGAGATCACGCGCGCGCAGCTCGCGCTCGAGGCGGGGCGTGCAGGCCGCCATGACGACGGTGCGCCCGATCACGACCGAGTTGGCACAGAACGCCGCCGCCTCCTCGTCGGTGAGCACGATCGGGTCCGGCACGAGCTCCGTCAGCAGGCGTGCGTCGTCAGGTCCCAGCGCGCCCGCGGCGATCAGCGCGCTGCGGGCGCCCAGCGGACAGAAGACGATGTCGAGGTGGTAGAAGCGCGGGTCGCTCAGCTTCACCGGCGCGATGCGACCGGTCACGACCCGTTGGAGATCCACGTACGCGCCGGCCGCCGAGCGCCCGCCGTAGCCGGTGACGAGCGTGTCGCCGAACGGCAGCGCGTCTCCGGCCCCCTCCTGCACGACGTCCTCGCCCAGCGAGCTGATCTCGAAGCCGCGCGCCCGGAACCAGCGCTCCGCGTGCTGTGGCTCGGCACGTCGTTGGTCGTGGCGCATGCGCGCGGGGATGAACGTCTTCGCGTCGACGATCCCGAGGTTCGCGGTGAACACGAGGCCCGGCAGGCCGGCGCGCGGTTCGAGCAGCTCGATCTGCGCTCCCGCGTCGCGATAGGTCGTGACGAGCGCCTGCCACTGGCGCTGGGCGCGCTCGCGATCGACCTCGACCGAGAGGTCCATCCAGGGGTTGATCGCGTAGGAGACGTCGAAGTGCGTGGGCGGGCACATGAGATAGCGCCGGCCCCATGTCAGCTCCGCGGTCATCGCGTCTGCCAGGATCGCACCGCCGCGAGCCACGGGCTCGCGAACTACGACGCGGCGGCCGCCCAGCGCGACGAGAACGCCTCCTCGAAGGCGCGCCCTGGCGACCGCATTGGCGCTCGCTGAGGACTGGGGGTCATGGAGCGATGGCACGGTTAACGTTCGTTGACCCCCGGGTTCGAACGCGCCAGCGCGTGGCAGGATCTCGTTGTGCGCCTCGCCCTCGTCGCCAACCCTCGCTCGGGCACCGCACCCGATCCCGGCCAGCTCGAGCGCCGGCTCGGAGCCGACGGGGCGCAGGTCGGCATGACGCCGATCGACAAGCTCAACCCCGACGGTGGCGCGCTCGACGAGGGCGCCGTCGCAGAAGCGGCGCGGGCGCTGAGCGACAGTGGTGCTCCGGACCGCATCGTCGTAGCCGGCGGCGACGGGTCGGTCGGACTGTGCGCGCGCCTGGCGGAGCAGCTGAACGTCGCGCTGGCGGTCATCGCGGTCGGCACGGCCAACGACTTCGCGCGCGCCCAGGGCCTGCCGCTCGACCTCGACGAGGCGTGCGCGCTGGCCCGCACGCCGGACGCCTCGACCCGCCGGGCCGACCTCGCCGAGGTCGCCAAGCGGCCGTTCGTCAACGCGGCATCGGCGGGCCTGTCGGTCATCGCTGCGCGCGAGGCGCGCCCGCACAAGGCGCGCCTCGGCCCACTCGCCTACGCCGTCGGGGCGCTGAAGGCCGGCGTCAGCGCCTCGCCGTTAGGCTGCCGTGTGGTCTGCGACGGGGACGAGTGCTACGCGGGGAAGGCCTGGCAGGTCGTCGTCGGGGTCACCGGCGCGTTTGGCGGAGGCAGCGAGATCGGCGTCAGCTCGGCGCAGGACGGGCAGCTCGATGTCGCCGTCGTCCCGGCCGGATCGCGGGTCGGGCTCGTGCGCCGCGCCTACGGGATGCGCTCCGGACGGCTGACGGCCCAGGACGACGTGACGCACGCGCGCGGCGCGATCGTCGAGCTCGAGCTCGCCGGCGAGCCCCAGTTCAACGTCGACGGCGAGCTGTGCGGCTGCCATCCTCCGCGCTTCGCCGGGCGGCCGCGCGGCTTCGAGCTGATCGTCCCGTGAACAAGCGCTGGCCGAGCGCGATCGCCGTCACCGGGCTGGCGTGGTACGCCAGCGAGTCGCTGCGCCATCGCCGCGAGCAGCGCCGCCACGGCTACCGGCTGCGCGGCGAGGACATCGAGGTCGGCTCCGATGCCTTCCTGCGGGCGGCCGAGGCGCTGACGAGCTCGCCGATCTCGTACGGCAACCACGTCGAGCTGCTGATCAACGGCGATCAGATCTTCGACGCGATGCTCGAGACGATCCGCAACGCGGAGCGATCGGTGAACCTGCTGTCCTACATCTACTGGAAGGGGGAGATCGGCGAGAAGGTCTCCGAGTGCCTCGCCGAGCGGGCTCGCGCGGGCATCGAGGTCAACGTGCTGCTCGATGCGGTCGGCTCGGCGAAGATGTCGCCGGCGCTGATCAAGGAGATGACCGAGGCGGGCGCCAGCGTCGTGCGCTTCCGACCGCCCAAGCCCTACGCGATCCGCCGCCTGAACAACCGCACGCACCGCAAGCTGCTGATCGCCGACGGGCGCGTCGGGATGGTGGGCGGCGTCGGGATCGCCGACCAGTGGACCGGCAACGCCCAGGATTCCGACCATTGGCGCGACACGCACACCCGCGTCCACGGTCCCGTCGTCCGCGGGCTGCAGGGGGCGTTCGCCGAGAACTGGCTCGAGGCCACCGGCGACGTCCTGGTCGGCCCCGACTACCTGCCCGAGCTCGAGCCCGTCGACGACGACGGCGACGCGATTCAGGTCGTCCGCTCGAGCGCCGGCGTCGGTGACACGAACATGGAGACGCTGTACTTCCTCGCGATCTCCTGCGCGCGCGAGCGCCTGGACCTGACCTCGGCGTACTTCGTCCCGCGCCCTGCGTTCGTCCAGGCGCTCGGCGACGCCGTCGAACGCGGGGTGCAGGTGCGCGTGCTCGTTCCCGGCCCGCATGCGGACAAGCCGCCCGTCCGCATCGCCGGTCACGCGACATACGAGGAACTGCTCGAGGCGGGCGTGCGCATCTGGGAATACCAGCCCACGATGCTGCACGCCAAGACGCTGGCCGTCGACGGCGTATGGGCCTCGGTCGGCTCCGTGAACTTCGACAACCGCTCCTTCCAGCTCCAGGACGAGGCGACGATGTGCGTACGTGGCGCTCGCTTCGTCACGCTGCTCGACGAGCAGTTCGAGCGTGATCTTCGCGACGCCGAGGAGTTCGACCTCGGACGCTGGAATGGGCGCTCGGTACCCGAGCGCGTCAAGGAGCGGACGCTGACGCTCGTGCGGCGCGAGCTGTAGGTCGCGCCTTCGGCGCTCCTCTCCATGAGGGCCGGCCCGTGCGCGAATAGGCTCGGAGGATGAGCGAGACGGATCAGGTCATCGCCGAGGTGCTGTCGTTGGAGCGGCGGCTGCTCGACCCGGTCACCCGGGCCAGCAGCCGGAACGTCGAGCGACTGCTTCACGCGGACTTCCGGGAGGTGGGGGCGACGGGCCGGTCCTGGGATCGTGACTCGGTGCTCGCCGCGCTGACGACGGCTCCCGGTGAGACGACGGCCGTCACGGACATGTCCGCGCGCGTCGTCGCCGCCGGCGTCGTCCTCGTCACCTACCAGGCGCGCGGCAGCGGCGAGCGGGGCGGGTCGCTGCGCAGCTCGCTGTGGTGCAAGGGCGAGGATGGTTGGCGCGTCCTGTTTCATCAGGGCACGCCCGTCAGTCCGGCTGAGTAGGCGGCGCGGGAAGGTCGCCCGTTGCGCGGGCCAGAGAGGCCGGTGAGACGGCCCCCAGGAAGCGTGGTTGCGCCCCGCGGCCACTGCTGGCCCCGGTCGGGGCCGGCGTGGTTACCGTGCACGGCGGGTGGGTGCCCTGTCCGCACCGCAACACGAGAAGTCAGGAGCAGCTCATGATCGGTTTCATCGTCGCCGGGCTAATCATCGGGCTGCTGGCCCGCCTCGTCCTACCCGGCCGGCAGCGGATCGGTCTGCTGTGGACGATCGCCCTCGGCATCCTCGGCTCGGTCGTCGGCGGGGTCATCGCCAACCTCATCGGTAGCGGGGACATCATGGAGCTCAACGTCATCGGCTTCGTCGTCGCCGTCTTCGCCGCGGTCGCCCTGCTCGCCGGGGCTGAGCGCGCGGGCATCGGCACGAAGCCCGATCGCCGGCGCCTGGACCCGTAGTGAGGAGCGATGTCACGACCGTCGAGGCTTATCTGGATGAGGTTCCTGCGGTGCGCCGACCCGCCCTCCACGAGGTGCGCCGGCTGGCACGAGAGCTGCTGACCGATCACGAGGAGCGGATGCAGTACGGGATGGCGTCCTACACCCGCAACGAGACCGTCGACTTCGCGTTCGCCAGTCAGAGCAAGTACATCTCGCTGTACGTGATGAAGCAGGACGTCGTCGCTGCCCACGCCGAGCAACTCACCGGGATGGACATCGGCAAGGGCTGCATTCGCTTCCGATCTGCGGAGCAGATAAATCTCGACCTCGTGGCCTCGCTGCTGCGGGCAACCCATGAATCGGCCGAGCCGCCCTGCTAGGGCACATTCCCACCGACCGATCGCGGCTCAGATGCCGAGCGCCGCGGCAGCAGCCTCCCGAAGCGCATCGGGCACAGCCGCGCGCGCGCCCAGTCTCGCCGAGCCCGTTCCAGCCGCCGCCCAGTTGAACAGCCCGAGATCGAGTGCCTCGATCGGCAGATCGGCGGCTCGCGCGAGATCGCGCGCGCGGCGCTCGAGCAGCATCCTGTCGCCGATGCCGAACACGCGCTTGGCGGCGACCGTCGTCGCGTCGTCGGCGAGCTGCAGCGACGAGGGACGAACGTCAACCGTGCCCAGGCGTCCCAGGGTCACGAGCAACTCGTAGCGGCCCGCGCGCCCGAGACCCGGCAGCGCCAGTCGCTCGAACAGGCGGTCGAAGCGCCGCTGCGGCGTCCATGCGGGCTCGCCCTCGAACGCGGGCGCCTGACCGCCGGCACGCTCTGCCCACGCCCGGTAGGCGAGCACCGTGCGCTCCCCGGCCGCCGGGTCAAGCGAACTGCGCGGACCGACGTCCACGTCGAGTGCGGGAAGCTCACCGCTTGACCACGGCACGTGCGCGGCGCGGATCCCCGCGAAGGGGTCCTCGGCCTCGGTCGGCGACAGGTACGCGGTCAGAAACGCCAGCCACAGCGCCTCCTCGGCGTCCGGCTGCGCGGCGATGTCCGCGAACACGCCTGGAGGATCTCGTTCGAGCTCCTCCAGGCGCGCGGCGGCGAAGGCCAGCTCGTCGGCGAGACGCTCGGCGTCGGCGGTCGCCCTCACTCCCGGCGCCAACTCGCAGCGATAGCCGTCGGCGGCGGCCTGCTCGACGCGGCGGACCCGCACCGCTCGCTGTGAAGCGCGGGACGAGGGCGCCGATCGGCGCCCTTGCGGCGTGCTCGAGCGCGGCGCCCGCGCCAGCGCGGGGCGCTCGGGCTCGCGGCAGATCGTGCAGTTCTCGAGGAAGCGGTTGTGGCGGCAGAACGTCGGCGGCACCAGCAGCCAGTCTAGGCAGCGCCCGGCGTCTGCAAGCGAGCCTACGAGCGGTCGAGCCGTTCGATCCCGCCCATGAACACGGCCGTCGCAAAGCGCGTCGCTCCTTCGACATCCGGCGGGTCGCGCTCGATCATCCTCACACCGACTTCGAGAGCAGCCCCGACCATCGCCGCAGCCATGTACTCGGCGTCGACCGCGGGCATGATCCCGACCCTCGCGGCGGAGCGCAGGTCCGAAGCAAGCTCCTCGACCCCGTCCCCGAAGATCGGCTCGTCGAACATCGCGCGGATCGTGCCGCTGTTGCGGCGCATGAGCTCGAACGCCTCGGGCTCGCTCGCCAGCCAGGCGAAGTACTCGCGGTAACCGGCTGCGACGAACTCCTCCAGCGAGCGCGCCTGCAGCCGGGCGGCCTGCACGCGAGCGCGGATCTCCTCGGCGCTCTCCTCGAGCACGGCGCGAAAGAGCGACTCCTTGTCGGGAAAGTAGTTGTAGAAGGTGCCGCTCGCGAGGTCGGTGCGGCGGATGACATCGCGCACCGACGCGCCGCCGTAGCCTAGCTCGGAGAAGACGGCGCGCGCGGCGGCGAGGATCGCCGCGCGGTTGGCTGCCTTGGTCTGCTCGCGTCGCCCGCCCCTGACCTCGTCGGCGATGCTCATCGCGAGGGCCGACCTTCTGGCTCGACGCCGGCGATCGACGAGCAATGACGCGCAGTCACGCGACACCGACCGCTCGTTCGCCACTCGCGACGTGGCCCGGGACGGGCAGCGGGTAGCCGGCGACGCGGGCGCGCGCGACCCCGCGACGGCGCTCGCGGCCCAGGTCGTAGAGGTAGCGGTCGAAGTCGACCTGGATCGTGTGGCGCTTGGAGGTTACGTAGCGCCTGCGCATGCGGTCGTTCTCACGGCGGATGTCGGTCAGCATGGCGCGCTGTGAGGGTAGGCGGTAGCGACCCTCAAGGTAGTCCGCGAGCAGGACGCCCTGTGCCTCGGCCAGCGGCATGATCGCCCCCAGCGGCTGGAGCAGCCCGACGAACGCCAGCGTCGGGTACTGCGGTGCGAAGACGCGGCGGTACAGCTCGAGGCGGTTGTCCGGTGCCGCCAGGAAGTCCTCGTCGAAGAAGGGGAACGTGATCCTGTACCCGGTGCAGTAGATGACGACGTCGGCGTGCACCTGGGTGCCGTCGGTGAACCGCACCCAGTCTGTGCCGAGGCGCTCGATGTTCGGCCGTGGCGTGACCGATCCGTGGCTGATCGCGTCGAGGATCCGCCCCGAGACCGTCGGGTGCGCCTGACCGAAGGCGTGGTCGGGCTTGGGCAGCCCGTAGCGCTCGGGGCTGCCGGTGTGCAGGCGCACGCAGGCTGCGAAGACCCGGTATGCGAGCCACGGAGGAATGCGCGAGCTCGTCGGCAGCTGGTCCATCGGGCGCCCGAAGAGGTACTTGGGGACGATGTGCGCGCCGCGGCGGGCGGCGAGGTGTGTGCGGCGCGCAACCTGGCCGGACTCGACGGCGATGTCCGTCGCGCTGTTGCCGATCCCGAGGACGACGACGTCCTTGTCCTTGAGCGGCTCGTTGTCACGGTAGGCGTGGGCGTGCATCTGCACGCCTGTGAACTCGCCGGCCCCGGGGAAGGCGGGCTCGGGCCAGCGCGCATCCCAGTGGTGGCCGTTGGCGACGATCAGCATGTCGTAGCCGCGCGTGATGCCGTGCTCGTCGGTCAGTTCCCACGCGCCGTCGCCGCGCAGCTCGGCCTTCTCGATCGACGTCTCGAACAGGATCCTGTCGCGCAGGCCGAAGCGGTCGACGTAGGCGTCGAAGTACTCCGCGATCTGCGCGTGATGGGCGAAGTCCGGATAGGACTTGGGCATCGGGAAGTCCGAGAACTCCATCCGCTCGCGCGAGGTGTTGATGTGCAGGTCGCGGTAGGCGGCCGACGTCCCGTTGCGGTTGTCCAAGACCCAGTTGCCTCCGAGCCGGTCTGAGGCCTCGAAGCAGTCGAACTCCAGACCGCGCTCGTGCAGCGCCTTGACGGCGGTGATGCCGGACGAGCCGGCGCCGATGATCGCTGTGATGGGCAGTTTGGTCATGCGGCGCGAAGAATGCTGACGCAGGCGTCACCTTACGCCAGTTCCCTGCAGCCGGCGCTCGGCGGCCGCGAGTACCCGCTCGAGCTCTTGCGCGTAGACGGTCTCGCGTCCTTCGGCGAGCTTGTCGCGCGCGATGCGCAGGTCGAACCAGGTCGGGTCGCGGTCGCGCTCGCTCGATGGCCCGGCACGCTGCACCGCGAGCAGGAACGCCGTCACCCGGTCATCGGAGCGACCCTGACGGCGCGAGGGCGCATGCCGGTACTCGATCAGCGGCTCGTCGCCGACGACGCCCGTGACGCCCGCCTCCTCGGCCGCTTCGCGGGCGGCCGTCTGCGCCAGCGTCTCTCCGCGCTCCTGCCGGCCTTTGGGCAAGGTCCAGCGCGCGCCGTCGCTGGTGCGCACGAGCCGCACCTCCAGCCGCTCGTCATGACGGCGAAAGGCAACAGCGGCGGCGATGGACGGCCCCGGAACGAGAGCCGGCAATCCTGCCCGGGTCCTGCGCAACCGCGAGCTGATCGACCGCGCGAACAGGAAATCAGCTCGGCGGGACGCCCGGATCCGTCAGGCCGCCCCCGCGCGAACGGCGGATGAAGTAGACGATCGCCGCCGTGCAGACCACCGACAGCAGAAACGGCGCATAGCCGCGGTCGTCGAACAGCACCATCCAGATCAGCCCGGAGGCGAACGAGCCAACGAGGCCGATCCCAATCGTCATCGGAATGCTCATCGGGTCGCGCCCGGGCAGCGCGAGCCGGCCCAGGGCGCCAACGACGAGGCCGACAAGCGCCAGCAGGGCGAGATAGACGATCAGCTCCACGTCGGGCACACTACCCCGCGCCGCGGGGCGGTACGCCGGAAGCTTGGCCTCGAGCGCGTGGACTACGCCGCGACGCCGGGCCCGACGTGCTGCGGCGGGCCCTCGGGGCCCGCGTCGGGCTCTGAGACGTTGCCGGTCGCGACGTCGGTGCTCAGATCGCCGAGATAGCGGTCGACCATCCGCGCGCACTGGCGGCCCTCGTTGATCGCCCAGACGATCAGCGACTGGCCGCGGCGCGCGTCCCCGGCGGCGAAGATGCCCTCGACGGAGGTCGTGTAGGGCTTGACCGCCTTGGCGTTGCCGCGCGGGTCCTTGGCGACGCCGAGCTTGTCGAGCAGCTCCTGCTCGGGATGCAGGAAGCCCATCGCGAGCAGGACGAGGTCGGCGCGCAGCTCGCCGTCGGTTCCCGGCACGGGCTTGAAGGGCGGCGCCGGCTCGGCCTGGGCGTAATGCAGCGCATGGACACGGCCGGTCGCCTGTCCCCCGGAAGGGGGGTCGCCGGCGAAGTGCGTCGTGACGACCGAGTAGTCCTGCTCACCGCGGCCGGCGCCCCTGGCCTCCTCCATCGCGTAGCTGAGGCGGAACTTCTGCGGCCACAGCGGCCACGGGGTGCGGTCGTCGGGGCGCTTGGGCGGCGGCTCGGGCAGCAATTCGAGCTGGGTGATGGACGCGGCCCCCTGGCGGATCGAGTTGCCCACGCAGTCGGCGCCGGTGTCGCCGCCGCCGATCACGATCACGTGCTTGTCCTTGGCGGTCAGACCTTGGATCTGCGGCGGCTCGGAGCCCGTCTGCGTTCCGGTCTGCGTCGCGACCCAGCGATTGCGGTCGTAGAGGTACTCCATCGCGAAGTGGATGCCATCCAGCTCGCGGCCGGGAACCGGCAGGTCGCGCGGCGCGCGCGACCCGGTCGTCAGGACGATCGCGTCGTAGCGTTCGCGCAGCTCGTCGGCGGAGACATCGACGCCCACGTCGACGCCGCAGCGCACGTCGACGCCCTCGGCGATCAGCTGCTCGACGCGGCGCTGGACGACGCGCTTCTCGATCTTGAAGTCGGGAACGCCGAAGCGCACGAGGCCGCCGGCGGCCTCGTCGCGCTCGAACAGCGTGACGCTGTGACCGGCGCGGCGCAGCTGCTGGGCGGCGGCCATGCCCGACGGGCCGGCGCCGACGACGGCCACGCTGTGGCCCGTCTCGCGCTCGGGCACGACGGGCACGACCCAGCCCTCCTCCCAGGCACGGTCGATGATCGAGTTCTCGATCTGCTTGATCGTGACCGCGTCGCCCTCGCGGATCTCGAGCACGCAGGCTGCCTCACACGGCGCCGGGCACAGCCGCCCGGTGAACTCGGGGAAGTTGTTGGTCGCGTGCAGCTGGACGATCGCGTCCTGCCAGCGCTCGCGGTAGACGAGGTCGTTCCAGTCGGGGATCAGGTTGCCCAGCGGGCAGCCGTTGTGGCAGAACGGAACGCCGCACTCCATGCAGCGGGCGCCCTGCGCCGACAGCTCCGGGTCGGGCCGGCGGATGACGAACTCCTCGAAGTCGCCGACGCGCTCGGCCGGATCCCGGTACGGGACGCCCACGCGTTCGATCTTCAGGAAGGCTCCGAGCTCGCCCATGGGATCTAGGAGCTGCGCTCGGCGGTCTTGCCAGCGCGCTTTGCGTGCGGGAGGGCGCCGTTGGAGGCGGGGTCGCCGCCGTTGGAGGCTGCCGCCTCGGCCGCGGCGAGCTCGGCGAGCACGCGCTTGTAATCGGTCGGGTAGATCTTCACGAACTGCGTGCGCAGCTCATCCCAGCCGTCGAGCACGCGCCGGGCGACCGGCGAGCCGGTGCGCTCCAGATGCTCCTCGACGAGCGCTCGCAGCTCGATCGTGTCGGCCTCGTCGAGCTGCTCGATCTGGTCGCGCATCTCGGGGTTGACGCGCGCCGGGAACGTCCCGTCCTCGTCGAGCACGAATGCCAGGCCGCCGCTCATGCCGGCGGCGAAGTTGCGCCCCGTCGGGCCCAGCACGACGACCCGCCCGCCGGTCATGTACTCGCAGCCGTGGTCGCCGACGCCCTCGATGACGGCGCTGGCTCCAGAGTTGCGCACCGCGAAGCGCTCGCCGGCAAGCCCGCGGAAGAACGCCTTGCCGCTCGTCGCCCCGTACAGGACGGTGTTGCCGATGATCACGTTCTCCTCGGCGAGGTAGGTGACGCCGTCGGGCGGCAGCACGGCGAGCGTGCCGCCCGACAGGCCCTTGCCCGTGTAGTCGTTGGTGTCGCCGTGCAGGGTGAAGCTCACGCCGGGCGCCAGCCAGCCGCCGAACGTCTGGCCCGCGGAGCCGCGGAACTCGACCTTGATCGTCTCTGCCGGGAGGCCCTCCTCGCCGTGGGCGACGGCGATGTGGCTGGACAGGATTCCGCCCACGCAGCGATGGACGTTGCGGATCTGCTTGGAGATCGAGACCGGCTCGCCGCCGTCGAGCGCCGCGCGCGCCTGCTCGACGAGCTCCCAGTCCAGCGCATCGTCGAGCACGGGGTCCGGTGGCCGCACGCGCCGCAGCGGGGCATCCGCGGGGATCGCCGGCCGGGCAAGCACCTTCGTCAGGTCGACCCCGCGCGCCTTCCAGTGCTCGATCGCATCGTCGGCCTCGAGCAGGTCGCTGCGGCCGATCAGCTCGTCCATCGAGCGCAGCCCGAGCGAGGCCATGATCTCGCGAACCTCCTCGGCGACGAAGAAGAAGAAGTTGACGACGTGCTCGGGCGTTCCCTGGAAGCGCTTGCGCAGCTCGGGATCCTGCGTGGCGATGCCGACCGGGCACGTGTTCAGGTGGCAGGCGCGCATCATGATGCAGCCCGAGGCGATCAGCGGGGCGGTCGAGAAGCCCATCTCGTCGGCGCCGAGCATGGCGGCGATCGCGACGTCGCGGCCGGTCTTCAACTGGCCGTCGGTCTGGACGATGATGCGCGAGCGCAGGTCGTTGCGCAGCAGCGTCTGCTGCGTCTCGGCGAGACCGATCTCCCAGGGAACGCCGGCCGCCTGGATCGAGCTCAGCGGCGACGCGCCCGTGCCGCCGTCGTGACCGGAGATGAGCACGTGGTCGGCGTTGGCCTTGGCGACGCCGGCGGCGACCGTTCCGACGCCGACCTCGGCGACGAGCTTGACCGACACCTGGCCGCCCGGGTTGCCGCAGCGCAGGTCGTAGATGAGCTGCTTGAGGTCCTCGATCGAGTAGATGTCGTGATGCGGCGGCGGCGAGATGAGCCCCACGCCGGGCGTCGTATGGCGCACGCCGCCGATGTAGGCGTCGACCTTGTGGCCGGGGAGCTGGCCACCCTCGCCGGGCTTGGCCCCCTGGGCCATCTTGATCTGCAGCTGGTCGGAGTTGACGAGGTAGTGGATCGTCACGCCGAAGCGGCCCGACGCGACCTGCTTGATCGACGAGCGGCGCAGGTCGCCGGTGGCGTCAGGCGTGTAGCGCGACGCGTCCTCCCCGCCCTCGCCGGTGTTCGATCGCCCGCCGAGGCGGTTCATCGCGATCGCGAGCGTCTCGTGGGACTCGCGCGAGATCGAGCCCAGCGACATCGCGCCGGTGGCAAAGCGCTTGACGATCTCCGTCGCCGGCTCGACCTCGTCGAGCGCCAGCGGCTCGATGCCCTCGCTCTTGAACTTCATCAGCCCGCGCAGCGTCGCCCGCCGCGTCGCGTCGTCGTCGGAGAGCGCCGAGTACTCGCGGTACTTGGACTGCGCGTCGCCGTTCCCGTCGCCGTTAGAACTCTCGATCCGCACCGCGTGCTGCAGCAGCGAGATCGTCTCGGGGTTCCACATGTGGTGCTCGCCGTCACGGCGCCATGCGTAGATGCCGCCGACGGGCAGCAGCCGCTGGTGGTCGGCCGGGTAGGCCCAGGCGTGGCGGTCGAGCGTCTCGCGTGCGAGCACGTCCATGCCGATGCCGCCGATCCGCGACGCCGTGCCGGCGAAGTGGCGGTTGATGAGATCCTGCTCGAGCCCGACGGCCTCGAAGATCTGCGCGCCGCAGTAGGACTGGATCGTCGAGATCCCCATCTTCGAGATCGTCTTGAGCAGCCCCTTGCCGATCGCCTTGACGACGTTGCGCTCGGCAAGGTCGGCGTCCTTGATCCCGGGCACGCGGCCCTCGGCGACGAGCTCGTCGACGGTGTCGAGCAGCAGATACGGGTTGATCGCCTTGCAGCCGTAGCCGATCAGCGTCGCCAGGTGGTGGACCTCGCGTGGCTCGCCGGACTCCAGCACGAGGCCGGTGCGCTGGCGCGTGCCCTCGCGCACGAGGTGCTCGTGCACGGCGGCGACGGCCAGCAGCGACGGGATCGCGACACGGCCGGGGCCGACCTGGCGGTCGGACAAGATCAGGACGCTGACGCCCGCGGCGACGGCGTCATGGGCCTCGTCGCACAGCCGCGCCAGACGCGCGCGCATGCCGTCGGGGCCGCCGGCGACCTCCCACGTCATGTCCAGCGTGTGCGTGCGGAAGATCTCGTCGTGGACGAGGCGCAGCGTCTCGAGCTCGTGGTTGCGCAGGATCGGCTGCTCGAGGATCAGCTGATGGGCGTGCTCGGGCGATTCGGACAGCAGGTTGCGCTCGCCGCCGACGTTCGTCGTCAACGACATGACGATGTTCTCGCGGATCGGGTCGATCGGCGGGTTGGTGACCTGCGCGAAGAGTTGCTTGAAGTAGGAGAACAGCGGCGGGCGGCGATCGGACAGGACGGCGAGCGCGTTGTCGTTGCCCATCGAGCCGATCGGCTCGGCGCCGGTCGCGGCCATCGGCGCGATCAGCACGCGCAGATCCTCCTGCGTGTAGCCGAAGGCGAGCTGGCGCAGGCGCGTGGGCTGCAGGCCGGTGAGCGTGACCTGAGCCTCGGCGAGGTCGTCGAAGTGGACGGTGTTGCGCTCGTACCACTCGCCGTAGGGGCGCTGCGTGGCGACCTCGCGCTTGACCTCGTCGTCCTCGACGATGCGGTGTCGCTCGAGGTCGACGAGGAACAGCTTGCCGGGTTGCAGGCGGCCCAGGCGCTTGACCTCGGCGGGCTTGATCGCCAGCAGGCCGGCCTCCGATCCGAGCACGACGAGGCCGTCGTGCGTCTCCACCCAGCGCCCGGGGCGCAGGCCGTTGCGGTCGAGCGTCGCGCCGACGACGCTGCCGTTGGTGAAGGCGACGGCGGCCGGGCCGTCCCACGGCTCCATCAGGCAGGAGTGGAAGGCGTAGAAGCCCTTGAGATGGTCGGGGAGGTCGT
>Ga0136613_10001008_pt1 | contig 14050 bp, 15 predicted proteins | sample AntDrymUQ2722106_2_FD_106649 | JGI IMG/M metagenome (GOLD analysis project Ga0136613, IMG submission 106649) | Polar desert sand microbial communities from Dry Valleys, Antarctica - metaG UQ272 (21.06) | ecosystem: Environmental > Terrestrial > Soil > Desert | place: Antarctica: Dry Valley... | reverse complement strand
GGAATTCGCAGCACCCGCACGCGGCTCGTCGCCAGCGGAGGCGCCCGCACTAGCGTGGGCGCCGCGTCACGGTCAGCTCGACGAGCCGCGGGCCCGCCGTGTCGATCAGCTCGAGCTCGATGCGGTCGCCGGGATCGAGCCGCGCCACCGCCGCCGTCAGCTCGCGCGCGGAGCCGATCGGCCGGCCCTCGAGCGCCACGATCACGTCGCCCGGCAGGACCTCGGCGCGCGCGGCGGGGCCACCGTCGTAGACCTCCGTGATGCGGACGCCGCGCGTCGCGGGGTCGAGCCCGAGCGCGACTGCCGCTGCATCCGACTCGACCGAGGCGATCGAGATCCCGAGCCAGGCGCGCGTGGCCTCGGGCTCGCTGCGGATCTCGTCGATGATGGGTAGAGCCGCGTCGATCTCGATCGCGAAGCCGATGTTCTCCGCCGCGCCCGCGCGCGCCGCCGCAGTGTTGATCCCGACCAGCCGCCCGGCGCGGTCTACGAGCGCGCCGCCGGAGTTGCCGGGGTTGATCGCGGCGTCGGTCTGCAGGAGCCCCTCGAGCCGAGCACCGTCGCCGGGCTCGATCGTCCGATTGAGGCCGGAGACGATCCCGCTCGTCACCGTCGGCCCGCCGAGCCCGAGCGGAAAGCCGACGGCGATCACGTCGTCGCCGAGCCGCAGCGAGGACGAGCGTGCAATCCGGATCGGGATGAGGTCGCGGGCGGAGACGCGGAGCACGGCCAGGTCTCGCTCGGGTGCCGTCCCGATCACGGTTCCACGCAGGGGCCGGGTGTGGCGGCCGTCGTTGAAGGCGACGGTGATCTCGCTCGCGCCGTCGACAACGTGGTTGTTCGTGACGATGATCCCGGCCCTGTCGACGACGACGCCCGACCCCTCGCCGTTGCCGCCGCCGACGACGGTCGTCCGGACGTTCACGACTGACGGCAGCACATCGGCGACCGCGTCTGCGATCGAGCCGTCGCTCGAAGCGGCCGGCGCCCCGCCGGCAGGCTCTGTCGTCGTTGCGGCGGGCACGGTCGCGGTCGTCGTCGCAACCGCCGCGGGCGAGTCGTCGCCGCCACTGCAACCCGCCACGAGGAGAGCGGCGAGCAGGAGCGGCACGCGAGACCTCACGGCAGCCTCGGGAAGGTCAGCGCGCCCACGGCCGCCGCCGCGAGCAGCAGCACGAACCCGCCTGCCAGAAACGCGACCGTAACCTCTTGGTCCCGCTCGACCTTGCTGACGAGCGAGCCCAACCGCTCGTAGGCCTCGTTCAGGCCCGCCACGCTCTTCGCCTCGTAAGCCTTGCCGCTGGTGGTCGCAGCGATCTGCCGGAGCGTGGCGGCGTCGGGCGGGACGGGGATCACGCGGTTGACGCCGAAGCGGTCGAGCTCGATGATCCCTTCAGGTGTTCCGAGGGCGACCGTGTACACCGGGATCTTGAACGACTTCGCCCGCTGCGCGCCTTGGAGCGGACTGAGTAACCCGACCGTCTGCGACCCGTCCGAGAGGAGCAAGATCGCCGCCGGCGCCTGCTTCTCCGCTTCGGCCCCCGGCTCGGCGGGCGTCGTCGGCGCCGCCCGAACGACCTGCACCGCGCGCGCGATCGCGTCCCCGATGTTCGTGCCACGCTGCGGGTAGAGATACGAGAGCGAGTCGATCACGAAGTCGTGGTCGTCCGTTGCCGGCGCCACAACCTCGGCCTGCTCCGAGAACGCGACGAGGCCGACCTGGAAGCGCGGCGGCAGCCGTTCGATGAACTGCCTCACCACGTCCTGGGCCGCCTCGAGGCGAGTCGGCGCGACGTCCTTCGCCTGCATCGAGCCGGAGACGTCGACGACGAGGACGATCGTCGCCTCCTCCCGGTCCGCGAGCCGCGTCATCGACGGCCGCGCGAACCCCACGAGCAGCGTCGCGAGCGCGAGCAGGAAGAGGGCGAGCCCGGCGTGGCGGCGCCAGGAGCGGCTCGACGCGGCGACGCCCGCCAGCACGTCGAGGTTCGTGTACCGCACCGCGTAGCGCGCCGGACGGCGCTGGAGCCAGCGGTAGGCGAGCAGGATCAGCGGCAGCGCGAGCAGCGTCAGGAGCAGGAGCGGAGCGCCGAAGCTCATCGGACGCAGACCGCGTGTACCTGGAGCTCGACGCGGACGCCGGCCGGTGGGCGGCCGCGGACGGTCACGAGGACGCGACCGTCGACGCGACGCGCGCTCGCGTGGACCGAAGTGAGCCGCGCCGTCGAGGGCGCGGTGCGCGTGCGAAAGGCGAGCGCGGTCGAGAAGGAGAGCAGCCGCTCGGTTGGCCGGCACGAGTGCGAGATCGACTGTCGTGCGCCCTCACGAAGTTGCACCGTCTTGACCCGGCGGGTCAGCACCGGGCCAACAGCGCCGGGTCGCGCCACGGCGGCGAGCCTTCGGGTCGGCACGGAGGAAGTCCGCGACCGCCCGCCGCCGCCGCTCGCGGGAATGCAACCGAGGAGCGGCCGGAAAGTTCCCGCTTGCGGCCGGGTCGCGAAGGCGACGAAGACGACTTCGCGACCGGTCGTGATCCCGGGCCCGACAGGGCCGCCGAGCGCGCCGAGGAAGGTCACGTCGACCCCGCCTCCGCCGCGAGGGAAGTCGGCGTCGAGTCCCCCTACCGTCTGACCGGGGCCCGGACAGCGGACGCGGAAGTAGGTCGGGGTCGAGCCGGCAGGGACGCTCACCCACGGGCCGACGACGCGGATGCACTCCGGCAGGCCTTCGCACTCGGTTCCCGCGCTGGCCGCCGGCGCGCCGACGCCCGAACCGACCGCCGCCGCCAGGAGAGCCGTGAGGAAGAGCCGGCTCACGGCAGCCGCCCGAAGAGGAATGCGGATGCGGCGCCGGCGCCGAGGAAGAGAAGCGCGCCGGCCGCAGCGAAGAACGCTGTGATCTCTCGCTCCTCGTCTTCGCGGCCGACCCTCGAACCGAGCTCCTCGTACACCGCCCGGAGCCGCGCTCCATCGGGCGCCTCGTAGAAGCGGGCTCGCGTCAGCGAGGCGACCCTACGGAGTGTTCTCGGATCAGGCGGCACGGTCACGCGCTCGACGAAACCGTCGGGATTGCGGACCTCGACCACACCTTGGGCGGTGCCGAGGGCGACCGTCGAGATCGGAATCATCAGCGCCCGCGCCCGCCGCGCGGCCGAGAGGGGAGTCTGCTCGCCGATCGTCTGCGCCCCGTCCGAGAGCAGGACGATCGCAGCCGGCGGGCGCTGCCCGTTCGAGCCGCGGACGCGCTCGGCCACCTGAACCGCGCGTGCGATCCCGCCGCCGAGCGCCGTACCGTCGCCCGGACGCAGATTCGCGAGCGCGCGCTCGGCCAGCTCGCGATCGGCGGTCGGCGGCAGGACGACGGCCGCACCTTGCGCGAAGGAGACGATCGCGACCCGGTAGCCCTTCGGCAGCTTCGCGAGGAACGCGCGAACCGCGTCTTGCGCCGCCGCAAGCCTCGTCGGCTCGACGTCGGTCGCGACCATCGAGCGCGAGACGTCGATCGCGAGGACGACAGTCGCCTCCTCGCGCGGCACCGAGACGGTTGCGTGCGGCCGCGCGAGTCCGGTCGCGATCAGCGCGAGGGCGAGGAGCGCGAGCGCCGGCGCGAGGTGGCGGAGCCTGCCGGGCCTGCGGCCGAGCAGGTTCGGGATAAGGGCCGGGTTCGCGAACGCGCCGGCCTGGGTGCGGCGACGCCGCTCGAGCAACAGATACCCGCCGAGCGCCAACGGGACGAGGAGAAGCGCGAGCAGCGCGAGCGGGATGGCGAAGCTCAACGCGCCGCTCCACGGAGGCGCAGGTAGCCCGCGAGCGGGCGCAACCAGTCGCCCGCGGTGGAGAGCACGACATGGGCGACGCCGAGCGAGCGCAGCTCGCGCACGATCTCTGCCCGCTCTGCCGCGGCGGCGGCGGCAAAACGATCTCTCAGGCGGCGGTTCGCCGTGTCGACGCGAAGCTGCCTGCCGGTCTCGGGATCGACGAGCCGCAGCTCACCGACGTTCGGCAGCGCCTCCTCGCGCGGATCCCGCAGCTCGATCGCGAGCACGTCGTGCCCGCCGGCGAGTCGCAGGAGCGGCGGGCGCCAGTCGCGCGGGCCGCGAAAGTCGGAGGCGACGATCACGAGCGAGCGCTGGCGCGCGAGGCGCGAGACGAGCCCCAGCGCCTCGCCGAGCGAGGTCGCACCGCCGCCCTCGACCGCGGTCTCGCGTCGCAGTTCGAGCAGGACGCCGAGCATCCCCGCGCGTCCCTGCCGCGGCGGGAAGACGCGCGGCTTCCCGTCCCCGAACGCGAGCAGGCCGAGCCGGTTCCCGCGGCGGCTCGCGAGATGGCCGAGCGCGAGGGCGACGCCCTCGGCGACGTCCGCCTTCCGCCGGTCAGCGGTGCCGAAGGCCATCGAGGGCGAGACGTCGAGCGCCAGCCAGGTGACGAGCACGCGCTCGGCCAGGTCGACGCGGACGTGCGGCTCGCCCGTTCGCGCGGTCACGTTCCACTCGATCCGGCGGACGTCGTCGCCGGCGACGTATGGCCGCACCTGCGCAAGCTCGCTCCCCGCGCCAAGTAGTGACGAACGGTGGTCGCCGGCCAGCATCCCCTCGACCCGCCGGCGCACGGTCAGGTCGAGCGCGCGGAGCAGCGGCTCCGAGAGCGGCCCCGGACCGGGCTGCGCCGCGGTGCGGGCGGCGCTCACCGGTGCCGCTCCTCTCACGCGGCGGTCTCCGCTCTTCGCAGCTCGAGCTCGGGCCTCGCGACCGCGGCGAGCACCCGGTCGAGGATCGAGTCGGCGTCGACCTCCTCGGCAAGCGCCTGGTAGCTGAGCACGAGGCGGTGGCGAAGGGCGTCCTTCGCAAGCGTGGCGATGTCTCCGAGGACGACGTAGTCGCGTCCGCGCAGGAAGGCGAGCGCGCGCGAGGACTGGACGAGGCTGATCGGGCCGCGCGGGCTGGCGCCGAAGGCGACGAGCGGCGCCAGCTCGGTGAGACCGTGCGCGGCCGGCGCGCGCGTCGCCGTCGCCAGGTCGACGGTGTAGCTGATGATTCCCGGGTCGACGTAGACCTCTGCGACCGCCGCCTGGAGCGTCCGCAGCTGCTCGAGCTCGACGACGCGACGGAGCTCCGGGGGCGGGCCGAGGGACCGCTGCACGATCGTCAGCTCCTCGTCGTGCTCTGGGTAGCCGACGAGGATCTTGAGCATGAAGCGGTCGATCTGCGCCTCGGGGAGTGGGTAGGTCCCCTCCGACTCGATCGGGTTCTGCGTCGCCATCACGAGGAAAGGATCCGGAACGGGATGCGTCGCCGAGCCGATCGTGACCTGGTGCTCCTGCATCACCTCGAGGAGCGCCGACTGCACCTTCGCCGGGGCGCGGTTGATCTCGTCCGCAAGCAGGAAGTTGCAGAAGACCGGCCCGAGCTCCGTCTCGAACGTGCCGGCACCCGGCCGGTAGATCCGAGTTCCGACGAGGTCCGAGGGCACGAGGTCGGGCGTGAACTGGATCCGCTGGAACGAGCCGCCGAGCACCTGCGCGGTCGTCTTGATCGTCAGCGTCTTCGCGAGGCCGGGGACGCCCTCGATCAGGAGGTGGCCGCCTGCGAGCAGGCAGACGAGCACCCGTTCGAGCATCGCATCCTGCCCCGCGATCACGCGCTTGATCTCGAAGAGAGCCGTCTCGAGCAGCTCCCTCGGCTCTTGGGCGCTACGCTCTTCGGCGGTCGAGGTCACGTGGTCTCCTTTGCTCGCAGGGGCGGCTGGAAAAAAGGCGGTCGCTCCGATTTCAGCAAGAACGGCCTAAGAGCAGGTTAAGGATGCGCGCAAGTCTCGGGTAGCGGCGCGCTCGATTTCGCGCGCGGCGCGTCAGCCTGAGCTGACAGGGACTGTCCCTGTCAGCAGCGGCTGACAGCTCCTCGGCCGCATCGCGCCGCGCGAGCTACTCGACGGTGACGGTCTTCGCGAGGTTGCGCGGCTGATCGACATTCAGGCCGCGCAGGCGCGCGATCCGGTAGGCGAGGAGCTGGAGCGGCAGCACCGCGAGCGTCGCCTGGAGGAAGTTCGGTGTCTTCGGCACGTAGATCACGTCGTCGGCGTGGTGCTGGATGTCCTCGTTGCCGTCCGTCGCGATCGCGATCACGTGCGCGCCGCGCGCACGCGTCTCCTGGATGTTCGAGACGATCTTGTCGTAGACATGGATGTCGGTCGCGACCACGACGACGGGCGTGTCCGAATCGAGGAGGGCAATCGGACCGTGCTTCATCTCGCCGGCCGAGTACGCCTCGGTCGGGATATAGGAGATCTCCTTCAGCTTCAGCGCCCCCTCGAGCGCCACCGGCAGGCCGATGTGGCGGCCGAGGTAGAGGAAGAAGGGCTTGTCGTAGAAGCGCTGCGCGATCTCCTCGATCGGATGGTCGCCGTCGAGGAACTGGCTCATCTTCGTCGGCAGCTCATAGACCTGGTCGAGGATGAAGCCAAGCTCGCCGGGGTCCATCGTCCCGCGGACCTGCGCCATCTTCAGGGCGACGAGATAGAAGAGCGCGATCTGCGCGGTGAACGTCTTCGAGGCCGCGACGCTGACCTCGAGGCCGCAGCGCGTGTAGAGAACCGACTCGACCTCGCGCGTGATCTGCGAGCCCATCATGTTCGTGATCGCGAGCGTGTGCGCGCCCTTCTTCTTCGCGAGCTTCATCGCCTCGATCGTGTCGCGGGTCTCGCCGGACTGGGAGACGCCGATCACGAGCGTGTCCGGCCCGATCACCGGGTTGCGGTAGATCCACTCGGAGGCGATGTCCGGCTCGACCGGCAGCCGCGCCCACTCCTCGAGCACGTAGCGGGCAACGACGCACGAGTGGTAGGCGGTGCCACACGCGAGCAGGACGATCCGGCGCAGGTTGCGCACCTCCTCGTCCGAGAGTCCCAGCCCCTCGAGCTCGAGCCTGCCGTGGCGGACACGGTCGCCGATCGTCTCCGCGACGGCCTCCGGCTGCTCGTAGATCTCCTTGAGCAGGAAGGTCTCGTAACCGCCCTTCTCGGCGCCCTCGTCGTCCCAGTCGAGCTCAACGAGCTGATGCTCAACCGGCGCGGCATCCTTCGCGCGCAGGTAGCGAACGCCGCCCGGCTCGAGCACGACGATGTCGCCATCGTCCGGAAACTGGACGGTGCGGGTCTCGCGCAGGAAGGCGATGGCGTTCGACGCGAGGAACATCTCGCCCTCGCCGACTCCGACGACGAGCGGCGTCTGATAACGCGCTCCGACGAGCAGATCGGGATGGTCGTGGTGGATCGCAACGAAGGAGAAGTGACCCTCGAGCTCGTTGAACGTCCTCCGAACAGCCTCGACGAGATCGCCGTCGTAGTGGCGCTCGATCAGGTGGCTGACGGTCTCGGCGTCCGTCTCGGAGGAGAACTCGTGCCCCTCCTCCTTCAGGCCGCGCGTCAGCTCCCGGTAGTTCTCGACGATCCCGTTGAGGACGATCGAGAGCTTGCCGTCGTCGCAGCCGGTCAACGGATGCGCGTTCGCCTCGGTGACGCTGCCGTGAGTTGCCCAGCGCGTGTGGCCGAGGCCGTGCGTCGAGCGAGATCCGTTCGGACCGGCGGCGGTCTTCAGGTTCTGGAGGTTGCCGACCGCGCGGACGTAATCGAGCTCGTTCAGCTCGCGGAGCGCGATCCCAGCCGAGTCGTAGCCCCGGTACTCGAGGCGCTCGAGGCCTTGAAGCAGCAGCGCCTTGCACTCTCTCGGTCCGACGTATCCGATGATTCCGCACACCCTGAAGCTCCTTTCGTCCCCTCCGGGTGAAGCGCCACCCTGCCCGACGGCCCTGTGGCCTCCTGAAAACACCTCTCTGTTCCCTCGGGAACTCTGTCGCTAGAAACTGGGTCTGGAACGCAGAGGAGCTCGGCGATCCCGTTCGCAGCGTCGCGAACTAGCCGAGCTCCCTCCGGACAAGCCCGCCGATCCTAGCACAGAGATTCCGCGCCTCCTCATCCGTTTCGGCCTCGCCCAGGACCCGAACCAGAGGTTCGGTGCCGGAGGGGCGGACGAGCACGCGGGCGCGCCCGGCGAGCTCCTCGTTCAGGCGCTCGGCCTCGGCAAGCGCCGCGGCCGGCACGCCGCCGAATGTGCGCACGTTCTCCTTGGCCTGGGCGTAGCGGGGCATCACGGCGGCGGCAGCAGCAAGGGTCCGACCGCGGATCGCGTCGCAAAGGAGCAGTGCCGCTGCGAGTCCGTCGCCGGTGACGTGGTCGCGCAGGTAGATCACGTGGCCGGACTGCTCGCCGCCCAGGATGCCGCCCTCGCGACGGAGCGCCTCGAGCACGTAGCGATCACCGACGGCCGTCGTGAGGACGCGGATCCCGCGCTCCTCCAGCAGTCGATGGAAGCCGAGGTTCGTCATCACGGTGACGGCCACGACGTCGACGCCGAGGTGGAGCGCGAGCACGGCGAGGATCTGGTCGCCGTCCACGATCTCGCCGCGGCCGTCGACCGCGAGCATCCGGTCGCCGTCGCCGTCGAAGGCCACGCCGAGATCCAGTCCCTTCTCTCGCACTTCGTGCGAGAGAAGGGATAGATCCGTCGCGCCGCAGCCGAGATTGATGTTCTCGCCGTCCGGCTCCACGCCGATCGCGGTCACCTCGGCGCCGAGCTGCTCGAAGGCCTCCGGAGCGATGCCGGAGTAGGCGCCGTTCGCGCAGTCGACTGCGATTCGGAGGCCCGAGAGGTCGGAGCCGAAGCGCTCGACGATGTGCTCGAAGTAGCTGTCGGTTGCGACATCGACGCGATCGATCGTGCCACCGCCGCGTTCCGGTGCGTCCAGGAGCTCCTCGATCTGCTCCTCGGCGGCGTCCGTGAGCTTGTGCCCGTCGGAGTCGAAGAGCTTGACACCGTTGTACTCGGGTGGGTTGTGCGAGGCCGTGATCACGACGCCGAGGTCGAGCGCGAGCAATGCGACGGCCGGGGTCGGCAGCACTCCCGCGAGCACGGCGCTCCCACCTGCGGCGACGACGCCACGCGCAAACGCCTCCTCGAGCTCAGGCCCGGAGGCCCGCGTGTCGCGACCGACGAAGACACGGCCCCGCCCCGACCAAAGCGAGGCAGCCTTGCCGAGCCGTTCCACGAGCTCGACCGTCAAGTTCTCGCCGACGATCCCGCGAACGCCGTCCGTTCCGAAGTAGCTGCGCTTTCCGGCTCCGCCGGAAAGCGCTAGACGATTGGCCAACGCTCGTCCTCCACGTAACCTCCTCGTCGACACAGCGCGCCCGGCTCCGCCTACCGCTTACCGCAGGTAGGCGCTACCGCTTGGAGAACTGGGGCGCCTTGCGCGCCTTGTGCAGCCCGGCCTTCTTGCGCTCGACCTGGCGTGCATCGCGCGTCAGGAAGCCCTCACGCTTGAGCGGGATCCGCAGGTTCGGATCGGCCTCGACGAGCGCGCGGGCGATCCCGTGCCGAACCGCGCCGGCCTGGCCGGTAGGGCCGCCGCCGTGGACGCGGACGCGGATGTCGTAGGTGCCCTCGAGCCCGGCGACCTTGAGCGGGGCAAGCGCGGCCGCGCGGTGCGTGAGCCGGGGGAAGTAGTCCTCGATCGTCCGGCCGTTGAACCACGTGGTGCCGGGACCTGGCCGGAGGATCACGCGAGCGACCGACGTCTTGCGCTTGCCGGTGCCGAGGTACTGGGCCTTTTCGAGCCGGGCGCTCTGAGCCGGCGACTCCTGGACGGAGGCTTCCTCACTCGAGGTTGGCTCGCTCGAGGTCGGCTCGATCGGAATTGGCTCGACCGGGGTCTCGTCGCTGGGGGCTTCCTCGACTACGGGTTCCTGAACCGGATCCTGATCTGCCACTACATCTCCTTCAAGGGCTTGGGTGCCTGCGCCTCGTGCGGATGCGACGGGCCGGCGTAGATCTTGAGCTTGGTGATCTGCCGGCGCGCCAGGCGGTTGCGCGGGAGCATCCCCTTGACCGCCTTGCGCAGCACCTCGGTGGGCCGCCGGTCGAGCTGGACGCGCAGAGTCCGCGTGCGGAGCCCGCCCGGATAGCCGGAGTGCCGGTGGTAGAGCTTCTGATCGAGCTTCTGGCCGGTGACGGCGATCTTCTCGGCGTTGACGACGACCACGAAATCGCCCGTGTCCACGTGTGGGGTGTACTGCGGCTTCCCCTTGCCGCGCAGCGTGTCGGCGATCTGGGTCGCGAGCCGTCCGAGAGTCTTCCCCTCGGCGTCGACGACGTACCAGTCGCGTGCGACTTCGCCCGGCTTTGCGCTGTATGTCTTCACGTCAGCAGGTTTCTCACTTCACAGAAAGAGGGCGCACGTCGGGTGCGCCGGCGGCGGATCGTACCAGAATCCAGGCCGCGGGCAGGGCGACGAAGGCGGTCGCGGCGAAGGCGAGCGCCTCGACGCCGAGCTCGCTGTAGGCGACCCCGCCGAGCAGGACGAGCACTGCGCCGGCGAAGCTCGAGCACAGGTCGGTGAAGCCGATCAGCCTCCCCCGCTCGGCCGGGAGCGCCCGGTCGGCGAGCTCCGTCACAGCCGCGACGTAGGAGATGTTCCAGCCGAGCCCGAGCAGGAAGAGCGACGCGGAGACCCAGAAGACGCTCTGGAACCAGGCGAGGCCAAGCGTCGAGAGCGCCATCAAGAGGAGCCCGGCGACCTGGCCTGGCCGTCGGCCGACCCTGTCGACGAGCTGCCCGATCACGAGCACGAGCGCGTACATGCCGACGATATGGAGGCTGATCACCGTGAAGACGTCGGCCTGGTGGTGCCCGTGGTCGATCACCAGGTAGCCGGTGAGGTTCATCACCGCGACCATCCCGGCGAAGCTCGCGACCGCGGCGACGAGCGCGGTGAGCACGCCGGGCCGACGGACGATCTCGCGCAGCGGGGCAGCCGCCTTCTCGGCGCTGCCGCCGGCGTCGTAATGAAGCTGCTGAGCGATCGTGCGCGGGTCCGGCCGGATGAGGAGGACGAGGACGAGCCCAACCACCATGATCCCGCCGGCCGCGAGCCAGGGGACGACGAGCGCCTCCGTATCGAGCTCCTTGCCGGCAAAGAGCGGGCGGAAGACGAGCGGGCCGAGCGCAGCTCCGAAGAGCGCGCCGAAGAGAACGTAGGAGATGCCGCGCGCGCGCCGTTCCGGCGGGTACATGTCGGCAGCCGCTGCCCGCGCGAGCAGGATCGTCCCCTGGGAAACGCCGACGAGAGCGAAGCCCGAAACGACCACCGCAGCCGACTCGAGCTCGCAGCCGAGCGCCGTCGTGAGGCAGCCGGCCACCCCGGCAAGACAGCCGCCTGCGAGCACGGGGATCCGGCCGAAGCGGTCCATCAGACGCCCGGCGGGAAACGCGGCGAGGGCGCCGGCCGTGAGGAAGATCGCGGGGCCGAGCCCGAGGATGCCCTCGATCCCGGTGACGAGCACGAGCGTCACGGTCGCGACCGCAACCGCGAGCTGGACCATTCCGGAGAGCGACGTCAGCGTCGCCGCGAGCAGAATCGTGTTTCGTCTGATCGGAAAGTCGGGCACTCCGGCGAGCCTACTGGAGCGCTGCGGCGATGCCCTGGCGGAAGGCCGCGGCTCCACCCTGCGCCGGGTGACGGATGTAGGTGCCTCCGAGCGTCGCGTGCGCGATCCGGCCGAGCGGGATCGCACGCCGCCCGCGCGCGAGCTCGGTCAGAAAGCAGGCCGACTGCTCGATCTCCAGCCGAGTCGGCGTCCGATTCGAGTCGGGCGCTCCGATGCAATGCGGGTGCGTCGGGACGACGTTCCAGAGCAGCACCTCGGCTGCGAGACCGAGCTCGTTGAGCACTCGGTGGACGATCGTGGCCGTCGCCTCCGCCGGCCCGGAGCCGGTGAGCTGCCGCTCGGAGGTGAGCGGGATCCCCGAGACGCGCGTCCCGCGATATCCGGGCGCCTCGCCGACGAGCAGGATCGACGCGTGCGCGCGGTCCTCGAGATAGAGCTGCAGCCGCCGGCGGCGAAGCTCCGAGTCGGCGTACTGGTTGTAGGTGGCGCCGATCCGCGCCGCCGCGAGTCGCTCGACGAAGTCCGTCGTCACGACGCTTTACGGTAGAGCCCGTGCAGCGACGTCGCGTTGTCGTCCAGGGTCGTGTCCAGGGCGTCTTCTTCCGCGAGACCGTGCGACGGCGCGCGCAGGCCTCCGGAGTCGCCGGCTCCGTGCGCAACCGTCCGGACGGCTGCGTCGAGGCGATCTTCGAGGGCGAGCGCGAGGCGGTCGAGCGGCTGGTCGAGTTCTGTCGCGAAGGCCCGCGTGGCGCCCGTGTCGACTGGATCGACGTCGAGAACGAGGAACCGACGGGGGTGATCGGCTTCGAGATTGCTTGAGCCGGAGGATTAGACCTCGCCATCCACGGGGCAGAGAGACTAGCGTGGCACGCGACGCACAGCAGGTCGAGAGCGAAGTACAGGCGCTCCGGGCGGAGCTCGAGGCGGTGCAGGCACGCGCGAGCGACTACGAGGCCACGCTCGCGGAGCTCGGACGCCGGAAGGACGAGACCGCCGGACGCCTCGCGCTCTCACAGCGGCAGACTGCGGAGTTCGCGTCCCGGCTCGAGGTGCGGGAGGCAGAGCTCGAGGAGGCGCGGCAGCAGGCGCTCTACGACGACTTCCTCGACGCCGTGAAGGGCCGGGAAGCCGCGGGCCTGGACGCGGCCGCCGCGATCGAGGACGCGCTCGCGAGCTTTGCCGCCTACGATCGCAGCTACGACGACGTCGCCGCGGCGCGTGCCGACGTCGGCCCGGGACACGACGTGACCGACCCGCCCGAGCCGGTTGAGCTCGTCGAGGCCCGGGAGAGGCTGGTCGAGTTCGTCCGCTCGAAGATCGACGAGCAACTCGATGACGAGGTCGTCGAGTCGGCCGCGCGAAGCTTCGCCGGCTATGAGATCGAGAAGCTGCCGGAGCACCTCCAGGCAGCCGCGCGGGCCCGGCGCCGGCGCCTCTCGACCGAGCAGGCGAAGTCCAAGCGGACGCCGGCAGCAGGCAAGCCCGGCGGGTCGTAGCGCCGGCCGCGCCGGCTCGGGGGCCGTACGTGGACAGGAGACTCCCGAAGATGGCGGACTGGGACGATGTTTTCGACGAGACCTACCTGCGCTTCTACGGACCATTCCTGGACGACGAGCGGACGCGTGTCGAGGCGGAGGGCGCGATCGGGCTAGCAGACGTCGAGCCGGGAGCGGAGGTGCTCGACTGTCCGTGCGGCTTCGCGCGGCACACTGCGGTGCTCGCGGAGCTCGGCTACCAGATGACGGGCGTCGACCGCTCCGCGGTTCAGCTCGAGGAGGCGCGGCGACGGCTAGGTTCGGCGGACTGGCCCCGGCTGGTGCGCGCCGACTACCGAGAGCTGCCGTTCGACGTGGCTTCCTTCGACGCTGTCCTGAACCTGTTCACGTCGCTCGGCTACCTCGATCGCAACGGCGACGTGACTGTGCTCGGAGAGCTGCACCGCGTACTGCGGCCGGGTGGAAAACTGGTGGTCGAGACAATGCATCGCGATCGATTGGCCCGGATCTACACGCCGCGTGCGTGGGATCCACTACCGGACGGCTCCACGTTCGTCCAGGAGCGGATCTTCGACCAGGTGGCCGGCACCGTCGCCACCACGTATCGAATCCTCGATGGCGACGCACCGGTCGAGCGGCGCTTCGTCCACCGCGCCTACACGGCGGGTGAGTGGGACACGATGCTGGCTGAGGCGGGCTTCTCAGAGCGCCGCTTCCTCGGCGGTTGGCACGGGGAACCGCTCACGCCTGACACGCGGCTGATCGCGGTGGCGTCGGCCTGAGCGGTTCTACTCCCACTCGATCGTCGCAGGCGGTTTCGAGGAGATGTCGAGTGCGACGCGGTTGATTCCGGGAATCTCGTTGATGATCCGGCTCGAGATCGACTCGAGCAGGTCGTAGGGCAGTCGCGCCCAGTCGGCCGTCATCGCGTCCTCGGAGGTGACGGCGCGGATCACGATCGGGTAGGCGTACGTCCGCTCGTCCCCCTGCACGCCCACCGACTTGATCGCCGGCAGCACCGCGAAGCTCTGCCAGAGATCGCGATAGAGACCGGCGCGG
>Ga0136613_10001006_pt1 | contig 14065 bp, 12 predicted proteins | sample AntDrymUQ2722106_2_FD_106649 | JGI IMG/M metagenome (GOLD analysis project Ga0136613, IMG submission 106649) | Polar desert sand microbial communities from Dry Valleys, Antarctica - metaG UQ272 (21.06) | ecosystem: Environmental > Terrestrial > Soil > Desert | place: Antarctica: Dry Valley... | reverse complement strand
GCCCCAGAAGCCCCAGAAGCCCCAGAAGCCCCAGAAGCCCCAGAGTACGGGCGGATAGGCTCCGCCCGTGCCGGTTGCCTCCGTTCTGTCGGGGATCACCGACCTCATGACCACGCTGGTCGGCGACGGCGGGCTCTACGCCGTCTTCGGGCTGATGCTGCTCGACGCAGTCTTCCCTGCTGCGAGCGAGGTCGTGATGGTCTACTCCGGCGCGGTCGCGGCCGGCGCGTTCGCGGGGCAGGACGTCGTCCTCGCCGGTCACGAGTTTGCGAGCGGCGGCCCCGCCTACGTCGCGATGGCCAGCGCAGGCACGATCGGCTACACGGCAGGATCCGTGCTCGGTTGGTGGATCGGCAGGCGCGGCGGCCGGCCCTTCCTCGAGCGGCGAGGACGGTGGCTGCATCTGAACGAGCACCGGCTGGAGCGCGCAGAGCAATGGTTCGAGCGCTGGGAGGACTGGGCCGTCCTGCTCGGCCGACTCACCCCCGTCGTCCGCTCGTTCGTCTCGATCCCGGCAGGCGTCTTCCGGGCGCCGCTCGGCCGCTACACCGTGTTGACGCTGATCGGCTCCGGCATCTGGTGCTTCGCCCTGGCCGGTGTCGGCTGGTGGCTTGGATCGAACTGGGAGCGGTTCCACGACGCCTTCCGCTACGTCGACTACGGCATCGCAGTCCTCCTTGCGGCAGGGATCGCATTCCTCGTCTGGAAGCTCACGAGGCGGCGAAGAACAGCCGCCGAGGCTCGTTAGACTGGCTGACCGTGACTGCCCCGCCTACAGACGTCCCGCTCACAGATGTGCCGCTCATCGACGTCAAAGCGCAGTACGCACACTTGATCCCGCAGCTTCAGCAGGCCTTTGCAGACGTGCTCGAGGACGGCCGCTTCGTCTTCGGGCCGAATCTCGTCGCCTTCGAGCAGGAGGCAGCCGACTACCTCGGCGTTCCGGAGACGGTGGGGGTCGCGAACGGAACCGACGCGCTCGTCCTCGTCCTCGATGCGCTCGAGCTCGGAGCGGGTGACGAGGTGATCTGCCCCGCGTTCACCTTCTTCGCGACGGCGGAGGCGATCGCCCGGGTTGGCGCGACACCGGTGTTCGCCGACATCGATCCTGCGTCGTTGAACCTCGATCCGCTCGATGTCGAACGGAAGCTGACGACGAAGACCAAGGCGATCGTGCCCGTCCACCTCTTCGGTCGTCCGGCGCCGCTCGCGCAGCTCGCCGGCTTCGGCCTGCCGATCGTGGAGGACGCCGCGCAGGCGTTCGGCTCGCCCGACATCGCCGCCACCGGCATCGCCTCGACCTTTAGCTTCTACCCCACCAAGAATCTCTTCGGACTCGGCGACGGTGGCCTCGTCGCGGTGCGTGACGCCGACCTGGCCGAGCGGTTGCGGATGTTGCGCTTCCACGGCTCCAAAGCGAAGAAGACCTTCGAGTACATCGGTTACAACTCGCGGCTCGACGAGGTGCAGGCGGCGGCGCTGCGTATCTTCCTGCGCGAGCTCGACGGCTGGACCGCCGCGCGGCGAGAAGCCGCTGCGCGCTACGCCGAGCTCGGGCTCGGCGACCTCTGCGAGCTCCCATCTGACGAGCCGGGCCACGTCTACCACCTCTTCGTCTGCCGCTCGCCCGACCGCGACCGCATCCGCAGAGCGCTCGGGCACGCGGGAATCGGCAGCGGGCAGTACTACCTGCCGCCGCTGCACCTCCAGCCTGCGCTGCGCCACCTCGGCTATCGGGAGGGCACGCTGCTGGAGACCGAGCGGGCCGCCGCCGAGAACTTCTCGCTGCCGCTCTGGGCGGGCGTGTCCGCCGAGCAGCAGGAGCGCGTGGTGGACGCGGTTCGCGCCGCCGTCGGCGTCGTCGCGGCGAGGTAGACAATGAGGTTCCCGATCACGAGGCATCGGCTACCGCAACTCGCCGCCGACCTCGCGATCATCGTCGCCGCCTGGTTCCTTGCTTTCCAGCTTCGCCTCGCACCGAACATCCAGTCCTTCTACGACCACTACTTCACCGTGCAGGTGTTCGTGGTACTCGGCGCGATCAAGCTCTCGGTTTTTGCGCTGTTCGGCTTCTACAATCGCTGGTGGCGCTACGTCTCGACCCGCGACATGTGGGGCGCCTTCCGCGGCGTTACGGCCGCGTCTCTCGTCGCCTACGTGCTCTTCAGCCTCTTCGAGCGGCACCCCGCGGCCGTCCCGCGACTGGTCTGGGTGCTCGACTGGCTCGTCTGCCTCGCCTTCGTCGCCGCCTCCCGCATGCTCGCCCGGACGATCATCGAGCGTCCGCAGGGGTCATCGCTCGTCGCGCGAGGTAAGGAGGTGATCGTCGTGGGCGCTGGCGACGCCGCCCAGCTGATGCTGAAGGAGATGCTGCGCACCCCCGCCCTCGGCTACACACCGATCGGCCTCATCGACGACGACCCCCGGAAGAAGAACCTGCGCCTGCACGGGATCCGGGTCCTCGGCAACGCGGCCGAGCTGCCGCACATCCTCCGCGACCGTCGGCCCGACGAGCTCCTGATTGCGATCCCCTCCACCTCGGGTGAGGTGCGGCAGCGGATCGTGGAGGTGGCTCACCGCGAGGGCGTCGCCGTCAAGACGCTGCCAGGCCTCCACGAGCTGATCGCCGGCGACCTCAACCTGGCCGGCCAGATCCGGCCGGTGGAGGTGGAGGACGTGCTGGGGCGTGAGCCCGTCGAGGTCGACCTCGACGCGATCGCCTCGTATCTCTCGGGCGAGACGGTGCTGGTCACCGGTGCCGGCGGCTCGATCGGCTCCGAGCTCTGCCGGCAGATCTCGCGGATCGGGCCCGCCCGGCTGGTCCTGGTCGACCACTCCGAGCCCGCCCTCTTCGACATCGAGCGCGAGCTTGTGGACGAGCGCGGCTTCTCTGCCGCCCTACCGGTACTCGCGGACGTCAAGAACCGCGTCAAGCTGCGACAGGTCTTCGAGACGTACCGCCCTGCGGTCGTGTTCCACGCGGCCGCCTACAAGCACGTGCCCCTGATCGAGTCGAACCCGGTCGAAGCGGTGCGGAACAACACGCTCGCCACTCGGACGCTCGCGGAGATCGCCGTGGAGTTCGGCGCGCAGCGCTTCGTGCTCATCTCCACCGACAAGGCCGTCAACGCGAAGACGGTGATGGGCCAGTCGAAAGCGGTGTGCGAGTGGATCGTCGAGTCCTTCGGCGCCCGCGACGACGTCCAGACGCGGTTCGTTGCCGTCCGTTTTGGCAACGTGCTCGGCTCCTCGGGGTCTGTGATCCCGATCTTCCGCCGTCAGATCGCGAAGGGCGGCCCGGTGACCGTCACCCACGCCGAGATGACCCGCTACTTCATGACGATCCCGGAGGCCGTCCAGCTCGTCGTGCAGGCGGGGGCGATCGGCGGCCGAGGCCGCGTCTTCGTGCTCGACATGGGTGAGCCCGTCCGCATCCTCGACCTGGCGCACCAGATGATCCGGCTCTCGGGGCGGGAGCCCGAGCGTGACGTCGCGATCGAGATAGTCGGCGCCCGCCCTGGCGAGAAGCTCCAGGAGGAGCTCTGGTCGGCGAGCGAGGACGTCACCCCGAGCTCCCACCCGACCATCCTGCAGGTTTCCGGGCATTCGATCGACCCCGCCTGGCTCGAGTCTGAGCTCACGGCGCTCGAGGGATTGGTCGAGGAGGGCTCGACGCTCGACCTGGTCGGCCGGCTGGCGGCGATGGTGCGCGAGCCCAGGCGAGTGGGGCCGAGGCTGCCGGAGGCGGACGCCGTCTCCACGGCGCCCGCCTCCGAGCGAACGAGCTAGGCCCGTCTGGATCAGGCCCCGGGGATCCGCACGAGCAGGAGCTGCCCACCCTCTCGCTCGTAGGTGAGGCCGCCACGCTGCTCGCTCTCGATCACGAGCGTCCCGGCCTGGACATCGGCGAGGAACGCCCCCGGGCCGAAGACGGAGGAGACGTCGATGATGCCGCTCGACTCCCAGCCGCCGAGCGGCGTCAAGGGCCGCTGCGACTGATCGACCCGCGCTACGACCTCGAGCGCCTTGCTCGACAGGTCGTAGCGCCAGATCCGCGCATTCGTCTGACCTTGGTTGTGTGAGCCCGGATCCTCCTGGATCAGCAGACTCGATCCGGTCGTTTCGACATTGTCCGGCTGGTGGATGACGTTGACGTTCCCGTAGCCGCCGGTGTCCGCGTCGATCAGGATCGAGAGGCTCCGAACGTTGAGAGGGTTGGCCGGGTCGAGCACCATCCTGAAGAGACGCCCGTTCGGATACGGCCCCAGCGTCCCGGCCGCCGCCCGGGCGAGCCGGCCTGTCGCCGCACTCGGAACCGCCCGAGGCTCGCCCGTATCGGCGAAGTAGACGACGTTGGGTGTGTTGCGGTCGTAGGCGATGTCCTCGACCCGGATGAACTGGAACACGTTGTTCGCGTTCGACCAGTCCTCGAGTGCGGTCTGGTCGCCCTTCGCGATCGCCTCGGGCACCGGGATGAAGCTGCCGGCGACGCTCGCCGTGCCGGAGAGGTCGCCGTAGTCGTTGACGGCCGCGTTGCTCGACCGGAACGCATAGAGCCGGCCCGCGTCGGCCCAGAGCTGCGCTCGCGAGTCGGCGTTGTAAAGGTAGAGCTGGGAGGCGGGAGCCGAGAACGTGTCGTCGCCGGAGAGCACGACGGGCTCGCCGTACCCCGGCAGCGCCACGCTGTTCTCGTGATTGTGCCGCCCCATGCCGTAGATCGGCTTGTACTCGCCGCTCGCGACGTCGTAGGCGACAACGAGCCCGGCCTGCTCGGCGCCGGGCCGCGCCGGCCACGCCTCGCCGGTGCGGTTGACGAAGTCGGTCGCCTCCTCGTTCTGGAACAGGATCTCCCGGTCGAAGCCGTGCTCGGCCCCCGCGAGGAAGCTGGAGCAGAACCGCTGGAAGTTCGCCTCGGACGGGATCACGTACTCACCGGTCAAGATGCGGGCGCTGTGGTTCAACGTCAGCTTGCTGACCATCGCGTTCGTGAAGTCGTTGAACCCGACGCCCGTCGCCGGGGTGAAGGGGAACGGCACGGTCGAGGTCTCGTGGCTGACGTAGACGTCGACGTTCGAGCCCTGCTGCTTGAAGGCGATCCCGTCCGGGATCGACTCGAAGCGGTACCCGTTGCGTAGCCGCTCTCCGACGGTCATGAGCGGTGTCACGCTCACGTCCGGCCTGACGGCTTCGAGCATGGCCGGTTGCTTCGTCCTCCACCCAAGAAACAGCGACCTCCAGTCGTCCGCTCCTGCCGCAGCGGCGGTGCCGCCCACCGCCCCGAGCGCCGCGAACAGGGCGAGCGCCTTCATCCAAGCCCTCATGCAGAACCCCCTTCTCCACAGAATTGTGAACTTGTGGTGAGGGTCCTATCACGGGCGCCGCCGCCCCTGTTGCTCCTACGCAGCCGACAGGAGCAGGTCGAGCAGGAGCTGGGGGTCGCGGCGCAGGCGGTCGGCAGCGATCGCGTCCCGCTTGCGCAGGGAGAGCGCACGTGGGTCGCTGAGCGGCACGAGCCGGCCCTCGCGGATCAGCCACTCGTCGACACCGCCGAGACGCCCGCCGTAGGTGGTGTACACCGGCACGCCGAGCGCGACTGCTTCCCTGTTCATCGTCCCGCCCGCGGAGACGACGAGGTCGGAGAGTGCGATCAGGCTCTGCGCATCCACCGCTCGCTCGGGCACGATCACGGAGGGGAGCGCGAGGCGCTTGACGAAGGTGCGCTGCTCCTCAGTTCGCGGGATCACGACCGCGTGGACTTCGTCGTCGCGGCCGAGATGCTCGAGCGTCTGCGGGAACAGGGGGTTCGAGTGACGGTGGTACAGCGAGACGTCCGGCGGGGGTCGCAGGACGACGACGACGCGCGAGCGGTCGACCTCGAGCTCGTCCAGGACTGCGGCGTCGGGCTCGAAGTCGGCCAGGTAGTACTCCTCCTTCAGCCCGGCGTACTGGAGGAGCTTCGGCGGCCTCGCTCCGTACTGGGCCAGGCGCTCCGGCGGGATCGCTTCCGGCACCACCACCTTCGTGGCCGCGCGGCAACCGAGCTGATGCTGCAGCGTCGCCCACTCGTAGTCAAAGGTCGTCGAGCTGGGGATCCCGAGTCGCTTTGCGGTGATCGTCAGCTCGTGCGAGCCGTGTGCGAACGCGACATCGAAGGCGCGATCCGCCGCGAAGCGGCGCAATCCGTAGAGGCGCCCCGCCAGCGACCGGGCCTTGCCGAGGCTCGAGCGGCCGCCGTGGTGCCCGAGCACCTGCGACTCGAGCCCGTGCAGCTCGAGCAGCTGCTGCGTCTGGGCGTACTCCCGCGACGTGATCTCGACCTCGTCGCCGCGCCCGCGCAGGATCTCGATCAGCGGCCGGAAGACCAACACGTGCGCAGACGCCGTCATGTCGATCCACACCCTCATGCCGCGACCTCGGCCAGCCGCGGCTCGCGCAGCGGCCCCGGGGCTCGCTCCACGTGGTGCTCGTGCCAGAGCGTGAACGCGAGCACGCTCCAGAGCTGCCGGCTCAGGTCGGCGCGGCCGGCCACGTGGTCGTCCAGGAGCCGCGTCACCGCCTCAGGGCGGAAGTAGCCCTGGCGACGGAGCGTCTCGGGCGCGAGCGCCTCCCGCGCGAACGGCTCGAGCTCGCCGCGGAGCCAGGCCGCGGCGGGAATCGAGAAGCCGCGCTTGCGTCCGCGCACGATCTGTGGCGGCAGCAGGGGCTCAGCGGCCCGGCGCAACAGCCACTTCTTCGTCAGACCCCGCACCTTGTGGCGCGTCGCGAGCTCGGCGGCGAAGAGGTCGACGGCGGGGTCGAGGAAGGGCACACGCGCCTCGAGTGAGTGCGCCATCGACGCCCGATCCGTCTTCACGAGCAGGTCGTCCACGAGATACGTGCGTGCATCGACGTCCTGCAGCCGCGCGAGGAGCTCGGAGCCGCGCGTCTCCCCGAAGCGCTCCCGCAGAACGTCGACGGGATCCCAGAGGTGGCGCCGACCGGTCAGCTCCGCCCGCGCGTCCGGCGAGAAGATCTCCTTCCAGCCGTGGTGGCGCTCGAGCGGTGCCAGGTGCGCGGAGCGGACGAAGCGCTTCGCCTTGAGGTCGAAGCTCGCGCGCGCACTCGAGACGGGCAGCCGATCCACGAGCGGGCGAGCAAAGCGGGCGAGACGGCCAACGCGGAGCGCGAGCAGGTCGGCCTGATAGGTGTAGTAGCCGCCGAAGAGCTCGTCGCCCCCTTCGCCCGAGAGTGCGACCTTCACGTCCTCGGACGCGAGCTTCGAGACGAGGTAGGTCGGCAGCGCCGACGAGTCCGCGAAGGGCTCGTCGAAGGCTTCTGCGAGCGCGGGTAGGAGGAACGCCGCGTCGGGGCGCAGCACCAGCTCGCGGTGCCGCGTCCCGTAGCGTTCGGCGACGAGCCGCGCGTCAGCGCGCTCGTCGAACGAGTCTTCCTCGAAGCCGATCGAGAACGTCCGCAGCGGCCCCCCGGTCTCCTCCGCCGCCAGGGCGGCGAGCAGGGATGAGTCGACGCCGCCCGAGAGCAGGACGCCTACCGGCACGTCGGACACCAGGTGCGCGCGCACGGAGTCGCGCAGTCGCTCCCGGAGCTCCTCTGCGAGCACTCCCACCGGCTCCTTCCGCACGGCGGCAGCGACGACGGGTGCCGGCCGGGCGTAGCGCTCGATCGTCACCGACCCGTCCTCCCAGACGAGCACGTGGCCCGGCATCAGCTTGCGAACCTCCCGGAAGATCGAGAGCGGGCCGGGGATCGAGTTGAAGGCGAGAAACGCCTCGAGAGCGTCCAGGTCGATCTCCCCGCGCGGCAGCGCCCGTAGCTCGGAGGCGAACTCGAGGCCGTCACGCGTGACGCGGTAGAGGAGCGGCTTGATCCCGAAGCGGTCGCGGGCAAGCACGAGGCGCCGACGCGGGGCGTCCCAGACTGCGACGGCGAACATGCCGCGCAGCCGCTCCGCGAACCCGGTTCCGTGCTCCTCGTAGAGATGCGCGAGCACCTCTGTATCGCCGCTCGTCGCGAACCGGTGCCCCCGCTGCTCGAGCTTCGCGCGCAGCTCGCGGTAGTTGTAGAGCTCTCCGTTCTGGACGACGACAACGCTTCCGTCCTCGTTGGCGATCGGCTGGTCGCCGGTCTCGAGGTCGATGATCGAGAGCCGGCGCGCCGCCAAACCCACCGGCCCGTCGAGGTGGAGTCCGCTCGAGTCAGGCCCGCGGTGGACGAGGGTGGCGCTCATCGCCTCGAGGCGGCGCCGGTCGGCACCTCGCGTCGAGACGATTCCACAGATGCCGCACACAGTCGTACTCTATGGAGCGATGAAGTCGTCGCTCTGCGTGGTGGTTCTCGCTGCGCTTGCACTCATTGGGTGCGGCGGCGGCGAGCGACTGACGAAGGAGGAGTATCTCGAGCGTGGCCGCGAGATTCAGGTCAGCACGAGCTTAATCGACGCGGGCCGGCTTTTCTTCCGGCTGTCAGCGGGCAGGGTATCCGCGGAGGAATGCCAGGACGGCACGGGGCGGTTCCGCGACGCAGCGGCGAGCGTGGTCGCCGAGGTGGACGAAATTCGACCGCCGCAGGAAATCGAGCAGATCCACGACCGCCTGGTCGCGGCGGCACAGGAGTCGATCGACGCCCTCGACGGGCTCGTGGACGACGTGAGCGCCGGGGAGGTCTCGTGCGGCCAAGAGTGGAACCGACGGGCTTACGGGCTCGCGTCGACCGAGCGTGCGCAGGCGGTACTCAAGGAGCTCGAGCAGCAGGGGTACGACTTCATCGGCGAGTGAGGGGCGGCTAGCCGCGCCCGGCGGCCCCGCGAACGGACTGGCGCAGGACGCGCCACGCCGTCGCGGTGACGATGCGGAGGTAGAGGCCGACCGAGCGATCGGCGATCCACTCCAGGTCGTGGGCGAGCTTCTCGCTCCAGGACGGGTCCCGACCCATGCGCGTTTGCGCGAAGCCCGTCAGACCCGGGCGGACGACGAGCCGCTGCCAGTAGGCAGGGATCTCCTCGCACAGCTCCTGGAAGAAGCGCGGCCGGATCGGCCGCGGGCCGACGATCGACATGTCGCCGCGGAGGACGTTCCAGAGCTGCGGCACCTCGTCGAGCTGCGAGGCGCGGAGCCACCGGCCGAGGGCGGTGACCTCCGCAGGGGTTCGCACGTCGAGCTCGCGGCCGTACCACTGTCCGAGGCGCTCCTCCGCCCCAGCGTGGAGCGTCCGGAACTTCCGCATCGTGAACACGCTGCCGTTGCGGCCGACGCGGTTGCCTCGATAGAAGACCGGCCGCCCAGAGCTGAGCCGGATCGCGACGGCTATCAAGCCCGCGAGCGGTGCGAGCAGCACCAGCGAGACCGACGCGATCCCAAGGTCGAGCCCCCGCAACCGGCGGTCGACCCGCGGCCGCTGGAGCCCCTGCAGCGAGAGCTGGGCATACCGCTCCGCGAGTGCCGCCGCCGGATCGACGTGAGACATCGACATCCGCGTCAGCTTGCCATACGGCTTCCCACCTGACCTAAGGCACGTCGAGTGAGATCACCTGGATAAGCTGTCCTTATGGACACGCGCCAGCTAGCGGCCTTTTGCGCAGTCGTCGAGCGCAAGAGCTTCTCCCAGGCCGCGGAGCGGCTCGGGGTTACGCAGCCGGCGGTCTCGCTGCAGGTTCGCTCTCTCGAGAAGCGGCTCGGGACGCAGCTGCTCGACCGTTCGGGCAGGCGGGTGGAACCGACCGAGGCCGGACTGCGTCTCTACCGCGGCGCGCAACGGCTGCTCACGCTCGAGGAACAGCTCGTCGAGGATGTCGCGGGCGAGGACGCAGCCGAGCTCGCGGGAGAGATCTCGATCGGCGCCTCAACGGGCCCCGCAGCGATCGTCGTGCCGCTCCTCCTGTGCGAGTTCCAGGATGAGAACCCTGGAGTGAAGGTGTCGCTCACCGTGTCGGACACCCAATCGGTGGTCGAGCTGGTCGCCGAGCGGGAGCTCGAGCTCGGGATCGTCGGCGCCGCCCGCCGCCACCGCTCCGTGCGCTTTGAGCCTTTCTTCGATGACGAGGTAATTCTTGTCTGTCCACCCGGGCACCGGTTCGGCGGCAAGACGGTGACGCTCGACGATCTGCGTTCGGAGCAGCTGATCGTGATGCAGGAGGGTGCAGGGGTCCGTCAGATGGTCGAGGACGAGCTGCGGGCGCTCGGAATGCGGCTGCGCGACCTGGACGTGCGGCTCGAGCTTGGTTTGCAGGAGTCCGTTCGTAGCGCGGTCCAGGGAGGCTACGGCGTCACCTTCATCTCACGGTCGGCCGTAGAGTCCGACCTCGCGGCAGGAACGCTCGTTGCGGCGCGGGTCGAGGGACTCGACGCGAAGCGCGAGATCTCGCTGGTGCGCGCCTCGGGGCGCACGAGCACGCGAGCGGCAGAGGCTTTCGTCGACTTCGCGCGCGAGCGCCTGCCGTGAACGTCCGCTGGGGACTCGACGCACTGCCCGAGCTGCTCGGTGAGCGGCCCTTTCTCGTCGCGAGCGACCGCTGGACTCACCTCGTCGACGCGCCCGCGAGCTGGTCGGAGATCCCGTCCCACCGGATCGAGGTGCCCCAGGGGAGCGACAGCATCGTCGCGATTGGAGGCGGCAGCGCGATCGACACGGCGAAGGCGGCCTCGGCGGCGAGCGGATTGCCGCTCGTCTCGGTGCCCACGACGTACTCCGGCGCGGAGTGGACGGTCTTCTTCGGCGTCCGCGATCCCGAACGACGGCTGCAGGGCGGCGGCTCGGGCGCACACCCGACGGGCATCGTCTATGAGCCGGAGCTGACGCTCGAGCTGCCGAAGGCAGAGACCGTCGGAACGGCCTTGAACGCGCTTGCCCACTGTGCAGAGGCGCTCTATGTGGACGGGCACAACTCGGAGGCCGATGTCGAGGCTCTGGCAGGAGCGCAGCTGATCGCCCGCTGGCTGCCGCAGGTCGTCGAGCGCCCCCGGGAGCGCGAGGCCCGGACGGAGCTCCTGCGTGGCGCCTGTCACGCCGGCGCAGCATTGGGGAAGTCGTTCCTCGCGCTCGGCCACGCGATGGCGCAGGCGCTCGGCGGTCGCTACGGCCTGCCACACGGCGCCATGAACGCCCTCGCTCTGCCGCCCGCGCTCCGCTTCAACGCGGAGGCGGCGCCGGCCGCGGTCGCCAGATTCGGCGCCGCGCTCGAGAGCGACGACCCAGCCCAACGCGTCGAGGAGCTCGCGCGACTTGGCGGCTTCGAGCGACTCCGCGACTTCGGCGTCCCGGAGGAGGACCTGCACGAGCTCGCCGGGACCGTCGTGGAGCGGGCGGGGGCAAAGGCCAACCCGCGACGGGCGAGCGCTGCGGATGTGGAGAAGCTCCTTCGCTCGATCTGGTGAGTCCCCTCGATCGAGTGAGCCCTCGCCAAACGATAAGTGCGGCTAATGACATGCATTAGGATGCGCTGGTACTCTTGAGCCGATGACCGGTGCCGGCTCCTTTGACGTGCTCGTGATCGGGAGCGGCGCCTCCGGGCTGGCCGCAGCCGTCTCCGCGGAGCGCTCGGGAGCTCGCGTCGGCCTCGCGACCAAAGGCTCGATCCAGGCGTGCAACTCTGCAAAGGCCCAGGGCGGGATCCAGGCAGCCTTTGGCCTCGACGACTCGCCAGAGCAACACGCCGGGGACGTCTTCAAGAGCTCGCACGAGAGCGCCGACCTGCACCTCGTCGAGGTCCTGACCGGAGACGCGCAAAGTGCGATCCACTGGCTCGAGGAGCTCGGCGTTGAGTTCACAAGGGAAAACGGGGGCTACCGTCTGGCACGCTGCGGCGGCGCGACCGCCAAGCGCCTCCTCCAGGTAGGCGACCGAACCGGGCACGCGATCACGAAGGCCCTCCGGGACGCATTCGAGGCCGGCTCGGGCACGCTCTTCGCCCACAGCCCGCTGCGCGCCCTCGAGGCGGCGCCGAACGGCTGGCGCGCAACCTGCGGCGAGCACGAGCTCGAGGCGGCGACGGTGGTGCTCGCGGCCGGCGGCCGCTGCTTCAAGGTCGCCCTCGACCGCAACGAGCTCTCCACGAACCACCCGAACGCGACCGGCGAAGTGACGCAGCTCGCGCTCGACGCAGGCGCAGAGGCACGCGACCTGGACGAGCTGCAGTACCACCCGAACGGCGGCGCGTGGCCCGAGTCGATGCAGGGCTACTCGATCCCCGAGACGACGCGCGCCTACGGCGCGGTGCTGCTGAACGCCGACGGCGAGGAGTTCACCGATTCCCTCGGTCCCCGAGACGTCGTCTCGCAGGCCATCTTCGACGAGGTCGCGAAGGGCAAGGGAGTCGAGACTCCCGACGGGCGCCCGGCCGTCCTCCTCGACACGACCCGCATTGCGGAGGCCGATGCGGACGTGTCGCTTCCGTACATGCTGCGCCGCTACCGCGGCGGGGGAATCGACCCCTTGCGAGAGAAGATCCTGACCTACCCTGTCCTCCACTACCAGAACGGCGGACTCGTGATCGACACCGACTCACAGACGACACTCGAAGGCCTCTACGCCTGCGGTGAGATCGCAGGTGGCACGCACGGCCGCAACCGGATGATGGGCAACTCCCTGCTGGAATGCGTCGTCTTCGGCCGGCGTGCGGGGCGCGCTGCCAGCGAGGGAGCAAGAAGGTGAGCACGCTGACGACCACCGACCTCCAGCACGGCGTCGAGGACGCGGCCGCCCACCTCTACGTCTGGGCGCTGAAGGACATCCCGCAGGACCTCCGCGACGCCCTCGCCGCCGCGAGGGATCGCGAGACGTCGGTGACCGGACAGCGCGTGCTCAACACGATCCACCGCAACGTCAATATCGCCGACAAGGACAAGAACCTCGTCTGCCAGGACACGGGCATCGCCGTCTACACCTGCCGCGTCGGCGAGCACTTCCCGCTCCACCCCGCACGCATCTATGAGGCGCTCCGCGACGGCACCGCGCGGGCGACCGTCGAGCACCCGTTGCGCTCGAATGCCGTCCATACGATCACCCGCGAGAACACCGGCCCGAACATCGGTTATCGGTTGCCGATCGTCCACTGGGAGTTCATCCCGGATTGGGACGGGCTCGACGTGAAGTGCGTGCCGAAAGGCTCCGGCTCCGAGAACATGAGCTTCCTGAAGATGTGCGTCCCCGCCGACGGCGTCGCAGGGATCAAGCGGTTCGTGCTCGACTCGATCGTGGACGCCGGCGGCAAGCCGTGTCCCCCGGGGATCGTCGGTGTCGGCATCGGCGGCTCCGCCGACTATGCGATGTACCTCGCGAAGGAGGCGATCGCGCGCCCGGTCGGCACCCGGAACCAGGATCCGATCGTCGCCCAACTCGAGGACGAACTGTACGGACTCCTGAACGAGACGGGCATCGGGCCGATGGGCCTCGGCGGCGACGTGACCGTGCTCCAATGCCACATCGAGCACGCCGACACGCACATGACGCTGAACCCGGTCGCCGTCAACTACCAGTGCTGGGCCGCCCGCCGCGCCTCGGTGCACGTCTCGCCGGACGGCACCCTCGACTACGACCGCGAGTTCTAAAGTGGTGACTCCGGCGACATTCGGCGGCGCCCGGAACGCGATCACGCTTCGCCATGCGTCGTCCTCAGTCGCGGACGGGCTATCCAGCCCGCCCGCTCCCTGCGTCCTAGCCTGGCTCGGTGCTCGCGCCCCGGGCCTCCACCAATGCCGCCAGAGGCACCACTGATGGCAAACCACGAGGTCACCTTCCCGATCACCGATCCGAATGAGATTCTGAAGCTCCGCGCCGGCGACGAGGTCACGGTGCAGGGGCACATCATCGGCATCCGTGACCGCACCCAGATCCGGATCTTCGACCAGGGAGTCGAGCCGCCGATGGATCTTATGGGGGCCTTTCTCCTCCACACGGCGCCCGGTGTTCGCAAATTAGACAGTGGTAAGTACGAGAAGGTTTGCATCGGCACGACGACGAGCGCGCGCATGGTGCGCTTCACGGAGCCGCTGGGCGCGCAGTACGGCGTGCGGGCGATCTGCGGCAAGGGAGGCTTCCCGGACGAGGCGATCGAGCCGATGCAGCGGCTCGG
>Ga0136613_10001005_pt1 | contig 14067 bp, 10 predicted proteins | sample AntDrymUQ2722106_2_FD_106649 | JGI IMG/M metagenome (GOLD analysis project Ga0136613, IMG submission 106649) | Polar desert sand microbial communities from Dry Valleys, Antarctica - metaG UQ272 (21.06) | ecosystem: Environmental > Terrestrial > Soil > Desert | place: Antarctica: Dry Valley... | reverse complement strand
TACACCCTTCGTGGACGTCGATGAGTCGACCAGATGCCCGGTCCAGTCCGCGAGTGGTCCGCACCAACAAACTCGCGCCATGTAGTCCCGCCCGTGTTAGAACCGGCGGTACCGCCTTGAGAGGGCGTTTGGTGCATTGTCGATGAGAATGGAAGTCATTGATTCCTAGCATGTTGCTGATGGGAGTGCGGAGTCGCGTGGGGTCCTGGCGCCAGGTGCGAGGTAGTTGCTGTTCGCTGCGACTCCTGCGGCAGTTCAACTTCGAGGGTCCCGCGTGTATGTGCGGATGCGCCAACTGTGGTCGTCTTGCAGGGCGAGGACGACAGCCCACCCATCGAGGATCGCCTTGTCCGCTACGGCGACCTGGCGGCCTGCGTAGGTCTCCGGAAATAGCCAGTGGTCGATGGAGACCGTCGTCGAGATCCTTGGTGGCGTTCACGGGGAGGTGCCGTCCGAGGTCTGCCTGGACCTGGCCCACGGGAGGCCACGTGGATGGGTCTTCGACGAAGGACTCCAAGAAGTCGTTTGGGGTCAGAGTCTCGACCAGCTTGTCCATCCGCCGGGTCGAGACCCCCCAGCAGGTAGCAGGTCACGACCACCGTGGCCAGCGCCCGCTCCGCCCGACGACGTCGCTCTAGCAGCCAGTCCGGGAAGTAGGAGCCATTGCGCAACTTGGGAATCGCAACCTCCAGGGTGTCGGCGCGGGTGTCCCACGCCCTCACCCGCCAGCCTTTACCGGAGTGCGTCCGTACGTCGCTGCGAACCCCGTGGGGGGCGCCGCAGATTGCCTCGACCTCGCCACCCATCAGGGCATCGATAACGGTCTTCAGCATCGCGCGCAACAGGTCTGGCTCGGCGCTCGAGGTGCTCGGCCAGCAAACTGGCAGGGTCGGTACTGGGGCTGGCGGTCATCGTGATGATCTCCTTCAGATCGGCTTCCGCAGGGTCTTCTGAAGGGTCACGCGGTCACCGTCTTCCAGGTCCTCACACCACGCTGGTCGCCGCCAAAGATGGTGGGTGTTCCGCGCCCCCCGCGCCTGCGTCCAGTCAGGAGCGCGGTGCAGGGTAGTGGTCAGGACCCTTGAACCATTGCCGTCGCGATACGCGCGGCCACGCCGGCGGGTGACCGGTCGACCGGCCGGGATCAGACAGCGGTCAGGTCGCGCGCGATCGCCGCTGCCGCTTCGGTCAGGCGGGTCGCCCAGCCCGGCAGCCGGTCCGCGGAGTATCGCACCGTGGGCGCCGCCACCGAAAGCGCGGCGCCGCTGAACCCGCCCGCAGGGGAACGGTGACACCGACCGCCGTCAGCCCCGCCTCCGTCTCCTGGTCGTTCACCGCGAGCCCCCGGCGCCGGACCGCGCGCAGCTCCGGCTCCAGTCTCGCCGACGCGACCTCGCCCAGCGGCGCGAGGAAGGCGGCGAGCTGCGCGCCGTCGAGCGTGGCCAGCACGGCCTTGCCGCCGGAGACCAGGTGCGCCGGCAGTGTCCGGCCGGTGCGGTCGCCGACCCGCAGCACCTGGTTGCTCTCGACCGTCGCGACGAACCGGACGTCCGGACCGGCCAGCACCATGACGTTGGCCGTCTCCCCCACCGCCTCGACCAGCCTCCGCAGGTGCGGCAGGGCGACGTCGCGCAGCGTGGCGACCGATGCCTGCTGCACCGGGCCACGGCGCAGGACGGGCCGGTAGCATGCCGGCGGTCCAGCAGCTGCTCGGCGAAGTCCCGGTAGACGAGCATCCCAAGCAGCTGGTTCGCCGCGGAGACCGACACCCCGAGGCGTGCGGCGACGTCGTTCACCCGCATGGCGCCCTCCTGCTGGAGCAGGGTCGCGAGCAGCAGGGCGGAGTCCACGGACCCGATCGAATACGCTGGTCGGTTCTTCACAGCAGAAAAGGTTATCCTTTCCTGCGGAACTTCCGGCACGGTCGGACCAGTCGCACACCTCGAGGGAGTTCAGTCGTGCAGTTCTACCTGGACGGTTACCGGACCGGCGACCCGCTGATCGAGCCGCCGCACCCTTCTGTTGCCGACCGGGCGGAGGGCCTGCCGTCGGAGGCCGACGTCGTGATCGTCGGCTGCGGTCCGGCCGGCCTGGTCCTGGCCGCGCAGCTGGCCGCCTTCCCCGACATCCGCACCGTCGTCGTCGACCGACGGGACGGGCCGCTCGAGTTGGGCCAGGCCGACGGCGTCGCCTGCCGCACCGTCGAGATGTTCGAGGCCTTCGGCCTCGCCGCCCGGCTGGTCGCGGAGGCCTACTGGGTCAACGAGGTCTCCTTCTGGCGGCCTGAACCCGAGGACCGCACCCGGATCACGCGGACGGGGCGCGTCCAGGACGTCCAGGACGGCCTGTCGGAGTTCCCGCACGTGATCGTCAACCAGGCGCGGATGCAGGCCTGGCTCCGCGAGCACATGGAGCGGTCCGCGAGCAGGCTGATGCCTTACTACGGGCTGCACGCGAGCGACGTCCAGATCGACACGAGCGGGACCTCTGACCACCCGGTGACGCTCACCATGCAGCACCTGGACGGCGGCCGCGACACCGGTCGGGCCTCGACCATCCGGGCGAAGTACGTCGTCGGTTGCGACGGCGCGCGCAGCAGCATCCGGACGGCGATCGGGCGTGAGCTGGTGGGCGACCCGATGAACCAGTCCTGGGGCGTCATGGACGTCCTGGCGGTCACCGACTTCCCCGACATCCGGCTGAAGTCGGCGATCCACTCGGCGAACCAGGGCAACCTGCTGATCATCCCCCGCGAGGGCGGGTACATGGTCCGGCTCTACATCGAGCTCGACCAGGTCGCCGACCGGGAGCTGCTCGACCGGCGCACCGTCACGCCCGGGAAGCTGACGGCCGTTGCCAACCGGATCCTCTCCCCGTACACGATCGAGGTGAAGGACGTCGGCTGGTGGTCGGTCTACGATATCGGTCAGCGGGTGTGCGACAGGTTCGACGACGTGCCGGCGGAGGGCACCGCCACCCGCCTGCCGCACGTGTTCATCGGCGGGGACGCCTGCCACACCCACAGCGCCAAGGCCGGCCAGGGCATGAACGTCTCCATGGCCGACGGCTGGAACCTCGGCTGGAAGCTGGCCGCGGTTCTGCGGGGCACCGCCCGCCCGGAGCTGCTGCACACCTACTCCGAGGAGCGGCAGGCGGTCGCCCAGGAGCTCATCGACTTCGACCGCGAGTTCGCCCGGATGTTCAGCGCTCCGCCGAAGGATACCGACGACGCGTGGGTCGGGGTCGACCCGGCGGAGTTCCAGCGGTACTTCGTGCAGCAGGGTCGCTTCACGGCGGGCGTCGCGACCCGGTACGCGCCGTCGATGATCACCGGCCGCACCGACAACCAGCGCCTCGCGGAGGGCTTCCCGGTGGGGATGCGCTTCCACTCCGCTCCGGTGGTCCGCCTGGCCGACGCCAAGCCTGCGCAGCTCGGCCACGTCGCCCGGGCGGACGGCGCGTGGCGGCTCTACGTCTTCGCCGACCGGGCCGACCCGGCCGGACCGGACTCCCGGGCGCGGGAGCTGTGGGAGTACCTGGCGTCGGAGAAGTCACCCCTCGCGCGGTACACGCCGGCCGGCGCCGATCCGGACTCGGTGATCGACGTCCGCGCCATCTTCCAGCAGGGGCACCGGGACATGGCCGTCGGGGAGCTGCCCCCGGTCCTCCTGCCGAGGAAAGGCACGCTGGGGCTGGTCGACTACGAAAAGGCCTTCTGCGCCGATGCCGCCGCCGGCGACATCTTCGAGCTGCGGGGCGTCGACCGGGAGCAGGGCTGCATGGTGCTCGTCCGGCCGGACCAGTACGTCGCGCACGTGCTGCCCCTCGTCGGACACCAGGAGCTGGCCGACTTCCTGTCCGGCGTGCTGCTCGATGCCCGGTAGCGCCCGGCGGCTCAGCGGTCGCGTGCCTCGAGCCGGGCGGTCGCCTCGAGGAGGATCCGCGCAGCCAGTTCATAACCCGACGTCGACGAGCCACGGTTTCCAGGCCATGTCGATGCCCGCGTCGTGTCAGGTCGAAAGCACTCGCCTGCTCGCCGGGAACTCGTGGTGACCACCCACCGGTCGTCATGGAGACGGGACCGGCAACTCCGAAAACGCCGGTTCTTAGTGACACCATGTAAATCAATGTGACATGGTGCCTAGTGAGTTCGTGACCGCCAGCACAGCTGTTCGCGTCGGTGGAGTCGGTGAGCGCGTGGGTTAGTTCCAGCGCGTGCCGCGTGGCGCAGAGTCAACAGCGCCCTTTACCGGACGGACCGCGGGGTTCTACAGTGCATGCTCGGACAAGAGGTCGCACATCCCACACGCCTCCATTCTCCCCGCACCCGACTCGACAACGGAGAGGCCTATTGAATGACCGCAGCGTCCAATGTTGCCTACGACGCCACCGAGGTATCGAAGGTCTTCTTCGCCAGGGACGGGCCGGTGTGGGCGCTGCAGGACGTGTCAATGCGGATCGAGCACGGATCCTTCACCTGCATCGTGGGGCCTTCCGGCTGCGGGAAGTCCACCTTCCTCCGTATCCTGGGCGGGTTGGAGACCCCCACCAGCGGCAGTGTTGAGGTGTCCTCGGACGCTGGCGATCAGCCGTCTGCCGCCTTCGTCTTTCAGGAGCACGGCGTCTTTCCGTGGTTCTCGGTCCTCGACAACGTTGCCTTCGGGCTGCGTATGTCCGGAATGGGCAAGCGTTCGCGCGAGGACATCGCCCGAGATTGGATCAACCAAGTCGGGCTGACTGACTTCGAGGACTCCTACCCACACCAGCTCTCGGGCGGAATGCGCCAGCGCATCGCTATCGCCCGAGCCTTCGCCACCGGATCGCCCATCCTGCTCATGGACGAGCCGCTGGGCGCTCTCGACGCGCAGACCCGGCTGCTCATGCAAGAACAGCTGGTCCGACTATGGGAGCTGGAGCGAAAGACGGTCGTCCTTGTGACGCACTCCATCGAGGAGGCGCTGCTGCTGGGGGATCGAGTCGTAGTGATGACTGCTCGCCCGGGACGGGTGAAAGACGACATCGCCGTACCCTTCGAGCGTCCCCGAACCGTGGACGTCGAGCGCACTCTCGAATTCGGCGATCTACGGCACCACATCTGGGAAGCGCTCCGTGACGAGGTGCTGGCGTCGGTGGAGCAGTCATGACCGCGCGGGTAGAAACCCCGACGGTCGACGAGCGCCAGCGCCAGCGTACCGAGGTGGCCGCTACCCGCGAGATGACCAAGGCGCGCCGGTTGCGCCGTCGAGACCTGGCCCTCGCCATCCTCACACCTGTGCTGTTGCTTGTGGCGTGGCAAATCGCCGCCGACACGGAGCTGATCGACCGGCAGCTGTTTTCTCCGCCGTCGCAGACGCTGTCGCGGGGCGCCGAGATGGTGGCCAGCGGAGAATTGGCCACGCATGTGTTCGCCACGGTCGCCCGTCTCCTCGTTGGATACAGCCTCGGCGCCGTACTCGGGATCATCGTCGGCCTGGCGATGGGCACGTGGCGGCCACTGAATGCCGCTCTCGGTCCGACGTTCTCGGCGCTCTATGCCCTCCCCAAAATCGCGATCCTGCCGCTGCTGCTTCTGATCTTCGGGCTGACCGAGACCCCGAAGATCCTCGCGGTGATGATCACCATCTTCTTCGTCCTGCAGATCAACACGCTGTCGGGCATCCGACAGATCGACGCTGGAATTATCGAGGCCTCCCGCGCGTACGGCGCCACCGGGTTGCGGCAGTTCCGCTTCGTGATCATCCCCGCCGCGCTCCCATCGATCTTTACCGGCCTGCGGGTGGCCGCCGGACTCGGCGTCATCGTGATCACAGCTGTTGAGTTCGTGGCCTCCAACAACGGCCTGGGCTTCCTCATCTGGAACTCCTGGCAACTCTTCCAGCCCGAGCGGATGTTCGTAGGGCTCATAACGGTTTCGATCCTCGGTGCGTTACTCACCTTCTCCGTGACCGGCACGGAATACCTGGCCATCCCGTGGCGACGCGCTGACCGGCCTGCGCGTCGTCGTCGTACCGAGAAGAAGAGGTAAGAGATGAAGCGCTCCTTCGTCGCCGTCTACGGCGCGCTGACCGTGATCGCCACGGCGTCCGCCTGTGGTAACGGTTCAGGCGATGAGGCGGATGGCTCAGTCACCGAGATCACCGTCGCGCACGTCCCGTCGACGCTGTTCGCGCCGCTCTACATCGCTCAGGCCAACGGGTACTTCGCCGACGAAGATCTGGAGGTGAGCCTGCAGACCATCCAGGCCGGGCAAGACGCCGTACCGCTGGCAGCCAGCGGCCAGGTAGACGTCGTGGTCGCCGGCTTCTCCGCCGGTCTGTTCAGCGCCGTGAACACCGGCCTCGACGTCAAGGTGGTCGGGTCGATGGGAATTTCCACCGGGGACCCGGACGCCTCGCCCACCGCGCTCGAAGTCTCAACTGCGCTCGTGGATTCCGGGGAGATCCAGACCGTCGCCGACCTGGAGGGTCGCAAGATCGCCGTGTCCGGCGGCCCGGGGGCCGCCGGCGGTTACCAGCTTGACGTGATGCTCCGTGAGGCCGGACTCACGATCGGCGACGTCGAGGCGGTCAATCTGTCCTTCCCGGACATGGAGGCCGCGATCGCCAACGGCAGTGTTGCCGCGGCGGTGCCGCCGGCCCCCTTCACAACCAAGATGGAGCAGTCCGGGGTCGCCGTGCCGCTGGCAGTTCCACCGGCCGGAACCGTGGCCACCGGGGTCATCTACGGCGGGGCCTTCGCCGACAGCGACGCCGCGCAGCCCTTCTTTGACGCACTGGCCCGCGCCGCCGGTGAGCTCCAGGGAGATGCAGCCAAAACCGACGAGAACCTGCAGATCCTGGCCGAGGCCACCGGCCAGGACATCGCCGTGCTCGAGGAGGTGCCGTTCTACACCTGGCTGCCAGATCTCGCGCCACAACTCGATCAGCTTGAGGCCCAACAGCAGACCTATCTCGATGCCGGTCTCTTCGACTTCGACGAGATCATTCCCCCGGAGACCTACATCATCACCGATTTCTCCGAGAACGCGGGCTAACCCTGGTGCGCTACGACGTCGTCGTCGCGGGGGGTGGAGCAGGTGGAGTGGCCGCCGCCGTCGCCGCACGTGACACCGGCGCGAGAGTGCTGTTGATCGAGCGGTACGGCATGCTGGGTGGTGCAGCAACGATCTCCTCGGTGTTGACCTACTGCGGATTCTTTACCGAGGGTGAGCCCTGGGAGCGGGTCGTCCGCGGTGTCGGCGAGCGGGTCCTGGACCGGCTCAAAGCACTCGGCCTGTGCCGCGAGATGACGTCGGTGTCCTCGGGCAACCGGTTCGTCGTCCTGGATCCCGAGGCAGTCAAGCGTGTCCTAGACGGGCTGGTCATTGATGCGGGTGTCGACGTGTTCTTCCACCGTCAGATCATCGGTGGCGATCATGTAAACGGGCGGCTCACCGCTGTCACGGTGGCTGGTGACGACGGGCTGGAGCGGATTGAGGCCCGTGGGTTCGTCGACGCCACCGGGAACAGCACGCTTGCCTATCTCAGTCAGGCAGCTACCGAGCGTCCCGAAGCCGGAGACTTCTACCAGTCGAGCACAATGATGATGCGCATCGGCGGTATCGACCCGGACGCGTCGTTGAGTCGTTCGGCGATCCGAGAGGCAGTCCGCGCGGGCCGGCCCACGGCGCCGATTCCCCTTCCGCGGGAGACCGGCATCGCCGCTCGCCTGCCGGGTTCGGATGATGTCATGGCTATTCTCGCCGACGTACAATTCGATCCGTTCTCCGCTGCTCAACTTAGCCAGGCGGAGATGACCGGGCGGAAGCTGGCCTGGGCCTACACGGCGATTCTGCGCGAGCACCTCCCCGGAGCACAGCATGCCCATCTGGTCAGCACCGGCCCGCAGATCGGCATCCGCGAGGGCAGGCGACTGGTCGGACAGGATCGCGTCACCAGGGACGATGTGATCTCGGCTCGGCGGCACTCGGATGGGATCGCCCGCGCCGGATGGCCGATGGAAGCCCACCCCGAGGCCGGGCGCAGCCTGTACGAGTCCGTGGGTGGACGCGGCTGGTACGGCGTCCCGTACGGCGCCCTGGTGTCGCGTACATACGACAACCTGTTCGCAGCTGGCCGGACCGTCGCCTGTGACCGAGCAGCCTTCTCATCCCTGCGGGTGATGGGCACCGCCTTCGCCACCGGCCACGCAGCCGGTGTCGCCGCCGCCGTCCTGACCGCTGGCGGCGGACACGATTCCTCCTTGGTGCAGAAGACCCTCACCGAACAGAATGCTCTCATCTAGATGAGAGCCGCGGTCACTGTCAGCCCGCATCGCACCGAGGTACGCGAGGTGCCGGACCTCGACGAGAGCAAAATACCTCCTGGCCACGCCCTTGTCGAAGTCCAGACGGTCGGCCTCTGCGGAACCGACCGGCACATCTGGGAGGGCGAGTATCCGTCCGGCAGCCTCCCGATCGTCCAAGGGCACGAAGTCGCCGGGACGCTGCTGGACCTGGCCCCGGGCACGGACTGCGCGATCCCAGTGGGCGCCCAGGTCGTGCTGGATCCGACGACGAACTGCGGGCGCTGCTACGCCTGCCGAATCGGGCGTGCCAACGCCTGCCGCCAGATGTCGGTCATGGGAGTACACGGCGCTGGAGCCCTCTGCGACCGGATCGCCGTACCCGCGCAACGCGTCCACGCGGCACCGAGGGTCGGCGCGGACGTGGCCGCCCTCGCGGAGCCCGCCTCGATCAGCCTCCAATCCGTGGCCCGCTCCGGCGCGCGAGGCGGTGAGCATGTCGTAGTCCTCGGTTGCGGCCCGATCGGCCTGCTCGCGACCATGGCGCTGCTCGAACTCGGCGCTCGCGTCGCCGTGGTGGACCGCCAACCGGACCGGTTGCCTCGCGCGACCGAGCTGGGGGCGGAGCGAGCCCTGACCGCAGTGGACGCGCCTGCCCGCGAGGACGCCGGGAGCTCCGTCGAGGACGAACTGCGAGCGTGGGCCGACGGCGAGGGGCCCTCGATAGTCGTCGAGGCCACCGGATCCCCGAGCGCTCTCGGATCCGCCCTGCGGATGGTGGCCCACGCCGGCTGCGTGGTCGCCGTCGGCATCTCGGGAAGCACCGCCGCACTCCCCATGATTACGCTGCCCTACAAAGAACTCGACCTGCGCGGCAGTCGCAACAGTCACGGGCTGCTGCCGCAGGCTGTCGATCTCGTGACGCGCCACGAGGACGCGGTGCGCAGACTCGTGACGCACCGCTTCCCGCTCGAGGCCCTTGACGAGGCTTACGCCGCAATGGCCCGCCCGTCGAGCGGGGTCTGCAAGGCTGTTGTGGAGCTTCGGAGACACGGATGAAGCTCGGCGTCTACTCGATCTCGCTGCCCGACCTCACGCCACGAGAGGCTGTGTCCGCGGCCAGGAAGCTGGGATACGGGGGGATTGAGTGGCGCGTTGCGCCCCGCCGCGACGACCTGTCGCATGAGACGCCGTCGTATTTCGGGCACAACCGGTGCACCCTCGAACCGACGGTCGAGGCCGGCGCGATGGCGCGCGGGCTCTGCGTCGACGAGGGTATAGAGGTCCTCGGACTCAGTCCCTACATCGGTGTCGGAGACGTGACCGCGGTCGAAGCGGCGATGAGGATGGCCGTAGCCGCGGGGGCGCCTCAGGTCCGGCTTCGGGCCGCGTCCACCGGCGAGGACTCCTACGCGGCGCTATTCGCCCGCACCGTGGACTTCCTCGGCGCTGTGGAACAGTTGGCACTGCGGTACGGCGTCCGCGGCGTCGTGGAGGTCCACCAACGGACGATCTGCCCGAGCGCGTCGCTCACCCATCGGCTGGTGTCAGGATTCGACCCGAAGGCCATCGGCGTCATCTTCGATGTGGGCAATATGGTCATCGAAGGCTACGAGGACCATCGCATCGGTCTCGAACTGCTTGGTGCGCATCTTGTTCACGTCCACCTGAAGAACGTGGCGTACGAGCGCCCGGCCGACGGTGGCGTGTGGACCCCTCGATGGGCACCCATCGATGACGGCGTCCTCGACGTCCCTGCCTTCCTTCGCGTGCTCGCGGAGACCGGATACGACGGATGGATCGCGACTGAGGACTTCAGCACGCTCCGTTCCCCCCAGGAGACGCTCGCCTACAACGCGGCGTACCTGTCGGATTGTTGGCCTCGCTCACCGGCTTCCGACGGAAGGGCCGACGAATGAGCGAAGGGCCCACGTTGACGCGGGTCGCGGTGGTCACCGGTGGCGCCGGTTCGCTGGGATCAGCGATCGCCGCGCGGCTGTTGGCGGACGACCTAATAGTGGTGCTCGCCGATGCCGACAAAGCACGCGCCGAGCAGGTTGCGGCCGGCTTGGCCGACCGGGGACTCGGTCAGGTCGTCGGCTGGCAGGTCGACGTCGCCGACGAGTCGTCGACGCAGGCCTTCGTGACCCGCGTCGCCGAGGAGTTCGGCCGGCTCGACTGCATAGTGAACAACGCCGGCATCAACCGTCGCGGTTCGCTGCAGGACCTTCGGATGAGTGACTGGGACGCGGTCATGGCGGTCAACCTACGTGGGCCGGTGACCCTGTGCCAGGCGGCGCTACCGCACTGGCAGCGTCAGGGCTCAGGGCGCGTGATCAACATCGGGTCGCGCACCTGGCTCAGCGGCGGGCCGGCGGCGTATGTCACGTCCAAAGCCGGGGTGGTAGGCCTGACGCGTGCTCTCGCGGTCGAGCTCGCAGCGTGGGACGTCACAGTCAACGCGGTTGCCCCAGGCATGGTGGACAGTCCGCTCACGAGGCAAGGACGCGAGGTCGAGGATTTTGAGTCAATAGCCGCCGTCCACCGTCGCATGACCCCGCTGCGCCGGCTGGCGATCCCGGAGGACGTCGCGCATGCTGTGTCCTTCTTCGCCTCCGAGCACTCGGGCTTCATCACAGGCGAGGTGCTACACGTGTGCGGAGGCATGCAGATGGCACCCGCGCCGGCAACCGCCGTCACTAATCCTCCGGAATCGCGGCGCGTTCAGGGGTGACGGCTCTGCTTGGCAGCTCAATCGCGCTCGGTTCGAGGCTACTGCGCAACCGCGTCGTGGCCGGGCCGATGGAGCGCAACTATGGGACGACCGGCGGTCGCTTGACCGATCATTACGTCGAGCACCTCTCGCGGATCGCCCACGGCGGCAGCGCCCTCGTTTACACCGAAGCATCGTTTGTGCGGGCCGACGGTAAGGCTCGGGTCCGGCAGCTGGGGGTCGATGACGACGAGGCCGTCCCCGACCTCGCCAGGCTCGCCGACCGGGTCCACGCCGAGGGCGCTCTCCTCGGGGTGCAGCTCGTTCACGCCGGCCGGCTGGCTCGGGCGAGGGTCAGCGGTTACGCCTGCGTTGCGCCGTCGGCCGTGCGCTGCGAGGCGATTGACGGGGACCCGCCGCTCGAGCTCGACGTCGATGACATCCGCGACCTCGTCGGCCGCTTCGCAGACGCCGCGCGGCGCTGTGCTGAGGCCGGGGTCGACGTTGTGAGCGTCCACGCCGCGCACGGCTACCTGGTCTCGCAGTTCATGTCCCCGCTGACCAACCGGCGAGAGGACGAGTACGCCGACGGCGCCCGCTTCCTGGGTGAGGTCTTGGACGCGGTGCGTGAGGCCGCCACCGATTTGGTGGTGGGCGCACGCGTTTCTGCCTTCGAAGGCAACGACGGGGGCTTGGACCCCGCAGCGACCCTCGCACTGCTGGAGCGCGCCGGTGCCGGTGGCCTGGACTTCGTCGACGTCTCCGCGGGCAACTACGAAGCTCCCCAGTGGATCGTCCAGCCCGGCGAGTTCCCGCGCGGCCTCCTCGCCCCTTGGGCAGCGGGCCTGCGGCCGCTGGGACCGCCGCTGGGCGTCGCGGGGCGCATCACCGACGGTGCGACCGCCGAGAAGATCCTCGAGCGCGGTGACGCTGACTTCGTCACCCTCACCCGTGCGCTGCATGCCGACCCGGACTGGACGACGGCAACACTGACTGGCTCGGCGCCGCGACCGTGCGTGGCGTGCAACTACTGCGCGGACTCCCTTCCGCTTGAGGAGCCGGTCCCCTGCGCCATGAACGCCGGCGTGCTCCCCGACGTCCCGGCCGACGGCCCTGCCCACGCGTCACTGCTCAGGAGTCGCCGGTCGGTGCTGATCGTCGGGGGAGGTCCTGCGGGGATGGAGGTCGCCCGACGGCTCGCAGACGCCGGGGCGGCGGTGCGTCTTGTGGACCGAGCGCAACGGCTGGGCGGGCAGTTCCGGCTCGCGGCACAGCTGCACGAATACCCTGAGTACCAGGCGGGCATCGATTGGTTCGAGCGGGAGCTTCGCCGGCTCGGCGTGCAGGTTGTGACCGGCGTGCACCTCCTCGCGGACGACGTAGCCGACGCCCCGGAGGGTGAGGTCGTTCTCGCTACCGGCCGACGCGGCCACATTCCCGACGTCCCGGGATCCGCCTCCCCCCGGGTCGTCGAGATCCGTTCGTGGCTGTCCCGGCTATCGACCGGTGCCGGGGGCCGGGCGCCGGAGCCGCTGGAACCATGTTACGTCGTGTGGGGCGCCGACCGTGAGGGCACCGCCGTCGCGGACCACCTCGCGCATCATGGCGTGCACGTGATCCTAGTGGGCGCGCAGGACGAACCGGCCGCTGATGTCGGTGGCCGGGCGAAGATCCTCCTCCTTCCCCGGGTTATCGCTAGCCCGCGGATCGAGCTGCACCTGTCCACCGTCCTGGAGGCAATCCACGAGGACACCCTCGTGGTCCGGACCGGCTCCACTGGCAAGCGGCTCCTGTGCGCCGAGGGTCCCGTGCTCGTGTCGCAGGGTCTCCACGGCAGTGCGACCATAGGCAGCAGCCTGCGCCGGGCCGTGGGGGACCGCGGCCTGTACATGGTCGGGGACGCCGCAGGCCGTGGAGGGTCGGCCGCCGAAGCGCTTGCCGACGGCGCCCGCCTCGCGACTCGGCTCCTCGCGCAGCGCGAGCCCACGGCCAGTAAGCCTCGATACTGCCTGTAGCCGGCGCGCCCCGGGCTGCGTCGCCGTTACCACGTTGCCGGTTCGATCACTGAAGCCACGACGGCGTGATCGCCCCCGTCCGTGGCGCGAGCACCTCAGTCGGGATGTGTGCTAGACCATGGGTCCGCTCGATCACGCTGATCTTCGGATACCGCTTCGGCAGGACCGCCATCCACCGTAGCGCCAGTGAACTGGCACGATGAATTGGTGGGCCCCACGGGAATCGAACCCGTAACCCGCGGTTAAAAGTTCTCCCCATGAAAGTTGAGCCGCGTGCGTCGAGGACCGAATTCTGGTATCTGACCTGCGGTTTCGCAGTTGATGGGTCATGAGTGTCGATGGTCTCAATTGAGCTTTCTGTGGGCACCGTGTGTGCACGGTGTGGGCAGCGGTCGCCGCGGCTCCTGAGGGCCTTACTTCCACTCCTAGTTCGGAGGCCTGTGGATCACGGGGTGGCAGGGTGCTCCGCTGTGCGCCCGAAGGCGACGTCAGCCGATCACCCGGATCTACCTTCGGCTCGGACGAGACTGAGTCTTAACCAGCAAATCGCGCGATTTGATCTTGTGCTGCTTGGGTGTCGTTGGTTCTCGATGATTGCCCAGGTCGGGAAGGCAAATCGGCGTTTGAGCCCGGTGGCCCGCATTGGTCATTGACGGTTGTACTAGATGCGTAAGCGATGCCTGATCTTGGTCAACGCCTGCATGTGGGCCAACGCCAGTTGACTGCTCGCGGTGTCCAGACGCTTCGACCGCTGGCGAGATCATCCACACCTGAATGCGGGGCTCAAGGATGCCAGGGGTTCCCGCTAAGTGGTGCCTGGGCGCGAGCGTGGAGACTCGACTCCGCGACACCGCTCACAGCCCTCTGGTGAATTGGGCACCGTCGCCGAGCAACCTGGCGGGGTTGGCAGTGCAGTGACGTGTCCGGCGTCAACGCGTCGACCAAGGCGTGTGACAGGTCCATCCGGCGGCCACTCGTGCACAGCATCCGCTCGACGGGGTCGGCCAACTGTTCGGCGCTCAGCATCGTGGTCGTCAGCTGTGACCGTCCGGGTCG
>Ga0136613_10001002_pt1 | contig 14070 bp, 13 predicted proteins | sample AntDrymUQ2722106_2_FD_106649 | JGI IMG/M metagenome (GOLD analysis project Ga0136613, IMG submission 106649) | Polar desert sand microbial communities from Dry Valleys, Antarctica - metaG UQ272 (21.06) | ecosystem: Environmental > Terrestrial > Soil > Desert | place: Antarctica: Dry Valley... | reverse complement strand
CTGCCCGGAGCGAGCGACATCCATGACGAGTCCTCGTCGGCGATCGCCCGCCCGGCGATGTCGTCGTCGGTCGTGGGCGGGTACGGGCCCCACTGGCTGAACAGGTCGCCGCAGAACAGGACGCGCGTGGTCTCGTCGAAGAGGAGGCCGGCTTCCCAGGCATGGGGAACATGGGGCGTGTCGATCCAACGGAGTCGGTGGCCACCGATGTCGAGGATCTCGCCGTCGGCGAGGGCTCGGGGTGGCCGGTCGGCGAGGTCGCTCACCGACACCATGCACCCGACCATCCCTTGGACGGGGAGGGCGTGGGGAGCGGCACCCAACCACTCGTTGAGCGCACCGCACTCATCGGCTTCGACGTGGCCGAAGCCCACCCAGTGGAGGTCTGCGACGGGCAGCACGCGGGCGGCCGCGTCGGCGGTCGAGCCGAACCGGCCGCGCATGCCCGTATGGAACAGGAGGGGCTCGTCGCCGAGCACGACGTACTGATTGAGACCGAAGTCGATCTCCTCCAGGTAGGTCGTGAGCTGGTGTACTCCATCGGTGATCTCGGTAACGCGCACGTCGGTCATGCACCAGAGGGTCGCACGCCGAGATCAGGCCGAACATCGGGGAAATCCCCTATCTTTGCCCTGATCGCGGTGCGCCCCGCACGGCGCGGGCGGCGGCTTCGGCCCGGCTCCGCACACCGAGCTTGGCGTAGATACGGCTGGCGTGGTGTTCGACGGTCTTGGCGCTGATATAGAGGCGCTCGCCGATCTCGACGTTGGTGAGACCGTGACCCAGCAGGGCGAGGACCTCGTCCTCTCGCTTGGTGAGCTCCGCTTCTCGCCGTGGCCCCGGGCGCCCGGACGCGCCGAGCGAGCGGAGCAGCGCCGCCGCATCATCCGCGTCCCGGGTGGCGCCGAGCCACTCGAACGCCTCCAGTGCCGCGGTCGCCTCCGCCGCCGCAACCGCCGGTCGCCCGGCGACCAGCACCCGGGCGAGGTCGAGACGCGTCCGGGCCACATCGACGGGCATCTTGGCGGTGGCGAACATCGACATCGCCTGGTGCCAACAGGCGCGGGCGTCACCTTCACCGGTGGCGACGCACACCCGCCCCCGCGCCACCGCGGCGAGCGCCTTGAGGTACTGCGCGGACTGGTCGCGAGCCAGGTCAGTCAACCGGGCGCTCGCCCGTCGCGCCTCGTCCAGCGCGCCCCGCGCCAGCTGGGCGTCCACCACGAGCGCGACGAGCGGCGCTTCCACATGGTCCTCGAAGGACCTTGAGGCGAGGACACGATCGAGGAGCTCCAGCGCGAGGCCTGGTTCACCGCGCGCAAGGTGCAAGGCCGCGAGGGGTCGCACCGCGTCCTCGTGGTGGTCCAGGCCGACCAGCAGCTCGGCGGCCTCCTCGAAACGGCCTTGCCGGACACGGAGATCGGCGAGCCGGCACAGTGCGGTGGCGCGGACGGCGTAGCCCAATGGGAGCAGGTCGAGTGCGGCGGCGAGCTCGGCTTCGGCATCGGGCCAACGACCGGCGGCCACCAGGATCCCGCCGTAGTGCGCGCGGCAGTAACCCGCGACCGCGACCAGGTTCCTGCGTTGCACGAGCTCGTCAGCGGCCCGCAGCCACTGCTCGGCGCGCACCACATCATGAGTGCGCTCGCACGCGTGCAGCATTCCACACAGACAGCCCTCGAGGACCGGGAGCTCGTCCACCTCGCCTCCGCAGATCGCGGCGAGCGCGTCGTCGAGGTGGGCCATGCCTTCGGGCACGTAGCCCGAGAACACCAGCATCATGCCGAGCGACGCCGTGGCCTCGCACTCGAGGTCGCGGTCGCCGCAACGCCGCGCCGCGGCTACGGCATCGAGGTACAGCCGGCGCTGGCTCTCCAGATCGTTCCCGCTGGCCGCCTGGTCGAGCAGCAGCCACCCGAGGGCGCGACCGTCGCCGCCGGCCCGCTCGAGCAGGCTGCGAGCCCGGGCCGACCACCCGCGGGACACCGCCCAGTCGCCGAACACCCACCCCCGGAACCAGCCGACGGTGCGAGCCGCCCGAGCGGCGGCCATGAGCTCACCGTCCCGCCGCAGGGCCGCGTAGGCCTCTTCATAGCGCGCAAGGGCGCCTTGGTAGTCGCCCGCGGCGTGGCTCGCCCTGCCCCGCGCCTCGAGCTCCGCGCCCGACTCGTCGCTCACCGAGCGGATGATCCCACCTCGCGGCGCCGCCGCGGGCACGGGCAAGGGCCCGGGGCCGGTGCGTCGGGGTCCCCACGGACCGGTTGGGTCACTGGTGAACAGTAGATGTACGTGAGTGACCCAACCGCCGGAAGGGCGGCCGGTCAGGCGGGGTGGTAGGTGTCGGCCCCGATGCCGAGGTCACCCTTGGCCATGAAGTCGTCGTCGACGCCCACCTCACCACCGTCCATGCCGTGCATCCAACGAGCGCTGCGGGTGGCGAACGCCCACTCGTGCAGGCGCGTCCCGCCGACACCGAGGGGGTCGGCGACGCTCTGGTCCGGTCCCGCCGCGTACCCGTCGAGCGAGATGGCGAAGTTGTGCACGCGAACGTTCGCCCGACCGCCCCGCCGGGTCTCCGCACCGCGTCAGGGGAGCAGCAGGTCGACGGCGGTGTCGATGGCACCGTAGACGGCGCGGATCGGTTGGCGACCCAGCCGGGGCGCGCTCGTTCGGCCCGGCTTGCCGACAGGAGCGGGATTCGCAATCCTCTGGGACCTGTGTGGAGCTCGAGGCGCTTCTTCGGTCGCAAGGTGGGCTTGCGGTGAGTCGCGACCGGCTGCCCGGGCCTCGCGGGCGCGCCCACGTACGGGCGTTGCGGCGGCTGTTCGCCGAGCCGCACGCCGTGCTCGACGAACTGCGCCGAGAGCACGGACCGGTGTTCGGGCTCGGCGCCGGGCCCGTGCGACTCGCCGTCGTCGGCGATCCCGACGCGCTGCGCGACCTGTTCGCGACACCGTCGAGCTCGTTCCGTTGGGGGCACCGCTTCAACGTGCTCGGCTTCGTCGTCGGCGAGGGGTCGATGATCGTGTCGGACGGCCCCGATCACGAACGCCGACGGTCGTCGGTGCGGGCTGCGTTCACACGTCGGCGCCTGAACGGCTGGATCCCGATGATCCTCGGGCAGACCGACGTCGCGGTCGATCGCCTGGCCGCACGGCTGGACGGGCACGACGAGGTGGTCGACCTCTACCCCGTCGGCCGGTCGCTGGTGCTGGGCGTGGCCGTGCGCGCCCTGTTCGGCCCGCGCCTCGCCAGCCGCACCGAGGAGCTCGGCCAGCTCTTCGAACGGCCGCAGGCCTACCTGGAGGCCCCGGCAATCCGTCAGCTTCCCCACCGGTTCCCCTTCACCGCCCGGGCCCGGGCGCGCGCCGACCGCCGGGCGATCGACGCCATCCTCGACGCGAGGATCGCCGAGATCCGCCGGTCCCCGACCGACGACCCGCTCGACGTCCTCGAAGCCCTCGTCTTCGACGGCAAGCTCTCCGACGCCGAGATCCGCGACCAGGTCGTCAGCCTGATCGGCGCCGGCTACAACACCACGGCGGCGGCGCTGTCCTGGATGCTGTGGCGGGTCACGCTCACGCCCGGCATGTGGGCGCGGCTCCGAGAGGAGGCGGTGCGGGAGCTCGGCCCGTGGGCGCCGGTCACAACGGGGGACGCCGCGGGCGCGGCTCCGGATGTGCTGGCTCGCCTGGTGCTCGCCGACCAGGTCGTGCACGAGTCGCTGCGCCTGCACCCCGCCAGCGTGTTCGCACCCCGTCAGGCAATCTGCGACCTCGCGGTGGCCGGGCACCGCATCCGCGCCGGCACGCTCGTCATGTGGTCCGCGCACCTGGCGGGCCGGGAGCCGTCGGCGTGGCCCGACCCGCTCCGTTTCGATCCCGACCGCTTTGTCGCTCGGGACGCCGAGGCGCGCGCCCGCACCCGTCAGGCGTGGGTGCCGTTCGGCCAGGGCGCCCGCAACTGCATCGGGTTCGCGCTCGCCCAGATGGAGCTGACCCTGATCATCGCCCGCCTCGCGCAGCGACTCGACGTGTCGGCGCTCACTACGCGCGTGCCCGACCCGGTCGGCATGGTCGTGTGCCGACCCGGCGGAGGAGCCCCGATGCGCGTCGCGGTCTACGACGTCAAGCGGTGACGGGCGGCGGGTTGCCGGGGATCCGAGTCCTCGCGTCCGCGCCGGAATCCTGTTCGAGCAACCCGCACGCCTGGTTGGCGTAGCGGTTGACGTCGTCGACGGCTCCGCGCACGTCGGGGTCGTCGCGCAGGGTCGGATCGTCCGGATCGGCCTGCACGGCCTCCAGCGCCCCCAAGAAGACGCGCGCCTCACGCTCGATCTCGGCGGGTGCGACCCGCACGAGGCGCCGCACCAGCCGCACCTGCTCGTCGATCCCGGCCCCCGCCGAGAGCCGCTCGTCGACCCGGGCGGCGGCGGCGCAGAACGCGTCGGACGGGCGGGCGGGCGGGTCCTCGGCACCGGAGCACGCCCCGCCCGCCACCGCGACCACCAGCACGAACACGAGCACGAAGCAGGCGCCGGCGCCGCGGGGACATGCCATGCGCCGATCATGGCCGCCGCCCCGCCGTCCGGCCGAGCCGAGCGGTGCCCAGGCGATCTCCGACGCAACGCCCGACGACCTGCCACCGAGGCGACGCCGGCACGGCACGGTCGTAGGCTGGCGTCGCCAAGGATCGGGAACGCGGGCCGGCGGCGGAAAGGTTGGCCGATGGGGATGCACGGTCAGGAGCAGACGACGATCAAGGCGCCGCCCGATCGCGTGTGGGCGCTGGTGAGCGACGTGACGCGCATCGGCGAGTGGAGCCCCGAGACCTACGAGGCCGCCTGGATCGAGCCCGCCACCGGCCCCGCGCCCGGCGCCCGGTTCAAGGGTCGCAACCGCCGCGGCATGTTCCGGTGGTCCACCAAGTGCACCGTCACCGGGTGCGAGGCCGGGCGCGACTTCACCTTCGTCGTCGGCACCCCCGAGAAGCCGAAGACGCGCTGGAGCTACCAGTTCGCGCCGGCGGCCGGCGAGGCCACCGAGGTGACCGAGTCGTGGGAGTCGTTGCGCTACGGGGCCCTCTTCAAGCTCTTCGCGCCCGAGGCCAAGGCGACCGCGACCCTGAACGAGGGTGCGCGAGCCACACTGGCGAAGCTGAAGGCGACCGCTGAGGCCCAGGACTAGCCCATGCGACTGTTCCGGCGCGCGCCGCCTCCTGGTTTTCAGTACTCACGCTGGGACGGCACCCAGCGCGGCTTCGACCTCGATACCGACGACCTCCTCGCCGAGATGGCCGACGACCTCACGTACCACGGCGACATCAACTCCGCGTTGCGCCGTCTCCTGCAACAGGGGTTCCGCGATCAGAACCAGGAGCAGCTCATGGGGCTGCGCGAGATGCTGGAACGCCTCCGCCAGCGTCGCCGCGACGAGCTCGAACGCCATGACCTCGGCGGCGTGTACGACGACATCGCCGAGAAGCTCCAGGAGATCGTCGATGCCGAGCGGACGGGGATCGATCGTCGCGTGGAGGACGCCCACACCAGCGACGACCGCAGACGTCAGGAGATCGTCGACGATCTCGCCTCGGAGCGGCGCCGCCAGCTCGAGGAGCTGCCCCCCGACCTCGCCGGGCGGGTGCAGGCGATGCAGCAGTACGACTTCATGGACGACGACGCGCGCGCGCGCTTCGAGTCGCTCATGGAAGACCTGCGCCAGCAACTCCTCCAGAGCTACTTCAACCAGCTCTCCGAGGGGATCAGCGACGTATCGCCGGAGCGGATGGCGCGCATGAAGGACATGCTCGCCGAGCTCAACCAGATGCTCGAGCAGCGAGAGCGGGGCGAGGAGCCCGACTTCGCCGGGTTCATGGAACGCTACGGCGACTTCTTCCCGGGCAACCCGCAGAACCTCGACGAGCTGCTGGAACAGATGGCCCGGTCGATGGCGCAGATGCAGTCGCTGCTCGCGTCGATGACCCCGGAGCAGCGGGCGCAGCTCCAGGGCCTGGCGCAAACGCTGCTCGACGACCTCGACCTGCGCTGGCAGGTCGACGAGCTGTCCCGCAACCTCCAACGCGCGTTCCCCGACATGCCCTGGGGCCAGTCCATGCAGTTCCGGGGCGACGACCCGCTCCAGTTCGGGCAGATGTCGGGGCTGCTCGAGGCGCTTGGCGACATGGACGAGCTCGAGAACCTGCTGCGGTCGGCGACCCAGCCGGGCCAGCTCGCCGAGGTCGACATCGACAAGGCACGCGAGCTGCTCGGCGACGACGCCGCCCGGAGCCTCGACCGCCTGTCGGAGCTGGCGAAGATGCTGGAAGACGCGGGGCTCATCGAACAGCGCGAGGGCCGGCTCGAGCTCACACCCAAGGGCATCCGCGCGATCGGCCAGCGCGCACTGGGCGACCTGTTCCGGCGCATGATGCGCGACCGCGCCGGGCGTCACGAGGTGGACCACCGGGGAGTCGGCAACGAACGGACTTACGATCACAAGCCCTACGAGTTCGGCGACCCGTTCCACCTCAACGTCGAGCAGACGATCAAGAACGCCATCTGGCGCCGCGGGCCAGGCACGCCCGTCCACCTCGACCCAGCCGACTTCGAGATCGAGCGCACCGAGCAGATCACGCGCTCGGCGACGGTGCTGCTCCTCGACGTCTCGCTGTCGATGCCGATGCGCGACAACTTCCTCGCCGCCAAGAAGGTGGCGATGGCGCTGCACTCGTTGATCACGAGCCAGTTCCCACGCGACTACTTCGGTCTCGTCAGTTTCGGGCGCGTCGCTCGAGAGGTGAAGCCCGAGCGCCTTCCCGAGATGTCGTGGGACTTCGAGTGGGGCACCAACATGCAGCACGCGCTGCTGCTCGCCCGCCGCCAGCTCGCGCGTCAGCACGGGACCAAGCAGGTGATCATGGTCACCGACGGCGAACCCACCGCCCACATCGAAGGGGGCGAGCCCTACTTCCAGTACCCGCCGTCGCCGGTCACGATCGAGGCGACGCTGAAGGAGGTGATGCGCTGCACCCGCGAGGGGATCCGCATCAACACCTTCATGCTCGACGAGAGCTACTACCTGCGCGACTTCGTGGAGCGCATGATGCGCATGAACCGCGGCCGCGCGTTCTTCACCACGCCCGACACCCTCGGCGACTACGTGCTCGTCGACTTCCTCGAGCACCGACGACGCGCCCAGCGCGCGAGCTGAGTCGCGCGCCCCTCAGCTTGCCAAGACCCGGTCGTACGTCTCCTGGGCGCGTTCGTCGAAGCACCAGAACTCGACGCGCTCGACCGATGTCGGGGCCGAAAGCAAAGTGAGCACCGCGATCTCGGTGGCCTCGTCGAGCGGGTAGCCGTAGACGCCGGTGGAGATGGCCGGGAAGGCCACCGACCGGCAGCGCAGCTCGTCGGCCACCTCGAGCGAGCGGTGGTACGCCGAGGCGAGGAGCTTCGCCTCGCCCGACGCGCCGCCCTGCCACACCGGGCCGACGGTGTGGATCACCCAGTCGGCGGGGAGCAGGAAGCCCGGCGTCGCCTTGGCGTCGCCGGTCGCGCACCCCCCGAGCTTGCGGCACGCCTCGAGCAGGCCCGGCCCCGCGGCCCGGTGGATGGCGCCGTCGACGCCGCCGCCGCCGAGCAGCGACTGGTTGGCGGCGTTGACGACCGCGTCGGTCGCGGCGGTGGTGATGTCGCCGAGAACCGTCGCGACGAGTGGCGGCATGGTCGCGATCGTAGGGTCGAGCGGCCGGGGCTGTACCGCGATGGCGCGACAGCCTTGGCGCTGACGCAACAGCACCCCCCCGGCCGACGCCGGGGCAAAACCCCTTGCGCGACCGTCCACGATGGTGAATAGTATCACCGTTGTAATTTCAATGGCGTCATTTCCCGTCCCGTGGGGTCCGGGAGTCCAAAGAGGACGACCGGAGGAAGTGCTCGCCAGACGCCGAGGGGGGTCAGTCGTGGCGATGTCGCAGCACACAGTGGTTCGCAGTGGTCCGGGCGCCGCAAGAGGTGGGAGCAAGGGGCGCACGCCGCTCGACGCCGCGGCCGCGCTGATCGCCGAGGTCACGGCCAGCGAGCACCGGTGGCAGGACCGGGCCAACTGCCTCGGGGTCGACCCGGACCTGTTCTTCCCCGAGCGCGGCGCCTCCACCCGGGAGGCAAAGACGGTGTGCCGGGGCTGCGAGGTGCGCGAGAACTGCCTCGAGTACGCCATCGACCACAGCGAGAAGTTCGGGATCTGGGGCGGCCTCTCGGAACGGGAGCGCCGACGGGTCCGCCGGGAGCGCTCGTTCGGCCAGCGGCGCACCGGCGCCGCCTGACTTCTCGCTCGCTCGCTGCGGCGCAGGATACCTGCGCCGCGGGCGCTCGCTCCCTGACGAGCGCCTCCGCTCCCTCCGGTCGCTCCGGCGCCGCACCGCACCGGTCCGCGAACAACCTCACCCGAGGTCGCTCGCTGCGGGCCGGGATACCCGGCCCGGCGCCGGGCTTCCGCTTCGTGGCCGGGTTTCAGCCTCTCGCAACGGAGGCCAGGCGCGCCTCGATCGTCCGCTCGACCCCGATGCCCGAGCGGGCCACGAACCCTGCGCTCCACCGGGTGTGCTCGGCCGCCGGGACGAGCCCGACCAGCTCGATCTCGGTGACGGCGGTCCCGGCGGCGGGGGCGAGCTGCTCGACCGTGCGGCATGCCTCCTCCACCCCGCACTCGGCGAGGCGGGTGACGTTCATCGACACCTGCGCCCGGCCGCGCGTGGCGAGCGGGAAGCCGAGGGCCCGCACCCCGGGGAGGCCGCCGTCGCGCTCGCGCACCTGCGCCGCGATGCGACGGGCTCCGCCGAGGTCATCTCCGGCGAGCAGGCAGTTGACGGCCACGAGCGGCTCCCGGGCGCCCACCGCGGTCGCTCCGAGGCGAGGGTGGGGCGCGTCCGGCCCCACATCGGGTCGCCGCGTCGCGAAGGCCGTGCGCCGAAGCTCGGGCAGCGTGCGCCGGGACGCGTCGGCGTCGTCGTAGAGGAACACCGGGAGCTCGTGGCGGGCCGCCAGCCACGCGCCGAACGCGCGGGCGGCCTCCGCCGCGAGCGCCCGGCCGTCGGCCCCCCCGTCGAGCGCCACGAACGGCACGACGTCGAGCAGCCCGACGCGGGGGTGCACCCCGCCTCCGTCACCGCCACCAGGGTGCTCCGCGAGGTCGGTCGCCGCGACCACCGCGTCGGCGAGGGCGCAGATCGCCGTGGTCACATCGGGCGGGCCGGGATCGTCCGGTGCATCGGCCGGGCCGGTGCCGGCAAGCGTGAACACGGTGCGGTCGTGGTCGGGGTCACGGTGCACGTCGAGCAACGCGGGCCCGCACGCGCTCGCGAGCGCGGCGATGACCGTCGGGCGGCGGCTTTCCGCCACGTTGGGCACGACCTCCAACCCCGCGTCGAGCAACACGGCGTCATGGTACGGACGGTCGAGCCGGCCGGCGCTGGGTACCCTGAGCGACCATGCGCATCGGCCTCGCGCTGCCCCAGTACGACTACTCGGTGCCAGGGGAATCGCCGCTTTCGTGGGACACCCTCCTCGACCACGCCCGGCGCGCCGAGACGCTCGGGTTCGAGTCGCTGTGGCTCTCGGACCACCTGTTCCTCGACATCGCCAAGTACGGCGGGTCGTCCGACCCGCACGGCGCGTTCGAGCCGATCGCAACCCTGGGCGCCCTCGCCCGCGAGGTCACCCAGCCCCGCCTCGGGACTCTCGTCCTGTGCGAGGCGCTCCGTCCGGCGGCGGTGCTCGCCGAGGCCCTCGCCACCCTCGACCGGCTGACCGCCGGCCGTCTCGATGTCGGGATCGGCGCCGGCTGGTACGAGCCCGAGTACGGCGCCATCGGCATGGCCATGCCGCCGCCGCGTCAGCGCCTCGCCCGGCTCACCGAGGCGGTCCACATCGTGAAGGGGATGCTCGCCGGCGAGTCGGTCAGCTACGAGGGGACGGCCCACCGCGCCGCGGGCGCTCGCTGCCTTCCCGGTGCCGTCCAGGAGCCGGCGCCGCCCGTCTTCGTGGGAGGGAAGGGCGACCGGTTGCTGCGCCTCGCCGCCGAGCACGCCGACGGCTGGAACACCTGCTGGACGTGGACCCCCGAGGCGTACCGCGAACGACTGGACGTGCTGAACACGGCGTGCGTCGAGGTGGGGCGCGACCCGGCGACGCTGTGGCGCTCGCTCGGCCTCTACGCCCTCTGCGGCGAGGACCACGCCGACCTGGAACGCCGGTTCGAGGCGATGCGAGCCGCCTTCGGGCCCGGGGTCGTCACCGACACGCTCGACGAGTGGCGCACCGGGCACCTCGTCGGCACGGTCGACGAGGTGCGCGAGCAGGTCGAGGGCTGGGCCGACCTGGGCGTCGAGACCCTCATCCTCGGCGTGGGACCGCTGCCGTTCTCGGTCTCGAGCCCTGACGACGTCGCCCTCCTCGCCGAGACCCTCGGTTGAGGGCTCGAGTCCGGGGTGGGTCAGGTCGTCCAGACGGGTGCACGGCTCCGTAGACCGGGTAACCTCGCATCGCGATCCCCCACCACCCCATCCGGACGGAGGGCCTCCAGTGGTACTCGCAAACATCGGCACCCCCGAGATCCTCATCATCCTCGGTGTGCTCGTGCTCATCTTCGGCAGCACCCAGCTCCCGAAGCTCGCCCGTTCGGTCGGCCAGGCTCAGAAGGAGTTCAAGGTCGGCCTGAAGGAGGGCGAGAAGGCGGAGCAGGAAGCCGAAGCCGACAAGAAGAGCGGCGACACCTCCACTCGGTAGCCGAGCTCGGCTCGGCCTCCCCCGAGCCAGCTCCGAGTCCCAGCTTCTTTCGCGCACCGCGGGAACGGAAGCGCCGCCCGCGTCGTTCCTGCTGATGGCCGACGACGCCACGGCACCTGCTCCTCGCACGCCGGATGAGAGTGACGTGATCCCGACGTGGGAGGAGATCGCCCGCGACCACGGGCGGTTCCTGTACACCGTGGCGTACCGCCTGGCCGGCAACGACAGTGACGCGCAGGACCTCGTGCAGGAGGCGCTCATCCGGGTCGGAAAGGGCCTGGAGCGCTACCAGCCCGGGTCCCTGACAGGATGGCTGGCCCGGATCGTGACCAACGTGTTCCTCGACGAGGTGCGGCGCCGGCGCCGGCGCCCGACCGACCCGTTCCCCGACGACGACCCCGAGCGGGTGCTGCCCACCGCGCCCGCGGCCGACGAGGTTGCCAGCGGCCTGTCCGACGAGGTGCAGACCGCGCTCGGTGCGCTGCCCCAGGACTTCCGGGGCGCGGTCGTGCTCTGCGACGTCGCCGGGCTGCCCTACGAGGAGATCGCCGCCCAGCTCGGTGTACCCGTCGGCACCGTCCGGTCGCGGATCCACCGGGGCCGCCGTCTCCTGCGCGCCGCGCTGGCGGAGGTTCCCAGGTGAGCGCGCCGCCCGCGGTCCCGGCACCCGACGATCGGCTCTCGGGCTACCTCGACGGCGAGCTGGCGAGCACCGAGCGCGCCGCGGTCGAGCGGCTCGTCGCCGAGTCGGGCGTCTGGCGCGCCGAGCTCGACGAGGTGCAGTTCGCGCGCAACCGGCTGCGCGGCCTCCCCCCCCGAGAGGCGCCGCCCGGGTTCTTCGAGCGCCTGCTCGCCGACGGCCTCCCGGGCCCGGCGCGGTCCGTCTCGCCGGTTGCGACCCGGTGGCGGCGCCTCACCGCGGCGGCAGTCGCCGCCGCGGCCGTGGTGGCGGTGCTCGCGGTTCCCGAGCGCGACGACCCGGCAGGCGGAGGACCCACCGCTACCGAGGCGGGCCGCCGGGAGGTGCGCACCGTGACCGGCGCGGTCGCAGACCCGGACCGACCCCGTGACGGCGCCGGCGCCGATGACAGCAGCCACGGCGACGGGCTGGTCGAGCGCATCGCCGAGAGCTTCACCGACGCCTTCAGGTGGTAGCGCTCGACCGGTGCACTCAGTTGGCCGAGCGGCTCAGGGAAGGGTGACGTCGACGCGGTGCGCCTCGGGATCGGTGGCGTAACGGGCCAGCTCCAGCTCGTAGCTGCCGGGCTCGACAGTGCGGCGACGGCTCGCCGGGTCGCGCACCCCGAACCGGTCGAGGGGCACCCGGATCGTCACGGCCACCTCCTCGCCGGCGGCGACGTCCACCCGCGCGAAGCCCACCAGGCGCGCCCGCCGATCGGGTCGGTCAGCGTGACGGGAGTAGACCTGGACCACATCGGTGCCGTCGCGGGCGCCGGTGTTGTGCACCGTCGCGTCGACCGTCACCGCGCCGTCATCGGCCCGACCGACCGCACCCGGGCGCAGCTCCCACGTCGTGAACGACAACCCAAACCCGAACGGGAACGCCGGCGGGTGGCCGTCACGCTCGAGTCGCCACCACCCATGCCACCCGTCGTACGTGACCGCGGCGGCGTCGCGGTCGAATGGAGGCAGGTGCGCGGCGTCGGTCGGCACCGAAAACGGGAGCCGCCCGGTGGCGTCGACCGCGCCGAGCAGCACCGCGGCGAGCGCGTGCCCGCCCTCCATGCCCGAGTACCACGCCTGCACCACCGCGGGCACCCGTTCGATCCACGAGCTCATGACCACGGCGCTGCCGGCGACGACCGCGACGACGGTGCACGGGTTCGCCTCGGCGACCGTGGCGATGAGCTCCTCGTCGGATCCATGGAGGCGGAGTGAGACCCGGTCGCCGCCGGTGGCGAACCCCAGCTCGGCTTCTCCGGCCACCATCTCATCGGGCGGATCAGGCCCCGGGTCGGCCGCGATCGCGGCCTCGAAGCGAGCCGCCAGCTCCGGGTCGTCGGGGCCCGGCATCAGCGCGGTGAGGTGGCTGGTCCCGTCGCCGCCGATGAACTCCCCCTCGTCGGCGCGCGTGTAGCCGACGACCACGACCGCAAGGTCACACCGGCGGGCGAGGGCAGCGGCGGCCTCCCCCCCATCGGCGCCGTCGTGGTACACGATCTCCACCCCGCCGAGCGCGGCCGCCAGCCCGTCGCGAGGGGTCACGACCTCGGGTGCCCACACGTCGCTCGACCCGCCGTCGCCGAGGTTGCGCGCCCCTGCCAGCCGGCCGACGAGCGCCACGCGCCGGAGCGCGGTCGCGTCGAGCGGCAGCAGGGGCCGCCTCGCCGGCTCCACTTCGCTGCTTGGCTCCCTCGCTCGGCGCCGGGATTCCCGGTGCCGCCCTCCGGGACGCTCGTCCGCAGCCGGCTCGTTACGCAGCAACACGACCGCTTTGGTCGCCGCTTCCCGGGCGAGCGCCCGGTGATCGGGGCAGGCGAGCACGTCGTGCGCTGGCCGCGGCCGATCCAGGATCTCGTGGAACCGCAGACGAGTGGCCACGACGCGCGCGACCGCCTCGTCGACCTGGTCCGGGGACACCGCGCCGTCCTCCGCGCCGACGCGCAGCTCGTGCGCCCGGATCATCCGGTACGGCATCTCGACGTCGAGCCCGGCCTCGAGCGATGGCGTCGCGTCGCGCAGCCCGAAGATCCAGTCGCTGATCACGAACCCGTTGAACCCCCACTCGCCGCGCAGCACGTCGGTGAGCAGCGCCCGGTTCTCGCCGCACCACTCGCCGTTCACCGAGTTGTACGCGCTCATGACCGCGGCGACACCTTCGTCGACCATGCGGCGGAAATGCGGGAGGTAGACGTCGTGCAGCGCGTCGTCGTCCACGGTGACGTCGACCGTGAAGCGGGCGTTCTCCATCGAGTTGCACGCGAAGTGCTTCACGCACGCCATCGCGTGGCGCTGCACGCCCCGGGTGAGCGCGGCGCCCAGCTCGCCGACGTGGTGCGGGTCTTCGCCGTAGGTCTCCTGCGCTCGGCCCCACGCCGGGTGACGCAGCAGGTTGACGCACACGCCGCCGTACAGGTCGGCCCCGACGGCGCGCAGCTCACAGCCGATGGCTTCGCCGATTCGCTCCTCCAGGTCGACGTCCCACGTCGCGCCGCGGGCCATGCTCACCGGGAACGCCGTCGCCGGTCCGATCACGACGCCGCGCGGCCCGTCGCTGAAGTGGAAGCCGGGCACCCCCAGACGGGCTACGGCGGCGGCGGGGAAGG
>Ga0136613_10001000_pt1 | contig 14072 bp, 13 predicted proteins | sample AntDrymUQ2722106_2_FD_106649 | JGI IMG/M metagenome (GOLD analysis project Ga0136613, IMG submission 106649) | Polar desert sand microbial communities from Dry Valleys, Antarctica - metaG UQ272 (21.06) | ecosystem: Environmental > Terrestrial > Soil > Desert | place: Antarctica: Dry Valley... | reverse complement strand
GTCGGCGAAGGGCGACCTCAAGGACGTGCGCAGCGAGCGCGACAAGCTGCGCAGCGAGCTGATCGCCGCGCAGGGCGCCGAGCGCGAGGTGCAGCAGCTGCGCAGCATGGTCGAGCTCCAGGGAGCGCTCGGGCTGAAGGACTACGCGCCCGAGACCGGCCGCGTGATCGCCCAGTCGCCGACGGTCTGGTACGCGACGATCCGCGTCAACAAGGGCTCGGACGACGGCGTGCGCAAATACCAGCCCGTCGTCAACGAGGAGGCCCTGATCGGGACCGTGACCGAGACCTTCAGCGGCTCCTCGCAGGTGACGCTGATCACCGACACCACGTCGCATGTCTCGGCGCTGGCGTTCTCCGCCCGGCGCGCCTCGGTCTTCGGCGTGGTGTCGGCCGCCAGCGCGGGCAGTCCGAACGACCTCGTGCTCGAGTTCGCCGCGCCGAGCGCGCGGCTGAACGCCGGCGACCGCGTGGTGACGCGCGGCACCGTGCAGGACAGCGAGCGGCTGCCGTCGGTGTTCCCGCCAGGCCTTCCGATCGGCGAGATCACGCGCATCGACAACGCCGGCACCGACACGCAGGAAGTGCACCTGCGCCCGTTCGCCGACATGCAGAAGCTCAACTTCGTTCAGATCCTCACGCGTCCGGAGGGCCCCGCGAAGTGATCCCGCTCACGCCGCCCCTGCTCGCCCGCCTCGCCGCGCTGATCGTCGTCGGCGTCGTCGTGCAGACCGCGATGATCTCGCAGCTGCCGATCGCCGGCGCGAATGCCGATCTGGCGCCGCTGCTGGTGATGGCGGTCGGCCTGCTGTGCGGATCGCTGGCCGGCGGCGCGTTCGGCTTCGGCGTCGGGCTGTTCGTCGACGACGTGCTGCTGCAGCAGCTCGGGGTCTCGTCGCTGGTGCTGCTCGGCGTCGGCTACGGGGCCGGGCGCATCCGCGAGGCGCGCGATCCCGAGGGAACGTTCGTCCCGCTCGCCGTCGGCGCTGCAGCGACGCTCATCTTCAGCGTCGGCTTCTCGCTCGTGCAGTTCCTGCTGGGCGTCGACGCTCCCGTCAGCTGGGCGCTCGTGCGCGACACGCTCACGACGTTGGTCATCAACACGCTGATCGCGCTGCCGGTCTACGCGGTCGTGCGCCGCTGGCTGCTGCCGAGCCTGCCCGACGACCCGCGCCGCCGGCGCCGGCGCGCCTACACGACCGGCGGCCTTTCGCCGCTGTCGCGCTCATGACGGGCGGGGCCGGCAGATGATGATCGAGCCCGCCAACGACCGCCGCGCGCCGATCACGCCGCAGCTCGCGATCCGCGTCGCGATCATCGGCGCCGTCGCACTCGGGCTGTTCGCGATCATCTTCTTTCGCCTGTGGTTCCTGCAGGTGCTGTCGGGCGACAAGTACCTGGCCGAAGCCAACACCAACCGCTTCCGCCAGCTGCGCATCCCGGCTCCGCGGGGCGAGATCGTCGACCGCAACGGCACCGTCATCGTGCGCAACAAGCGCGCGATCGTGGTGCAGCTCGATCCGACGAAGTTGCCTCAGGAGGAGCGCGACATCGCCGCGAGGTGGGGTCAGGACATCGGCAAGCGCGCCGCGCGGCCGAAGGGTCGGCGCGGGCCGCCCGTGCGCATCCCGGGCGTCCCGACCGAGCGGCTGCGCGTGCGCTATGAGCGGCTGAGCAACGTCATCAACACGTCCGCCGAGTCGATCCACCGCCAGGTCATCCGCTCGCTGGCGATCGTGCCCTACTCGTCGGTGCGCGTGAAGACCGACGTGCCGCGGTCGGTCCTGACGTACGTCCTCGAGCGCTCGGACCAGTTCCCGGGGGTCAAGGTCGAGCAGACCTACCTGCGCGAGTATCCGCGCCACACGCTCGCCGCGCAGATCCTCGGAAACGTCGGCGAGATCAGCCCGACGGAGCTCAAGCAGAGCCGCTTTCGCGGCGTCAAGCAGGCAACGATCGTCGGCAAGGACGGGCTCGAGCGCGGCTACGACCGCTACCTGCGCGGCCAGGACGGCATCCAGCGCGTGCAGGTCGACGCGACGGGCCGTCCGATCGCAAACGACCCCCTGCGCGACACCGAGCCGGTCGGCGGCCAGCGGGTGCGGCTGTCGCTCGACCTTCCGCTGACGGAGGTCGGCCAGCGCGCGCTCGGTTCGACCGGGAAGCCGGGCACGTTCGTGGCGCTCGATCCCTCCAACGGCGAGGTGCTGGCGATGGCCTCGAGCCCGAGCTTCGATCCGACGGTGTTCACCAAACCGATCACGCAGCAGCGCTTCGACGCGCGGTTCGGGGAGGACGCCGGCTCTCCACTGGTCAACCGTGCGATCTCCGGCCTGTATCCGACCGGCTCGACGTTCAAGCCGATCACGGCGCTGGCGGCGCTGCAGAGCGGCGTGGTCGGCGCCGGGGAGCCGATCGACGACCCGGGCTGCATCAGGATCGGCGACCGCGAGTTCTGCAACGCGGGCAAGTTTCCCAACGGCGCGGTCGACATGCGCAAGGCGCTGACGGTCTCCTCGGACGTCTACTTCTACCGGCTTGGCCAGCGCCTGTTTCCCCAAGAGGGTCAGCGTCTGCAGACGTGGGCGCGCAGGCTCGGCCTCGGCCGGCGCTCGGGCATCGACCTGCCGGGGGAGCAGGAGGGGCTGATCCCCGACCGCGAGTGGCGCAAGCAGCTCAACGAGCGCGAGCGCAAGTGCCGCCCGACCAACGGCGGCGTGCCCTGCTACGCGGTCGATTTCCGCGACTACAACCTCGGCGACAACGTCAACCTCGCCGTCGGCCAGGGCGACGTGCAGGCAAACCCGCTGCAGCTGGCGGTCGCCTACGCCGCGATCGCCAATGGCGATGGCGGCGTGGGCAGGGTCGTCAGGCCGCATCTCGGCCTGGAGGTCGAGGACGACCAGGGCCGCCTGCTGCAGCGCATCAAGCGCGCGCCCAGCCGGCGCGTGCGCTTCGACCCCGCCAATCGCCAGGCGATCATGGACGGTCTGCAGGGCGCCGCCCAGAGTCCGGGGGGCACGTCGACCGACGTCTTCGCCGGCTGGGACCACCGCCGCTACCCCGTCTTTGGCAAGACCGGCACCGCCGAGCGCCAGCCGAAGGCCGACCAGTCGTGGTACGTCGCCTACGTGCCTGACAAGGAGCGCCCGATCGTCGTCGTCGCGACCGTCGAGGAGGGCGGCTTCGGCGCTGCGACCGCTGCTCCGATCGCCTGCAAGGTCCTCGCGCGCCACTACAACACGAAGGGCGCCTGCGCGTCCGGGAAGTCGCGCACGCAATGAACGAGCCCGCCGCCAGCCGCTTCGGCGCCGGCCTGCGCCTGCCGTTCGACCCGCTGCTCGCGGTCGCGGCGATCGGCCTGATGATCGTGTCGCTCGTGACGCTGCGCTCGTCGACGAAGACCGACATTCCCGGCGATCCGAACTACTACGTCCAGCGCCAGGTCGTGTTCTTCCTGCTCGGCGTGCTGATCGCGATCCTGCTGAGCAGGATCGACTACTCGCGCCTGCGCGAGCTGAAGTACGGCCTCTACGGCCTGATGCTGGTCGGGATCCTGCTCGTGGCGGCCTTCGGCGGCGTCACGCGCGGGTCGCGGCGCGCGCTCCAGCTGCCGTTCTTCGAGGTTCAGGCATCCGAGCTTGGCAAGGTGCTGCTGATCGCGGCGCTGGCCGCCTTCGCCGTCGACCGTGCGCGGGCGCTGTCAGAGCGCGACACGACCGCACGGCTCGTGCTCGTCGCGATGGTGCCGGCGGTGCTGGTCATGGCCTCGGACCTCGGCTCGGGTCTCGTCTACCTCGCGATCCTGTTCGCCGTGCTGTTCGTCGCGGGCGTGGGCTGGCAGCACTTCGCCGGGCTGATCGCGCTCGGCGTCGTCTCGATGGCGCTCGTGCTGACCGCGGCGCCGGCGATGGGTGTGACCGTGCTCAGCTCGGAGCAGGCTTCGCGCCTGACGTCGTTCCTGTATCCCTCTGACGACCCCGGCGACGCGGGCTATCAGCAGAACCAGTCGCGGATCGCGATCGGCGCCGGACAGAAGACCGGGCGCCGGGAGCGGGCCACCCAAGCTACCCTGAACTTCTTGCCCGAGGAACGCACAGACTTCATCTTCGCCGTCATCGGCGAGCGATGGGGCTTCGCCGGTGCTGCTCTCGTCCTATCGTTGTACGCGCTGCTCGTGTGGCGCGCTCTACGGATCCTCACCATGGCCAAGAACCTCTACGGCGCGCTGATCGCCGGAGGCATCGTGGCCATGATCCTATTTCAGGTCTTCATCAACGTCGGCATGAACGTGGGGATCATGCCCATCACCGGCATCCCGCTGCCGCTCCTCTCTTACGGCGGCAGCTCGGTGATCGCCACGCTCTTGGCTATCGGCCTCCTGCAGTCGATCTACGCGCAGGCGCGCGTCGCGGCTGCGACGAAGGGCCGGGGCCTCCCGTTCTAGTCAAAGGAAATTTTTCACATGAAGAAGCAATTGCTGGTCAGCGTCGACCGTGGGGAAACCCGGGTCGCGCTGTTGGAGGCGACGGGCACGCCCGGCGCCGTCCAGAAGCCGCCGTCGCGGGCCAAGAAGGAGCCCGCTGCCGGCTATCGCGTCGCCGAGCTGTACTTCGAACGCCGCGGGCAGCGGTCGATCGTCGGCAACATCTACAAGGGCAAGGTCGACAACGTCCTTGCCGGCCTCGAGGCCGCGTTCGTCGATATCGGTCTGGACAAGAACGGCTTCCTGCACGTCGATGAGATCGTCGTCCCGGGCGTCGACGTCGGCCGCCGCGGTCGCGGCAAGGAGGGCGGCTCGAAGATCACCGAGCTGATCAAGCCCGGCCAGGAGATCGTCGTGCAGGTCGTCAAGGACCCGCTCAAGAGCAAGGGCGCGCGGCTGACGATGGAGCTGACGATCGCCGGGCGCTACATGGTCTACGCGCCGACCGGCGAGGGCGTCGGCGTCTCGCGCCGCCTGGACGACAAGGAGCGCGAGCGCCTGCGCAGGGAGACCAAGGGACTCGACCTGCGCGATGGCGGCGCGATCATCCGAACCGCGGCGCACGGCGCCACGCGGCAGGACTTCGAGCGCGAGCTGCTGTATCTCTTCAAGCTGCACGAGGTGCTGGGCAAGCGCGTCGAGGAGACGCCCGCGCCCGGTCTCGTCTTCCAGGAGGCCGACCTCTCGGTGCGCGTCGTGCGCGACATCTTCTCCGCGCACTTCGAGCGCGCGATCGTCGACGATCCCAAGCAGCACCAGCGGCTCGTCTCCTTCTTCACGCGCACTGCGCCCGAGCTCGTCGACCGCGTCGAGCTGTACGAGGAGAAGGAGCCGCTGTTTGCGACCTATGGCGTCGAGAAGGTCATCGACGGGCTGATGACGCGCCGCGTCGACCTGCCGTCGGGCGGCTATCTGATCATCGACTACGCCGAGGCGCTGACGGTCATCGACGTCAACTCGGGCTCGTTCATCGGCCGCGGCAAGGGCGCGCGCCTGGAGGACACGATCACGACGACGAATCTCGAGGCCGCCGAGGAGGTCGTCAACCAGCTGCGGCTGCGCGACATCGGCGGCATCATCGTCATCGACTTCATCGACATGGCCCGCTCGCGCAACCGCGAGGCGGTGCTCAAGACGCTGCGAAAGACGCTCGACGAGGACCGCACGAAGACCTTCACGGCCGAGATCTCCAAGCTCGGCCTCGTCGAGATGACGCGCCAGAACGTGACCGAGGGCGTACGCGAGATCATCTCGCGGCCGTGCCCGACCTGCGACGGCGACGGCGTGATCAAGTCCGAGGAGACGATCGCGATCGAGTTCGAACGGCGCCTGCGCACGCTCACGGCGAAGGCGCCCAAGAAGCACGAGGCGTTCCTCGTGCAGATGAACCCCCGCGTCAGCGCGGTCTTCACCGGGGGCGGCAAGCGCGTGCTGCATGCCTTGGAGGTGCAGACCGGGCGGCGCTTTCACTTCCAGGGCTCCGAGGGCCTGCCCCTCGACCACTTCGACATCCTGATGCAGGGCTCGCGCGAGGAGGTCCAGGAGCGCGCCGTGCCGTTCCGCAAGGGCGACGAGCTGATGGTCGACATCATCGAGCCGCACATGTACGCCGTCGACGACGCGGTCGCGAAGATCGACGGCTACATCATCTCGGTGTCCGGCGGCGGCAAGTTCGTCGGCAGCCGGCGACTCGTGCGGATTGAGGACGCCGGACGCACGTCGGCGACCGCGACGATGCTCGACGCTCCGCAGGAGCCGGAGGCGCCGGCGAACCCACCCGCCGGCGATGACGTAGAATCGACTCCTCGGCGCCGCGGCCGCAGAGGCGGACGGCGCCGTTCGCGCGCCACGGCAGACAGCGGCGCCTCATCCTCTTCGGACAGCTGATCACCCAAATGGCCTACGCAATCGTCAAGACCGGCGGCAAGCAGTACCGCGTCGAGCAGGGGCAGACCCTGCTCGTGGAGCGGCTGTCCGACGACGTCGGCAAGACGGTCGCGCTCGAGCCGCTGCTGTTTCGCTCCACCGACGCGATCTTCGACGCCGACGGCCTGAAGAAGGTCTCCGTCAAGGCCAAGATCGTCGGTCACGAGCGTGGCGAGAAGCTGCGCGTGTTCAAGTTCAAGCCAAAGCGCGGCTACAAGCGCACAGCGGGCCATCGCCAGGAGCTGACGCGGCTGGAGATAACGGAAGTGAAGTCGTCTCAGGCGAAGGGACGCAGCCAGTCCACATCAGAACGCGGGGCCGGAGGCCCCGCGGGTTCTCTGGCGACTGGAGGTCGCCAGTCTTCATCAGAGCGCGGGGCCGGAGGCCCCGCGGAGGTACCTACCTAATGGCACACAAGAAGGGGCTTGGCTCCTCACGCAACGGCCGCGACTCCAACGCCCAGCGATTGGGCGTCAAGACGTTTGCCGGCCAGACGGTCACTGGTGGCGAGATCATCGTTCGCCAGCGCGGCACCCGTTTTCGCCCCGGCGAGGGCGTCGGCATCGGCAAGGACGACACGCTCTACGTTCGTTCGCCGGGCACGGTCGTCTTCTCTCGCGTGCGCGGCAAGCGCGTCGTGTCGATCGCGCCCCACGGCTCCGACACCGCGTAGCCTCGACTCCATGTCACCGCGGGACGTCGCCCGCCTGATCGCCGCCGGGCGCATCGCCATCGGCGCGGGGCTCGTGCTCGCGCCGCGGCTGTCGACGCGCCCGTGGATCGGCGAGGACGCCGGCCGCCCGGGGGCGAAGGTGCTCGCCCGCGCGATGGGCGCGCGCGACCTCGTGATCGGCGCGATCGCGCTGCACACGCTCGGCAACGCGCAGGTCGCCCCGCGCTGGCAGAAGGCCGGCGCGGCCGTCGATGCCGTCGATCTCGCCGCAACGCTCGCGGCGCGGCGCGAGCTGCCCCGCGGCGGGGTGGTGCTCGTGGTCGTTATGGCGACGTGCGGCGTCTCCGGGCAGCTGTGGGCCGCCTCGGGTCTGGCTCGCCGGGGAGAAGCGCTCGACGGCTAAAGGGCGCTTCGGACCTCCCGCCTCGTCGGCGACTGGAGGCAGACCTGGTCCGAAGGGCGGGGGCGGCGCCCCGGAGCACGTCATCGCACAGGACCCGCTGGCCGTCGGGCTTAACGTGGCAGGCTCTCGACCCCGAGGATGCGCTTTTGAGCGCCGATCGCGCTGCTCCTCGTGGTCCAACGCAGAAGCGAACGTAGCGTGCGCCGGCGCTTTCGTTATGCGCCGGGAGCGATCACGCACGCAGGCGAGCGTTCCCGACACGGACTGCGCTCCTCAATCCGGGAAGTGGTAGACCATGTGCCACGTGCGATTGGGCGTAACTTGGCGAAGGGTCAATGAGCGGTCGCGCTGACCGCTGCGTACGTCGCGCCGAGATCGCAGACGCCGAGACCATCGGCCAGCTTCTGCACGACTTCAACAGCGAGTTCGACGACCCTACGCCCGGCCCGGGCGCGCTTGCCGAGCGCGTCCGCGACCTCCTCGCCGCCGGCGAGATCACGGTCCTCCTCGGAGGAGGCAAGCCGCACGGGCTGGCTCTGCTCCGATTCCGCCCGGCGATCTGGACAGAAGCGCTCGACTGCTACCTGGAGGAGCTCTACGTGGTCCCCGACCGACGCGGGCAGGGACTCGGGCGGGCGCTCTTGGAGGCCGCGATCGAGCACGCTCACCGAGAGGGTGCGGCTCACATGGACCTCGGCACCGGCGAGGACGACATCGCCGCCCGCGCCCTCTACGAGAGCCTCGGCTTCAGCAATCGTGAGGGCAAACCCGATGGCCCGATCAACTACTTCTACGAGCGAGAGTTATGAAGCCGGCGAGCACCGCGGAGCGCCAGTAGCGGTTCTCCCTGATTGCGAGCACCCGTCATATCGCGCCACTTGCGTGACAAGCAGAAGTCTCGGCACGGCTCGCCCCGACGACTGCTCCCGGCGCCACGCGGAAGTCGATGCTCGCCCTCGCCGTCGACAAGAGCACGTGACTTTCATCCGTCGGACAACGCGGGCGAGTACCACCGCAACGACGTCGTCTCCCACTCCTCTCAGGGATGCAGTTCATCAACCAAGCGGCTGCGACCCCTAACCTGCCGGCCCACACGCATCAGTTGGGTTGATTGCCCAACCACGACGCAAGCTGGGCCGCCCAACGAGCCCTCTAGACCGCCGCGTCGGCATGATGGCGGCGCATGGGCCGCCTTGCTGTCGACGTCACCGGCCGCGGCGAGCCGATCGTGCTCGTGCACGGGCTTGCCACGACGGGGTCGATCTGGCGTCGCGTCGCGCCCACGCTGGCGCGCTCTCGCAGCGTCGTCGCGATCGACGTGCCGGGCTTCGGCGCGTCCGATCCTGCCGGACCAGGGTTCAAGCTGCACGCGGTCGCGCAGCGGATCCGCGACGGCCTCGCGCAGGCCGGCGTGCCGGAGCCCTACGACCTCGTCGGGCACTCGATGGGCGGCGCGGTCGCGCTCACGCTCGCGACGGCGTATCCCGAGTCGGTGCGCGGCCTCGTGCTCGTGTCGCCGGCGGGGCTGGCGCCGGTGCCGGGGCCCCTGGCGGCGGCCGTCGGCCGGGCAGCCGAGCTGTACATCCCGCTGCGCCGCTACGGTGCGCCGCTCGCCGGTCATCCGTGGGGACGGCGCCTGCTGATGACCGGTGGCGTCATCGACGGCGCCGCTCTGGCGCCGGCCGAGGTACGCCAGCTCGTCTCCTCCTCACGCGGGGCGCGTCGTACGCGCCAGGCGCTCGTGGCCGTCGCGGCGGCCGACCTGCGCGGGATGCTGGCCGACCTGCGGCGGCCGGTCGGCGCGATCATCGGGACGGGCGACCGCGTCGTGCGGCCCGGCACCCTGGACACGATTCGGGCGCTGTGCCCCGACGCCGCATGCGAGGTCGTCACTGACGCCGGCCACATCTCGATGATCGAGCGCCCGCAGCAGTTCGTGACCGCGCTGGAGCACGTGCTCGTGGCGATCTCGTGAACGCCTCTTGCGCACCGCCGGAAGGCACCTAAAGTGCCTGGCGAGCAGGCATTTTCGTGTTGCACGTCCCTCACCAGCGCCTGGCCCCGCTGCGCGACGGCAGACGGATCGCCTACCTGGCCTGCGGACCTGCCGACGGGCTTCTCGTGCTTTACCTGCACGGCGCGATCGGCTCGCCACAACGCATCTGTCCCGAGCTCGAAGCCGTCGTCGACGAGCTCGGCGTGCGCTACGTCATGGTCAGCCGGCCGGGCTTCGGTGAATCCGATCCGCTGCCGGGACGGACGCTCGCCGGGTTCGCCGCCGACGCCGCCGATCTCGCCGACCACCTCGGCCGAAAGCGCTTCGCCGTCATCGGCGTCTCGGCCGGCGGCCCCTACGCGCTGGCCTGCGCGCATGAGCTGCCCGACCGCATCGCGGCGGCGGCGGTCGTCAGCTCGATGTCGTGCGCCTCCGCCAACCCCGCCCCCGGCCTGTCGCTACCGCTGCGCGCCGGGCTGCGAGCGGTGCGCCGCCGCCCCCGCGCCTGCACGACCGCCGGCGACGCCCTGCTTGGCGTGGCCCGCGCGCACCCGCGGCTCGTCGATGCGGTGATGCGGCGCGGCGCGCCGCCGGCGGACCGCCGCCTGCTCGCCGCGTCTGAGGCGCGTGAGCTGGCGACGACGCGCTTTTTGGCCGCCGCCCGCGGCGGCGTCGGCGGGATGATCGACGACTACCTGCTGTGCGCCGGCGGCTGGGGCTTCGCATTGCAGGACATCCACAGCCCGGTGGCGCTGTGGCACGGCGTCCAGGACCCGCTCGTCCCCGTCGACGAGGCGATGCACATGGCGGCCGCGCTGCCGCGCGTGCAGACGGCGCTCGATCCCGACGAGGGGCACTTCTTCTACAGCCGCCGCGTGCGCGAGATTCTCGGCGATCTCGCGAGCGCTTCACGTCGGCTGGCTGACGGGCCGGATCAGGATCTCGTTGACGTCGACGTGCGACGGCTGGCTCACCGCGAACATCACCGCGCGAGCGATGTCGTCGGGCTCGAGCGCGTTTGACACGGGGTCGTCGAAGAACGGCGTGTCGGTCATTCCGGGCTCGATCGACGTCACGCGTATGCCGGTGTCGTTGAGATCCTGGCGCGCGGACTCGGCCATGGCGGTGACGGCGTGCTTGCTGGCGCTGTAGAGCGAGCCGCTGAGCGCGCGGCGGCCCGCGACCGAGCTCGTCAGCAGCAGGTGGCCGGCGCTCTCCTTCAGCGCGGGGATCGTCGCGCGGATCGTGTAGGCCGCGCCGAGCACGTTCGTGAGCACCATGTCGCGCCAGTGCTCGGGCGTCTCTTCGAGGAAGCCGCGCTTGGCTCCGAAACCGGCGTTGGCGAAGACGACGTCGACGCGACCGAAGTCATGCAGCGCGGCCCGGACCATGTGCTCCTGCTGGCCGAAGTCCGTCACGTCGCAGGTGACGGCGATCGCGCGCTCGGAGCCGCCGAGCTCCTCGGCGAGCGACTCGAGCTTGTCGGTCGAGTGGGCGGCGAGCACGAGGCGGTAGCCGCCGGCCGCCGCGTGGCGCGCCGTGGCGGCGCCGATGCCGCTTGACGCGCCGGTGATCAGAAAGACGGGGTCGGCCATCGGTCTCCTAACGTGGTGGAGGGCAATGCTCTACGACAAGGCTCGCATCTACGTGCAGGCGGGCGGCGGGGGAGACGGCTGCCTCAGCTTCCGCCGCGAGGCGCACGTACCGCACGGCGGGCCCGACGGCGGCGACGGCGGCCATGGCGGCGACGTCGTGCTCGTCTGCGACGACTCGCTGCGCGACTTGCAGTCCTACAAGCGCCGGGCCCACTACAAGGCCAAGCGGGCGGCCCACGGCGAGGGCGCGCTGCGCCACGGCGCCGACGGGCCGCTGCTCGAGATCGCCGTTCCGCCCGGAACGCAGGTGAGCTCGTCGGACGGCAGCACGCACGACCTGCTGGTACCCGGTCAGCGCGCGGTCGTCGCCCGAGGCGGGGCAGGTGGGCGCGGCAACAAGCGCTTTGCGACGTCGACGCGCCAGGCGCCGCGGCTTGCCGAGCGCGGGCTGCCGGGCGAGGCCGGCTGGATCGACCTGCGCCTCAAGCTGCTCGCCGACGTCGGCCTCGTCGGCCTGCCCAACGCGGGCAAGTCGTCGCTGCTCGCGCGGATCACGCGCGCCGCTCCGAAGGTGGCGGCCTACCCGTTCACGACGCTTGAGCCGGTGCTCGGCACGCTCGAGGGCGCCGAGCGCCAGCTCGTGATCGCCGACATTCCCGGCCTGATCGAGGGCGCCAGCGACGGCGCCGGTCTCGGCCACGACTTCCTCGCCCACGTCGAGCGCACGCGGCTGCTCGTCCACGTGCTCGATCTCGCTGCGGTCGACGGCTCCGAGCCGGTCGACAATCACGCCACGATCGAGGCCGAGCTGCGCGCCCACGACCCGCGGCTGGCTGCGCTGCCGCGCCTGCTGGCGCTGTCCAAGTCAGATCTTCTCGCGCCCGAGGACGCCGCGCAGGCGGCCGGCGCCTGGCGCGAGCGGCTTGGCGATGAGGTGCCGGTGCTGCTGACCTCGAGCGCCACGGGGGAGGGGCTCGATGCGCTCGCGGTGCAGCTGCTGCGAAGCGCTCCGCTGCAGACACCGGCGCCGAGCGCCGCGGCCCCGGCAGACGTGCCGCTCGCCGAGCACCGCGTCTTTCGCCCGGCCGCCGGCAAGGCCTTCAGCGTGCAGCGCACCGGCGAGGGTGCGTTCCGCGTGCAGGGCGACGGGGTCGCGCGGCTGCTCGCGCGGCATGACCTCGACAACGACGAGGCGCTCGCGCACGTCGAGGGGCGGCTGCGCCGCATGGGGGTCATCAGCGCACTCGAGGCCAATGGCTTCCAAGCCGGCGACGACGTCGAGATCGCGGGCGTGCTGTTCGAGCTGCACCCGGGCTAGGCGCTGACATCGACTTCCACGCGCCGGATCCAGAAGCCGCTTGGATGGTGCTCCGGCTCATAGCGCGGCACGAGCCGCGCCATGCGTTTCGCGTCGTGACGGATCATGGCCTGGAGCGGCAGCACGACCTCGTAACCGCGGTTCTCGGCGAGGAAGGCTTGAAGCAGGTACTGCTCGGACCAGTAGTAGCCCAGCGTGATGAGCAAGTGGCGGTGGTACTCCCAGGGAAGCCACACGTCGTGAAAATGCACGAGCACACCGGGGCGCAGCGTGGGCAGGACATCGAGCACGATGCGGTTGACGTCGCCGTCGAGCTTGACGGTGTGCGTCGTGTCGACGAACAGGATGTCGCCCGGGCCGAGGGCCGCGAAGACCTCCGACGGGACATCCTGCGCCCGCAGGCCATGCTGCTCGCCAAGCCCGGGGATCCTGAACCCGGCGACGTTCGGCCGTGGGTGCGGGTCGTAGGACACGAGCGTGCCGATCTCGCCGTCACGTGCGTTGGCCACCACTGCCTCCGCCATGACCAGCGTCGAGAAGCCCGAGCCCAGCTCGACGATGCGGTGCGGCTTGGCATGGCGCACCATCGCGTATAGAAGCTCTGCATCGACGTCCTGAAAAGTATGGTTTCGAAGGAAGAACGTGGGTTCGTCGAGGCGACCGTCGAGCGGCGGGCACCATTCGGCGATGTAGGGGCTCAAATGCGCCTCTGCGAACACGAATGACCGGTCGGCGTCCAGGTCGATGCCGCGCAGCGGGCTACGGCGCGCCCAGACCGTCTCCGGTATCGCGCTGAGATCCGGCACGGGGCTGTAGTAGTTCCTCGGCAGGACGTCGAAGTCGCGCTGACGGACGAGATGCCAGCCCGCCCTGCCCGCGAGCTGGGTCAGGCGCCGCCCGGGCCTCAGCCGGGTGCGCAGCGCCCGCAGCGCCCTCAGCGGCCTCGTTCTCACGGCGAGGGTCTCGTCGCGTCCGGCACCGTCCCGTCGGCAGGAGCCGCGTTCATTCCGAGCGGATTCTGGCAGAGGGAAACTCTCCGAGGTTCTCGAGCGGACCGCGCACGGCTCATCGTCGGACGCGTCTGGGTGCCGTTCCGCGGCGAGGTCCTTTCGTCGCTCTTCGCGCTCCGGCCAAGCCATAGAGCCGGCTCGCTAGGCCGCGGCTATCGTCAGCGGGCCATGGCCCGCTACGTCATCAAGCTCGGATCGAGCATCGTCGCCGAGGACTCCGGCGAGCTGCGCGCCGATGTCCTCGAGCGCATCTGCGACGAGGCGGCAGCGCGCCACGGGGCCGGCGATGACGTCGTGCTCGTCACGAGCGGCGCGATCGCGCGCGGGATGCGCGTCATGGACCTGCCGGTGCGCCCGCGGGCGATCGAGGAGCTGCAGGCGGCCAGCGCCGTCGGCCAGGGCAAGCTCTACCACGTCTACGACGAGCTGCTGCGCGCGCGAAAGATCACGACCGCCCAGGTCCTGCTGACGTTCTTCGACATGAGCGCGCGCGCGCATTACCTCAACGCGCGCGGCACGCTGCGCAGGCTGCTCGAGTGGCGCGTGCTGCCGGTCATCAACGAGAACGACACGACGACGACCGACGAGATCTCGTTCGGCGACAACGACTTCCTGGCCGCGCAGGTCGCGATGCTGATCAACGCCGACCTGCTCGTCCTGCTGACC
>Ga0136613_10000997_pt1 | contig 14101 bp, 14 predicted proteins | sample AntDrymUQ2722106_2_FD_106649 | JGI IMG/M metagenome (GOLD analysis project Ga0136613, IMG submission 106649) | Polar desert sand microbial communities from Dry Valleys, Antarctica - metaG UQ272 (21.06) | ecosystem: Environmental > Terrestrial > Soil > Desert | place: Antarctica: Dry Valley... | reverse complement strand
GATAGATCGGCCACTGGAGCAAGCCCCATGGGGCAAGCCCGAGGCCGACGGAGATGAGGACGACGCGCTCGACGCGCGAGCCGAAGCCGACGTCTCCGCGCAGCCCGAGCGATTCGGCCTTTGCGCGCGTGTACGAGACGAGAAAGGAGCCGGTCACCGCGGCGAAGGTCGCCACCAACGCGACCTCGTTCGAGTCCCGCATGAAGACGAGGCCGATCGCCGCGAGCATCGCGGCTTCTCCGAGCCGGTCGAAGGTCGCATCGAGGAACGCGCCGAAGACTGTTCCCTTGCTCGCAGCCCGGGCCAGTGCGCCGTCCAGGATGTCCGCCACCGAGCCGACGACGAAGAGCGCGCCGCCGAGCCAGAAGAAGAGCTTCTCGTTTCGCTCCTCGAATCCGACGAGCACTGCTCCGGCGAGACACAGCGTCACGCCGGCGAGCGTTAGCATGTCGGGGGTCAGCTTCGTTTTTGCGACTCCGCGCATCGAGCGCGCCAGGATTTCGCGGGCGGACTGCGTGTACTCCTGCTTGACCCGGTCGAGCTGGCTGACTCGCGCCGGCTCGCCCCCGGATCCGTCGTCGCTCATGCGGGACGAAGGAGGCGGATCCTGCGTGCCCGGCGGAGCGCGAACCCGGTGACGATCGCAAGGACGAACCCGGCGAGGACGTCGAGCCAGTAGTGGTTCCCGGTCGAGATCACCGCGAACGCGACCCAGGCCGGCCACGCGAGCCAGAGCGCCTTGGCGATTCTCGAGCTGACGAGTCCGAACATGACGGCGCCCACGATGAATGCGTCCATCGCGTGCAGGCTGGGCATCGCCGCGTACGGATTCGCGCCCCACGCGATGACGCCGCTCTCGTGGTTGACCGACGAATACTGCGCGAGTGTGTCGACGAAGCCCCACTCCGGGAACATCCGCGGCGGCGCGGTCGGCACGAAGATGTAGCCGACGAGCCCGGCGAGGTTGGCAGCGATGATCCAGTTCCTGAACGCGGTAAACCGCTCGTGGTGACGGAAGTAGACGTACAGAAGCGTGATGCCGACGACTGCGAACTGCGAGAGCCAGTACGTGTACGAGGTAAGCGTCACGAGCACCGAGGACGTGTCCACGACCCGCTGGACTGCCGGCTCGAACAGCGCCCCGAGCTCGCGTTCCTGGCGAAGCACCCACTCACCGTTCTGGAAGGCGTTCGCGACACTCCGATCCGCGGTTCCGCGGGCGACCTGGTAGAGCGCGTAGAAACCCATCCAGATCACGAACTGGAAGGCGAGATGCGCCCAACCGCGGGGCAGGCGCGACGATCTCTCAGCGGCGAGACTCGACACGAGGACACGATTCTAACGGGCGCGTCTGTGTGCACGCCGGGAACGCGTCGGCAAAGGAGCGGTGGTCGTGGTCGAATCAGGCAGGCTGATCGATCGTGCTGCGAACTCGACTTGAGCTGATCGTCCGCTGCCCGTAATCCTTCTCGGCATGACGACGCGTCGGGACGCGCGGGTCTGGCTCGCCCTGGTCACGGTCTACATCGTCTGGGGCTCGACGTTCGTCGCCCTCGCGATCGCCGTCCGTGACCTACCGCCCTATCTGGCCATGGCCACTCGGCATCTCGTCGCAGGAATCGCGTTGCTCGCAGTCTCCCTTCCGCGCGGCGACCGCGCCGCTGATCCGATCGGCCGTAGGCAGGTGGGCGCGGGATTCGTGTTCGGGGGTCTCCTCTTCCTGCTCGGACACGGCTCGCTCGCGTGGGCGCAGCAAACGGTTCCCGCCGGAGTCGCGGCGCTGCTCGTGGGAAGCATTCCCATCTGGATGGCGCTTCTCGACCGAATCGCGTTCGGCCGCCGGCTGCACGCGTCGGCGTACGTCGGATTCGCGCTCGGGTTCGTCGGGCTCGCTTTCCTGTTCGACCCGTTCGGGGAGGGCTCCGTCGACCGGCTCGGAGCACTGGTCATCGTGCTGAGCGCGCTCTGCTGGGCAGCGGGCTCCCTCTATTCGCGGGGGGCGCCGTTGCCCAAGCGACCGCTCGTCTCGGCCGGTCTCGCCTCGCTGTGCGGCGGCGTTCTCCTATTCGCGACGTCGGTCGTGATCGGGGAATTCGCAGATGTGCGTTTCTCACTCGACGCGTTTCTCGCTCTGGCCTACCTGGTCGTGATCGGGACCTTCGTCGGTTTCAGTGCATACGTCTGGCTGCTCCGCGTTGCGCCAATCTCCCTCGTGGCCACCTACGCGTACGTGAATCCCATCGTCGCGGTCTGTCTCGGCTGGGCGCTGCTCGGCGAGGAGATCACGGTGCAGATGGCGGTGGCAGGCTCGCTGGTCGTGATCGCGGTGGCACTGATCGTGCGGGCCAGCGGCACGGCTCTCGAGCCGGGTCGAGGAGTTCTTCGGCGCGGCGTCATACCTACGCCGACTCCGAGATCTGGGCGTTGATCTCTCGTCTTGGGGGCAGGCTTCAGCCTGACCCCAGACCCGTTAGAGCCTGGTCTAGCCGCCGATGTACGACATCTCGACCTTGCGCAGCGCGCCAGTTTTCTCCGTGCGGAGCTCGGAATAGCGATCCGCGCGACGCTCCCAGACTGCACGGATGGCGTCCGCGAGCTCCGACTCGCTCGCGTCGGAGCGCAGGATCGCCCGGAGGTCGTGCCCTCGCAGCGCGAAGAGACAGGTGTAGAGCTTCCCGTCCGCCGAGATGCGCGCGCGTGTGCAGTCGCCGCAGAACGGCTGGGTCACCGACGCGATGACGCCGATTTCCCCGGCGCCGTCCAGGTAGCGATAGCGCTCCGCGACCTCGCCCCGGTACGCGGCGTCGACGGGCTCGAGCGGGAACTCGGCGCCGATCGCGGCGACGATCTCCGCCGCCGGGACCACGTCGTCCATCCCCCAGCCGTTGGTGGCCCCGACGTCCATGAACTCGATGAAGCGCACTGCATGCCCCGTGCCGCGAAACCGACGTGCGATTTCGAGGACCGAGCCCTCGTTCAAGCCGCGCTTGACGACGACGTTGACCTTGACCGGCAATCCCGCCTCGGCAGCCGCGTCGATCCCGGCCAGCACGCGTGCCACCGGGAAGTCGACGTCGTTCATCGCCCGGAAGACCTCGTCGTCGAGGGAGTCGAGACTGACCGTGACCCGGGTCAGGCCGGCATCCGCCAGAGCTCGTGCCTTCTGCGCGAGCAAGGCGGCATTCGTGGTCAGCGTCAGGTCGATGTCGCCGATGGCGGCGAGACGCTCGATCAGCACCTCGAGGTCGCGTCGCAGCAGCGGCTCGCCGCCGGTGATGCGGAGCTTGTGCACGCCGAGGCCGACGAAGATTCGAGCAAGGCGCTCGATCTCCTCGAAGCTCAGAAGGTCGCGCCGGGGGAGGAAGCGGTGATCGCGGGAGAAGACCTCCTTCGGCATGCAGTACACGCACCGGAAGTTGCAGCGGTCGGTGACGGAGATCCGAAGATCGCGAAGGGGGCGCGCGAGTGTGTCGAGGACTTCCATGGACACAGCGTAGAGGCTTGCTGTGAGAACTGGCGCACAGCCGGCGCCGTGTCGTGGCCGTCATCCGGCCGCCGTCGATCTCACGTCAGGCCTCTCGATGCGCCACCGTTTACAACGATCCGCAAACGGGGATGCTCGCCTGCGAACGAACCCCCTCGAAAGGAGACATCGTGGATTCGGACCGCATCGAAGGAAAGGCCAAGGAAGTCGAGGGCCAGGTCACGGGCGACGAGAGCCGTGAGGCCGAGGGCAAGGCGCAGGGCGCCTGGGGCGAGACCAAGGACAAAGCCGACGATGCCTGGGAAGGCGTAAAGGACAAGGTCGGCGACGTCGTGGACGGGGACGATGACGACAAGACCTCGGAGACCGACCGGCCGTAACGGAGCACGAGTTTCGATTCACAGAGAGGCGCCCCAACGAGGGCGCCTCTCGCGTTCGTGGACAGCTGTCGAACCACGAATGTGCCGCCTCGATGAGAATCGCCGCATGGCGGCGATCGATCGGTTCCTCTCCGAGTGGGACGTAAGCGAGTTCCACGAGATCGTTCTCGACGTCGCCCCGGAGCGGGCGCTTGACGCGGCGCTCGGCGCGTCGGCTGCGCCCGATGTCGTTCGCGTGCTCTTCCGCTTGCGTGGGTTGAAGCGCGCGGACTCGATCGAGGCGTTCTTCCTCGACATGGGCTTCGAGTCACTTGCTCGGGAAGCCAGCGAGGTCGTCGTCGGCGCATCCGGGAGGCCGTGGCGGCCGCGCGGCGAGATTCGACCTTTCGGCGATGCCTCGCCGGGCACCGTCAGAATCGTCGCCAACTTCCTGGCCGAGCCGCTCCCGGACGGCCGCACGCGCCTGTCGACCGAAACCCGAGTCGCGGCCGTCGACGACGCCGCGCGCCGGGCTTTCCGCCGCTACTGGTTCATCGTCGGCCCGTTTTCGGCTCTCATCAGGCGGCGCTGGCTGGCCGCGGCTCGTCGATCCGCCGCCCGCCCGTGACGCAGAGCCGCGCGCTACCGCTGCTGGCCCTGGTCGGCGTGACCGCGGTCTGGGGCTTGACCTTCGTGCAGGTGCAGGACGCGCTTGTCATCTACCCGCTGTTTGCCTTCCTCGCGGCTCGCTTTGCGATATCGACTGTGGTTCTAGCGCCGTTCGCGTGGGGTCAGGTGCGGGGGCTCCCGCGCGACGGCGTGCTCGCGGGGGTGGGGGCGGGCGCGCTGCTCGCGGCTGCATATGGATTTCAGACGGCGGGCCTGGAGCTGACGACGGTGTCGAGCACGGGCTTCATCACCGGCCTCTACGTCGTGTTCACCCCGTTCATCGCGCTCGGCCTCTTCGGGACTCGGGTGCCTCGGGTCGTCTGGATCGGGGTGGCGTGCGCCGTCGTGGGGTTGCTGTTCCTGAACGGAGCGCCTGGCGGCTCGGCACTGGGAAACGCGCTCGTGCTGGCGAGCGCACTCGCCGCTGCGCTGCAGATCGCGGCGATGGAGCGGTACGCGCCGCGCTACGACGCGCGGGCACTGACGTTCCTGCAGATGACGACGTGCCTGGTCGTCTTTGGTGTGATCGCGGTGAGTCTCGGCGATGTCGAGCTCCCTCGGGGGTGGACGGTTTGGGGGGCACTGCTCGTCACGGGTGTCTTCGCTGGCGCGCTCGGTTACCTCATCGCTACCTGGGTGCAGGCGCGAACGACGGCTGCCCGAGCGGCACTTCTCTTCACGCTCGAGGCGCCGTTCGCGGCGCTCTTCGGCGTCCTGCTCGCGGACGAGGTGCTCGGCTGGCCCGGTTGGCTCGGGTGTGCCGTGCTCATGGCCGGAATCGTCGTCTCCGAGCCGGCGGCGGCACGTGCGTTTCGACGATCCGTGGCGCGGACAGATCGCTGAGCCTTAGAGATCGATCTGCTACGATAAGACTCAGATTTTCTGCAGTACCCACAACTCAAGGAGATTTCACCATGGCCAAGACCATCGGAATCGATCTCGGCACGACCAACTCCTGCATGGCCGTGCTCGAAGGATCCGAGCCGACCGTCATTCCGAACGCCGAGGGCGGGCGCACGACCCCGTCCGTCGTCGCCTTCGGCCGTGACGGGCAGCGGCTCGTCGGCGCGCCCGCGAAGCGCCAGCAGGTAACGAATCCGACCAACACGATCTTCTCGATCAAGCGCTTCGTCGGCCGCAAGCACGAGGAGGTCTCGGAGGAGATGAAGATCGTCCCTTACGAGGTCGTCCAGGGCGCCAACGGCGACGTGAGAGTCAAGGCCGAGGGCAAGGAGTACGCACCGCCGGAGATCTCCGCGATGATTCTCCAGAAGCTGAAGGCCGACGCCGAGGCATACCTCGGCGAGACCGTCACCGACGCGGTCGTCACGGTCCCCGCGTACTTCAACAACGCGCAGCGGGAGGCGACGAAGGACGCCGGCAAGATCGCCGGGCTCAATGTTCTCAGGATCATCAACGAGCCGACCGCGGCCGCCCTCGCCTACGGCCTCGACAAGGAAGGCGCGGAGCAGACCATTCTCGTCTTCGATCTCGGCGGCGGCACGTTCGACGTGTCGGTGCTCGAGCTCGGCGACGGCGTCTTCGAGGTCAAGGCCACGAACGGCGACAACCACCTGGGCGGCGACAACTTCGACAAGGCCGTCGTCGACTGGATGATCGCGGAGTTCAAGCGCGACCAGGGCATCGACCTCGGGCAGGACCCGATGGCGCTTCAGCGGCTGTACGAGGCAGGTGAGAAGGCCAAGATCGAGCTCTCGTCCACGATGACGACGCAGATCAACCTGCCCTTCATCACCGCCACTCCGGAGGGCCCGAAGCATCTCGATCTCCAGCTGTCCCGCGCGAAGCTGAATGAGCTCGCGCACGATTTGCTGGAGCGAACGGTCGAGCCGACGAAGCAGGCAATATCGGACTCGGGTCTCACCGCGGCCGACATCGAGCACGTCATCCTCGTCGGCGGCATGACCCGCATGCCGGCCGTGCAGGAGAAGGTCAAGGAATTGATCGGTAAGGACCCGCACAAGGGGGTCAATCCGGACGAGGTCGTCGCCGTCGGCGCCGCGATCCAGGCCGGCGTCCTCAAGGGAGAGGTCAAGGACGTGCTCCTGCTCGACGTGACCCCGCTCTCGCTCGGCATCGAGACGAAGGGCGGCGTCTTCACGAAGCTGATCGACCGGAACACCACCATCCCGACGCGGAAGTCCGAGACGTTCACGACGGCGGAGGACAACCAGCCGTCGGTCGAGATCCACGTCGGCCAGGGCGAGTCCGAGATGATTTCGTTCAACAAGACGCTCGGCAAGTTCCATCTCACCGGAATTCCGCCGTCGATGCGCGGCCTGCCGCAGATCGAGGTGTCGTTCGACATCGACGCGAACGGCATCATTAATGTGTCGGCCAAGGATCTCGGGACCGGCAACGAACAAAAGATCGAGATCAAGGGTGGCTCGGGGCTCAGCAGCGACGAGGTCGAGCGGATGATCTCCGAGGCCGAGACGCACGCGGGCGAGGCGCACCAGCTGCGCGAGCTCGCAGATGCGAGGAACGCCGGCGAGCAGCTCGCCTACCAGGCCGAGCGCACGCTCGCCGAGCATCGCGACAAGGTGGACGAGGCGACCGGCTCGACGATCGAGGGGCGGATCATGGAGCTACGCCAGGCGGTCGAGGGCTCGGACGTCGCAGAAATCCAGGCGAAGTCCCAGGCGCTCGACGAGGCATCGCGCTCGCTCGCAGATGCGATCTACGCGCAGGCGTCGGCCGCCCAGACCTCGCAGGCTCAGCCGTCCGGGAACGGCAGCGGCACCGAAGACGAGGTGGTCGAGGACGCTGACTACGAGGTCATCGACGAGGAGGAGGAGGCGAAGACCTCGTGACGCGAACCCCCAAGCACACGCTTCCCGATGAGGAGGCGCCTGCAGGTCAGATCGAGAACACGGACGGGGAGCCTAGTGACACAGTGTCACAAGGATCCTCCGACCTCCGGGCGAGCCTCGCGCATGCCGAAGCCGAGCGGGACGAGTACCTCGATCTCCTCCAGCGGGCCAAGGCGGACTTCGAGAACTACCGCAAGCGCGCGGCGCGCGACCAAGAGCACCTGGTCGCGCACGCCCACGAGCGATTGGTGCGCGAGCTCCTCCCCGTGCTCGACGACCTCGAGCGGGCCCTACAGGCGGCCGAGCGCCACGAGGAGGCTGCGCTGGTCGACGGCGTGAAGCTGGTCGAGCAGGCGCTGCGGAAGGCGCTCGAGAAGGAGGGCCTGACCGAGATCGAGACGGACGGGCCGTTCGACCCGCACGTCCACGAAGCGATGCTCGCGCAGCCCGGAGCAGACGCCGAGCCGGGCTCGGTGCTCGAGGTCGTGCAGCGCGGATATCGCATCGGCGGCAAGGTCGTGCGTCCCGCCCGGGTGATCGTCGCGGAGTAGCGGCAATGGCCAGCCCCTACGAGGTGCTCGGCGTCCCCAAGGGGGCGTCCGACGACGACATCAAGAAGGCGTACCGCTCACTCGCGCGCGAGTACCACCCGGACAAGAATCCGGGGGACAACGGGGCGGAGGAGAAGTTCAAGGAGGTGCAGTCCGCCTACGACCTTCTCTCCGATCCCGAGAAGCGCCAGACCTACGACCGGTTCGGAGCCTCCGGTGGGCGAGGCTTTCCGGGCGGGGGCGCGGGAGGGGCGGGAGGCGCGCGTTTCGAAGAGTTCGATCTGGGCAACCTCAGCGATCTCTTCGGCGGCATGTTCGGCGGTGCCGCTCGCCGCGGAGGCGCGCGCAGACCGACGCGCGGCGACGACCTCGAGACCCGAGTTCGCATCTCGTTCGAGGACTCCCTGGAGGGCGTGCAGGTGCGGATCCCCGTCGAGCTGGACGGCGTCTGCTCCGTCTGTCACGGAACGGGCGCCGAGCCCGGAACCTCTCCGGTCGTCTGTCCGCAGTGCGCAGGACGTGGTGTGGTCTCGGACTCCCAGGGCCTCTTCGCCTTCTCGCAGCCGTGCCCGCGCTGCCAGGGGAACGGGACGATCGTCGAAAAGCCGTGCAAGAACTGCCGCGGCTCGGGCCGCGAGCGACGTACGAAGCGCTACGCGGTCAAGATCCCGGCCGGCGCCAGGAGCGGCACGCGCGTCCGGCTCAAAGGGAAGGGCGAAGCAGGCCTGAACGGAGGGCCGGCCGGCGATCTCCACGTTGTGGTCGAGGTCGACCCGTCGCCGCTCTACGAGCGACGGGGCTCCGACCTCGTACTCGAGGTTCCGGTCACGTACGCCGAGGCCGCGCTCGGCGCCTCGGTACAGATCCCGACTCCGGACGGACTGGTGTCTCTCAAGGTCCCATCCGGGACGGAGAGCGGAAAGCTGCTGCGGGTCAAGGGCCGCGGTGCCCCCCATCTGAAAGGCAAGGGGAAAGGCGATCTGCTCGCCCGAGTCAAGGTCTCGATCCCCAAGAAACTCACGAAGGCCGAGAAGGAAGCGCTCGAGGGCTATCAGAAGGTGTCGCGCGAGAACCCACGCGAGCGCTTCGCCGAGGTCAGCTAGTCATGCCTGACCGACCGCGCTACATGATCTCCGTCGCCGCCGAGCTCGTCGGCATGCACCCTCAGACGCTGCGGCTGTACGAGGCGAAGGGTCTCGTTCGGCCCGGGCGAACGCCAGGCGGTACGAGGCTCTACTCCGACTCGGATCTCGAGCGGCTGCAGCTCATCCAGCGCCTGACGACTGAGCTCGGGCTCAACCTCGCCGGCGTCGAGCAGGTCTTGCGCATGCAGGACGAGCTCAACCGCACGCGTGCGCGAATGGCGCGCATGGAACGTGAGCTCCGCGAGGAGATCGCCGAGGTTCACCGTTCGTACAAACGAGAGCTCGTCGTCTACCAGCCGGCTCGGACCCCGGCCAGAAGGTCGTAGGGGCCGGGCATGCCCGGCTCTTGCGGAGGAAATCGATGGATTTTCAAAGGCTGACGCTCAAGTCCCAGGAAGCTGTCGCCGGCGCCCAGGAGCTTGCTCGTCGTCACGGCAACCCGGAGCTCACGCAGGATCACCTGACAGTCGCTCTGCTCGACCAGGAGCTCCCGCGGACGCTCGTCGAACGCGCTGGTCACCGCGCGGCCGACCTTCGCGCCGAAGCGGAAGCGCGCCTGCGCAACCTGCCGACGGTCTCGGGAGATGCGGCCGCCCAGCCGCGGGCGTCGGCTTCGTTCTCGCGAGTGCTGGATCGCGCCTTCGAGGAGATGCGCACGCTCGGCGACGAATACGCGTCGGCGGAGCATCTGCTCCTGGCACTCGACCTCGTGCCCCGCGGCGCATTGCTTAACGCCTTGCAGGACGTCCGTGGCGGCCAGAAGGTGACGTCGCAGGATCCCGAAGGCACGTATCAGGCGCTCGAGAAGTACGGCCGTGACCTGACCGCGCTCGCCGAAGCGGGAAAGCTCGATCCCGTGATCGGCCGTGACGACGAGGTTCGGCGCGTGATCCAGGTTCTCTCCCGGAGAACGAAGAACAACCCGGTGCTCATCGGTGAGCCGGGCGTCGGCAAGACCGCGATCGTCGAGGGGCTCGCGCAGCGGATCGTCGCGGGCGACGTTCCCGAGGGTCTGAAAGGCAAGCGCGTGTGGGCGCTCGACGTCGGCTCGCTGCTCGCAGGGGCGAAGTACCGCGGCGAGTTCGAAGAACGGTTGAAGGCAGTCCTCGCAGAGATCCAGAATGCAGCCGGCGGCATCGTGCTCTTCATCGACGAGCTGCACACGATCGTCGGCGCGGGAGCCGGTGAGGGCGCCGTCGACGCCGCCAACCTCTTGAAGCCCATGCTCGCTCGCGGGGAGCTCCGCGCAGTCGGCGCGACCACGCTCGACGAGTACCGCAAGCACATCGAGAAGGACGCCGCGCTCGAGCGGCGCTTCCAGCCGGTCTTCGTCGGGGAGCCGTCCGTCTCGGACACGATCGCGATCCTGCGTGGGCTCAAGGAGCGCTACGAGGCGCACCACGGGGTGGAGATCCGCGACTCCGCGCTGGTGGCCGCAGCCGTGCTCTCCGAGCGCTACGTCTCGGACCGCTTCCTTCCCGACAAGGCGATCGACCTCGTGGACGAGTCTGCCTCCCGCCTGCGCATGCAGATCGACTCGTCTCCGGTCGAGCTCGACGAGGCGGAGCGCCGCGCTCGTCAGCTGGAGATCGAGCTGGCGGCGATGTCCAACGAGTCGGACGAGATACAGGCGCCAATCGAGCGTGAGCTGGCAGAAGCGAAATCGCGACGCGACGAGCTCGGCGCGCGCTGGTCGCGGGAGAAGGAGGGGCTGCAGCGCGTTGCCGAGATCAAGCGAGAGCTGGACGATCTGCGCATGGAGGCGGAGCGTGAGGAACGCCTCGGGAACCTCGCTCGCGTCGCGGAGATCCGCTACGGCGTTCTCCCCGAGCTCGAGAAGGAGCTCGCCGAGCGCGAGCAGCCGAGCGAAGCGCCGATGGTGAAGGAAGAGGTCGACGAGGACGACATCGCCGCGGTCGTAGCCGCGTGGACGGGAATTCCGGTCTCACGTCTCCTCGAAGGGGAGGTCGAGAAGCTGATCCACATGGAGGAGCGGCTCCACCAGCGGGTGGTCGGCCAGGAAGAGGCCGTAGAAGCGGTGTCGAACGCGCTTCGCCGCGCCCGCTCCGGGCTGCAGGATCCGAACCGGCCGATCGGCTCGTTCGTCTTCCTCGGTCCGACGGGAGTCGGCAAGACCGAGCTCGCTCGCGCGCTCGCGGAGTTCATGTTCGACGACGAGCGGGCGATGGTACGGCTGGACATGTCCGAGTACCAGGAGCGACACACGGTCGCCCGGCTCGTGGGCGCACCACCCGGATACGTCGGGTACGAGGAGGGTGGTCAGCTGACCGAAGCGGTGCGCCGTCGCCCCTACGCAGTGCTGCTGCTCGACGAGATCGAGAAGGCCCATCCGGAGGTCTTCAACGTGCTCCTGCAGCTGCTCGACGACGGGCGCCTGACCGATGGCCAGGGCCGAACGGTCGACTTCCGGAACACGGTCGTGATCATGACTTCGAACATCCGCTCACCCGAGGCGCTGCAGGAGCAGTTCCGGCCGGAGTTCCTGAACCGTGTCGACGAGATCGTCGTCTTCGAGCCCTTGACCCGTGAGCAGCTCTCGGAGATCGTCGAGCTTCAGCTCGCCCGGCTCCGCGAACGGCTCGCAGAGCGGAGGATCGAGCTCGAGCTGACCGATGCCGCGAAGGAGCTCATCGCCGAGGCTGGGTGGGACCCCGCGTACGGCGCCCGCCCGCTCAAGCGCGCGATCCAGAGGCTGCTCGAGAACCCGCTCGCCCTCGAGCTGCTCGAGGGCCGCTTCGCCGAAGGTGACACCGTTCGGGCAGATGTTGGAGACGACGAGCTCGTCTTCGAGCGCGCTCAGACTGCCGCTTCGGTGCCGAGCTAGCTGACCCCGAGGTCGTCGGTGAGGCCGGCGGCTTTACTACGAAACATGGAAGGGAAAGCGCGGCCCTATCGGAAGAGCTGGTGGCGTCGTGCGCTGAACGGGGTCGTTCGGCCACTTGCGCGACTGGGGCTGACCGGCCCCCGAACGCATCTTCTGACCGTTCTTGGCCGCAAGACCGGCAAGCTCTGGTCGACGCCGGTCTCGATCGTCGAAGACCAAGGGGAGCGGTGGCTCGTCGCACCGTACGGCGACCGAAACTGGGTGAAGAACGCGCGCGCGGCCGGCTGGGTCGAGCTCAGACGGGGTAGTCGGCACGAGCGTCTCGACATCGAGGAGCTTGAGCCGGAAGCCGCTGTCCCGGTGCTGCGCCGCTACTACGAGCTAAGTCGTGTGACGCGCCCGTTCTTTCACGTTCAGCCCGAGTCCTCTACCGAAGAGTGGCTCTCAGAGGCGCCTCGCCATCCGGTCTTCCGGTTGGAGCGAAGAATCCGTACTCTGTGAGCTCTGGGGGTGCGATCGTTGAGGGGGATGTGATGACGCTGTTGCTGGAGAACGAGATCCTGCTGGTTGCCGCGACGGGCCTCGAGCTCTGCGGTCATCCCGGGTTCGTCTGTGGCGTCGGGCCGGTGGAGGCTGCAGCGTCGACGTCGCGGGAGCTCGCCATGAGCCGTCCACGCGCGGTGATCAACATCGGCATCGCGGGAAGCAAAGGGCTGACGCCGGGATCGGTCGTCATCGGCTCGGAGGCGTTCTACTGCGATCTGGGCGCGGAGATCCCGGTCGTCGATCGCATCCAGGCTGACCCCGAGCTCATCGCGGAGGTCCAGTCCGCACTGCCCGAGGCCGTCGTCATCCCGATCGCCACGAGCGCCTTCGTGACCGGGTCCCTGCGGGCGACCGAGACATTCCGTGCAGAGGGTATGGAGGGGTTCGGCGTGCTCCGCGCCTGCCAGCTCGCCGGAGTTCCGGGCATCGAGCTGCGCGTGATCTCCAACGACATCGGCGAGGGAAACCGCGCGCTGTGGATGATGAGGCGCGCACTCGAGGTGCTCGAGGGGATCCTGCCGCGCCTGCCGGGCGCGATCGTCCACCGGTAGTACCGTCTAGGGTCTCGCCATGGCGCGGGGAGCGACGTCCACGCGCCGGGAACTGCCACCTCCGCTGCCACCGGAGGTGCGAACGGTCGGCCAGCTGGTCGGCGAGGCGATTCGCATCTACGGACGGAACCCCTGGCAGTCGCTCGCGATCGGGGTCCCCGTCGCGCTCGTCAATGCGCTCGTGTGGGGAGCTCCGGGCTCGGGACAGCTCATCGTCGCCGCGGCAGGCGCTTTCTTGATCACCGTCAGTTACGTCGTCGCGTGCTCGATCGTGACGGACGCATCGCTTCGGAGCCGAAACACGCTCGTCGCCTACGTGCTCGGTGTGCTCGTCTTCGTGCCGTTCCCGCTCCTCGCGTCGTTCTTCATCCTCCCGGGCCTGCTCTGGCTTTCTCTCCTCGGGCTCGCGGTCCCGGTCGCGCTGGTCGAGGGACTGGGTATCCGTGCGGCGCTCCTGCGCGGTCTCCGGTTGGCGCGTGCGGACTTCGTCCATGTCCTCGGGGGCCTCGCGACACTGGCGCTCGTCGTCTTCCTCACCCAGGCCTCGCTGTTCTTCGTCCTGCGCGAGTTCGCCGAGAACACTCGCATCGCGGCGGCGACGCTCGCCTCGATCGTGGTGTCGCCGATCGTGTTTCTCGGGGCGGCGCTCCTGTACGTCGACCAGCAAGCTCGGTTACGCTCGCGCGAAGAGCGACGAGAGGAGCGAGATGCCGACGTACCTGATGCTCACCACGCTGACCGAGAAGGGAATCCAGACCCTGCACGCGAACCCCGATCGTCTGCGTGAGGTCAACCGCGACGTCGAGGAGATGGGCGCGAAGGTCCTCCACCAATGGGCGTCGCTCGGCTCATACGACTTCGTCAACATCGTCGAGGCGCCCGACGACGTGACGATCGCCAAGGTATCGGTGGCATTGGGAGCACGAGGGAGCGCGAAGCTCGAATCTCTCCCGCTGATCTCCGTGGACGACTTTCTCGGCACCCTGTCGTAGGCGCCGGGCACGCCTACAGGGCGAGAAAACCGGTCTGACGCAGCTCGACCTCGAGCGGGCTCTCCGGGAGCCCGTCCTCCGGCTCCATGTTGAACGCGCGCGGCGCCACGTCGTTCGGCGTCTCG
>Ga0136613_10000993_pt1 | contig 14129 bp, 15 predicted proteins | sample AntDrymUQ2722106_2_FD_106649 | JGI IMG/M metagenome (GOLD analysis project Ga0136613, IMG submission 106649) | Polar desert sand microbial communities from Dry Valleys, Antarctica - metaG UQ272 (21.06) | ecosystem: Environmental > Terrestrial > Soil > Desert | place: Antarctica: Dry Valley... | reverse complement strand
GGAGGGACCCACCACACACAACCACTTCCTCTATTCCGTCAGGGACGACGCAATACCGGCCGAAGTCGGCACCGTATGGTTCGCGCTCAGGGACTCGGGTGTCGGGCAGTCCGTCTGGATCTAAGACATCGTCATCAACGAGACTTTCAGGCGCAAAGGCTACGCCTCCCGCGCGCTGGACCTCGTCGAACACAAAGCTGGAGAACTGGGCGCCAGGAGCGTAGAGCTACACGTATTCGGCCACAACCACGGGGCCCAGGCGCTCTACGAAAAGGTGGGCTACACCGTAACCAACATCACCATGGCCAAGCCCATACTTTCAGAACGCCGCTAATGTATTGGTGTCCTCCAATTGCAAGTACACTGCCAACCTCGAAGCTTTGATACAAAGTCCGCCTGAACGGGGGCACGTTCTGGGTGCGGGCGAGCGCAACCGGGATGCAATCCCATACACGTCATTCCCGCGAAAGCGGGAATCCACTCCGAGGAGGCGGAAGCCCGTAGGCAATGGCAGGCTGCGTCGTGCCGTTGGCATTCACCCTGACTTGGTATGACCAGCCGAATGCTACTTCAGTCGACCAGGAACACACCTATCAGTATCGCCATAGAAGCGGCCAGGAGCGCGATGGCCAGGTAGGCCAGTCCCCTGGATCGTTCTGTGCTACCGCTCGCGCACAGGGCTCCGAACGCGGTGAAGCCGAACCAGGCCACAGCGTTCAGTGTATCGCGATCAATGACCGCAGCGAGAGCCCCGATGAGCCACAGCGCTGTGGCTATCCACAAAAACAACCTGAAGCGTTGGGTATTGGTTCCTCGACTTCTACCCATCTTCTAACCTCCCTGTAGCTCGCCGATACACGGTAAGTATTTCATCTCCCGGGTTCCCACGCTATTCACCGGATTGGCCGAAGAGTCGGGTGAGGTCTTCGCTTCCGACCGAGTCGCCCACAGCGTAGCTGAGGAAAGCCTACAACCCACCGCGGCCCCGATGCACCTGTCACTATTCACCCGAGACGTAGAGAAGGATTCTCACCGCCAGTTACAGATTGGTCGAACCAACAAGGTTGGTGTCAGATCCCTGCCGCAGAGTCTTATCGAGACTTCCCGAAGCTAACGGAGTCCCATCGATAGGACGGCCATAGCGTCGTCATAATGCTCGGCCCAGATGTCCTCCTGGCTGCCCTCAGGCGCCCTTCGCCACTCCTCGAGTTTCGCGGGGTCGGCGTCGTGGGCAAGGTGAACGCGGTGGAGGACCTCCCAAAGGTGCGGGTGGTGCTCCCTCATCCGCCCCAACGTGGCGTGCAGCTCGTGGTCACCTTCAGGCTCGGAGAGCCTCTTCAAAGCATCCTCCCTGGCCAGGTAGTCGCGTTCGCTCATGGTCCTCTCCTTTCCTTGGTCGGTCCATAATACCAAGAGTAAGTGCCTTACCGCACGTTGTCTGCCATCTGTTTCGAACTGGAGGAATGGGCTTTCCCGCACGCACTTCATCCGCAAGGCGTTCCTGACGCGCACAAAGCTAGCCACCTGAAATATCATACCGAGTCGGTTTTACCGGAACCGCGTTCGGGGTGCTGGACCACATGTAAGGCCCTCCCAAAAGTCATTCCCGGGGTCTGTCCCCGCGAAAGCGGGGAGCGGGAATCCACGACTGCGAGGAGGAAGTGCTTGCACAATTGCGATGGGCTCCCTCATGACGTTGGCATTCACCGGGACTTGGTATCAGAGTCTCAGCCAGTCAGTTGTTTGTCTTGCTGAGATGCTGCACTAAACTACGCGGAGCGCACTCATCTGGTCGAACGCTGGCGAGACTTCCCGACGTGGCGGGCGGCGATGTCGATGAGGCTTAGAGGGGAAGTAGACCTTGCGGCGAACGTTATCGCGAAGAGAGTTCTTGAAGGTGATGGGTTCGGCTGGAGCGGGCCTGCTCGGCGCCTCGGTAGTCTCCTCCGGGTGCGGCCTTCCACCGAACAGACAGTCCGAGACCAACGTGGTTGTGGTGATAGTGGACAGTCTGAGGAAGGACCACGTCGGTGCCTACGGCAATCCCTGGATCGAAACGCCCAACCTCGACAGCCTGGCCAGAGAGAGCCTGCGATTCACCGATGCCTACCCCGAGTCGCTGCCCACCATCTGTGCGAGGCGGGCTATCCACACAGGCTTCAGGACCTGGCCGTTCAGAGACTGGCACGCTCCCAAGGGCGATGACGTATGGCGCTACGGGTGGCAACCGATCCCGGTTGGGCAGGCCACACTGGCAGAGATTCTCAAGGGGCAGGGTTATCAGACCATGTTCGTCACCGACACCTTGCACCAGTTCAAGCCTTCCTACAACTTCCACCGCGGCTTCGACGTCTTCGAATTCATCAGGGGTCAGACGAGGGACGCCTACAGGCCCCATTGGACGCTCGATAGGGAGAAGATGAGGAGGACCATGGCAAAGGTGCGAGGCGCGATGCGCCAGTACTCGGCCAACACTGCGGGGCGAAGGTCCGAGGAGGACTGGTTCGCCCCGCAAGTCTTCACGAGATCCTCGGATCTCCTAGGGGCGGCGACCCAACCGTTCTTCATGGTGGTCGACTGCTACGATCCTCACGAGCCTTGGGACCCCCCGCAGAAGTACGTCGACCTCTACGACGACGATTACGACGGCGGAGAGCCCTATACCCCCAGCGAGGGTCCGAGCGACTACCTCACACAACGGCAACTGAAGCGGATGCGCGCGCTTTATTCCGCCGAGGTCACCATGGCCGACCGCTGGTTGGGCCGCTTCCTCGAGAAGATGGAGGACTTGAACCTGTTCGAGAACACCCTGATCATCATCCTTTCGGACCACGGTCATGCTCTCGGCGAGCACAACATAGTGGGCAAGCCTGTCCAGGCGCTCTGGCCGGAGTTGACGGATATCGTGTTCCTCCTGCGCCATCCCGAAGGGAAGGGAGCCGGGAAGACGAATGATTACTACGCCTCTACGCACGACGTAGCCCCAACGATACTCGGTATGCTTGGCATACAGCCGCCCGAGCCGATGGACGGGCAGGATCTCTCGGTAATCCTTGACCGTGGAAAACCCGAGTCGCGAGACCATTTCAGCCTCGGCTACCATAACTTCGTCTGGGCCCGCGACGAGGCCTACGTCTACTTCAGCCGCAACGACGGGACCAAAGCGAAGCTCTACGACGTACGAGTGGATCCAAAGATGAGGAACAACCGCGCGGCAGACCGCCCAGAAGTCGCCAAGAGGATGTTCGAGGATTACGTCCTGAAGGACGCGGGAGGACCCTTACCCCGGTACCGAACCCCCCCTGCCTTCCGCTGAATTGGTTCTCTACTCGCCCCGGTTGGCCGCGAGTGCCTTATCGAGGCGGCTGACCTTGCGGTCGGCCCTGTTCGGGTGGATTATGCCCTTGGTCGCGGCCTTGTTGTACTCTCGCTGGGACTCGTCCCGGATCCTACGGGCCTCCTCTTCATCCCCTGAATGCACGGCCCTGTAGAACCTCCTGGAGAGGTTGCGAAGGCGAGTCCTGACGCCCTTGTTGTGTGCGCCACGCTTGACGCTCTGCTTATCGCGTTTCGATGGTGCGGGCACGCTGGCTCCTCAGATCTGATACTTGCCTGACCGGGAGAATGTAACACAAGTAGAGCAAAGGGGCAATCATGGTAGAATCTTCCGGTGAAAAACTTCGAGCGTACCCGCAATTTCTGCATAATAGCGCACATAGACCACGGCAAGAGCACCCTGGCCGACAGGCTTCTCGACATAACGGAGGCCGTCCCCGAGCGCGAGCGGATGGACCAGATCCTCGACACCATGGACCTCGAGCGCGAGCGTGGTATCACGATCAAGGCCCAGGCCGTTCGTGTCCTCTACAATAGGGATGACGGCGCGTACAACCTCAACCTGATCGACACGCCTGGCCATGTGGACTTCGCATACGAGGTCTCGCGCGCCATAGCGGCCTGTGAAGGCGCCCTCCTCATCGTCGACGCGAGCCAGGGCATACAGGCCCAGACCCTCGCGAACCTCTACCTCGCGATGGAACACGACCTCGAGATCATACCCGTGCTCAACAAGATAGACCTCCCAATAGCCGACGTTGCGACCGTTACTGAGGAGCTCGTGGAACTCCTCGGCGTGGAAGAGGAGGAAATCATCAAGATCTCGGCCAAGACCGGCGAGAACGTAACGGATGTCCTCGACGCGATCGTCGACCGCGTCCCCGCGCCGCATTCCGAACACGATGAGACGCGGGCCCTCATCTTCGACTCCCACTACGACCCTTACCGCGGCGTCATCTCTCTCGCGCGTCTTTTCGACGGTGAGCTGAAGAAGGGTGACAGTGTAAGGGCGATGGGGAGCGAAGAGCACTTCGAGCTACTCGAGGTCGGCTGCTACTCCCCGAAACCGACCGCCCTCCCCGTCCTCGCGACGGGCGAGGTAGGGTATGTGATCGCAGGCCTCAAAGACATCGAGGCCCTGCGCGTCGGCGATACGGTCACGCGGGTGCAAGGGCCCGCTTCTGAACCATTGCCTGGCTACGCGAAGGCGTTGCCGACCGTCTTCTCAGGCCTCTATCCAACGGAGGGCGACGACTTCGAACGGCTCAGGGACGCCCTCTCCAAGCTGCAACTGAACGACTCCGCGCTCTTCTTCGAGCCAGAGAACTCCAGGATGGGCTTCGGGTTCAGGTGCGGTTTTCTGGGCCTTTTGCACATGGAGATAATCCAGGAGCGCCTCGAGCGAGAGTTCGACCTCGACCTCATAGCGTCCTCCCCGAGCGTGAAGTACGAGGTCGTCGTCGAAGGCGAGGTCGTCGAGGTCACCAACCCTAGCGAGCTACCTGAGATCTTCGATGAGATCAGGGAGCCCATAGTTCGGGCGACCGTGATCTGCCCCAAGGATTACGTGGGGGCCGTGATGGGACTCTGCCACGAGCGACGCGGCGTCTCTGTGGGGATGGAGTACATCTCGACCCGCAGGGTGCAGCTCACCTACGACCTGCCGCTGGCCGAGATCATCACTGACTTCTTCGACGCCATGAAGAGCCGCACGAAAGGCTACGCCTCCTACGACTACGAGCCTCTAGGCTACGAGCCATCCGACCTGGTCAAGGTCGAGGTCCTGGTCTCCGGTGACATCGTCGACGCGCTCTCGATCATCGTCCACCGCGACAAGGCCTACCATCGCGGACGCGCGCTCGTCGAGAAGCTCAAAGAGCTGATCCCACGCCAGCAGTTCGAGGTGCCCGTCCAGGCGACGATGGGCAAGCGCGTCATCGCCCGCGAGACCGTACGCGCCTACCGCAAAGACGTAACGGCCAAATGCTACGGTGGCGACATAACCCGCAAACGCAAGCTGCTCGAGCAACAGAAAAAAGGCAAGCGCCGCATGAAGCAGGTCGGCAGCGTGGAGATACCGCAGGAGGCCTTCCTCGCCGCGCTGCGAATATAAGCATTTCAGCACGGCGCCGTTGGCGCCTTGTCAGCACTTCAGCACGCTTCGGGCCTGCGGCCCTTGCTTGTCAGCCAGTCAGCCAGGACCCGCGAAGGCTGAAATGCTGACAGACGCCCATGTTAAAATCACCCACGATATGACACACCTCGAGCTCTCAGAGAGGCAACGCGAGCTACTGTTGAAGACGTTGGAGATCTACATCTCCACGGGCGCTCCTGTCGGTAGCCATGCCCTGTCCGACGAGTTGGGCGCGAGCAGTTCCACGATCAGGGCCGAGCTGGCCCACCTCGAGTCGCTGGGGCTGCTCGACCACCCGCACATTTCGGCCGGAAGGGTCCCGACGGACAGCGGCTACAGGTACTACGTCGACGCCCTAATGCAGGCGAACCCGAAGGACGACACGGCGTTCGCTGCCCTCGAAGATTACGGCAACGTGGACGAGCTGTTGAGGGGTGTCTCGGAGGGGATGAGCGAGGTGACCCGCCTTCTGGCCGTGGTCGCCGGGCCAACGGTGCTCGGCGAGTCGCTCGCCCGGGTCGACTACCTGCCGCTGGGCGAAGGCAGGCTCCTGCTCGTCGTATCCATGGAGAGTGGCGCCTCTTCGAGCGCGGCGATCACACTCCCCATCCCCGTCGAAGACGAGGAACTGCGCGGGATCTTCGCGGCACTCAACTCCTGGCTTGGGGGGCGTACTCTTGGCACCGACCTCGAGCTCGGGCTCGCGGCGCGCACGGCGCTCTCTGACCATGACCCGATGACCGTGGCGGCGGTTCTCGAGGCCGTCGGAGCGCTGGGAAGGGCGACGGAGCATGGGGTCTTCATTCAGGGCACCTCGGCCCTCCTGAGCCGCCTGGACGACCTCGACCCTGGTAGCCTCTCGGCTGTCATCGAGGTCTTCGAACGCCGGCGCTGGCTGCTGCGACTAATGGGTGACGCACTCCGTCGCTCTGTTTCGAGCAGCGGGGTCGTCGTCTCCATCGGCACGGAGAGCGGCTTCATCAACCTGACGGGCACGAGCCTCGTGGCCTCGGCCTACAGCCGCCGCGAGCGTCCATACGGGGTCGTCAGCCTGATCGGCCCCAAACGCATGGACTATGACGCAGCCATTACTACGGTTCGCTCGGCCGCGGAGGCCCTGACCAACTGTCTGGACGCCAGGTTCTAGTTGGCGACGAAGCGCGACTACTACGAGATTCTGGGCGTGTCCAGGGAAGCCTCGGACGCGGAGATCAAGAAATCCTACCGTCGTCTTGCCCGCTCCCACCACCCTGACGCTAACCCCGGCGACCACGAGGCCGAAGACCGCTTCAAGGAGCTCACCGAAGCGTACGAGGTCCTATCGAACCCTGAAGCCAGGCGCGCCTACGATACCTACGGCCACCAGGTGCCGCGCGGCGCGGGAGCCGCGGGCTACCCCGGCGGGGGGGACCCGTTCGGTGGCTTCCAGGACATCTTCGAGGCTTTCTTCGGCGACCGCTCTTTCGGGGGCTCTTTCTTCGGCGCCTCTGCTGCGCAGGGTCCTAGTCGCGGTAGTGACGCTGAGGTCGAAGTAGAGGTCTCCCTGCGCGAGGCCGCGTTCGGGGCAGATCGTGAAGTCAACGTCCAGGTTGTCAGGAACTGTGGTGTCTGCGACGGCGTGGGTGGGACGGAGTCGCACGTCTGTCCTACCTGCAGCGGCGTGGGGTCAGTGCGGACGGTGCGTGAGAGCATCCTCGGTCAGATGGTAACGACCCAGGCGTGCTCGACGTGCGGTGGACGCGGCCGCGTCATCGATGTCGTGTGCGACAACTGCCGCGGCAGCGGGAAGATCTCCGAGGTGGAGGTCCGGCGGTTGCGGGTGCCAGAAGGCATCGAGAGCGGCATGAGGTTGCGGATCTCCGGCGGGGGGCATGCAGGAGACCCCGGTGCGCCCCCCGGGGATCTATACGTGAGGATCAACGTTAAAGAAGATCAAGAGCTGATGCGCGACGGGGAGGATTTGATCCACCGCATGAGGGTCAGCTTCGTCGATGCGGCGCTCGGGGCCGAGGTGGAAGTACCCACCCTCGATGGGCCGAGACAGGTGAGGGTGGACCCTGGCACCCAGCCGGGCGCGACGCTAACGCTCAGGGGCGATGGGATGCCGCGGTTGCGGCGGCGTGGGCGCGGGGACCTCAAGGTGCTCGTCGACGTCATGGTGCCGACGCGTCTGACGGCGGAGCAGCGGGACTTGCTCGAGAGGTTCGAGTCTACCAGCGGCGAAGAGACCTACAATGGCGGTGGAGGCTCGTTCTTCGACCGTCTCCGAGGAGTCTTCAGGTAGGGGGCTTCGTTACGCGCACGCCCATAACCCGCATATTCGTCGATTCCGCATTGGAGCCTGGCGGGGTGCTCGAGCTGCCGGCTGGCGAGGCCAACCACGTTCTGAAGGTTTTGCGGGGCAAGAACGGAGACCCCGTAGAGGTAGTAGACGGCGCTGGACGCCTCTTCGCCGCCAGGTTGTGCGGCGGGAGGGAGGCCACCGTCGTGGAGGAGTTGGCCGCGCCCGCCGGTGCCTGGGTGGAGATCTCACTCTATCAGGCCGTGCCCAAGGGGGGAAGGATGGACCTCGTCGTCGAGAAGGCTACCGAGGTCGGCGCGACGCGCATAGTGCCGCTCCTGGCCGAGCGCGGAGTCGTAAACCCGCGCGAGGGGAAGGTCTGGCGCTGGCGGCGGGTGGCTGAGGCTGCGGCGCGCCAGTCGCTCAGGCTCAGCGTGCCCGAAGTGGCCGAGCCCGTGTCGTTCGAGGATGCCGCCTCAGAGGTGGGGGAGTCCGGTGTGCTCCTACACAACGACCCAGACCTCCGGCCCGTCGAGGCCGTCGTCCGGTCTCCGGCGAGCCTTTTCGTGGGCCCTGAGGGCGGATGGAGCGAGGGGGAGTTGCGGCTCGCTGAGGAGGCCGGCATCACCTTCGGCGGGCTGGGACCGTACAGGCTCCGCAGCGAGACCGCCGGTATAGTAGCAGTGGCACGCGCGCTAGGTGCGTTGGAGAGCAGAGTCGAATGTTAGAGGAGGTGGCCGTGAGCGAGGCAGACTGCATATTCTGTAGAATAGTGCGAGGGGAAATCGATGCCGAGGTGGTCCACGACGAGGACGATGTGCTGGCCTTCAAAGATTTAAACAGCCAGGCTCCCGTTCACATTCTCGTGATCCCAAGGCAGCACGTCGCGAACCTGGAGGAGATCGGCGCCCTGCCTGACACTGTGGTCAAGCGTATCTTCGAGGTGGCGAGCGTCGTCGCCGAGAAGCTCGGCGTAACAGAGGGCGGATACGCCGTCAGGATCAACAACGGCCGCGACGCTGGGCAGGAGGTCTTCCACCTCCACCTTCACGTCATGGGCGGCAGGCGGCTGGGAATGCCGTGAGCATAACTGACAGAATACAGAGCGATACCAAAGACGCGATGAAGCAGCGCGACAGGACCCGCGTCGGCGCCCTGCGCATGCTCGGCGCGGCGCTGAAGAACGCCGAGATCGAGGCTGGAAGGCCGCTGACCGAGCAGGAGGAGCAGACCATCCTCAGGCGCCAGCTCAAGCAGCGCGACGAGTCCGCAGAAGCGTTCCGCAAAGCCGGACGAGAGGAGCGGTCGGCATCCGAGTCGGCGGAGGCCGAGATCGTCCGCACCTACCTTCCCGAGCCCCTTTCGCAGAGCGAACTCGAAGAGATAGTCGACAGGGCTATAGACGAGACAGGAGCGAAGGGCATGAAAGACATGGGAATCGTCATGGCGCGCGCCATGGAGCTCTCCGACGCCCGCGCCGAAGGCCGCACCCTCTCCGCCCTGGTCCGCACCAGGCTGCAATGAAGGCTCCAGGTTACAGGCATCAGGTATCGGAAAGCTGAAATGCTGACGAGCGGAGGCCGAAGGCCGGAGCGCGCTGAAATGCTGACCAGCGCCGACCGAAGGGAGGCCACACGGAAACAACAAGCAGTCAAGTAGAAGTCAAGCTCGTCATACCGCCAGGAGGGGCGCTCGAGGTCTTCGGGGACCGCGACTCCGTCCTGAGAAGGGTGGAGGAGCTCGTCGAGTGTGAGGTCGTAGTGCGGGGGAATGAGATCGTCCTGCGCGGTACCGAGGGGGCCGTGGAGAGGGCAGAGGCCGTCTTCGATGGGCTGGTCGGGCTCGCCGAGCAGGGGCACCACCCGACACCTGAGACCGCCGAGCGCCTCTACAAGATGGCCGACGGCGGTGGCGGGCGGGAAGTGTTAGGGGATGTGATCCTCACGCACCGAGGCCGCCGGGTAGCGCCGAAGACCCGCAACCAGAAGGCATACACCGATGCCATTCGCCAGCATCAGGTCGTCTTCGGCATCGGTCCGGCGGGGACGGGCAAGACGTACCTGGCCGTGGCCCTGGCCGTCGAGGCCCTGAACAGGGGAGAGGTATCAAGGATCATACTGACCAGGCCAGCCGTCGAGGCTGGTGAGTCGCTCGGGTACCTGCCCGGTGACGTGATGGCCAAGGTAGACCCTTACTTCAGGCCGCTCTATGACGCTCTCTACGAGATGGTCGACCCGGCGAAGTTCCAGGCGCACCTGGAGCGCGGTATAATCGAGATAGCACCCCTGGCTTTCATGAGAGGGAGAACCCTCAATGACGCGTTTATCATCCTGGATGAGGCGCAAAATACCACACCCCAGCAGATGAAGATGTTCCTCACGCGCCTCGGCTTCGGCTCCAAGATGGTCATCACGGGCGACATAACTCAGGTGGACCTCCCGAAAGGCCGCATAACCGGCCTGCAAGACGCCAGGAACGCCCTCACGGACGTAGAAGGCGTATCATTCGTAGGGTTGAGGCGCGACGACATCGTGCGCAGCGACCTCGTCATGCGTATAGTCGATGCCTACGAAGGGGCCGGAGAGGGCGACAGAGCCTAGGCCGTAGAGCCGGGAGCCACCATGAAAATCGGGAAGAGAAGCCTCAAGAAACCACCAGGCAAGCGGGTCGACGAACTCCACCGCTCGCCGACGCGTTTCGAGACCTTCAGGGCCTGGATCGAGAGGATACCCAAGGTCAGGCTCTACGCCGGGCTCACCGCTCTGACCTGGCTGTCTTTGACGGCGCTCATAGGGATAGGACCGCGGCCCCTGATCGAACGCGTCATCTCCCAGGGGATCATAGACCCGAGCGATAGGTCGCGCCTAGAGTCGCTCGACCTGCTCCAGCAGTCCGACCCGTGGATGGCCCTGGTCGGGGTTGGCATAGTAGTCGCGGCGGAGATGTGGATCGCCTGGTACTTCCTCGAGCGCTTCGGGCAACGCATACTCAAGACGAACACGGCGATACGGCTCGTCCTCGCCGCCTCGCTCACGGTCCTTTTCACAGCGCTCGCCAGGCTCTTTATAGAGCTGGATTTCGATCCTTATCTGACGCCGCTCGCAGGCCTCTCCATAATCGGAACCATGTTACTCGGGCCGAGGCTCATGTTCCTGATGGTGGTGATCACGAGCGTCAACGTCGGAATCCTCAGTGGCAACAACTTCCTTCTGACCGCCGCCCTGCTGCTGGGATCGGGGTTCGCCATCTACACCACCGTGCGCGTGGACTCGCGCCAGCGGCTGCTCAAGGCAGGACTCGTCATCGCGGCGGTCATGGGCGTAGTGACGTTCGCCGTGGGTTTGATCGGCGGTGGTGATCTGCAAGATGCCCTGTGGTTGGGACTCTTCGGACTTGGGAACGGTCTCCTCTCGCTGATGCTCGCGACGGTGCTGCTGCCTTTCCTGGAAGACGCCTTCAACATCCTTACCCCGATGAAGCTGCTCGAGCTCTCGGACCCCCGCAATCCGGTGCTCGACAAGCTTCTGCGCAACGCTCCAGGTACTTTCTCCCACTCGATGCAGGTCGGCCTGCTCGCGGAGAGGGCGGCGGAGAGGGTTGGTGCCGATGCGCTACTGGCCCAGGTCGGCGCCTACTACCACGATATAGGCAAGATGGAACATCCCGCCTACTTCGTCGAGAACCAGATCGCCCAGATCAACCCTCACGCAGCCCTCTCCCCGACGCTCTCGGCGAAGGTGATCAAACGCCACGTGAAGGACGGCCTCGAGATCGGGAGCGCCTGGGGATTGCCACAGGAGATTCTCGACATCATCGCCCAGCACCACGGATCGACCCGCATCGAGTACTTCTACCGCAAAGCTCTGGAGGATGCCCCCGACAAGGATGCGGTTCGCGAGTCGGACTTTCGCTACTCCAGCGGCCTGCCTCGTGGCAAGGAAGCAGGAATCATGATGCTCGCAGATTCTATCGAGGCGACCGTGAAGTCTTTGCCGAAGCCGACCCCGAAGCGTATCGACGACGTCGTCGCAGATACGGTCAGGAGGAAGCTTCAAGACGGCCAGTTCGATGATTGCCAGCTCACCATGCACGATATCCACGAAGCAGGGGAGGCGATCCGCGAGTCGCTCATAGGGTTCCTCGGGCCTCGCATCGCTTATCCCGAAGACTCTGGCGATGCCCGCAACGGAAAGGCCAAGAGTTAGGCCGTGAACGCCACACTCGGAGAGACCACCTGAAAGGTGAGCCGCCCATGCCCGTCGATGTTCTAGACGAGGTGGGCTACTCTGGACTCGACACGAAGCGAGCCGCCCGCCTCTTCGCCGCTTCCTTCTACAACCTTGGCCTCGACCTTCAGCGAATCGGCGAGGTCTCCGTGGCCCTCGTGGATCCAGAGACGATCCGTGATCTCAACCTGAAGTTCAGAGACAGAGACGAACCCACGGACGTGCTCAGCTTCGAGGTGGACGGACCTTACGGGGAGATGGTGGGGGAGGTCGTGATCTGCCCCCTCTGCGCTGACCCCGAGATGGGCGTCGACGAACTCGTGGTACACGGCGCGTTACACTTGGGCGGCATGGAGCACGGGGAGGACTTCGGGGCCAGTGAGATGGCGCGGGTCCAGCGGGCCGTAATGGAGGAGCTGCGTGGCCAGGAAGGTTGAGCGGCGGGGCAAGGGCCAGCAGGGCGTAGTCCGCAGCTTCGAGCTTGCTTACAGGGGTATGATCTACGCGGTCAGGACCCAGCGCAACATGCGCTTCCACATCGTTGTGGCCGTCGTGGTTCTCGTAGCGAGCTTACTCCTTGGCGTCAGCAAGTTGGAGCTTGCGGTCCTTGTTCTGACCATACTCTTCGTCTTCGTGACCGAGCTGTTCAACACGGCCATGGAGTTCGCAGTCGACCTTGCCACGAGGGAGTATCACCCTCTGGCCAAGCTCGCCAAGGACGTCTCGGCGGGGGCCGTCCTCGTCTCGAGCGTCGGGGCATTGCTCGTCGGCTATCTCATCCTGGCTGACGACCTGGGTCCGCTCTCGCTGGCGACTCTGGAGAGCATAAGGCGCCAGCCGGCTCACCTCACCCTAGTCTCGCTGGGCGTGATCGTGCTGGTCGTCCTCCTCGGCAAGGCGTTGACCCACTCCCCGAACTCCTTCGCCGGCGGGATGCCTTCGGGGCACGCTGCGGTCGCCTTTGCGGGGTGGGTCGCCGCGAGCTTTATAGCCGTCGAGGGCGGGGCTGGCATCTACGCCGGGCTCGTATCCGTGATCTCACTCCTCATGGCCCTGCTCGTATGCCAGAGCCGCGTCGAGAGCGGAATCCATAGCGTCTACCAGGTCGTAATGGGGGCCGTGATCGGGGTCCTCGTCACGACGGCCGCATTTCAACTGTTATGAAGGGAGGAGCTTTGGACCCTGAGACCGTGATGGAGGCGGCCCGCGCGGCCGCGAGCCTGGCATACGCGCCGTACAGCAACTTCCACGTCGGCGCGGCGATCCTGACAGGAGGCGGCGCCATACACTCGGGCTCGAACGTCGAGAATGCCTCCTACGGACTCTCGATCTGTGCGGAGCGAAACGCGGCCGCGACCATGGCCTCTGCGAACCCTGAAGACAGGCAGATCGAACTGGTCGCCGTTTTCAGCCCTGACGCCTCCCCATGTTTCCCCTGCGGGGCCTGCCGCCAGGTCTTGCGGGAGTTCTCTTGCAAGGAGGTCATGGTAGAGGATAGCAGGGGGCTACAGCGCTACCCGTTCGAGGAGATCCTTCCCAACTCCTTCGGACCGGAAGACCTGTGATGGAAGTAGAGGCTAACGGACTCCGCAGCGGCTTTATCGCGGTAGTAGGCAGGCCCAACGTCGGCAAGAGCACACTCGTCAACAGGCTCGTCGGCCGGAAGGTCTCAATCACCTCATCCCGTCCTCAGACGACGCGAAGCCCGATCCGGGGCGTCCGCAACGGTCCCGGATACCAGGCGATCTTCGTTGACACTCCAGGCTCCCAGAAGCCCCGCGACACGCTGCGGGCCAGGATGCAGGAGCAGGTCGTCGACAGCCTCTCCGAGTCGGATGTCATACTCTTGCTCTTCGACGCGCAGCAAGCCTCGGAGGGACTAGGGCGCGGCGACAGGTACGTAGCCAACCTCGTCGCCGGTTCGGCCCCCCCGGCCATCGTCACCATCAACAAGACCGACCTCCTACCCACCCGTGAAAGCGTGCTTCCGATTGTAGAGGCGGTCTCGGAGCTGGGGGACTGGAACGATGTGTTCCAGATCAGTGCCTCCAACGGTACGAACGTCGAACCCTTGATGGATTCCGTCGTCGACCTACTGCCAAACGGGCCACGCTTTTTCCCTGAGGGAATGGTTACTGACTACCCCGAGTCG
>Ga0136613_10000990_pt1 | contig 14139 bp, 13 predicted proteins | sample AntDrymUQ2722106_2_FD_106649 | JGI IMG/M metagenome (GOLD analysis project Ga0136613, IMG submission 106649) | Polar desert sand microbial communities from Dry Valleys, Antarctica - metaG UQ272 (21.06) | ecosystem: Environmental > Terrestrial > Soil > Desert | place: Antarctica: Dry Valley... | reverse complement strand
CTTGCGCTCACGCTCGGAGAGATGATCCAGGATGCCACGCAGCGCCTCGCGCTGGAGGGCGATCTCCGCCAGCTCGTCCGGGAGCGGCGTCGAGTCGTCGGCGAGGAAGTGCCCGAACTCGGATTCGTCGTCGTCGCCGACGGGCTTCTCCAACGAAACCGGGGTTTGCGCGCTACGCCTGATCTGCTCGACCTCGCCGGGCGTCATCTCGACATCGCGCGAGATCTCCTCGATCGTCGGCTCGCGCCCGCGCTCAGCTCGCAGCTTCCGCTCCGAGCGCAGGATCCGGTTGAGCTTCTCGACGACGTGCACGGGCATCCGAATCGTCCGGCCCTTGTCCGCGATCGCGCGGGCGACCGCTTGCCGGATCCACCAGGTCGCGTAGGTCGAGAACTTGAAGCCCTTGCGGTGATCGAACTTCTCGGCGGCGCGCACGAGCCCGATCGTCCCTTCCTGGATGAGATCCAGGAACGGAAGGCCCTGGTTCCGATAACGCTTGGCGATCGACACCACGAGCCGAAGGTTTGCCTCCACCATCGCCTGCTTCGCGGAGTGGTCGCCCCGCTCGATGCGCTTGGCGAGCTCCACCTCCTGGGCGGCGGTCAGGAGCGGGACGCGGCCGATGTCCTTGAGGAAGAGCTGGAGCGAGTCGGTCGTGATCTCGGCGTCGGCCGTCTCGGGCTCGCTTTCGACCGCCTCCTCAGCGTGGACGACGGAGATCTGAGCCTCGTCGAGCGCGGCGTAGAACTCGTCGAGCTGGCTTGGCTCGAGATCGAGCTCGTCGAGCGCGAGGGCGACCTCGTCGGCGTCGAGCTGGCCGGTCTGGAGGCCGGTCTCGAGCAGGCGCTGAGCCTCATCGGTGGCGAGGACGTCCTCGACCGGTGCTCGAATCGCCGTGCCTTCCGGTTTCCCTGCGACCAGTCCGCCCCCCTTGCTCGTCGGCGGTCACACCGTAGTCACAGGGAAGGTCGGCGTCAAAGCGCCCAACCGCGCGCGGCGACTGTCACCGCTCCTCGCCCTCATCCGCTCTTCGCCCTCGCCTGGCGGATGGTCTCGAGATAGCGGGCGGCCTCACGCGCCAGGGGCGAGCCAGATCGTGTCCGCATCGCGACGCGGAACTGCCGTGCTGCGGCATCCACGCGCCCGGTCCAGAGCAGGAGCACTCCGAGGTGGAAGCGCACGGTCGGGTCGTTCGGAAACCTGCGCGTGAGCGGGCCGAGCTGTCCGAACGCGCGCTCGGGGGCGTCCTTGTCGAACTGCCCCACCGCCGCGGCAACCAGCGCCTCCGCGTTCGCCGGAGCGCCCTGCGCCGCGCGGCGGAAAGCCTCCGCCGCCGACACCGGCCGGCCGACCCGCTGCAGACCGACACCGTAGAGGAGGAGCTCGCCGGTACCGCCTCGCGCGGCTCGCGCCCGGAGGGCGGCGACCTGGCGCGCAGGAGCGAGCTCGACGACCTCGGCCGGCGCCGCGAAGGACGGGATGAACGCAGGCAGGCCACGCGGCAAGCGAGGATGAAGGAGGTTGCCGGCAAGCACCGCGTACGGGGTGTCCGGCTCGGCCTCGATCGTCGCCCGCCACGCGGACTCCGGGTCGCCCCTTCGCGCCCACAGGCGCGCCAGACCCAGGTGGAAGTGGACGACGGCGCTCTCCGGATAGAGCTTCGCAAGCTGTTCGACGCGATCGAGCGTGCCCTCGGGCCAGGTCGCGAAAGCCTGCCCGACCTTCGCGTCGAGCGAGTCGTGCTTCGCGAAGAACGCCGTTGCCCCATGCAGCTCTCCCTTCCGGTAGAAGGCGGCGCCGCGCGCGAGATCCCGTGCTTCGGGGTCGTCGCGAAAACCGAGCGCCAGCGACAACGGCGGCCGTCCCGGACGTGGCTCGGCTTCGGCGGCGACGGTGGTCGCAGATCCCCCCTCCGAGGAGAGAACGGCAGCGGCGGCGACCGCGACCGCCGCTGCGGCCGCAACCCCGACGAGGAGAACGATGCGGCGTTGGGCGCTCATCAGACGACGATAGCCGTGGCGGGCGCGAATCCGCCCACCGGCGAGCACTGACCTCGTATCGCTACAGTTCGGAAAGTAATGGCGACCTACCGAGAGCTGCTGGCACAGGTCAAGGAAGAGATCGAGGAGATCTCATCCACCGCAGCGCAGGAGCTGCTCACGTCGTCCGAACCCCCGCTCTTCGTCGACGTCCGCGAGCCGGACGAGTGGGAGGAGGGGCACATTCCCGGTGCCGTGTACGTCACCCGCGGCCGGCTCGAGCAGCAGATCGAGGGCCTCGTCCCCGACAAGAGCCGCCCCCTCGTCGTCTACTGCTCGGCTAGCTCGCGGTCGGCATTCGCCGCAAAGTCGCTCGGGGAGCTGGGCTACGAGGATGTCTGCAACCTCGCCGGCGGCTTCACCGACTGGAAGCGGAACGGGTTCGAGGTGACGATGCCTCGTGTCCTCTCGTCCGAGCAGCGCGCGCGCTATAGCCGTCACCTGCTGATCCCGGAGGTCGGCGAGGAAGGGCAGCAGCGCCTCCTGGACGCGCGTGTGCTCCTCGTCGGGGCCGGAGGCCTTGGCTCCCCCGCGTCGCTCTATCTCGCGGCAGCCGGCGTCGGCACGCTCGGCATCGTCGACGCCGACGTCGTGGACGAGTCGAACCTGCAGCGCCAGATCGTCCATTCGACCAACAGCCTGGGCGAGCCCAAGGTGCTCTCGGCCAAGCGCACGATCGAGGCGCTGAACCCGGATGTTCGCGTCAAGCCTTTCGAGGAACGTTTGACTTCCGAGAACATCGATCGCATCCTCGGCGAGCGCTGGGACGTGATCGTGGACGGCGCGGACAACTTCCCGACCCGCTACCTCGTGAACGACGCCTCGGTCTGGCACGGAATCCCGGTCGTCCACGGGTCGATCTTCCGCTTCGAGGGCCAGGCCACGGTGTTCTCGCCGGGCGACGGGCCCTGCTACCGCTGCCTGTTCCCCCAGCCTCCGCCTCCCGAGCTGGCGCCGAGCTGCGCCGAGGGCGGCGTCCTCGGTGTCCTGCCGGGGATCATCGGCTCGCTCCAAGCGAACGAGGTGCTCAAGCTGATTCTGGGACGCGGCGAGACGCTCGCCGGCCGGCTGCTCCTGTTCGACGCGCTCGGAACGACCCTCGACGAGGTGAACGTACGGCGCGATCCCTATTGCCCGGTCTGCGGCGACAGTCCCACGATCACGGAATACGTGGACTACGTGGCGTTCTGCTCGTCGCCGGTCAGCCACAGCTAGTGGTCTCTCCCGGCCGGATCCCCCGGAGAAACCACTGATGGCGGCCGTTCGTATTCCCCCGACCCTGCGGGCCGAGGTCGGCGGGCTCCGCGAGCTCGAGGCGCGCGGGGACACGATCGGCGCGGTCATCGACGACCTCGTCGAGCGCTATCCGCCGCTCGCGGGCCAGCTCTACTCGGACGGGGAGCTCGCATCCTTCGTCAACGTGTATCTCGGCGGCGAGGACATCCGTACTCTGGACGGCCTCGACACCCCGGTCGACGACGGCGAGACCGTCATTCTCCTGCCGGCGATGGCGGGAGGATCAGGGTCAGACCCCTGGGTCTGACCCCGGTGTGACGTCGACCGCGCCCTCGCTGCTCGACCTGATCGGCTCGACTCCGCTCGTCGAGCTCTCCCGTCTCTCGCCGAAGCCTTCGGTTCGGATGTACGCGAAGCTCGAAGGCCAGAACCCGACGGGCTCGATCAAGGATCGCGTAGCGAAGGCCATGCTCGACGCGGCCGAGGCGTCGGGCGAGCTCGAGCCCGGACGCCCGTTGCTCGAGCCGACGAGCGGCAACACCGGCATCTCGCTCGCGCTCGTCGCGAAGCTCCGTGGCTATCCCCTCACGTGCGTGATGCCGGCGAACGTCACCGAGGAGCGCCGGCGCGTCCTCGCTCTGTACGGCGCGCAGATCGTCGACTCGCCGCCCGAGGAGGGCTCGAACGGCGCCGTGCGGCTCGCACTCGAGCTGGCAGAACGCGATCCCTCGTTCTTCATGCCCTTCCAGTACGCGAACGCCGCGAACCCGCAGGCGCACTTCGACGGCACCGGCGCCGAGATCGCCGCCGCCCTGGAAGGCGTCGACATCCTCGTGGCCGGTCTCGGCACCGGGGGAACCCTGATGGGGGCCGGCGCGCGGCTCCGCGAGTCGTTCCCCGATCTCGTGGTCGCGGCCGCAGAGCCCTTGCCAGGGGACGAGGTGATGGGCCTACGCTCGCTCGCGGATGGTTACGTGCCACCGATCCTCGACGTCACGAAGCTCGATCGGAAGCTCCTCGTGACAAACGTGGAATCGGTCGCCGGGCTCCGCCTGCTTCTCGAGCGAGAGGGGATCTTCGCCGGCGTGTCCTCCGGAGCGGTGATCCACGCGACCTTGCGACTGGCCCGGGAGCTCGACGAAGGGGCGATCGTCTGCGTGCTCGCCGACGCGGGCTGGAAGTACCTCTCTGCCGATTTCTGGGAGTCCGACGACATCGGCGCGGCGATGGAGCGGTCGGTCTGGTGGTAGTTCCCGAGGAGATCCGGGCCGAGCTCGCCGAGCACGCCCGAGCGGAGTCGCCGAACGAGGCGTGCGGGCTGGTCGCTTTCCGGGACGGCGTCGCAGAGCGCTACATCCGCGGCCGGAACTCCGCTCGATCGCCGTACCGCTTCGAGCTAGACGTCGATCCCGAGTCCTGGTTCCTGGAGGACGATGGGTTCGAGCTCGCCGTCCTCCACTCACACATCTCCTCTCCCCCACGGCCCTCGCGAACCGACGTCGAGAACATTGGCCTCTGGGCCGGGAGGCCCTACCTGATCTACACCCTGCGCACGAACGAGCTTGCCGGCTGGCGGATCGCAGACGGGGCGATCGAGCCGCTGTCCCTCGAGTTGAGGGCTGACTGAGCCGGTCGCGAAGGAATCCTGGGGTCAGGCTTTAGCCTGACCTCGTTCTTGGGTTTTGCACTGCCGAGACCCTCAAACCGGGGTCAGGACTAGGCCTGACCCCCACCGCCACTCGCCAGCCAATCAGCCGACTTCGATAGTTCCGCTCATCGATCCGGCGTGCGGGTCGCAGACGAAATCGTAGGTCCCGGCCTCCAACTCGACCGTGAAGCTCTCGGTGCCCTCGCCGGCGACGTCCGTGGTCACATCGACTCCGCCGGGTCCGGTGAGGTGGAAGTTGTGGATGTCGGACAGGTCCTCGACCTCGAGCTCGTAGCTGCCGGCGGTCACCGAGGTCTGGTCGACGCTGATGTCGAAGCCAGGACCGACGGTTCCCTTGATCGCGCTCGCCGCGTCCCCGTCAGTCGTGGTTTCCGTGTCGGTCGTCTCGGTCAACGTGGTGGTCGTATCGTCTATCGCGTCTTCGTCGTCGGACCCGCAACCCACTGCGGCAAGGACGAATAGGGCGAGTGTCGCGGCCAGCGCGATGCGCAGAGCCTTCATGCGATCTCCTCTCTCGAGCATCTTTGACTCGACTCGACGATACGCAAAGCACGGCAGTCCGGTTCGGTTTACTAGTGGTATGGAGGTTGCGCAGATCGACCCCGGACTGTGGCGGTGGACCGGCTACCACGAAGAGTGGAAAGAGGACGTCGGATCCGTGTTCTACGAGATGGAGGACGGTGTCGTGCTCGTCGACCCGCTCGTTCCGGCCGAGGGCTCGGAGCGCTTCTGGCGTGCGCTCGACGGGGACGTGCGCAGGAAGGGGAGAAACGTGCATGTGCTTCTGACGGTCTTCTGGCACGTCCGCAGCACTGCGGCGATCGTCGAGCGCTACGCAGCGCGCGTGTGGGCGCCGAACGCGTCCAGGGCAGCCGTCGAGCGCCGGTCTGGGGCCGTTACGAACGTGTTTCGGCCCGGAGACCGACTCCCGGGAGGCATCGAGGCATTCCGCTCGGCTCGCCGCAGCGAGGTCGCTTTCTGGATCCCTCAACACCGCGCTCTCGTCCCGGGGGACGTCTTGCTCGGAGATGGAGCGGGGGGCGTTCGCATGTGCCCGGAGTCGTGGCTTCCGGAGAAGACCGGTCATCCCGAGCTCGCCAACTCGCTGCGCCCGCTGCTCGACCTGCCCGTGCGGCGGATCCTCGTGTCACACGGCGAGCCGGTGCTCACGAACGGGATCCGCAAACTCGCCGCGGCCCTGGGCTGACCGTAGACTCGACGCGCGGTGCTCTGGCTCTGGATCCTGATCGGCGTCGTCGTCCTCGTCGCGCTCTTCGCCGTGGTCGGCTACAACCGGCTCGTCCGGCTCCGAAACGAAGTGGATACCGGTTGGGCGAACATCGACGTGCAGCTGCAGCGCCGAGCCGACCTGATCCCGAATCTGGTCGAGACCGTGCGCGCGTACGCGGCTCACGAACGTGGTGTCTTCGAGCAGGTGACACGGGCTCGAGCCGCTCTCCAGCACGCCGGCACGCCGGGGACGGCGGCGGAGGCAAATGAGGGGCTCACAGTCGCGATCGGACGACTCTTCGCCATCGCCGAGGCGTACCCGGAGCTCAAGGCGTCCGAGAACTTCCTCTCGCTCCAGGAGGATCTGACCGACACCGAGGACAAGATCTCCGCCGCCCGCCGCTACTACAACGCGACCGTGATGCGCTTCAACACGGGGGTGCAGAGCTTCCCCTGGCTTCTTGTCGCGTCCCCGCTCGGCTTCCACGCCCGCGAGTTCTTCTCGGCTCGAGGGGATACCTCGCTACCGCAGGTCTCGTTCGAAACGTGACGCTCCAGCAGCAGATTCGGGCGAACCGCCTCAAGAGCACGATCGTCGTCTTCGGCTTCGTCTTCCTTCTGCTTCTCGTGGCCGGGCTGATCGGATTCGCGTTCGACATCTCGCTCGGCGTCGTCGCCCTCGCGGGTGCCGCGCTGTACGGGATCTTCGCGCTCGTCCGCTCGCGCAGCATGGTCGCCCGGCTGACGGGGGCGCAGGAGGTCGCCCCCGAAGCGGTCAGACCTCTGCGCCGGCTGGTGGAGAACGTTTCGATCGCGGCCGGCCTGCCCGTGACACCCGAGGTGCGGATCGTGGAGGACGCGGCGCCGAATGCGTACGCGGCCGGCCTCCGTCCCGAGACGAGTTACATCGGAGTGACGACCGGGCTCCTGGCGACCATGCCGCAGCGCGAGCTCGAAGCGGTTCTCGCCCACGAGGTGGCGCACATCCGGAACCGCGACACCTATCTGATGACGATGGCGCTCGTCTTCGCGGGCGTGATCGCCTTGATCGCGGATATCGGCTTCCGCTCGATCGCCTACGGCGGACGGAACCGCGGAGGAGGCGTGCTGGTGCTCATTCTCGCGCTCGTCGGGTTCCTGCTCGCCCCGTACGCCGCGCTGCTCCTGCGTTTGAGCCTTTCCCGCCGACGGGAGTTCCTGGCGGACGCCGGCGCGGCCGAGATGCTGAACGACCCGGAGGCGATGGCCCTGGCGCTTCGCCGGCTGGAGCGCGACTCGACCACGGTCAAGTACGCGGAGGCGTCGACCGCCCACCTCTGGGTGGAGAGCCCCACCGACCGGGTCGACTCGGAGCGATCAGGAGTGCTCGCGCTCTCGAGCCTCTTCAACACGCATCCGCCGATTCAGTCGCGCATCGAGGCGCTGGAAGGCGCCGGCGGATTCCAGCTCCCCGAGGAGCTGCCCTTCGGCGAGCCCTTCGGTGTCGAGCACCGCCTGGTGGATGCTTGACGCGAAACCCCGACCGAGCGGCCGCGAAGCGGCCGCCTTTAGGGATCTTGCGCGATCGGAATCCGCGCTAGCGGATTTCGATCTTACGCCGAATTAGGTAAACGCGCTTTAGCTCCAGGCCGATTCGGGTCGATAATGGTTCTGCCGTGAAAAAGCTTCGCATCGGCCGCCGCCGCGCGCCACGAGGAGGGCTGCCTTCGTCGCCCCTCGAGCTCGCGCTCTATCCCGCGCTCGCGGACGGGCGCTGGCAGGTCCCCGACCGATTCAACTTCACCCGCGACGTTATCGAGGCGCTCGCTCACGACCCCAAGCGGCAAGCGGTGACGGTGCTCGGAAGAGACGGCGTCATCGAGCCTCGGACGTTCCTCCAGCTGGCCGAGCGGAGCGCGCGTTGGAGCTCGCTTCTGCGCGAACGCGGAGTGCGGCCGGGCGACCGGGTTTTGGTGCTCGTAGGGACGAACGTCGACTGGCTGGAGATCGTGCTCGCCTGCCTGAAGGTGGGCGCAGTCGTCGTCCCGGCACCCGTGACCACGTCCGCGACCACGCTCGAAGATCGCATGACCGCAACGTCAGCACGTCTCGTCGTCGCCGTGCGAGCGGCGGAGCCCGAGATCGTACGGATGGTCGAGCGCGCGCACGTTCTCTACGTGGACGAGGCCCAACCGCTTCTCCTCGACGCGTCCGAGCAGGCGCCGACGCACGACTCGACGTCGCGCGACCTTGCGTTCGTCCTCACCAGCGCCGGAGCCTCCGGGGGGCCGCATCTCGTCGCCCACACGAACGCAGCCGCCTTCGCCGCCCGGGTGGCGGCGGAGTACTGGCTCGACGCGGGTCGCGGGGACGCCGTCTGGTGCACGGCTTCAGCAGGATCTCCGAACACGATCTGGCACAGCCTGCTCGGCCCGTGGTCGCGCGGAGCCGAGACACTGCTCCATGAGGGCGAGTTCGAACCGCTGGAGCGCCTCGATCTGATCTATCGCCTCGGCACGACGATCCTCGCCCAGACCCCTGCCGAGTACGCCGCGCTTGCACTGCGCCCGGAGCTCGGTCGGTTCCGGCCGTCCCAGCTCCGCCGGCTGGTCTCCACCGGCGACCATCTCGACCCCGAGGTGAGCGCGGTCTTCGAGGAGACGTGGGGCCTGGTCATCCACGACGGCTACTCGCAGGCCGAGACCAACGTCGTCGTCGGGAACGGTGCCGAGGCGGGCTTCAAGCCAGGATCGCTGGGCCTGCCACTCCCCGGACACCAGGTCGCGATCGTCGACGAAGGCGGAAACGAGCTCCCGCCGGGCGCCGAGGGCGAGCTCGCAGTACGCGGCCGCACTCCGACGCTCTTCGCCGGCTACTGGGAGGCGCCGAACGAGACGAAGGAGGCCTTCCGCGGAGACTGGTACACGACCGGTGACGTGGCGACGGCCGACGCGGACGGATTCCTGTGGTTCCTCGGGCGCGCGAGCGACATGTTGACGAGCCGCGGAGAGCGCTTCAGTCCGTACGCGAGCGAGCGAGCACTTGAACAGCACGAGGCCATTGCGGCAAGCGCCGTCGTCGGCGTGCGGGATCTCGAGCGTGGCGGGCAGTTCCTGAGGGCATTCGTCGTCCTCGCGCCAGGTGTCGAGGGGTCGGTCGGGCTCGAGGCGGAACTTCGCCAGGACGTCGGGCAGTCACTCGCCGAGCACGAGGTACCGCGGGAGATCGAGTTCGTCGACGAGCTTCCGACGGCGCCGGGAGGGAAGGTTCGACGGCTCGAGCTCCGAGAACGACTCGTCGTCGGCCGCCCGCTCTGGGAGCTGCCGCCGACGAGCGAGCTCGAGCCAGGGTTCCTCGAGCCTGTCGAGCTGCAACCCGCCTGGAACGAGGCCGCCGGAGGATGGACGCTGCCAGGCTCCCAATCCCAGCGAGGAGCAGAGCCAGAAGCGGAGCCGAGAGCGGAAGTCGGTGAGCTTCCCGACTACATCGTGGTGCCCGAGTCCGAGCCCGAGCCCGAGCCACATCCAGAGCCACAGCCGAAACCGGAGCCGGAGCCGGAGCCAGAACCCGTTGCCCTCGTCGAGGCGGCCGAGCCCGAGACGCTCGCGATCGCTTCGCCGGAGCCGGTTGCCGAGGCGTGGCCGGAGTCGCAGCCCGAGCCCGAGCCCGAACCCGAACCCGAGCCCATCGCCGAAGCGACCCCCCAGCCCGAACCGGCGCCCGTCGCAGAGGCGTGGCCGGAGTCGCAGCTTGAGCCCGACCCCGAACCCGAGCCCATCGCCGAAGCGACCCCCCAACCCGAACCGGCGCCCGTCGCCGAGGCCGCGCCGGAACCCGAGTTCGAGCCGGAGCCGGAGCTAGACGTCATTCCCGAATCGGAATCTGTCGTCGAGCGTGACCTCGAGCCGGAACCTGTCGTCGCGCGCGTGTTCGAGCCAATGCCGGTCACGGAGCCGGCTCCCGAGCCGGTGCCCGAACCAGAGCCCGAGCCAGAACCGGAGCCCGAGCCTGCCCCTCGGCCGGAACCCGAGCCGGTAACGGCCTTCGTACCGAACCACGTCCCCGAGTTCGGGCCCGAGCCTGAGCCTGAGGAAGCCGGACTACCGGCGCCGGTGTTGGCGAATGAGCCGCAACACGTCCCGGAGCTCGTTGTCGAGCCCGAGCCTCTGCCTGACTTCGTGGTCGAACCCAACCGCGCTTCGGAGCCGGTCGCGCAGGTTCCGCCACCGGCGTCGGCGCTCGAGCCCGAGCCCGATCCGGGCCCTCTGCCCGACTACGTCGTCGATCCAGCAGCGCCACCTCGCGAACGGATCGAAGCGAGGCCGATCCCGCGTCCGGCTCCCCTCCTCGGCATCGAGTCCGAAGACGTCGTGAAGCCCGATCCCGCCCCTACGCTGATCGCAGGCATCCCGTCACTGCCTGACATCCGCTCTCTCGTCAAGGAGAGCGGCCAGGATGGCGCCGGACCAGACTCCGAGCGCCCCTCGAAGGAGCGCCGTCCTCGCCCAGCACCAGTGTCCAGCCGCAAGGGTCGCCGAGAGCGGTCGGCTGAGGACCCCGGCGACGAGCCGGAGGCCGTGAACTGGATGGACGGACTTTCGTCGAGGCTCAGCGCCTACAGCCTCGCGGACGACGGCTCGGCTGCCGCATCTGAGGACGGGCAGACAACGCCTGACGAGACAGAGGACGAAGAGGTTCTCTAGCGTCTAGCCTGGCGCCGTGACCGATCAGGCCACGGTGAGCCTGTTACGTTGGCTGCGCCGCCAGCTCAGGCAGCCGAATCCGCTCCGTGAGCATCTGGAGGCGGCCGTCGAGAACAACGACCCTGCGGAGGCGCGCCGCCTGGTCTCTCGGGTCCCGTTCACGGATGCTCAGCGTCGCCATGTCGAGGGCTTGCTCGCGCGCTGGGAGAAAGAAGCCCGTGACCGCTAGGAGCGAGAACGAAGCACTCGTCCGAGCGGTGTTCGCCGCATTCGCGCGCGGGAAAGGCGGCTTCGGGCTGCGACGGCTATTCGCGGAGGACGCGATCTGGACGGTGCCGGGACGCGGCGTGATGGCGGGCGTCTACCGAGGCCGGGAAGAGATCTTCGGCTTCCTCGGCCGTCTGCCGAAGGAGACCGACGGGACGTACGGATCCGAGCTTCGCGACGTCCTCGCGAGCGACCAGCGAGCGGCCGCGATGTATGTCGCGCGCGGCACGCGACTCGGGCGCAGCCTCGAGCTGGAGCAGGTGCTGCTGTTTCGCATCGAGGACGGGCTCGTCCGTGAGGTGCTCGCGCTTCCGAGCGATCCGGAGGTGTTCGAGGAGTTCTGGGCGGCGAGCTGAGCGGGCCGTAGACTCGCGGCGATGGCGCTCTCGGCTTCATTCGTGCTGGAGACGCAGGGCATCCTGGGAGCGAGGCATGTGATCTCCGAGCCGGAGCAGCTTCGCGTCTACGAGTGCGACGGCCTCACGGGACATCGGGCGATCCCGGAGCTCGTGGTTCTCCCGGGCTCGACAGAGGACGTGCAGGCGGTCGTGCAGGCGTGCAACCGGGAGGGTGTGCCCTTTGTCGCTCGGGGAGCCGGCACCGGGCTGTCCGGAGGTGCTACACCGCTGGCGGGAGGGCTAGTGGTGTCACTCGCTCGCATGAATCGCATCCTCGAGATCGACCTGGCGAGCCAGCGCATCGTCGTCGAGCCCGGGGTGGCGAACCTCGACGTAACGCGGGCCGTGGCCGGCGAGGGGTTCTTCTATGCGCCTGATCCGTCGAGCCAACAGGTGTGCACGATCGGCGGCAACGTCGCGGAGAACTCGGGCGGAGCGCATTGCCTGAAGAATGGCTTCACAGCTCATCACGTCACAGGTGTGACGCTCGTGCTTCCCGACGGCGAGCTCGTCGAGCTCGGCGGCAAGGCGCTCGACCCGGACGGCCCCGATCTGCTCGGCGTCGTCGTCGGCTCCGAGGGCACGCTCGGCATCGTCACTCGAATAACGCTTCGCCTCGTGCGGGCGCCAGAGGCAGTGCAGACGCTCTTGGCCGGCTTCGAGACGACCGATGCCGCCGGAGCGGCGGTGTCCGGGATCATCGCCGGCGGAATTCTCCCCTCGGCCCTCGAGATGATGGACCGGCTCACGATCGAGGCTGCGGAGCTCGCCGTGGCGCCTGGGTATCCGGCGGGAGCAGGAGCGATTCTGCTCGTCGAGCTCGACGGTGTGTCTGCCCAGGTCGAGGAGGATGCCGTCGAGGTCGAGAGGATCTGCGCCGAGTGCGGGGCCTTCGAGATCCGAGCGGCGACCAACGATCTCGCGCGCTCGCTCCTCTGGAAAGGCCGCAGGTCGGCCTTCGCCGCCATGGGGCGGGTAGCGACCGACTACTACGTCCAGGACGGGGTCGTGCCGCGGACACGACTCCCCGGAGTCCTGAGGCGGATCGAGGAGCTCTCCGAGCTCCACGGCTTGCGCGTCGGGAACGTCTTTCACGCAGGCGACGGGAATCTGCACCCACTCGTCCTCTACGACGCAGAGCGGGGCGAAACCCAGCAGGCACGCCTTCTCGCCGAAGCGATCCTCGACGCCTGCCTCGACGCCGGTGGCTCGCTCACGGGCGAGCACGGGGTCGGGATGGACAAGGCGTGCTCGATGCCGAGGATGTTCTCCGAGCGCGACCTCGAGGTTTTCGGGCGTCTGCGGCGGGCGTTCGATCCGCAGGGGCTCTGCAATCCCGGGAAGGTGATCCCTACCCCGAGGCTGTGCGGCGAGGTGCCAGGGCCTTATCGGGTGCATCCGCTCGAGAGGATGGGCGTTGCCGAGCGTCTCTAGATGGTCGGTGCCACGAGATCGCACTGTTCGGAGCGCGAGCTGGTCGCTCCAGGGCGTGGCGGAGGAGGGGTGCCGATGCTCACGGCATCGGTGCCGCTTCACCGTCACGAAGCGGACGCCCGCGGGAGTGGCGTCTTGACGCCTCTCCCGCGGGACGGGAGCGGACTGGACGCGCCAGATGGCGCTTCCGAACGCGCGAGATCGTGGCACCGCCCGTCTAGCCTGGAGGAGGCGTCAGCGGCGCTCTCGGCGGCTCACGGCGACGGACGGCAGCTCACGATAGGCGAGGACCTGACCACCGAGGGTCTCGATCGGATCCTGGAACACGAGGCCGGCGACCTCACGTGCACGGTCGAGGCGGGTATTCGCTTGTCGGCGCTCCAACACGCCCTCGACGAGAACGGCCAGCGGCTGTCGCTCGATCCTCCGGGGGACCCGACCGTGGGAGCGCTCCTCGCTCGAAACCTGTCGGGGCCGCTGCGACATCGCTTCGGCGCTCCCCGCGACCTCGTGCTCGGCGTCACCCTCGTGCTCGCGGACGGGACGATCGCGAGCGCCGGTGGGAAGGTGGTGAAGAACGTCGCCGGCTACGACCTGGCCCGCCTGGTGTGCGGCTCCGAGGGACGCCTCGCGCTCATCGCCCGCGTCAGTCTCCGGCTGCATCCACTGCCGAAGGTCGAGCGGACGCTGGCCGTCGAGACCGACGACGCGCCGAGCGCGATCTCGACGCTCCTTCGCTCCCAGCTGCAGCCGAGCGCGCTGGACGTCCTCCACCCGGGCGGCATCCTCGTGCTCTTCGAAGGCTCGGCCCGCGCGGTGGAAGCGCAGATCGCCGCTGCCCGGGGGCTCGTCGGGGGCAGCGAGGTCGGCGCCGAGGCGTGGGACGTCTCGCGTCGGCGACAGGCTGAGGCCAGCGGGCGTGCGTGCTTCGATCCTGGGCGCCTCCGCGAGACGCTCGCGGAGCTTGGTGAGGCGGTCGTCCGCCCGGCTGCGGGTGTTGCGTACTCGGCCGACGACGTTCCGAGCAGGAGACCGTCACAAAGCGAGACCCAGAGGCTCCTGATCGAGCGCATCCGACATGAGCTCGACCCGAACGGAGTGCTCGCCGCGTGATCCGCGAGCTGACCGCGGACTGCGTCCACTGCGGCTTCTGCCTGCCCACCTGCCCCACCTACGTCCTCTGG
>Ga0136613_10000989_pt1 | contig 14140 bp, 9 predicted proteins | sample AntDrymUQ2722106_2_FD_106649 | JGI IMG/M metagenome (GOLD analysis project Ga0136613, IMG submission 106649) | Polar desert sand microbial communities from Dry Valleys, Antarctica - metaG UQ272 (21.06) | ecosystem: Environmental > Terrestrial > Soil > Desert | place: Antarctica: Dry Valley... | reverse complement strand
TGGCCGCCGGCAACACCGGCTACGGGCAGCTCATGGCCCGCGAGGGCGTCACCAGCACCGGGATGTCGCTGACCATCAACGATCCCGGCAACGCCGACGAGGCCATCACCGTTGGCGCCACCCACCGCGACAGCCCCCACACGTTCGGGGTCTCGTACTTCTCGTCGAAGGGCCCCACCGGCGATGGCCGCCTCAAGCCGGACCTGGTCGCACCCGGCGAGCGGATCACCTCGTGTGCGGCCGGTCGCCGGCGCGATGAGATCGCCTCCCTGCTGGACGGTCTGGACCCCGACGAAGTCGCCGCCTACATCGAGGACAGCGGGACGTCGATGGCGGCGCCGCACGTCTCGGGGGCGGTCGCGGCCTTCCTGTCGGTGCGACGCGAGTTCATCGGACGCCCGACCGTGGTCAAGCGGCTGTTCTGCGACAACGCCACCTCGCTCGGGCGGGAGCGGTACTTCGAGGGCCACGGCATGGTCGACCTCATGCGGGTCATCCAGGCGGTCTGAGCCGCCTAACGAAGGGAGCGCAGATGCCAAAGATCGCGGGTTTGCCGCACTGGGAGGTCGGCTTCGACGCGGCCGGCAAGCTGACCAGCGGTGACGGTGACGAGGTGGTCAGCGAGGCGGCCGCCGCCGGCTTGACCGACCTGCTGGTGTTCTCTCACGGCTGGAACAACGACACCAACGTCGCGCGGGGATTGTACGAGCGCTTCTTCATGCTCGTGGCCGAGATCCTCACCGACCGCGGCGTGGATCTGGACAAGGTCGGGACCCTCGGGGTGCTGTGGCCGTCGATGCGCTGGCCCGACGAGGACATCGGCACGGGCCGCGGCGGTGCCGCCAGTGCCGCGGGGCAGATCAGCGACGCGGAGCTCGTGGATGCTCTGCGCGACACCTTCCCCGGCGCGGCGCAGCAGCAAGCGCTCGGCGAACTGGCCCGGTTGCTGAAGGAACGTCCCGAAGACCCCGGGGCCCTCGGCGCCTTCCAAACGCACATGCGCACGCTGTCCGAGGCCGACCCCCCTTCACCGACCGGCGAAGACGGCGGTGAGAACGCCCTGCTCGACGACGACGCCGAGGCGGTCTTCGACCGCATGGCCGCTGCGGCGCCCGCCCGGCGTGGCGGTGGGGCCGCCGGGTTGGGCGGCTTCTCGCGGCTGTGGAACGGGGCCAAAGAGGCGCTGCGCCAGCTGACCTACTGGCAGATGAAGGCGCGCGCTGGCGTTGTCGGCCAGACCGGCCTCGGCCCGCTGCTCGGGCGGTTGCACGCGGCGGGCCCCGACCTGCGAATCCACCTGCTGGGGCACAGCTTCGGTGGCCGGGTGGTCGCCTTCAGTTTGGCCGGCCTGCCCGACTCGGCGGTGCGCGACACGCCGATCGCGTCGCTGTCGCTGATCCAGGCCGCCTTCAGCCACTTCGCGTTCGCCGACGAGCTGCCCCACGACCGTAAGCGCAGCGGCGCGCTAGCCGGCATGCAGCAGCGCGTCGGCGGGCCGATCCTGGTCACGCACACACTGCGCGACAGTGCCGTGGGAACCGCCTACCCGCTGGCGTCCCTGGCGGGGCGCCAGGACGCAGCTGGCGCCGACGACCTGATGTTCCGCTGGGGCGCACTGGGCCACGACGGCGCCCAGGGCGTGCCGGCCGACGCCGCGCCCCTGCGCGCAGTCGGATCGGCCTACGAGCTGGGCCCTGGACGGTTCTGCAACCTGGACGGCAACAAGGTCATCGTCAACGGCGGCCCGCCGGCGGGGGCGCACTCCGACATCTTCCACCCGGAGCTCGCCTGGGCCGTACTGATCGCCGGAGGACTGGTGCAGCCCTAAGGCCCAAGGTGCCCCGGGACTTTGTCAACGCACGCACCCTGTTGCGCTGTGCCGGCGTGGCTGGGGTGGGGGTGGGAGTTGTTTGGGTGGGGCGGCTGGGCGCTGAATCACAGCGTCGGGTTGTGAGGCTAGCGGGAAGGTCTCGTGAGCGCGGAAGTGTCCAGGTCGTGAGTCAATCCCACCCCCGAGAGGTGGGATCCCAGGTGTGGCCGTGAACCTCGCCCGTTAGAACCGGGTCGGCGAAGGCGACGACCTGTGCGAGGAGATCCTCGATACTCAGGGTGACTTCCTCGAGTCGGTGCTTGCGTCGCCACGCTGACCACCTCCCCTGCGCTGCGCCTGCATAGCCCTCGAGCACATCGGCGAGGGGCGAGAGCGCCGCCTCCCGATGTTCGGCGACCCCACGGAGGGATTCGGAGAGACGCCCTCCATCGACACGGTGGACTGCGGCGAGGCGGGCGACGTCGGTGAAGTCTCGCCAGCGCGTATTGCCGTGCCGCGCTGCACAGCTGTCACGATCTTCTCGGCCAGCGGGCCGGTGACGACCAGCTCACCGCCCAGAAGGCGCGGCAAGGAGACTGTTTCTGCAGCGGGGCTGATCGGATCGCCGACGTTGATGTCGACGTGGAACAGGAGCCGAGCGCTGGCCAGCGTCCCCGAGACGGAGACGCGGACCCCGCTGTAGGCATCGCCGACCCGGATCACTTCGGCAGTGATGGCTTGGGAGTCGAGGGCCAAGCCATCGTGGAGCTCGATCTTCACGATCTCTACGACGATGCGCCGAACAGCCTCGGCGCTGTTGTGAAGGTCGCGGGCCGCCAGATCGACGTCTCTCGTCGGCCGACGCGTGTCGAACGCGGCAAGCAGGACGTCGCCCTTGAGGACGAAACGGTCGGCGTGGGCCGACCGGGTGAGGCGGTCGAGGAACCCTTCGAGGGCATACAGCTGCTGGAGCTCGTCGGACGGTCGACCGGCCTGGCGGGCCAGGTTCTGGAGATCGAGGTAGACACGGCCCTCAGCTGTGTCTCGGGTGGGTCGGCCGCTCACAGCAAGACCAGAAGTGCCTCGCGGATAGAGCTCTCGGCGCGGGGCCCGAAGTGGTGAGCCATGCGCAGCAGGGAGGACGGCTGCGACCCGCTTCGACGGATCCAGCGCTTCAGGGCATCGATGGCCTGCTCGGATCCTTCCAGGTGCCGGAGGCGGAACGCGTCGCAGATCGATCTCTCCGGTCCGTAGATCCCGATGGCTAGGTCACCCACGGGGAGGACGTCTCTCCCGATGGGGAACGTGTCGACGTCGAAGCGGTGCCACCTCGCGGGTGCGGTAGTAGCCGGAGACCGGCGCCCTCGCGGCAGGGCGACGTCGATGACGGGAGGGATCTCGTCGGACAAGTTGTGCCGCGCTAGTGCGGTGCCGAGACACAGCGTCGCCTCCGGCGCTCGTCGAGCGATCTCGATGAGGTCTGGGTCACCTTGGGCGCCAGCACGACGGAAGAGGCCGCGGCCCAGCGACTCGATCTCACCACTGTCGCGCAAGCCGTAGAGGCGTCGGTCAGACATGCCGCTTCGGCGGGCGTCGGAGTAGGTGAAGACATCCGGCAGTAGCGCAAGCGAGTCGGTAAGGCGCATGGCGGAAAGCGTAGCCACCTGTCTGCTGTATGACTACACTTTCCTTCAGTTCTTTGGAAGCGGCCAGTACGACGCAAGAGGGAATGGGTTGGTCTCGTCGGCGGAGCCGCTCCACCCGAGGACCGTGCGGCAACGGTGCGCTCTGCTACGTGGTATTACACTACGTGACAACGACAGTGCACTCTGGCACACTGGGGAAACGCAAGGCCGCGCGGCCCTGCTGGGCAGGGGGGCGCATGAACAACACGTCGGTGGCGGCACGGCTGGGCGGGGGGCTGATCTCCGCGTTGTCGGCCGACGTGGGTGCGGCGCGTGAGCGAGCGCGTCGGCAACGGCTTGGGGGGCTGGCGGCGATCCTCGGGGTCCCGCTGGTCTTCCTGTGGTACCGGATCCTGTCCGGCGCCCCGTTCAACGTGTTCGCCCTGCCGTCGCTGGGCGACGATTGGCTGTATTACCTGCTGCCGGTGGCGCTCATCGCGGCGCTGGGCGCGGCGATGGCGATGCCGTTGCTGTCGGGCCGCTCGCCGCACATGCTGTTCCGCCCCGAGCAGATCGACGTCAGCTTCGACGACGTGAAGGGACTGGACGGGGTCCTCGACGAAGTCGTCAAGACCCTCAACACCTTCCTCGGCTACGCGCTGTACCGCGACCGTCTGGGCGGCAATCCTCGCAGAGGCCTGCTGTTCGAAGGACCTCCGGGCACGGGCAAGACCCACCTCGCCAAGGCCATGGCCCGCCAGGCCGGCGTGCCGTTCTTCTTCGTCTCGGCGACCAGCTTCCAGTCCATGTGGTACGGCGCCACCTCGCGCAAGATCCGCAGCTACTTCAAGGCCCTGCGCAAAGCCGCGCTGCGCGAAGGTGGCGCGATCGGCTTCATCGAGGAGATCGACGCGATCGCCATGACGCGCGGCGGCCTGAACGCGACTCCCCTTTCCGGCGGGCAGCTGGCACGCGCCTGCCACGGCGCCGGGCTGCCCCCCGGGTCGACGACGGTGGCAGGGTTCGGCAGCAGCGAAGGCACCGGTGGCGTCGTCAACGAGCTGCTCGTGCAGCTGCAGTCCTTCGACGCGCCACCGCTACGCGACCGCTCGTACAACCTGCTGGTGGGGGCGGCCAACGCCTACTTGCCGACCCACCGCCAGTTGGCCAAACGCAAGCCGCGCTACCACAACGTCCTGGTCATCGCCGCCACCAACCGGGCTGACAGCCTGGACCCTGCGCTGTTGCGTCCCGGCCGCTTCGACCGGCGCCTTAGCTTCGAGCTGCCAGCGAAGACGGCCCGCCGCGACCTCGTCGACCATTTCCTGTCGAGCAGAGCCCACGCCGCCGACCTCGACGTCGAGACCCGCCGCGAGCAGCTGGCCGGCCAGACCTTCGGCTACAGCCCCGTCATGATCGAGCACCTGCTCGACGAGTCCCTCGTCATCGCCTTGGGCAACGGGCGCGATGAGCTGGCCTGGCGCGACATCCAGGAGGCCCGGCTCACCGGCGAGGTCGGCAGCAAGAGTCCCGTGGACTACACCGAGCTGGAGCGCCGCACGGTGGCGACCCACGAGGCCGGCCACGCCACCGTCGCCTACCTGGCGGGCACGCGTCGCCTGGAGGTCCTGTCCATCGTCAAGCGGAAGGGCTCGCTGGGGCTGCTGGCTCACGGCGACCGCGACGAGGTCTACACACGCACGCGCAGCGAGATGGTGGGGCTGATTGACATCGCCCTCGGCGGCATGTGCGCCGAGGAGCTGTACTTCGGCGAGTCGGGCACCGGTCCGGGCGGCGACCTGGCCGCCGCCACCCAGATCGCCTGCGAGGTGGTCGGGTCGGTGGGCATGGGCGGCTCGCTGGTGTCATTGGCAGCGGTGCAGGAAGGCGCCCTGAATACCTCCAACCTGGTGGGCCGCGTCCTGGCCGACCCCTACACGCGGCCCGAGGTCGACCGGTTACTGGCGCAAGCCAAGGCCGGCGTGCGGGCGTTGCTGGGCGCCAACCGCCATCTCGTCGATGCGCTGCGCGACGCTTTGCTGGAACGCGACGAGCTGATCGGTGAGGAGATCACCGCGGTGCTCGTCGGCGCTGGTGACCCGGTCCGCGAGGGGCTGCGCATCGAGCGGCGTTCCGACCGCCGCCGCCGCGACTGGTTGGCGCCCGACAGCTGAGCGCTCAAGTAGCGAAGCGGTAGCGCACTCAGTCAGCGCTCAAGCAGCGCACCGGCTTCCGCCGACGCAAAGAAGCGCCGCCCGAAAGGCGGCGCTTCTTCGAGGATGGTGCGGCGTTACCGCAGTCCGAGCTCCGCGCTGCAGGCCGGCCAGGCACCCCAACCCTGCGAGGCCTGGACACGCTCAGCTACGGCGATCTGCTCGCTGGCGGACGCCTCGTGCGGCATGCCGCTGCCGCCGTAGCCCTGCCAGGTCGACAGGCTGAACTGCAGCCCACCGTAGTAGCCGTTGCCGGTGTCGATGCTCCAGTTTCCACCGGATTCGCACTGGGCCAGGCTGGCCCACACCCCGGAGCTGGGCGCCGAGGAAGGCGGTGCCGGCGCGCTCTCGGCGCTGCTGGTGTCTGTGCTGCTGCTGTCGCTGCTGCTGGTGTCCGTGCTGCTGCTGTCGCTGCTGCTGGTGTCCGTGCTGCTGCTGCTACGTGAGGCGCTGCTGTCCACGCGCGGAGGGGCGACCGGCGCGACGACGACCGGCGCTGGCGGTGCCGGCAGCGAGCGTCGCTTGAGCTCGGCGCCCTTGGCGGGAATGCGCAGGCGAGCGCCCACCGTGATCAGGTCCGGGTTGTCGATCTTGCGGTTGGCGTCGAACAGTCGCCGCCAGCCCGAAAGTCCCTTGATGCCGAAGTCCTGGGCGATCGAGCTGAGCGAGTCCCCGGCCACCACCTTGTAGGTGCGCGGCTTGGCCGGAGCGGCGAAGGCCGCCGTCGCGGGCAGGGCCACGATCATCGTGGCGGCTAGAGCCACTGCGGTCACGCAGGCGCGGGTCCGAGCCGGTCGGGCTCGACGGGCGCCACGGGTGTTTTCCAACAATGCATCCTCGTTGTTCGTGGGTGGTCAGCGAACGCGCACGAGCGCCATCGCAGCAGCGATGGGCACCTCAGCGTTCGGGCCCGGTTCTGTCGGGCCTGGCGTGACAGGCACGCCGAAGGCAGCCATGGGCATGAAGGCGTCTCTCGTCATAACCCCAACAAGGGACGGAGAACCGAAGACGGCTGCAAGCTGTGGACGGCGCCGGGAGACGGCCGTCGGTTGTCAAGCGGCGAAGGCCGAACCATCGACCGCTCTCACGACCGTAGCGGACTAGTCACGTATCGCAGCGTTGGGGGGTGTCCGTCCGTACAGGGTGGGGGTGTCCGCCGCTCCCCCGGCACAGGCCGAGGACCTGCCGCTCACAACGGCGGTCAGCGCTCGACTTCGACGCGTATCTCGTGCCATCCGGTGGCCCCGTCGGGCGCCACGGGGCGGCGCCGACCGGTCTGCGTCGTGCCCTCGTTATCGGTGGCACGGACACGCACGACGTGGTGGCCGGGCGGCGCCTCCCACTCGTACACCCACTGGCGCCAGGTGTCGTCGTTGAGGGCGGTACCCAGCCGCGCCTCGGCCCAGGGCTGCTCGTCGATCTGCACCTCGACTGCCCGCACTCCCCCGCTGGCCTGCGCCCACGCCACACCGGCGACCGGCGTGCGGCCGGCGGCGACGCGGGCACCCGTCGCGGGTACGTCGATGCGTGACTGGGTCTTGATCGGTCCCCGCTTCGACCAGCCGCGGGGGATCCAATAGCCGTCGAAGGCATCGAGCGTGGTCAGCTCGAGTTGGCTCAGCCACTTGGTGGCCGAAACATAGCCGTACAGACCCGGCACCACCAGGCGCACAGGGAAACCGTGTTCGACGGGCAACGGCTCGCCGTTCATGGCCACGGCGAGCAGGGCGGCCCTGCCGTCGTAGGCGGCGGAGGTTGGGAAGCCGGCGGTGAAGCCGTCAACGGAGCGCCCGACGATCTGGCTTGCGGCGGCGTCGGTGCCCGCGCGCTCCAGCACCCGCCGCAACGGCACTCCCGACCACAGTGCGTTGCCGATCAAGCCGCCGCCGACCTCGTTGGAGACGCAGCACAGCGTCGTCCAGTGCTCCTCGGTGCCCATCGCCGCCAGCTCGTCGAAGGTTAGCTCCAGGGGCCGGTCGACCATGCCCGTGACCTGCAGCCGCCAGCTGTCGACGTCGACGCGGGGAACGACCAGTGCGGTGTCGATGCGATAGAACCGTTCGTTGGGGGTGACGAACGGCACCACCCCGTCGATGCCGAGGTCGGCTCCGGCCGGCGGTGCGTCCGCTCGGCGCACGGGCTGGGGCAGTACCAGCGCCGCGCGCGATGCCGCAACACCGGCCTGTTGCGACAGCCAGCGACCCCCCGCAGCCGAGGCAGCTGCTACGGCCACCAGCCCGCCGGTCAGCCGCAGGAAGGCCCGCCGGTCACCGCTGACGCCAGGCGCCGAGGTGGCATCGTCAGGCATCGCGATCGCGACATCGGGACGGGCATCGGGGCGCACGTCGGGAGCCATGCGAGCGGCACGGGCGGCCGCCAGCAGCCGGCGCAACCCCAGCACACCGATCGCGACGGCCACGGTGACGGCGACCGCGGTGGCCACCAGGGAGGTCTGGGGATCGCTGCCGGCGGCGGCGACGCCGATCGCGCCGAAGGCCACGAAGCCAGCCGCCGCCGCGGCGAACCGCCGGGCGCCCACCACGCCCAGCAACGCGCCGAAGGCCGCCGCGAACAGCACGATCCCCACGACCAAGGCGATCTTGTCCGCCAACCCGAAGATCGAGATCGCCAGGTCCTTGACCGGTGCGGGCACGGCGTCGATGACGGCGTTGCCCACGCTGACCACCGGTGAACCCGCGCCCGGCAGCAGGCCCGCGACCAGCTCGCCCACGCCCAAGGCCAGCGCGGCGGCGACCACGCCGGCGGCGGCTGGCCGCCGGCGGCCCAGCCCTACAGCGGGGTGCGCGGCCATACACAAACTGTAGCCACCGTGCGTTGCGGCGCCGCGTGGCGGGGTAGGAGGGCGCCGCATGCCCGACCTACGCAACCTCGACGACGAGCTGGCGGCGCGGTTTCCCCAGCACCCCAGCTTCCGGCCGGGTCAGCGAGAAGCCCTGGAAGCCGTGCTGGCCGGCCGCGACGTGGTCGCCGTGCTGCCGACGGGTGGGGGAAAGACGCTGGTCTACCAACTCGCCGGCGCGCTGCTGCCAGGGACGACGGTGGTCGCCACACCGCTGCTGGCCCTGATGCACGACCAGGTCAGAAGGCTGTCGCAGGTAAGTGCGGAACATGCCGAACGTGTCGCGGCGATCAGCGGCAACGTCCGCGGCGAGCAGCGCGAACGAATGCTGAAAGAGCTGCGGGCGGGTCGCTTCGACTTTCTGTTCACCACCCCGGAGCAGCTGCTCCGCGCCGATCTGCGCCAAGCGCTGGCGGCCACGAGCGTCGACTTGTTCTGCGTCGACGAGGCGCACTGCATCTCCGAATGGGGGTTTGACTTCCGGCCCGCCTACCGGGAGCTGGCCGACGCGGCACAGGCCATGGGACGCCCGCCGATACTTGCCCTGACGGCCACGGCGCCCGAGGCGGTGCGCCGCGACGTCGCCCAGGAGCTACGGCTGACCGACCCCGTGCTGGTCGCTCGCGGCTTCGACCGCACCAACCTGCACCTGGGGGTGGTGCACGTCACCAACCCCGACCGGCGTGACCGTGAGCTGGCCGGGCTGATCTTCGAGCTGCTGCCCGATATCCGCGACCCCGGCTCTTCCGGCGTGGCGGTCGTGTACTGCACCACGCGCCGTGAGTCGGAGGAGACCGCGCTGGCCCTGCTGTCGCTGGGGCTGCCGGCGGGCCATTACCACGGTGGCATGGAACGGTCGCTGCGCGAGGAGGTACAGACCGGTTTCTTGACCGAGGAGCTGCGGATCCTGTGCGCCACCAGCGCCTTCGGCATGGGCATCGACAAGCCCAACATCCGCGCCGTCATCCACCGGACCATGCCCGACTCGCTGGAGGCGTACTGGCAGGAGGCGGGGCGGGCCGGGCGCGACGACAAGCCCTCCGACTGCGTGCTGCTGTACCGGCCCGAGGACCGCGCCATCCACGAGCACCTGCACCGGCGCAGCCGCCCGTCGGAGCCGACGGTGGCCAAGATGGTGCACCTGCTGGGCCAGGTCGATAACGCGACACCCGAGCCCGAGGTGCTGGCGCGCCTCACCCAGGTCGCCGGCGTGGCGCGATCCGGCGCGGCCACCCTGCTGGATGACCTTGAGCGCTTCGGGTTCATCGCCACCTTCAAGTCGGGGATCCGCTTCAAGGGTGCGCCTGCCGAGGCGATGGAGACCATCGCCTCGCACCAGGCGGCGCAGGTAAAGGTGGAGGAGTCGCGGCTGGACATGGTGGCCGACTACGCCGAGTCCAGCTCCTGCCGCCGCCGCTACCTGCTGAACTACCTCGGCGATGACTATCCCGGTGAGCTGTGCCTGCGCTGCGACAACTGCCTGCGCATCGCGCAGCGGCGCGGCACCGACGACTGGGAAGAGGCGGCGCAGGCGGAGCGCGTCGAGGCCGACCGGGGGGGGCCGTTTCGCACCGGTCAGACCGTCGAGCATCCTGAGTGGGGGTTGGGCTCGGTGCAGCGCATCGAAGGCGAGGTCGTGGTCGTGCGCTTCGACGCGGTCGGCTACCGCTCCATGCACGCGCCCACCGTCGTCGACCGCGGGCTGCTGACCGCACGCTGAACCCCACGGGTCGCGCCGACACCCAGTCGTCGTCGCCGGCGCGGGATTGGGTGCTACCGCTGCGCTAGCGTGGGCGGGCTGCCCACTCACGAGGAGCTTGCTTTGTCCACCGACGAGGCGGTCGCCGCAGAGGAGACCGTTGCTGACCCAGGCCGCGACGTCGTCGCCTCCGAGGTCGCCGGACCCGGTGTGGTGCGCCGCGGAATGCGCATCCTCGGGCGGGCAGTCCTCACCGAGCCCAAGCCCTTCGCGATCGCCGTCGTCGGCGCCGCCGTCTACGGCGGGATGACCGTCGCGTCGGCAACGGTCTTCGGACGCGTGACCGATCGCGTCATCGTGCCGGCCTACGCGGGTGGTGCCGTGACGCGGGGCACGCTGGCGTTGGCAGTGACAGCGATCCTCGGCGTGGCGTTGCTCAAGGCGGTGGGGATCGTGGCCCGCCGCATCGGTGCGACCTACATGCAGGTCAAACTGCAGGCGAGCTACCGCGAGCGGGTGACGCGCCAGTACCAGAAGCTGCCGCTGTCGTGGCACCGGCGCCATTCGACGGGGACGCTGCTGGCCCACGCCAACGCCGACGTCGAGGCGGCCTTCTGGCCGATCGCGCCATTCCCCTTCTCTTGCGGCGTCGTGCTCATGCTGCTGATCACCGGGGTGATCCTGGTGCGCAGCGACCTGTTCCTGGCGGCCGTAGGCTTCTTGGTAGGTCCGGCCATCGCGGTGCTGAACTGGCGCTACAACCGGGCGCTGGAAGAGCCGGCCACCCTGGCTCAGCAGCGGCGCGCCGACGTCTCCTCGGTCGCTCACGAGAGCTTCGACGGCGCGCTGGTCGTCAAGACGCTGGGCCGGGAGTCCGCCGAGACGGACCGTTTCGAAGTCGAGGCGCGGCGGCTGCGCGACGAGCTGGTGCGCTACGGAAGGATCCGCGCCCTGTTCGACCCGCTGATGGAAGCCCTTCCCAACGTGGGCGTGTTGCTGATCCTGGCTGTGGGCGTGTGGCGCATCTCGACCGGCGACCTGTCGGTGGGCGATCTGGTGCAGTTCGCCTACCTGTTCACCCTGCTCGCCTTCCCCATCAGGGCCATCGGCTGGGTGCTGTCGGACATGCCACGAGCGGTCGTCGGCTGGGAGCGTGTCCAGGGCGTGCTCGCCGCCACCGGCGACCTGCCGTACGGCTCGGACAGGGGCTTGGACGCCGAGGGTGCGGCCGCCGCCGACCTGGTCCATGTCGCCTTCGCCTACGAGTCGTCGACCGATGGTCAGGCGGGCTCGCCAGTCCTGCACGACGTGACCTTCGAGGCCACGCCCGGTCGCACCATCGCCATCGTCGGCCCCACCGGAGCCGGCAAGTCCACGATCGCCAGTCTCTTGGTGCGCCTCGCCGACCCGACCCAGGGCAGCGTCCACCTCGACGGGCAGGACCTGCGCACGCTCGCTCGCGGCGAGCTGTCGCGCAGCGTGGCGATCGTGTTCCAGCACTCGTTCCTGTTCGACGACACCGTGCGCGGCAACATCACGCTGGGCGAGCGCTTCTCCGACAAGCAAGTCCGCGCCGCCAGCGAGCTGGCGCAAGCCGACGGGTTCATCCGCGCCTTGCCTGACGGCTACGACACCGTGGTCGGTGAGCGGGGCACGTCACTGTCGGGCGGTCAACGCCAACGCATCGCGCTGGCGCGGGCGCTGACCCGCCGCCCTCGACTGCTGATCCTGGACGACGCGACCTCCAGCGTCGACACCACGGTCGAGGCCGCGATCCTGCACGGGCTGCGCGACGCCCGCCTGCCGGCCACCATCGCCGTGGTGGCCTACCGCCAGGCCACGATCCTGCTGGCCGACGAGATCATCTTCGTCGACCGCGGACGTGTGCAGGCGACAGGGACACACGAGCGGCTGCTGGAGACCGTTCCCGGCTACGCCCGGCTGGTGACCGCCTACGCCGACGAGGCGGTCCGGCGTGAGCGGCGGCGCTCCGACCAGGCGGTGCAGGAAGCGGAGGCGGCGTCGTGAGCACGACCGCACCGACCCTCGACAGCATCGACCGGGCCCGTCCGCAGGGGGCCTGGCCAACGCTGGTGCGGGGACTGCGGCTGTCACCGGAGTTCCGCGACGGCCTCGGCCTGACGCTGCTGCTGGCGCTGGTGGCGACGGCGGGGCGGGTCATCGTGCCGGTGGCGGTGCAGCAGGTCATCGACCGGGGCCTGCGTGGGCCCGGCGGCGTGGACGTCGCCATCGTGCTGCAGCTCAGCGGCGCCGCGTTGCTCGGCGTCGTGGTGACGTCCGCGTTCGGCTACGTCATGAACTACCGGTTGGCGACGGCGACGGAAACTGCCCTGGCGGCCCTGCGGGTCCGCGCCTTCCGCCACATCCACGACCTGTCGCTGCTGCACCACGCCACCGAGCACCGCGGCGCCCTGGTGTCGCGGGTCACCGCCGACGTGGACACCATCAGCCAGTTCATGCAGTGGGGCGGCGTGGTCCTGATCGTCAACGTCGGCCAGCTGCTGCTGGCCACCGCGGTGATGAGCTACTACAGCTGGCAGCTCACCCTGGTCGTGATCGTCACCTTCGCGCCCCTGGTATTCGTCCTGCGCTGGTTCCAGACCCGCCTGTCGGTGGCGTACGACATCGTCCGCGAGCGGGTGGGCGACATGCTGACCGCCATCTCCGAGAGCGTCGGGGGCGCCGACGTCATCCGGGCCTACAACATCGAGGAGCGGACCGACCGGCGGATCTCGCGTGCGGTGCAGCGCGAGTTCCGAGCGCACTACCGCGCCGGGCGCCTCGGTGCGTTCATGTTCTCCTCCGGCGAGCTGTTCGCGGCGGCGGCCACCGCGGCGGCGGTCGTGGTGGGCGTGCTGCTCGGCGTCGACGGGCAGCTGTCGGAGGGACGGCTCGTCGCCTTCCTGTTCCTGGTCACCCTGTTCGTGGGGCCGGTGCAGATCGCCACCGAGGTGCTGGATCAGGCGCAGACCGCGATCGCCGGCTGGCGGCGCATCCTCAACGTCTTGGACACCCGCCCCGACGTCGCCGATCCGGCCACTGCCGGCGGCGGCGGGGTCGACATCCCACCGGGGCCGGTCACCCTGCGCTTCGAGCACGTGGCGTTCGCCTATCCCGCCCGTGAGGCCGGGGCGGTCGCCGACACGGTGCTGCACGACGTGAACCTGGAGATACCTGCTCAGACCAGGGTGGCGGTGGTCGGTGAGACCGGCTCGGGCAAGACCACCTTCGCCAAGCTGCTCACCCGGCTCATGGACCCAACCGGCGGCCAGATCCTGGTCAACGGGGTGGCCTTGACCGAGGTGCGGTTCGCCAGCCTGCGGCGGCGCATCGTCATGGTTCCCCAGGACGGCTTCCTGTTCGACACCACCATCGCCGCCAACGTCGCACACGGCCGTCCCGGCATCGGCCAGGCCGACGTGGCGCTGGCCTTCACCGAGTTGGGCCTGGCCGACTGGGTCGAGTCGCTGCCCCAGCAGCTGTCCACGCGCGTCGGCGAACGCGGCGGGTCGCTGTCGGTCGGCGAGCGGCAGCTGGTGGCGCTCGCCCGCGCCTATGTCGCCAATCCCGACCTGTTGGTCCTGGACGAGGCCACCTCGGCGGTCGACCCTGCCACGGAGGTACGGCTGCAGCGCGCGCTGGACGGGCTGACCCGCGGACGGACCGCCATCGCCATCGCCCACCGCCTGTCCACCGCCGAGGCCGCCGACGAGGTGCTGGTTTTTGATAATGGTCGCATCGTGCAGCGCGGCCCGCACGACGACCTGCTCGCCCAGGACGGGGTGTACGCGGGCCTGCACCGCTCCTGGGTGGCCGGCAGCGCCGGCGGGCGGGCACCGGTGGCCCGATGACGTTCTGGGACCTGCCCTACGCCTCGCGGCGCCAGCCGGTGCTGGCCGACAACGTGGTGGC
>Ga0136613_10000988_pt1 | contig 14154 bp, 12 predicted proteins | sample AntDrymUQ2722106_2_FD_106649 | JGI IMG/M metagenome (GOLD analysis project Ga0136613, IMG submission 106649) | Polar desert sand microbial communities from Dry Valleys, Antarctica - metaG UQ272 (21.06) | ecosystem: Environmental > Terrestrial > Soil > Desert | place: Antarctica: Dry Valley... | reverse complement strand
TCGCGAACCTGGCGGTCGGAAGCGACTGGGGCGGGCATCCCGACGCGACGACCCCCTCGGGGTCCGAGCTCGAGATCGACTACATCCGGGTCTGGGAGTGAGCAGGCGCCGGCGGCGCCGGGCCGAGCTTTTCAACCGGACACACGAAGGGCGTCGATCAACTCGCCGAGGCGCGCGACCGCCGGGGCGGTCGCCGATCGAACGGTGCCGGCCTGCGGAGCGGCTCTCGCCGCCGCGAGCGCCGAGCCGAGATCCTCGATGGCCTCGACCACGGGGATGCCGCGCTCACGGCCGATCCGCCGGCAGAAGGCGACCTGGTGGTCGTCGATGTGCTCGCCGAAGCGGCGTTGGCGCGGCACGAGCACGAGCGGCTTGCCGGCGGCGAGCACGGGGAGGATCGTCCCCGGTCCGCCGTGGGCGACGACCGCGGTGGCGGCGGCGATCCGCCCTTCCATCTCGGCGAAGGGAAGCATGGGCGCTCCCGGCGTCGCCGGCGCGTACTCGCCGTAACCCCGCTGGCAGAAGACCGGTTGCCCGAGCTCGCCGGCGGCCACGAGGCGATCGACCTCACGTAGGAGGCGGTCGAAGGGCTGCTCGTGCGTGCCGACGGTGACGAAGATCACAGGACGGGCCCCACGAGGACGCCCCGGCGGTAGAAGCGCCGCTGCTCCTCCCACTGCAACGCGAACAGGTGCGCGAACCGGTGGCAGACCCGGCCGGAGAGCGTCGGCGTGTCGATGCGATCGTAGACCTCGAGGTAGACGAGCCTCGCCCCGAACAGTCGTCCGAGTACGAAGAACGGGATTGCGACCGCCGCGCCCGTGGAGAGGATGACCTCCGGCCGCTCGCGACGCAGCACGCGAAGCGCGACGGCGAAGTTCCGCAGGAGACTAGGCACGTTGCGGTTGGTCGGGAACACTGCCCAGTAGGTGCGCTCGCCGGCCAGAGCTGAACGGGCGTCCTCCTTGTCGAAGGTGACCCAGGCACGGTCAGCCGACCGCCAGATCGGCTCGAGCGCGCGCAACTGAAGCAGGTGGCCCCCGCTCGAGCCGACGAGCAGGTAGCGCGACTCTCCATCAGGGCGGCGGGTTCGCGCTAGCCTCATGGACGACGACCCTTGAGGGCCGACCGGGCTGATGACGACTCACGCGCCACTACGACCGCCGGCCATCGCAGAGCCGCGCCGACCGGCTCGGAGTCGCCTTGACCGAGAGACCCTCGCCTTCGCCGCTGCGGCGATTGTACTCGCTGTGTGTCTGGGCATCGGCGCAAGCGCCAAGCCGGTGCAGACCGCCGGCCTGGCGGCACTCGCGGCCGCGGTCGCAGCCTTCGTGCGCTGGCCGCTGGCCGTTCTCCTCGGCGTGATGCTCGTGCGCGCCAGCCTCCAGATCGAGGGGAACCTCGGGTACATCGGGCTCGCAGTCGCCCTCGGCGGTGGCGTCGCGCTGCTCTTGGTTCGCCCGCGTCAGATACCTCGGGTTACCAGCGTGCCCCTGCTCGCGTTCCTCGTCTTGGCGCTCATCAGCCTCGCGTGGACACCCGAGCTGGACGATAGCTTCCGGAGCTGGCTGCGCCTCAGCCTCCTCGCCGTCGTCCTCTTCATTGCCGGTTGGGCCGTATCCGATATGGGTCGCCTCCGCGCCCTCTCGATTGTCGTACTTCTCGCTGCCCTTGTGCCGATCGGCGTGGGCTTCTTCCAGCTCGCGACCGGCGACTTCAACACAAGGCAGGGTTTCGACGCCATTGACGGAACCTTCACGTTCGCCAACGGCTACGCCTACTTCCTGATGATCGTGCTGACGGTCGGCGTCGTCGTCCTGATGGAGAGCCGCGCGCTCCTGGCACGCCTGGCCACCACCGCCCTTCTCAGCCTCGCAGCTATCGCCTTCGTGCTCACCTACGCCCGCTCCGCCTGGCTCGGACTGGCGGTCGTGCTCGTGCTGCTGGCGGTGTTCCAGTACCGGCGGATGGGGGCAGTCGCGGCGGTCGGTGTATTGGCTGCCGCCCTGGCCATCCCCTCCGGCCTCGGTGTCGTCGGCGAGCGTTTCTCCGACCTCTCGAGCAGCTCTGGAGCCTACGGCGAGAACTCGTGGTCGTGGCGAACCGATAACTGGAGCCGCATGCTGCCCTACGCCTTCGAGCGGCCGGTCGCGGGCAATGGTTTTGCGAGCTACAAGCCGCTCACCGTGCAGGAGTTCGGGGTCTCCAATCCGGCGTTCGTGGACGAGCCCGAGGACGGCGCGCTCGAGTACAGCCTCGGCGTCTCCGCGCATAACGACTACGTGAAGCTCGCGGTCGAGACCGGCTTCCTGGGAATGGCGCTGTGGATCGCCGCCCTGATCGGGCTCGCGATCGTCATGTGGCGCGCGCGGTCGGTGCCCGGCCTGCGGCCCTACGCCACCGCGGCGTTCGCGCTGGTCGTGGCGTGGATCGTGATGGGGGTCGCGGACACCCAGCAGGACTGGACCGAGGTCATGCTCTACCTGATGGCGATCGTCGGGGGTGTCGCCGGCGTGGCCAGTCGAGCCTCTCAGACGCATCCCTCGGAGCCTCCTCGCCCCGCGGCCACCGGCTGACCACGCTGCGGATCCGGTGGCGCGAGCGGCCGCAGCGACCACTGCAGGCGCTTGCCGAGGCCTTGGGGGGCGTGTACTCGCCGGAGGTAGCGAACCGTGGCGGGACTCAGCGTCGGGCGGTCTCGTAAGGCGCCTCGCAGGCCCAACGCCGCGTCTCGGAGTCCCGTCGCGAACGCCCTGAGCTCGCCGTGGCGCATCGCGCGCGCGGCGAAGAGCGGCAGCTTCACCGCGCTCTGGCGAGCAGCCAGCGCCGGCGGCAGGAGGCGCCATAGCATCAGCAGGTTGCTCGCCACGGAGTACCGCAGGTGGCGGAGCGTGCGCTCCGGGTGGAAGACGGTCGCCCCGGGCTCATACCGAATCGCCCAACCCTGGTCGATGAGGCGCCAGCTCAGGTCGATCTCCTCGAGCTCGCGGAAGTAGCCCGGCCAGAAGCCCTCGAGCTCGTCGAGGCAGCGGCGCCGGACGAGGTTGCCGCATCCGATGACCGAGGATGCCTGGAAAGAGCGCGAGCTCCACACCTCGGGGTCGTAAGGGTGATACCAGAGAGCGGGGGCTCCGGTCGCGGGGTCGATGACGCGGAGCGCGACCGCCCCCACCTCGGGCGCACCCTCCAGGAGCTCGACGGCACGCGAGATCGCACCCGGCGCCAGCGTGGCGTCGTCGTCGAGGAACAACACGGCGTCGCCGCGTGCAAGGCTCAGCGCGGCGTTGCGGCCACCGGCCACACCGAGGTTGGTGGAGGCACCGCCCACTCGCAGAGAGACACCCGGCACGCTCGGAAAGCGGTCGGACTCTGGCTGGGTCCCATTTCCGAAGACCACGAGCTCGAGCGGACGGTGGTCCTGCTCGAGCACCGACCGCACCGACTCCTCGAGCACGTCGCCGCGGCCGGCGGCGACGATGACCGCCGAGACGAGCGGCGCCCCGCCGTCGGTGGGACTCACCTCGACCGCTGGTAGTAGTCGACCGAGTTCGTCGTCGGCGGCGTGCCGACGAGGACGACGCCGATCGGCTTCACTGAGACCTGGCTGAGCTGCTCCATCAGTCGCTCGATCTCGTCGCGCCGCGAGTGGTACAGGCGAACGATCACGACCACCCCGTCGACGCGCTTGGCGAGCGACAGCACGTCGCTGAAAGGACCGAGAGGACTCCCGTCCACGATCACCTTGTCCGCGCAGTCGCTCACCTCGGAAAGCACGTCCTTCACCGCCGCCCTGCTGAGCAGGGCTTGGGGGTTTGGCGGGATCGGTCCCGACGGCACGATCCAGATCGAGCCGTCGAGCTGCGCTCGCACACCGTTGCGCGACTTGTCGATCACCGGCTGGAGGTACTCGAGCACCGAGCCCTGCCCGCTCAGGATGTTCGACAGGCCCGGGCGTCCCTCGAACCCCAGACGTCGTGAGAGCTCCGGACGACGCAGGTCGGCCTCGATCATGACCACCCTCTCGCCGCGCTCGGCCATCGTCCAGGCGAGATTCACGCTCGTCGTGGTCTTGCCCTCGCCGTCCATGGCGCTCGTCAGCAGCAGGGAGCGCATCGCGCGATCGACGGTCAGGAAGGTAAGGTTCGTCTGTAGCGTGCGGAAGGCCTCGAGCTTCACCTCCGGCGCACGCGGGCCGAGCTGGCCCTCTGGGATCGAGGCGATGATCGGAAGGTCCGGAAGCAGGCGGCGGACCTGCTCCTCCTTCTTAAGGCGCCGGTCGAGCCGTTCGCGCAGGACGGCGAGCGCGACGCCTAGGGCGACCCCGAGCAGCAGACCGAGAGCGCCGTTGCGCACCGGCTTCGGGCGGACCGGGTACTCGGGCAGGGCGGCCTGCTGGACCACCTCCGCGTCGCCGGTCTGGAGAGACGCCAGCAGCTCGAGCTGCTGGACCTGGTTCTCGAGCTCTCCGACCTGGCGGCTCCCACCGGCGACCGCGCCGGCCTGGCCGATGCGCGCGCGCAGCCGCGCGGCGGCCTCGGTGTACCGCCGCCGGGAGACCTCACGCCGGAACTCGACGTACTCGGTGGCAAAGGCGTTCGCCAGACGCATCGCCTCCCGCCGACTGGTGTCGGACGCTGCCAAAGAGATGAAGCTCGAGTTGCCCTCGGCCTCGGTCTCGACCTTCTCGAGCAGATCCTCGGGATCGATCGAGAGCCGGAGCTCACGCGCGACGCGACTAGCCAGCGGGGTGAGTGCCGCCAGCTCCAGGTCGGTCGCGGCCTCCCGGGTCGGATCGACGTTGGTCGAGCCCCCGGTGCCGAGCAGGGAGGCTCCGAGATCGTCCTGGCGAATGAGTATCCGGGCCGTGGACTCGTAGACCGGCGGCACCAGGAGCGAGTACGCCAGTGCGGCACCCAGGCACAGCAGTGTGCAGAGGGCGATCAGCCAGCGGTGCTCGCGGAGCACGCGAAGCTGCTCGCGTACGCGCGTCCCTACGTCGGGTGATTCGTGGTTGGAAGGCAAGTTTTCCTGGATTCACTGTGCGACGATGCACCGCATGCGAGCCGGCCGAAATCTAGCGTCAACCTTCGTACGTGGGAGACCCTCCACCGACTCGGGCCGTTCGGCGGTGCGCGTGTCCGACGACGGGGCTTGGCTCGATCCCCCGGGTAAGGGTCGGCCGTTCCTCGCCCGCGCTCAAGTCTTGGGCGCGGACGCGCAACATCCGGCTGCGCCCGACGCACCGGCGCAGCCGCGCGTACTCATCGTCCATGACCCGGCGGACATCGACTCTTCCGGAGTCCATGCTCACGGCCCGCAGCCCGACCTGATCGTGCTGGACGAGGCCAGGACGCGGCTGCTCGAGAGCCGCGGCGGGCCCGCAGAGGTGACCCGTGCGGTGAGCCATGCGCGGCGGCGCGCGGGCGGAGCGCTCGTCGCCTGCGCGCCGACGGTCGGTGAGCCCTTCGAAGCGTCCGGCGCCAGCGTGCTGGTCACATCACTGCCGACGGCGCCGGACGCAGTGGGTCCCGTCGTCCTTCCTGCCGGCCTGCGAGCAGCGGGAAGGCCGCTGCTCGTCGACGTGCGATCGCCTGAGACCGACGTCGACTGCCTGACGGCAGCCGTCGACGTGGGCGCCGCCGGGGCGATCGTGCGGACCGGAGACGCCCCGCACGACCGTCGCCTGCTCGAGGAGGCCGCGCAGGCGGAGGAGACGCGGCTGGACGATGCCCCGCTCATCTCGGTGGTCGTATGCAACTACAACGGCGCCCGGCACCTGCCCGGCTGCCTCGCCTCGCTAGCGCGGGTGGTCTATCCGCGCTATGAGGTCATCGTCTGCGACGACGGCAGCACCGACGACTCCGTCGCCGTGGCGTCCGGCTTCGACGTGCGAGTGCTCGAGCTCGGGCGAGGGGGGCTCAGCCGGACCCGTAACGCGGGGATCAAAGCGGCAAACGGCGAGCTCGTCGCCTTTCTCGACGCCGACGCACATGCCGAGCTCCATTGGCTCTCGATGCTCTGGCGGCTCGTCGACCGGCTCGGTGTCGAGGGGGTGGGCGGTCCCAACCTGCCGTTCGTGGAGGCCGGCTGGCAGGAGAGGGCGATCTCGAGCGCGCCCGGCGTGGCGATTCCGGTCGTCTTCGACGACGGGACCTGCAACCACCTGGCCGGTTGCAACATGGCCTTTCGCCAGGCCGCGATCCACCGCGCCGGCGGCTTCGATCCGACCTTCCTCGGGGCCAACGACGACGTCGACTTCTGCTTCCGCATGCTCGACAGCGGCGGGACGCTCGTCTATCAACCGACCGCCACGGTGCGCCACCATCGCCGCGAGACCGTGCTCGGCTTCCTCAAGCAACAGCGCTCCTACGGCGCCGGGGCGCCGATCTACGAGGCCACGCACGCGGGCCGGGCGATCGTCCCCCGCGGGCGACGCCGTCTCCGAGCGCGCCTCGATCCACGCCGTACTCGCTACGTGTTCGCCGGCCCCCAGGCCCGCCAGATCTTCACGCTCGCCAGCCAGCCGCTCCACATCGGCCTCCCGCTCAAGGCGCTGGCCTTCGCGTTGGCGCTCGCCGGCGCGACCCTTCCGTTCGCCCTCTGGCTCCGCCGCCTCCGCGCCTGGGCAGCCGCCTCCACGGCCGCTGTCGCCCCCATCTTGGCGGTCACCGCCCGCCGGGTCCCGGTCTTCTCTCCGCGGCGAGGCCTCGAGGGCCCAGCGCAGCGGGTCGCCGCGGCCCTCCTCTGGTTCGCCCAGCCGGCCGCCCGCTGGTACGGGGAGTGGTCGGGACGGCGGCAGGCGGCGACCGAGCTCCGCCACGACGGGGGGCCGGCCACGTCGGTCGCTCCCGGCGAGGCGGCGACGCCGCTGCACTAGCCTCCGGGGATGCGCGGAATCTGGGCCCTTCCGCTCGTCGTCCTCGGCGCTGCGCTCGTGCTCGTGCCCCTCTCCGCAGTGGTCGAGATTCCGGGCGAGCGCGGTGTGAAGGAACTCTTCGGCGTCGAGTACGCGCCGGCCTGCACCCCAACCGCGCGCCGCGTGCTCGGACCGTGGCGGGCGGAGGCGCCGCTGCCGACGCTGCGCGACGAGCCACGGGGCGCCAGGGTCGGCGACGGCGCCTACCTCGTCGGCGGCATCGGCTTCTACGACCCGCCCACGACCCGCTCGGTGGACACCGTGGCGCGCTATGCGCTTCCACGTCAGCGCTACCGCGCGCTGCCGCCGCTACCGGCGCGCCTGAACCACGTCGGGGTGGTCCCCTACGCCGACGATGTCTACGTGGTCGGGGGCTTCGGTGAGCGGGACGGCCGCGCCGTCGCCACCGATCGAGCCTGGCGCTATCGGGTCGCCGAGCGGCGCTGGGAGTCGCTCGCCCCGATGCCGACACCCCGCGGGGCGCACGGAGTCGCGGTCGTCGGCAGAACGCTCTACGCGATCGGCGGCCAGGATCCCGATCGTCCCGACCGTCATCTGGACAACGTCGAGGCCTATGATCTGGGCACGGGACGGTGGTCGACTCGCGCGCCGATGCCGACGCCGCGCGACCACCTCGGCGTCGCCGCCGCCGGCGGACAGATCCATGCGGTCGGCGGCCGGCTCCCCGGCGGGGTGGCGCTCGACGTCTTCGAGCGCTACGACCCGGCGACCGACCGCTGGACGCGCGGGCCCGACTATCCGCTGGCGACGAGCGGCATCGCGCTGGCCTCCGTGGCCAGCCGGCTGGTCGCCGCCGGGGGCGAGGGGCCGAGTGAGGGCCGCGTCTTCGCCGAGACGTGGAGTTACCGGCCGCAAGCACGCTCGTGGTCGCGGGAGCCGAACATGCCGGTGGCAAAGCACGGCTACGCCATGGTGACCCGCGGCGACCGCCTGTACGTATTCGGTGGGTCTGTGTGCACCGGCTTCCGCCCCACGAGAACCGCCGAGTCGTTGCGGCTCACGCCTTGAGCACCCCTCCGCCCGAGCCGACGCGTCGGTTCACCCGCCGACGTCTGATCGGAGGGGGGGTGGCGGGCGCCGGGGTGATCGCGGCGGCGGGGTACGGGCGCTACGCGGCGGCCGAGGAGTTCGAACAGCACGTGGCGGAGCTGCTCGGCGCCCCGCTCGAGGTCGCCACCTCGCTGACCCAGCGAGCCCGCGAGCGCCTCGGCGACCCGGGCTATGACTTCCGCGCGAGCGCCTTCCTCACCGCGACGACCTTCCCGGGCGACACCTTCCTGCCCAAGGCGGTCCGAGAGCGGGCAATCGAGCCGTTCGTGCTGGCGCTGATCAACGACTCGATCGAGAACCTGATCTATCTCGGCGTGCAGCCTCCGGTCGAGGGAACGACCTGCGTCGGGCTGCTGCCGGCGTGAGCATGGGCAGCGACGTGGCGGTGATCGGCTCGGGCGTCTGTGGAGCGCTCGTCGCCCGCGAGCTGGTCGAAGCCGGCCACGAGGTGACGCTGATCGAGCGCGGCGGCCTCAAGACCCATGCCGAGCAGCTCGTCGACGAGGTCTACGAGCTCGACATCCCGACCGCACGGCACAACCACGAGTCCCATCCCGAGACGCCCGGCTACCCGTGGGACTACCTCTACGGGGTCGGCGGGACCTCGATGCATTGGACGGGAGTCACCCCGCGCTTCCTGCCCGCCGACCTCGAGCTTCGCTCCCGCTACGGCGTCGGCCGTGACTGGCCGATCGACTACCGGGAGCTCGCGCCCTTCTACGTCGAGGCCGAGCGGGCGCTCGCGGTGACCGGCGGCGAGAACGAGCTCTTCGATCAGCGGGCCGCCCACCTCCAGCCGCCACACCCCTACGCGCCGGTGGACCGGCTCGTCGCGCCGCTGCTCGGCCCGTACTTCACCCTCCCCCAGGCCCGGCCGACGCAGGTGGTCGACGGCCGCGCCGCCTGCTGCGGGTCGGCTCGCTGCCGGCTCTGCCCCGTCGATGCGCGCTACTCCTCCCTCCACACGCTCGAGACCCTGCGCCGGCGTCCGAACCTGAAGCTCGTGGACCGGACCGTCGTCGCACGGCTGCGCATGCGCGGCGGTCGCGTCGACGCCCTCGAGTGCATTCGTGCCGACGGCGAGCGCACAATGGTCCGCGCCGGGACGTTCGTCCTGGCCGCCAACGGGATCGAGAACGCCGCCATCCTCCTGCGCTCCGGCTTCGATGACCCGGACCTCGGGCGCTGGCTCTTCGACCACGAGCATCGAGTGCTCGAGATAGGGGTCGATCGCCCGACCGGGCACGGCCGCGGCTCCTCGCTCGCCACGGGGATCTCATACGCGTATGCCGACGGCGAGTCGCGATCGAGGCGAGGGGGACTGCTCGTCTACCCCTACAACCCCGGCCTTTTGACAAAGGCTCCGCTCGTCCAGGCACTCGCGAGCGGGCGCAGCGGACGCGATATGCGGCGACAAATCGAGCGCCGGTTCGAACGCACCCTCGTCCTGGACACGATCGCCGAGGATCTACCGCGCCGAGACCGCTACGTGGAGCTGTCGCCGAACCGCGACGGGTTGGGACTTCCGCTCAACCGGATCCACTACCCGGTCGACTCCGAGTACGTTCAGCGCGCACGTCGCTTCCTCACGAAGGACCTCGAGGCACGGCTGCGTCCTCTGAGAGGACGGCTGCCCCCCGTCTCGCTGCCGTTTCGCGGCGGGCACCAGCTGGGCACCTGCTACATGGGTGAGCGCGAAGGCGTCGTCGATCCCGATCAGCGCCACCACCGCGTCGAGAACCTCTATGTCTCGGGCGGCTCGTCGTTCCCAACCTACAGCGCAGCGCATCCGACGCTGACCATCGCCGCGCTGGCGATCCGCCTCGGGCGCCACCTGTCGCGCGCCTGAGCCCGCCGGGGCGGGTAGTCCTGCCAGTCAAGCGCTCGTGCGACCGGACGAGCGGGCCCCCTGACCACGCCAGACGGGTTGCGCCAGCCACAGCAGCGCGGTGAGCAGCCGCTGGAGGGACGCGGTCGGGCGCCGGGGCGCGAAGGCCGGCACCGATGCGGCGACCCAGCCGAGGAAGAGAGCCAGCACGCCCGAGACCGTCAGCGCCCAGCGCCGCTGCCAGCCTCCCAGGAGCGCCAGGGGCGCCGTCGCGGCGCTGAGGGCACCGAGCGCCGTTCCCACCTTGAGCGGGAAGGTCACGTTGACCGGGTAGGCGCGCTGGACGTACAGCTGCGCCTCCTGCGCGCCCGAGAAGACGTAGCGGCGCTTTAACGGGTTGAGGCGGGAGCGCAAGCGCGTCGGCGTGGGCGGATGCTCGAACATCAGCCCCTCCGCTCGATCGACGACGGCCACGATCGCCCCGTAGTGGCGCTGCTGACGCAGATAGCCGCTGAGCGTGGCGCGCCGGTGATGATCGACCATGGCCGTCGGGTGGAACACGAGACGTGCGCCACGCTCGAGCGCCGCTAGGCCGAAGGCGACGTCCTCCGAGCTCGGCCGGTGCTCCTCGAAGCCGATCTCTCGCACGAGCGAGCGCCGGAACGCCATGTTCGTTCCGTTCAGATGCTCCGCGGTGCCGCCCCGATCGACCACGGGCACGGCGGCACCCGGGGCGCCGGAGACCGCTCGCTCGCGCAGCCCGGCGTCGTCGAAGGGTAGGTTGGGCCCGCCCACCCCGTCGGCGTGGCGCCGCTCGAACGCACGCCAGAGATAGGCGATCCAGTCAGGGTGCGCCTCCGCGTCCGCGTCGATGTAGGCGACGATCTCGCCGCGGGCCGCCCGCGCCCCGGTGTTGCGTGCGGCGCTCAGGCCAGCGCCCTCAGATGCCACCACCGAGACACCGTGGGCGCGCGCCAACTCGGCCGACCCGTCGGAGCTGCCGTCGTCGACGACCAGGACCTCGATGCGCGGGTAGCGCTGATCCAGCAGCGAGCGCAGGCACGGCTCGAGGATCTCAGCAGCGTCGCGGACGCAGACCACGACCGTCACGAGCGGCGCGTCGGCGAAGCGCCGGCGCTCGAGGCGCCGGAAGGTCGCGACGGCGTCAAGATGCTCCTCCGAGCCGGCGACTCCGGAACGCGCGAGCAGCCCGGCGGCGCCCAGGTCGGCGGCGACGCCGAGCGCCTCGCCCAGGTCGGCGGCGCCCGCCGGCTCGACGACCACCGGCCGCCGGCGGGCGGCGAGGTGCAGATCCGTGACGCTGGCCGCGAAGCGCTCCGGGTCGGAGGCATCGACACGGCCGACCACCACCTCCGGCGCTCCGCGACCGGTCCGCTCGTCGTCGAGGAAGCCGGCCACCGGTACCCCGCTCGCCCGGCTCAAGCCGGCGATCCCATACCGGCCGAACGCCCGCCGCCGAGAGGGCCTCAGGTCTTCGCGATGCACGATCCAGAGGGCGGGCTCGGATCCGTGGCCGTCCCGATCGCGGCTCGCGCTCGGACTCAGGCCGCCGCCGAGGCGGTTCAGTGCGGCGCCGGCGTCGGCGACGACGGCGAGCGACTCTGCCCGCGCCGCGCCCGTCCATTGCGGGGCGAAGGGCCACTCGAGCAGCAGTGCGTCCGCGCCGGCCGCTGCCACGCGGGCCGCGGCCACCCGCGGCGGACCGCCCGGAGGTGCGGCAGCCACGAGTACGCGACCGCTTCCAGGCGGACAGAGGAACTTCCGGTCCGCCGAGACGGTCAGCTTCTCGTGGGCCACCAACGTCTTCTACCACGTCGGGCTGGCTTCGGAAAGGTGCTGCCCACGGGCCGGAGATGGATACGCTCGTCCGGTGTCCGCCGTGCCGCCAGCAGGCAGGGAGGCGTCCGGTCGGCGCGACGAGGACTCGGCGGCGGAAGAGGACGCCTCCACGCCGGCGGTTCAGGCGGAGCCTCTCCTCGAGGCGGCGCCTGTCCTCGACGCGGCGTCGGGGGTGGAACACCGGGCGCTGCGGGGAGTGCCGTGGACGCTGCTCGGCTACGTCGTCAGCCGTGGCGTCTCCCTGCTCGGCACGCTGGCGCTCGCGCGGCTGCTTTCGCCGGGCGAGATCGGCCTGGTCGCCACGGGCATGGTGATCGTCGCGGCCCTCAACCTGCTCGGAGACACGGGATTGGGAGTCACGCTGGTGGTCCGAGAGAACCTCGACGATCGGATGATCGGAACCGTCTTCTCCTGCATGCTCGCGACCGGCATCGCCCTCGCCATCCTGGGCGCTGCCGTGTCGACCCCGCTCGCGCTCGTCTTCGGCGAGCCTCGCCTCGCCTCGATCATGCCGGCACTGGCGGTGACCGTCGTGTTCGCCACCGTGAGCTGGTTCTTCCTCAACCTCCTGCAGCGCTGGTTGCTGTTCTCGCGGCGCTTCGCGGGCCAGGCGGCGCTGGCCGTCGGCTACGTGGGGACCGGAGTGCCCGCGGCCGCCGCGGGGGCAGGGGTGTGGAGCCTCGTCGCCGGCCAGATCGTGGGGACCGCCGCGTCGGCGATCGTCCTCTGGCGGGTCACCCCGTACCGGCTCCGTCCGGCGTTCGATCTGGAGCGAGCGCGGGCGGCCTACCGAACAGCGCGCGCGTTTCTCTCGCAGGCGTTCACCGCGTTCCTCAGCCACAACCTTCACTTCACCGCCGTAGCCGGATTTCTGGGAGCACCCGCGATGGGCGTCTACTCGATGTCGTACCGCCTCTCCGAGCTGCCGACCGAGGCCCTGGCCACCCCCGTCGCCCACGCCACGTTTCCCGCCTTTGCACAGTTGCGATCGGAGCATGAGCGCCGTCTCGCGGCCTTCCTCACCTCCTTGCGCTACGTCGCGTTCGCCGGACTGCCGCTCACCGTAGGGCTCGCGGTGCTCGCCGACTCCTTCGTCGGGGGCATCCTCGGACCGCAGTGGAGGGCCATGCCGCCCGTCCTCGTCATGCTCGCAGCCTGGGGAACCGCCAGCGTGTTCGGCTCCGTCATCGCCTGGTACGTCAATGCGACGGGGGGCGCCAACTGGCTTGCCAGGATCAACGTCTTTCGCCTGGTGATCGTGACCCCCGGGGTCTTCGTGGCCGCCGGGGTGTTCGAGTCGCTCCTCCTCGTCTCCGCGTTGCTCGCCCTCGACGTTGCGGTCGAGGTCCTGCTCCTCCTGCGCTACGCGACACGACGGCTGGCCGTCCCCCTCATCGACATATGGAGGGCGGTGAGGACGGTCGTCCTCGCCGCCTCCGCGCTGGCCGGCGCGGCGATCGGCGCCCAGCTCGGCGCCGACAGGCTCGGGGCGGAATCGCTCGTGATGCTCGCGGCCGGTACGACGGCAGGAGGGCTGGCCTACCTGCTCGTCATCGCGGCGCTCGACCGGCCGATGCTCTCGCGCGGGGTGAGCCTGGTGCGGAAGGCCGTTGCGCCGTCTCCGCCTCCGGATCGGGAGGGATAGGCGTGGTCGATCTTCACACCCACATCCTCCCGGGCATCGACGATGGTCCCGCGGACATGGACGGCAGCCTCGTGCTCGCGCGCGAGCTCGCCGCCGAGGGAGTCGAGACCGTGGCCGCAACGCCGCACCTGCGCGGCGACCACCCCGGCGTCGTCGTCGGCGAGCTCGCTGCTCGAACGGCAGCCCTGGGCGAGCGGCTGGCCGAGGCCGGCGTCCCCCTCGCCGTCGTCCCCGCCGCCGAGGTCTCGCTCGAGTGGGCCCAGGAAGCCACCGACGCGGAGCTGGGCCTTGCCTCCTTCGACCAGCGCGGAACCGACGTGCTTGTGGAGACCCCGTACGAAGCGCTCACGGACACCTTCGAGGAGATGATCTTCGGGATCATGCTGCGAGGCTTCCGGATCCTCCTGGCCCACCCTGAGCGCAGCGTCTCCTTTCAGCGGGACATCGAGCGGCTCGAAGCACTCGTCGGACGCGGCGTCGTCCTCCAGGTCACCGCCGATGCCGTGACGGGGAGCGGGCGCCGCTCGCCCGGGCGGAGGCTCGGGTCGGCCCTTCTGCGAAGCGGCCTCGCCGCCGTCCTTGCCTCGGACGCACACGGTCACACTCGCCGGGCGTCACTCGCCACCGGCGTGGCGGCCGCACGCCGGCTGGCGCCCGCCCGAGCCGAGTGGATGGCGACCGCCGCCCCCGCCGCCATCCTCGCCGGTGAGCCTTTGGGTCCGCCGCCCGAACCCGATACGGGGCATCGTGTCCGCCTGCTCGGCCGCCGGCGGGGGTAGCGCTCCTCGTGGCCGGCCCGCCGAAGGAGACCGCGGGCTATGGCCGATCTCTTAG
>Ga0136613_10000987_pt1 | contig 14155 bp, 17 predicted proteins | sample AntDrymUQ2722106_2_FD_106649 | JGI IMG/M metagenome (GOLD analysis project Ga0136613, IMG submission 106649) | Polar desert sand microbial communities from Dry Valleys, Antarctica - metaG UQ272 (21.06) | ecosystem: Environmental > Terrestrial > Soil > Desert | place: Antarctica: Dry Valley... | reverse complement strand
TCTGAGCGAGATCGAGTTCGCCGTGCGCGAGTCGTGAGCGACGATCCGACGCCACGGGCGCCTGTCGGGCGACGAGATCGGCGTGCTGACGTTCGCCGCCCGTCGCCAGCTCACCCGCTGGGCTCGCGGTCAGACAGGATCCGGCTCGGCACGCCCGCAGATCCCCGCCGGCGCGCGGTGGTTGTGGCGGCCGGACAGCAAGCACCTCACGCACGTCGGCGGCTCGGGCCGGCGGACGATCACTCCGCGCTGGCGACGACGATCGGCTCGCGAGCCACGGGGCGGGAGCGCATGCGGCCGCGCAGCACGCGCGCCGCGATCGCCGGCTGGAGCAGGCGGGTCGGCGGCGCGAGCATCCCCATCACCTCGGTGAACGCGCGGGCAACGTCCTCGTCGTGCTCGGTCGCCGTCAGCAGGTGCTCCATGTAGCGATTGATGACGCGTCCGGGCAGCGGGGCGCGCCCCTCCACCTGCGGCAGCGCGAGATCGGCGCCGGTGGCCATCCGCCACGCGGCTTCGATCGTCCCACCAGCCTCCTTGAAGAAGCGCCGCGCGAGCCGGCGATCACCGTCGCGCAGGCAGCGCTGGAGCGCTGCCGCCTCGAGCGTCGCGACCGTCATGCCCTGCGCGTAGACCGGGTTGTAGCTGCACAGCGCATCGCCGATGACGAGCAGGCCCTCGGGGAATCTCCGCAGGCGGTCGTAGCGGCGCCGGACACTGGCCGGATAGGCGTGCGTGACGATCTTGTCCAGCGGCTCGGCCTGTTCGATCGCGGCGAGCACGTCGGGATCGGCCACCGTCGCGGCGAACGCGTTGAAGTCCGCGGCGTCGGTTGGCGGATGCTGTGGAGCGCCGTAGCCGAACAGCGTCAGGATCCAGCAATCTCCCTCCCCCTCCTGCGTGATCATCACCATGCCGCGCGGACGTTCCGGCGAGGGGCTGTCGAGCACGAACCGATCCGTCCCCAACGCTCCCGGGGGCAGACGCAGCAGCCGGCTGACGTAGACGATGTCGACGTCGACGCGCTGCTCGCCCGGGCGCTCGTAGCCCAGGGCCTCAAGCCACGCGGGGACGCGCCCGCCGCGACCGGAGGCCGCGACGACGAGGTCCGCGCGCAACATCTGCTCCTCGCTGCCGGCGGCGCGATCGCGCGCCCGCACGCCGGTGATGCGCCCGCCCTCAGCGCAGAGGGCAAGCACGTCGCAGCGATCGCGGACGGTGACGTTGGGCAGTGCGCGAACCCGCCGGCGCACCAGGCCCTCGAGCAGCGACCGGCTGGCCACGACATAGTCCGAGCCGACCGGCACGCGGGAGACCCGATGCCCGGCGACCCGAACGCGCATGTCGGTCCCGCCACGCATGGGCCGGGCGCCCGCGGCGAGCGCCTCGTCCCTCAGGCCCGGCAAGAGCTCCTCGACCGCCTCTTGACCGCCGAGCCGCAGGGTATGGACATGGCGGGCCTGCGGGATCCCGCGGCGGTGGTCGCTCAGCCCGGCTGGCAGGGTGTCGCGATCGAGCACGGTGACCCGGTCGTAGGAGTCCGACAGTACCCGCGCGGCCAGCAGCCCCGCCAGGCTGCCGCCGATGACGAGCGCGTGCTCACCGATTCGCTGGTGGCGGGGCGCGGTGACGTCGCTCACCTCGGGCGGATCCGCAAGGTCGTACAGGTTCGTGGTCATCACGCAAGAGCCTCGTCAGGGTGGGGGGACGGGAAGGTCAGCCGGCTCGCGAACCGTGATTGCCACGTCCGGGCCGGTGTGGCGCGGAAGACCGTGTTGCGCAAGACGGGCAGGCCCGGCACCCGGACGTGATAGAGCTTGCCCAGCATGGCCGCCTCCTCGGCCATCTCCGCCGTGCGTGGCTGGCGACGCCGCTCGTAGGCGCGCAGCGCCTGCTCCACGCTGGCGCCGTCGCCCCCCCGCGCGCCGTCGAGCTGCGCGGCGAGCGTGACCGCGTCCTCGATCGCGAGACCGGCGCCTTGCCCCGTGTGCGGACACATCGGGTGGGCGGCGTCTCCGAGCAGCGTCGCGACGCCGCGGCCCCAGCGTTCGCTTGCGGGGCGGTCGTACAGCGCAGTGCGCAGGATGCTCTCGACGGGGGTGGCGGCGAGCAGATCGCCGATCGGCGCAGGCGCCGTGCGGAAGCGGTGCATCAGCAGCGCGTGCGGGTCCCCGCTGTGGCTCTCGGGGCTCGCAGCGGCAAGCGTCGCAAACCAGAACGTCGCGCCGCCCGGAACACCGCTGGCTTCTTCTGTAAGTGACCACGCGCCGAACAGCCGGCCGCGCCCGAGCGTCTGCTCACCGGTGGCGGGCATCATCTGCGCGGGAAGACGGGGCGCCACCCCGCGCCATGCGACGACCCCGGTGAAGCGTGGCGGCTGCGGCCCGAGCAGCTCTCGGCGAACCGTCGACCGCAGCCCGTCAGCGCCCACCAGCAGGCTGCCGGAGACCGAGCCGCCCGCCGCGGTGCCGGCGACGACACCGCCGTCGCCGAGTTCGATGCTCGTCACGGTCGTGCCGAGGCGCAGCTCGTCGGGGAAGGCCTCGAGGAGGGTGCGCCGCAGGCGAGCGCGGCTGATGATGATCCCGGGTGGTGCGCCCACCTGCCGGCAGAGGGCCGCGAGGTCGACGTCGGCGAGCACGCGGCCGCTCCACGAGCGCAGCCTGAAGCGGTCCACGACGTTGCCCTGGCGGGTGAGCTCGTCGGCGAGCCCGATCTCCGCCAGCGCGCCGACCGCGTTGGACTGCACGGCGACGAACGCGCCGCCTTCGTCGATGCGCTCGAAGCGTTCGAAGATCGTCACTGGGATCGAGCGCCGGTGCAGGGCGATGCCGAGGGCGAGGCCGCCGATGCCACCACCCACGACGACCGCAGGGCCCATGGTCACGCCGGAGACCGCGTCGGAGCGCCGGCGAGCCGGTCTGTGCGCGCATGGGCGCCGGCGGCTGCACCGGACCCGGGAGATCCCGGGGGCGCCGGAGGGCCCCCGGGCCCCGGAGGCTGTGCGCCGACGACCGGCAGTGTGACGCCATAGATGTCGCGCGCCGCGTCGGACGCGAGAAACGCCAGGGCGTCCACGATCGAGCCCACCGCGACCATGCCCGCTGGTCGCCCGTTCGTGGCGCCGACGTTCACGATCGTGGTGCTGAGCACGTTCGCACGGATCCGCCGCGGCGCGATCTCCTGCTGTAGCGCCCCCACCCATGCGGTGAGCGCCGCCTTCGAAGCGGCGTACGCCCCGGTCGTCGGCCGCGGATCCGTGGCGAGAAGGGAAGACATGTAGAGCAGCGCGCCCCCCTCCGTCATCGCACCGACAACCGCAGGTGTGATGGTCACCGCGGAGAGGAAGTTCGCACTCAACTGCTGTTGGTAGATCGCCGGCGGCGTGGCGACGGCCGGCGTTCCCGCGTGAAAGGCGCCGACCAGGTGCACGAGCCCGTCCAGACGCCCGAACGCGGTGATCGCGCACCGCGCTGCCGCGGCCCCGGTCGCGGGGTCCAGCACGTCGCCCACGACGGTCTGCACCCGCCCGGGGGCGTCGAGCGCCGTGGCCATCGGCTCCAGCTTGGCTGGATCGCGGCCGACGAGGACGAGCGAGGCGCCCCGCTCGATCAGCCCGGGGACGAGATGTCGTCCCACTCCACCGGCGGCGCCGGGCACGACGAACGTCTTGCCGGCGAGGGACAGGTGGCCCTCGGCTGCGGTGGGTCGGCTCTCATCGTTCATGCCCTGCCTCCACGTCGGTCGCTGTACGTGCTAGAGAGGAGCGGGCGCGTCTGCGTGATACGTCGTGCGGTCGTATCAGGGATCGTCCAAATCGCCTCTTCCAAGGCGTGAGTTCCTCTGATCCCACCGGCACGCATGCTGCCCTGCCGGCCACCGCTCCGATCGAACTGATCGCTCCCGGATCCAGTGTCGGCGTCGACCTCGTCGAGGTCGCCCGGATCGCGCGCCTCACAGCGCGACCGGGCGGCCTCACCTCCTTCCTGACCCCGGGCGAACTCGACTACTGCTGCTCGCGCCCGCGCCCCGACGAGCACATCGCCGGCCGCTTCGCGGCGAAGGAGGCCGTCCTCAAGGCGCTTGGCACGGGCCGCGCGGGCGCCATCCGCTGGACCGACGTCGAGGTGCTCAACGACGCGGCCGGGCGCCCGATCGTGCACCTGCACGGCGCCTGCGCCGCGCGCGCCCGCGACTTCGCGCTGCTGTCGCTCGCGATCTCCATCTCCCACACCGCCCACCTTGCGATCGCGCACGCCGTGGCGGCGTGGCGCGCAGACCCGCCGACCCCAGAGCAGGAGCGTCCCGATGCCTGACTTCCCGATCCTCACCGCCAGCGACATCTCGCCCGACACGCGTCGCGGCGGTGACATCCGCACCCTGCTCAGCCCGCGCAGCGTCGGCTCGACGTCCGGCTTCACCGGCGTGGCGACGATAGCCGCCGGCGAGCGTATCGCCGAGCACCTGCACCCGTACTCGGAGGAGTTCCTGTACGTCGTGTCCGGCGAGATCAGCGCCGAGCTGGACGACACGCCGCATCCGGTGCGCGGCGGGCAGGGGCTGATGATCCCGCCCAACGTGCGTCACCGGCTCGTCAATGCCGGGGCGACCGACGCCTTCCTCGTCTTTCACCTCGGGCCGCTCGCGCCGCGCCCCGACCTCGGGCACGTCGACACAGAGACCGACGGGGGTCCCGGCACGCCGGCCTCCGCGACCGCCGGGGAGCGGGCGTGAGGCGCACCGCCATCACCGGCATCGGCGTCGTCGCCCCCGGCGGCGTGACGCGCGACGCGTTCTGGGAGACGCTCGTCTCGGGGCGCTCGGCGACCCGTCGCATCACGTTCTTCGACGCTGCCGAGTTTCGCTCCCAGATTGCCGCCGAGTGCGACTTCGACCCGCAGGCAGCCGGCCTGCGCCCGCAGGAGGTGCGCCGGATGGACCGCTACGTGCAGTTCGCCGTCGCAGCCGCGATAGAGGCGGTGGCCGACAGTGGCCTCGATCTCGCCGGCGAGGACCGTGAGCGCGTCGGCGTGGCACTCGGATCCGCCGTCGGCGGGACGACGCTGCTGGAGAGCGAGTACGTCGCCGTCAGCGACGGCGGCTCCGACTGGCTCGTCGATCCCGACTACGCGTCGCCCCACGTCTATCAGGGGTTCGTGCCCAGCGCGCTGGCGAGCGAGGTCTCGGTGCGCTTCGGCGCCCAGGGCCCCTCCGCCGTCGTTTCGACGGGCTGCACGTCCGGTATCGACGCGATCGGCTACGGCCACCAGATGATCCAGGACGGCGAGGCCGACATCGTCCTCTCGGGCGCCGCGGAGTCGGGCATCTCGCCGATCTCGATGGCGTGCTTTGACCCGATCCGCGCGACGAGCGCCCGCAACGACGAGGCGCACAGCGCGGCGCGCCCGTTCGACCGCGAGCGCGACGGGTTCGTCATGGGCGAGGGCGGCGCCGTGCTCGTGCTCGAGGAGCTCGGTCGCGCGCGCGCCCGCGGCGCGCACGTGTACTGCGAGATCTCCGGCTACGCGGGCCGCGGCAATGCGTTTCACATGACCGGCCTGCGACCGGACGGCCTGGAGATGTCCGAGGCGATCCTCGACGCGATGCGACAGGGCGACCACGTGCCCGCCGACATCGACTACGTCAACGCGCATGGGTCGGGGACGCGCCAGAACGACGTCCACGAGACCGCGGCGATCAAGCGCGCGCTCGGCGACCACGCCTACCGCATCCCGGTCAGCTCGATCAAGTCGATGGTCGGCCATTCCCTCGGGGGCATCGGCGCGATCGAGATGGCCGCGTGCGCCCTGGCGATCGAGCACGGTGTCGCGCCGCCGACGGCGAACCTCACGCAGAGCGACCCCGAGTGCGACCTGGACTACACCCCGCTGGTCGCTCGGCGCCTGCCGATCGACGTCGCGCTGTCGACCGGCAGCGGCTTCGGCGGCTTTCAGTCGGCGATGATCCTGTCACGCGAGGCGGCGTGATCACCTCCGTCCCGCGCCGCGATCGGCGGGCGGTCATCACCGGCATCGGCGTGATCGCGCCCAACGGCATCGGCACCGACGCGTGGTGGGCGGCGACAACCGCCGGCACCAGCGGCATCGGGCGCATCACGCGCTTTGACCCCTCGCGCTACGCGACGCAGTTCGCGGGAGAGGTCGACGGCTTCGAGGCGGTCGACTACATCGCGCGCCGGCTGACGATGCAGACCGACCGCTGGACGTGGATGGGCCTCGCAGCGGCCGGGATGGCGCTTGACGACGCGAGCTTCCGCCCCGCCGAGCACGACCCGTATTCGATGGGCGTCATCACGGCGAGCTCATCGGGCGGCAACGAGTTCGGACAGGTGGAGATCCAGGCGCTGTGGTCCAAGGGCGCCAGCCATGTCGGCGCGTATCAGTCGATCGCCTGGTTCTACGCGGCAACGACCGGTCAGATCTCGATCAGGTACGGCATGAAGGGCGCCTGCGGCGTCGTGGTGTCCGAGGGCGCAGGCGGTCTGGACGCGCTCGCCCACGGGCGACGTGCGGTCCTGCGCGGCGTCGACACCATCGTCAGTGGCGGCGTCGAGGCGCCGATCGGCCCGTACGCGCTGACCTGCCAGATGGCGACCGGACGCCTCAGCTCGATCGCGGAGGCGACCGCCTACCGACCGTTCGACGAGCGGGCGACGGGCTACGTCCCCGGCGAGGGTGGAGCGATCCTGCTGATCGAGGATCTCGAGTCCGCCCGGCGCCGCGGCGCGACGTCGATCTACGGCGAGATCCTCGGATATGGCGCCACGCACGACGGGCACCATCCATGGTCGCTGCCGCCCGACGCACGCCAGCTCACGCGCGCGGTCGCGCTTGCCCTGCGCGACGCGCGGATCGAGCCGGAGGAGATCGACGTCGTGTTCGCCGACGGCGCCGGCAGCCGCGGCTGGGACGACCTCGAGGAGCAGGCGCTGCACGCGGCGCTCGGCGCCCACGCCGCGAACGTGCCCGTGTCGGTTCCCAAGACGATGACCGGACGCATGTACGCCGGCGGCGCCTCGCTTGACGTCGCGAGCGCGCTGTTCTCCATGCGTCACGGCGTGATCCCGCCCGCCGTGCACGTCGACCGCCCCGCCGCCGGCTGCGGGCTGGACATCGTCCGCGAAGCCAGCCGCGCGGCGGACGTCCGCACGGCGCTCGTCGTCGCGCGCGGCTACGGCGGCTTCAACAGCGCGCTCGTACTGCGGCGCACGTCCGACTGCCCTTCACCACCCACCCCGACCGGAGGACCCGATGAATCAAGCACCCTTCACCTATGACGACATCAAGCACATCCTCGTCGAGCGCATCGGCTTCACCGCTGACGAGGTGCCCGACGACGTGGACACGTCGTTCCGCGAGCTGGGCATGGACTCCCTCGCCGTCGTCGAGCTGCAACTGACCCTGCAGCAGGACTACCACGTCACGATCCCCGACGAGGACGCGCACGCGATGGTCACACTGCGGGAGGCGATCGACTACGTCAACCGCCAGCGCCTCGTCGCCGGAGCCGCCTGAGATGCCCGCGCGAACGGACAACGCGGTCGTCATCAATGCGCCGCTGGACGTGGTCTGGGAGGCGCTCAACGACATCGAGCGCTGGCCGCAGCTCTTCTCGGAGTACGCGAGCGTCGAGATCCTGGAACGCGACGGCGACACCGTTCGCTTCCGGCTGACGACACACCCCGACGAGGAAAACGGCGGCCAGGTCTGGAGTTGGGTCTCGACGCGAACGGCGGACCCCACAACCCATACGTCGAAGGCCCGGCGGATCGAGACTGGCCCGTTCAAGTACATGAACATCGACTGGTCCTTCACCGCCGTCCCCGATGGCACGCAGATGCGCTGGATACAGGAGTTCTCCATGAAGCCGGAGGCGCCCGCCGACGACGCGGGGGCGGAGGACTACATCAACCGCAACTCCCGCATCCAGATGGCCGTCATCAAAGAGCGGGTGGAGGCGCAGGTCAGCACCATCCGGTGAGGCCGGCGAGCACTGTCGGCGGTCAGCGGCGACCCTGCTGACCGCCGCAGGGGCGCCGGAAGTCTCACGGTCAGGCGACAGCCTTGACGGCCCTCGCGCGGTCGTGGAGACTCGCAACGAGTCTGCGTGCATTCCACGAGAGAACATGAGTCCGCGAGCAGATCGGCGGGTGCCCGTCAGCGTGCGGTGGCGGCTCGGGCGATCCAGCCGGGCGCGGGGCGGCCGGTGCGTGGCGTCGGCCCGCTCGATCCCACGACGATCCTGAGCCTCCAGCGCAGCGCCGGCAACGCGGCCGTCAACCGGCTGCTGCAGCGCTGCGCTCCGGGGGGCTGTAGCTGCGGTGGCGTCTGCGGTGAGAGCCACGGGTCGCAGGACCGGTCTGAGCTCGAGGGCGAGCTCCGCGGCAGTTCGACGAATTGCGCAGCTCCAGCGACAGCCCGACGAGGGCCGCTCACCTCGGGAGCTTTGCGGGGCGGGCGAGATCGGCGGTCAGGTCTACATGTGCTGCCACCCGAATCCATATTTTCATGTGCCCGAGTGCAGCGAGCTTTCTACGCGGATCTTCGACGAGTGCTGGGAGAAGAGCAGAAAAGATCAGCAAGCGGTGGACAACTGCAGTGGCAAGAGCCATTTCGCCAACTGTCATTGCCTCGAGCGTCACAGACCGGGATTCTGCACCTGCGGCGGGCTTGTGTAGGTCCGCACACACCACGGGTAGCACCTGGAGCTACGCCGCCGCCTCGCAGCGCGGCTCGAGAAGCACGTGATCGTGACCGCTCACGACAACAGGACGCTGCGCATCGAGCGCACCTTTCAGGCGCCCGCCGAGGCGGTCTTCGACGCGTGGACCAGCGAGGAGGTGATCCGGCGCTGGTGGCGGGCCGAACACGACTGGGAGACGACCGCGGCCGAGGTCGACCTGCGCGTGGGCGGCGTGGTGCGGGTGGTCATGCGCGACCCGGACAAGGACGTCGAGTACGGCGGCGGCGGCCGCTACACGGAGATCGAGCCGCTGACCCGCCTGGCGTTCACCTGGATCTGGGACGGCGACACACGGTGGACGCTGATCGAGCTCGACTTCGAGGAGACCGACGGCATCACCACCGTCCGCTTCTCCCACAGCGGCCTGTGGGATGCGGAGGCCGTGCGCTCCCACGGGGACGGGTGGGGCAAGACCTTCGACAACCTCCAGCGGACCCTGGAGGCGCCTCCCGGGATCCCGCCGGCGCCGTGGCGCAGCAGCGTCGACGCGCTGCTGTGGCTGCACCCGGCGGCGCGGGCAGCGCGTGGGCGGCTGCCGCCGCAGCTCGCCGCGCGCGCCGGCATACCGGTCACGATCGGCGGCCTGATCTCCTACCGCGACGGGCCGGTCGGCCCGTACGGGGAGGTCTTCGGGGCTCCGGTCATGCTGCGCGGAGCGCTGCTGCTGAGCCACATCCCCTTCATGGCGGTCGACTCCGCGGCGAGCGTCGCGGGCGGCCGCGGCAACTGGGCGCTGCCGAAGAAGCTCGTGGAGTTCGACGGCGATCCCGGCCGGCCCGGCGCGGTCACGGCGCGCGGTGACGGCTGGGAGCTGCGCATCACCACGATCGCCCGCGCGCGCCGGCTGCCGATGACGGTGACGATGCGCGCGGCCCAGGTCTGGTCGGACGGACAGGTGCGCACCTTCTCGGTCAGGATGCGCGGGCGGGCTCGGCTCGCGCGCGTGGAGGTCGAGCACGTCGTGGCCTCGCCGCTCGGCGACTGGCTCGTGGCGGGCCGTCACTTCGCCGTGCTCATGTCGGGGCGCCAGGACGTCTCGCCGGCGAGCCCGTGAGCGTGCGCGGAGGTCCCCTGCGCTGTGCACAGCAGGCGATCACGGCGCTACTGGCGCGGCGGCAGGGGTAGACATCAGCCATGCCCAAGCCACCCCTTCCGCCCGAGATCGACGAGTTCCTCAAGGCGCCCAACCCGTCGGTCATCGCCACCCTGCAGTCCGACGGCAGCCCGAACAGCGTCGCCACGTGGTACCTCTGGGAGAACGGCCGCGTCCTCGTGAACATGGACGAGGGCCGCAAGCGCCTGGAGTTCATGCGCCGCGACCCGCGCGTCTCGCTCACCGCGCTCGGCCAGGACAGCTGGTACCACCAGGTCAGCCTGCGCGGGAAGGTCGTCTCGATCGAGGAGGACGCCGACCTGTCCGACATCGACCGCATCGCGCGCCACTACACCGCAGGGCCGTACTCCGACCGCGACCGGCGGCGCTACAGCGCCTGGATCGAGGTGCAGGCCTGGTGGGGCTGGGCGGTGAGCGGGCCGTGGGAGCCGGACGAGTGACGAGCCGCGGCCGTGGAGAGGCGCCGAGCGCGGTCTCCAGGACGGCGAGCGTCTGGCGGTACTTCGCCCGCGTCGTCACGGCGAGGTCAGGCTGCGACAGAAACGCGTCAACCCCGCCGCAAACGCTCCGTTGCCTGTCGGGTTGCCGTTAGGAACGCGGCGCCAACCGACAAGTAGCCAAGGTCTCAGGTTCTGGCGGGTAGGACTCGTTCAAGTAGTCGTGATTCGGCCGGCCAGGCGGCGAGGAGCACGTCGCGTGGGATTGCTTGTGCGGCGTAGCGCAGCAGCAGGACGACGGCGACGACGTCATCCAGCGGTCCGATGACGGGCAGGAACTCGGGCAGCAGGTCGATCGGCGACAGCACCCAGATGATCGCGATCAGCGGCGCGACCTTCGCGCGGCGCGGGACCGCCGAGTTACCGCGCAACCGGCGCGCGGTCGTCACGCAGGCGGGCAGGAACTCGGCCGTGTCGCGCAGCAGCCCTGGCGGCAGACGCTTGGCCAAGACGATCATGGTCACCTACGGCACATTCCACCTCAACATGACCACGCGGCGCGACCTCGAGCGAGCCGGCGATGCGGTCACGGCCTGAGCGCGGTCCCACCCCGCGGCTACTTTGCCCCGGGGGACACGACCCAAGCACGAGGCCGTGTCGCCGACCGCGCCGGTGCTGATCGGCTCCGGGACCACGGACCGCCGGGCGCTCGACCATCGATCAGGCAATCGAGCCGCGACGGCCAGCACGCGGCACTCGGCGCGCGTGGCGCGCTCGCCGGGTTGATGGCTCAGCGACCGACTGTTCGACGATCTGGCCGGCTTGGTGGCCGCAGTTGAACAGCAGGTCGATGACGGCCATGCGCGGCATGAACGGCCGGTAGCGTTGGCGATAGACCGGGTGCCTGAAGGCGCTGTCGCGGTGCTCGATGCCGTGCGCGGCGAGGAGTGCGCGGTCGAGATACGCGGTCGCGCCTTGGCCGGTGAGCAGCGTTGTGCCGCCGAGCCGCTGGCAGAGGTCGATGAGCAGCGCCGTCTTGTGAGCGGCGGGGTCAAGCGTCGTGCTGCGCACGATCGGCGTGTCGATGCCGAGTGCGTGGACGACCATCTGGAGGAGCGCCGTATTGAGGTCGGCGAGGCGTTCCCAGGTCTGTTCCAAATAGATCTGCTCGAGGGCGGGCCGGTAGCAGTCGAAGTACGGCGCCGACTGGTACGCGTGGCGGATGGCGGTCCAATGCCGGCGCTGCCACGGCTGGCTGGTGTCGATCTCCACATCGCAGATCGCCTGGCGGGATCGTCCGCGCACTCGGACCGGAACCGTGAGCAGTAGCTCGCCCGGCTTGACGCGGATGCGGTTGCGGTTCTGCCAGCCGCGCTGCTCGTATTGCACGTGATCGAGTACCACGAACACGTCGGCTTCGAGCATGCGTGCGAAGTACGCCATCCATGGCAGGTAGGCTGGCTGATGCCCAGTGATGACAAGGCCAGCCACGAGCCCGTTCAGCCGTCGATCGCTGCGATCAGCCGTTGGAGCTTGCCGCGCAGCTCGCTGACGTCAAACGTACGGACGTGCTGCTCCTCGTGCTTGTCGAGCGGGGCGTCGGCGAGGATGTCGGACTCCTGGCGCCGGAACGGCCCGTGCACGATCAGGGTGGCCGTCGGCTCGGTGCCAATGCGGGCGACGCGATGGAACGCGCGATGGTCAAGCGTGTAGACGGTGCTCGTGGGGAGCTGCGCGTCGAACACGCGGCTGACCCGCGTCTGGCCGAGCGCGCGCATCCGGTAGCCGCTGCCGCCGGCACGGGGCGGCCCGGTCCGGAAATGGAGCTTCGCGATGTCCCCGCCGGGTTGGAAGAGCTCGAAGCGCAGCGATCCTGCGAGCAGCAGCGAGCTGAAGTCCCAGGCGTGGTTGTGGATCTGCTCGACGCTGGCCGGCTCGTCGGGCCACCAGATGTGCAGCCGCACGGTGCGCCGGGCGTCGACGCCGCCATGCAGCACGAGGCGATCGAAGCCGTTCGGATGGCGATACGAGCGCTCGGCGACCCACGCCAGGCGCTCCTCGTTCGCCAGGACGTCCGCGAGGATGTTCGGCGCCTGGTTCCTATCGCGGATGCCTCCGAGCACGTCTGCGGCCTCGCGCGTGTCGTCGCCAGCGTCCATCAGCGCGCGCTCCAACCCGCCCGAGGGCCCACGCATCACGAGCTCGTGGCTTCGTTGAGGCGCGCGTGGTCGATCACGATCTGAGCGAGCGTGCATGGGGCGTCTGGGTGTGCGAGCGACGCGGACCGTCCAGCCATGTCGGAGAGTCGCGCCGGATCGTCGGCGAGATCGAGAAGCGTGTCGCGCAATCTCGGCCCGTCGAACTGGCTGGGGTCGATGATCTGTGTGGCGCCGATGTCGGCGAGGCGCTGCGCGTTCTTGCGCTGCTCGTCGCGCCTGGTGGGCACGAGCGGGATCAGCACGCTCGGTTTGCCCAGCGCCGCCAGCTCCGATGTCGTGCCGGCACCCGACCTGCCGATCACAAGCGACACGAGGCGTACACGTCGGCGAGTCGATCGGGCTCAAGGAACGCCACCGGTCGGTAGCGGGCGCGCAGGTCGCGCGGCAGCGCGTTGGCGCGCGCGGTCAGTCGGTCGAGTTCGCTGATGCCGTCGTTGAGCTGCGAGCCGGTCTGGTGGATCACGCGCCAGCGTTCGAGGATGGCTTCGAGCTGGTCTTCGACGGCCCGGTTGATCGAGCGCGCGCCGAGCGACCCGCCGGTGATGTAGACGACCGGGAGCTTGTCGTTCGGATCGAAGTCCAACTGCTCGGCGGCCCGGTCAGGCACGCCAGCGAGCAGGCCGGGACGGATCGGGTTGCCGGTCACAATCGCGCGCTGCCGCGCGCGAGGACTCAGGTGCTCGATCGATCGCTGGTCGCTGAGAGCGATACGCCGCGCGACACGCGCGATGATCTGGTTGGCGAGGCCGATCGTCGCCGTCTGGTCATGGGTGACCACCGGCACGCGCAGCAGCCAGGCGGCGATCGCTGGCGGTACGGCGGCGAACCCGCCCGTGCTGAGCACGACCTGCGGTCGGAAGGCCGCGATGATCCGGGCGGCTTGGATGATCCCGATGGGAAGCCGCGCCAGGTCGATCGCGTTCTCGATGCTGGCGTACGCCCGCAGCTTCCCGGTCTGCACGGCGCGAAACGAGAGTCCGGCTGCCTCGACGAGCGGCTCCTCGGCGCGCGTGTGGCTGCCGACGTAGAGCAGCTCGGGCTCGCCGACACCCGTGTCGGCGGCTAGCTTTCGCAGTTCGTCGACCACGGCGATGCAGCTCGTGACGTGGCCGGCGGTGCTGCCGCCTGTCACGAGCACCCGCCACGCTCCGTTCTGGGTCACGCCGGCACCTCGCCGAGGTAGGTCTGCCGTACGAGTCGACGCTCGCCGAACGGGACGTTCGGCTGGCCGCGTCCCAGCGGCTCTCGGCCGTGCGCCATCCGATGGTTGTCGACGATCAGCAGATTCCCGCGCTCGAGCAGGAACCGGTGCTGGCTGGCGACAAGCTCGCGCTCGAGCGCCGCGAGCGCGTCTTTCTGTGGTCCTTGTGGCATGTCGAGCAGCATCTTCGCGGTGAACCGGATCGGCGCGTCGTCCGAGCCGAGCACCGCGAACGCATCGAGCCCGTGCCCGACACCATGCAGGTCGTAGAAGCGCCCCTCGAGGTCCTGGGCGGAGCGGCGACTAACTCGGATTCACGAACTCGGTTCGTTCAGCGCTGATCGTTGAGGTTGGCGGGTCGGATCGCCGGTCTTTGTTGGAGGTTTGTGCTGCTACTGGTGCCTGAGTTGGTGCTGTTTCG
>Ga0136613_10000986_pt1 | contig 14159 bp, 15 predicted proteins | sample AntDrymUQ2722106_2_FD_106649 | JGI IMG/M metagenome (GOLD analysis project Ga0136613, IMG submission 106649) | Polar desert sand microbial communities from Dry Valleys, Antarctica - metaG UQ272 (21.06) | ecosystem: Environmental > Terrestrial > Soil > Desert | place: Antarctica: Dry Valley... | reverse complement strand
TGGTGCTCTTCGCGAAGCAGGACCTCGGGCTCGGCGACGCCGGTTACGGGGCGCTGCTCTCGGCGACCATGGGCGGCTTCCTCCTCGGCGGAGCGGTCGCGCCCCGGCTTCGCCGCCACCTCCCGCTGAACCGGGCGCTCGCGGCGGTCATCGCCGTCGCCGCGACGAGCCAGTTCGCGGTGGGGCTCACGTCGCGTCCCGTGGCGACGGCTGCGGCCCTGGCCTGCGGGACCGCGGCGTTCGGGACGGCCAGCATCCTCCTGGTCGGGGTCCGACAGACGCTCGTCCCCGACCGCCTGCTCGGCCGCGTGAACGGGCTCTACCGCTTCTGCGGCCTCGGGGCCGTGCCGATCGGAGCCGCGCTCGGCGGTGTGCTCGCGAGTGCCCACGGCGTCCGCGCCCCCTTCCTGCTGGGCGGGGCCGCCATGCTGGTCGTGGCCGCTGCCGCCGCCCGTCTGCCGCGCGGGGCTTGAGGAGACGCCGCACGCGAGGCCGGCGCGTGCGCCGCCTGTCGACAGCGCAGAAAGTGGGCACAGTGCGACCCACATGGAACCCCTGATCGCGCCACCCGGCGCCCTGAGTGACGCCCTGCTCCGCCTGCGGGACGCCGTCCGGCTTCCCCAGTTCGATCTCACGGGCCCGGACCGGCAGGAGTGGCGCGAGCGACGCGACCGCGTCGCCAGGGACATCGGCGGTCACGTGGCGCGCCTGGAGGACATCGACGCCCCGCTGCTCGTCGTCTTCGGCGGCGTGACCGGGGCCGGCAAGTCGACCGCGGTGAACACCCTCGTCGGACATCCCGTGGTCACGACGGGGGTGCTCCGCCCGACGACGTACGCGCCGACGCTCGCGACCCATCCCGACGACGCCGCCTGGTTCACCGGCGACCGGATCCTGCCCGCCCTGCCGCGGGCCGAGTCGCGTCGCGACGTGCCGGCGGGAGGGCGCGCCGAAGCCGGCGTCCTGCGGATCGTGCGGACCGGGGAACTGCCGCCCGGCCTCGCCCTCGTCGACGCGCCGGACGTCGACTCGATCAGCACCGTCAACCGTGACCTGGCCGACCAGCTGCTCGACGCCGCCGACGTCTGGCTGTGGTTCACGACCGCCGGCAAGTACGCCGACGAGGAGTCCATGCGCTACCTGCGGCGGGCGCGCGAACGCAACACGGCGCTGGCGGTCGCCCTGACGCAGATCAGGACCGACGACGTCGAGGAGGTCGTTGTGGACTTCCGCGCCAAGCTCGCCGGGGAGAGCCTGGGCGACGTCGACCTGTTCGTCGTCCCGTCCACGACCGTCGTCGGCGAGCGGCTCCCCGACGCAGACATCGCGCCGTTGCGCACGTGGCTGTGGTCCCTCTCGGCGCCCGCCGCGCGCAGGGGGAGGCGCCGCCAGACCCTCGACGGCGCGCTCGCCGCGCTGCCGGGCGAGGTGGGACCGCTCGTGGACGGCGTCGAGTCGGAACTGCGGGCGGTCCGCACCCTGTCCTCCGAGGCCGGCCGCGCCTACGCGAACGCGGCCCACGACTTCGCAGCTGCGCTCGAGCAGGGACTGCCGCTGCAGCAGGAGGTCCTCGGCCGGTGGAACCGCTTCGTCGGCACCGGACGGTTCCTCAGGCTCGCCGAGGAGGCCACCGGCCAGGCCCGCGACTGGATCCGCAACCTGCTCACCAACGTCACCTCGGCGGAGGAGCATCGTCTCGAGCGTGAGGTCCGGGTCGAGGTGGCCGACACGGTGACGGGCCTGGTCGTGCAGCTCGCCGATCTCGCCGCCGCGGACATCGCCGACCAGTGGGCCCGGACTCCCGCGGGCCGGGACCTGGTCGCGGCCCGGCCCGACCTCGGCCGCAGCGCCCCCCACCTGCGCGACCGCGCCGACGCCGCGGTCCGGGACTGGCAGGCGACCGTCGTGGAGCTCGTCGAGACGAAGGGCGCCGAGCGCAAGATGAAGGCGCGGTGGGTCTCCACCGTCGTCAACGCCGCCGCGACGGGAGCCATCCTGCTCGCGCTCGCCCACACGGGCGGGCTCACCGGGGCGGAGGCCGGCATCGCCACCGCGGCCGGTGCCGCCAACCAGACGCTGCTCGTCAAGCTGCTGGGCGCGAACAACCTGCGCTGGCTGATCGCGCGGGCCAAGGAGGACCTCGTCGACCGTTTCGAGAACCTGATGACCGGCGAGCGTCACCGCTTCATCGAGGCACTCGCCGAGGCCGCGCCAGACCCCGAGGTCGTGGACGTCCTCGCAGACGCGTTGGTCGCGGTGGAGTCAGCCAGGGTGGCGCGGGCGTGAAGGTCGCGACCACGACGCGCCGCCGGGAAACGGACGTGCCGGCGCGTCTGCGCGCCCTCGACGAGGCCATCGGACTCGGGGAGGGACGCCTCGACGCCATGCTGATCGACGAGGCCCGCGTGGTCCGTGCGAAGGGGGGTGAGCGGCTCGCGCGCGGCGCCCAGGCCGTGGTCGTGGCCCTCGGCGGGGGGACCGGGAGCGGCAAGTCGTCGCTGTTCAATGCGCTGGCCGGCGCGCCGCTCGCCGAGGTCGGGGTCGTCAGGCCGGTCACCAGCGACGTGCGGGCCTGGGTGGTGGGCGACCCGCAGGCCGCCGCGCCGGTGCTCGACTGGCTGGGGGTCGCGCGCCGGCATCTGGTCGACCCGACCCCCGAGGCTCCGGAGGGGCTGGTCCTGCTCGACCTGCCCGACCACGACTCCGTCGCGCTGGGCCATCGGGAGGTGGTCGACCGCTACGTGGAGCGGGTGGACGTCCTCACGTGGGTCGTGGACCCGCTGAAGTACGCGCAGCGAGCCCTGCACGCCGGGTACCTGCGGCGGCTCGCCGAGCACGCCGACGTCCTCTTCGTCGTCCTCAACCGGGTGGACGAACTCGACCGCCGGTCGTGCCGCGCGTGCCTCGACGACCTCCGGCGCATCCTCGCCGGGGAGGGCCTCGGCGGCGCCCGGGTGCTCGCCACGTCGGCCGCGACCGGGGAAGGGGTGGACGAGCTGCGGCGCGCCCTGGCGGACGAGGTCCGGAGCCGGCGCGCCATCGGCGAGCGGATCGCCGCGGACGTGCGCACCGTCGCGGCGGCGCTGGCCGCCCAGACCGGCCCGCCGGCGCGGACGCGACTGGATGGCGCCGCGCTCGTGGGGGCCCTGGCCGGCGCGGCCGGCCTCGACGCGATCGCGGCCGGCGCGGCGGCCGGCTACTCCTCGCGGGCCCGAACCGCGACCCGGCCCCTCGTCTCGCGCGGCGTCTGGACGATCGTCACGCTGCCGCTGCGCTCAGTGCGGTGGCTGCGGCCTCCGCGTGTCCACCGGCCCGCCGGGCGCGCCGCCCCCACCGGCGCCACGGTCTCCGCGGCGGCGCCGGCCCCCGCAGCCGTCCGTCATGCGCTGCTGGAGCTCGCGGACAGCTCCTCCCGCGGCCTCGCGCCCCGGTGGTCCGTCCGGCTGCGGTCGGTGGCGTCCGGGCTGGGGGACGGCCTGCCGCGCGCCGCCGCGAAGGCCATCGACACCGTCCCGCTGGCAGCGCCCCGCCGCTCGTGGTGGAGGCCGCTGGCGTGGCTGTGGTCGCTGGTGGAGCTCGTGGCGACGGTCGGGCTGGTGTGGCTGGTCGTTCTCGGGGTCCTGGCCTGGCTGCAGCTGCCGCCGCCGCCGGTCCCGGACGCGGTCGGCGAGCTGCCATGGCCGACGGCGCTGCTGGGCGGCGGCACGATCGCGTGGCTGATCGTCGGCTGGATCCGCAACCGCGCCGTCGCCGTCGGGGCCGCGCGCCACCGGCGGCACGTCGCCGCCGAGTTGCGCTCCGCGCTCGCGGCGAGCGTCGAGGAGCATGCGCTGCGGCCGCTGGGTGAGGAGCTCGAAGCGCAGAGGGCGCTCGCCGACGCGTTGCACGCCGCCGGCGGCTGACGGCGGCCGATCGTCGTCCGCTCGCGCGGTCGCGGCGCCCGACGAGGTCGATCGCCCGCTGCGGTCGCGGTCAGCGGCGCCGGCGACGGTCGATCGCCCGCTGCGGTCGCGGTCAGCGGCGCCGGCGACGGTCGATCGCCCGCTGCGGTCGCGGTCAGCGCCGCCCGACGACGGTCGATCGCCCGCTGCGGTCGCGGTCAGCGCCGCCGGCGGAACCAGGCCCGCGTGGCCGGCGTCAGCAGCAGCGCGAGGACCGCCAGGCTGACCGCGATGCCGGCCGCGCTCGCGGCGCCGCGGAAGTTGCCCAGGCCGCTGGCGATCGACAGGACGCTGACCGCCACCCCGGCGGCCCACGCCCATCGCCGCCGCCCGAACAGGCCCGCGGCCACGACGGCGTACACCAGGGCGCCGACGCCGAAGGCGACCGCTGCCACGGGGACTGCGCGGTCGCCGCCCGGCCCGATGGCCGACAGGAGCGGGACATCGACGCCCATGTGCGCGACCGACAGCAGCGCCGTGCCCACCGCGGCCACCACGGTCAGCCACCCGGCGGCGGTGGTCGCGGTCGGACGGACCGCCGGGCTGCTCCTCGTGATGACGTTCACAAGGGAGATGCTAGCTCGTTTCGATACGCCGGCAGCAGGGCCGGATCACGAGCGGGCGACGTCTTGCAGGCAGCGCGGCGCGGCCCGCGAAAGGCCTGCGAGATCACGCGGTGGCCTCCTCCGGCTCGGCGCGCGTCCTAGGGTGGTCGCCGATGAGCCCGGACGGCGAACCCGGCGACGACGAGGCGCGTCGGCGAGGCGCTGCGCAAGGGCGTTCCGGGAACTGTCTGGGGCGCATATGACGCCCGAGGAGCGCGGACGCTGGCAACGCCGGCTGCTGGCCGTGACCACTATGGCCAAGCACGACCTGGGTCGAGCGGAGCGGCAGCTCACGCGATTCCGCGATGACTGGTCAGACAGGGGCGGTGTGACGTGACCGGGAATCGTTGCGTTGCTGCATCTGAACACCTAACGTCACGAATGAGAACGGCATCAACCCTGCGACGGGCGCAATCTGATCCGCAACCAGCCGACGACAGTGCCCGGATTCCGGGCCGTGAAAGGGCTTAGGACATGGTTGCCGCAGAAAAGAAGGCGAGCACGAGGGCCACAGCGAAGAAGGCGACCGCGAAAGAGACGGCAGGCGCTGGCGGCAAGAAGCAAGCAGCCGCCAACGCAGGTTCCGCCAACACCTCGACGGCGGCGCCGAAGAAGACCGCTCCCGCGGGCGCGACCGGGAAGACCACCGCGAAGACCACCGCGAAGAAGTCGACGGCGAGCAGATCGCCGGCTGCCGGCAGAGCCGCGAAGAAGGCCACCACGAGCAAGTCGACCGCGGCCGGGAAGTCGACGGCGAAGAAGGCAACCGCGAGCAAGTCGACCGCGGCCGGGAAGTCGGCGGCGAAGAAGGCAACCGCGAGCAAGTCGACCGCGGCCGGGAAGTCGACCGCGAAGAAGGCAACCGCGAGCAAGTCGACCGCGGCCGGGAAGTCGACCGCGAAGAAGGCCACCACCAAGAAGACGACGAGCCAGGCCGCGACGAAGTCGACGGGCGGCACCCGGGCGTCGAAGAAGGCGACCACCGAGAAGGCCACCGCGAAGTCGACCCCTGCGAAGTCGACCCCTGCGAAGTCGACGGCCGCGAAGTCGACGGCTGCGAAGTCGACGGCTGCGAAGTCGACGGCTGCGAAGTCGACGGCTGCGAAGTCGACGGCCGGGAGATCCACGACCAAGAAGTCGACCACCGCGAGGTCGACCGCAAAGAAGAGCTGACAACCGACTCCGCCGCGCCTCCCGCGCCTCCTGCGGCGGCCGGCACTCACATGCTGATGATGTTCAGATGCCGCAGCAGGCGGTCTTCGCCCTCCTGCTCGATCTCGAATCGGACGCGCTGACCGAGCCGCAACTCCAGCAGCCCCGATGCCGCGAAGGTCTCGGCGTCGATGGAGAGCTCGTCCTGGTTGTCCAGCAGCACCGTGCCCGTGCTCGTCTCGACGTCAAAGTGCTTCACCGTGCCCTGCGGCATCCGCGCGCTCCTGGCTCGATCGGCCCTGCCCGGCCCAGCGTAGAGGGCAACGGGGTCCTGGGCTATTCGCCCGGGCCGCCCCGCCAGCGCGCGCGCACCATCCCGAGCTGCCGCGGGGTGTCGACGTCGAATGCCAGGTTGTCGATCTCCAGCCGCCGGCCCGGCACGCGGGCCGCGGCGGCCAGCCGCAGGTGCGCGGCCGCGGAGCCGGGCCCGAACGCGGTGCCGACGACGCCTGCGGGTCGGCGCAGGAGCGCGCCGGTGCCCCCGTCCCGCGTCGGAACCACGACGACGCACGGCGAGCGGGACCCAGCGTCGCACACCGCCTGCAGGTCGGCAGCGGTGGCGAGCGGCAGGTCAGCCGCGACCACCAGCGTCGCCGTCGCGCCACCGGCCACCCGGTCGCCCGTCGCCATGGCCGCCGCGAGCCCGGGAACGGCCTCGATGACCACGTCGACGGGATGCCCCGCCACGAGCGCCGCCGACGCCGCGTCGCCCGCGACCACAAGCGTCCGTTCCACCGACGGCGCGCCGGCGCAGGCGGCCAGGACACGGTCGAGCATCCAGGAAACGAGCTCGCGCCGGCCGAGGGGGTCGAGCTCGCCAGCCATTCGCCCTTTCGCGGCGTGGAGAGCCTTCACGGGGACGATGGCGGTCAGGCCCATGGGCTCATGGTATGCGGGGTGCGTCGGCTGCCGGGTTCGCCCGGATCGCCGCCGCCGGCGAACGTGCGCTGGCGACCACCCACTCGCCGCTCAGCGGTGGTCTGTGCCGTATCCGGCAGAATCCACCGCTGAGGCTCGCCGCCGAGGCCGACCCGTCCGGGCAACGCGGAGCGCGGCGCGTATTCCTAGACTCGGCATTCCATGACGGTCGCTGCGCGACCGCCACAACCGATGTCATGAGAATCGCCTCGGACGAGCCTCGGCGATTCACGTGTCGGCATTCCATGACGGTCGCTGCGCGACCGCCACAACCGATGTCATGAGAATCGCCTCGGACGAGCCTCGGCGATTCACGTGTCAGAGATCCTCCAGACGACTGGGACGACGACCATGGGCAAGATCGCCGTGATGGGTGCGGGATCGTGGGGCACGGCGTTCGCGACCATGTGCGTCGACGCCGGCGAGGACGTGACCGTGTGGGCCAGGCGCGCGGAGATCGCCGAGCTCATCGCCGGCGAGCACCGCAACCCCGACTACCTCGGCGACGTCGTCCTCGCGGACAGCCTGCGGGCGACCGCCGACGCGGAGGAGGCGCTGCGCGGTGCGGAGGTCGTGGTCCTCGCGGTCCCCAGCCACGCGCTGCGAGCGAGCCTCGACGCGTGGTCGGACGTGTTCCCGCGGGACGCGACGGCGGTCAGCCTCATCAAGGGCATCGAGGTCGAGACGCGCATGCGCGCCAGCCAGGTGATCCGCGGCGTGCTCGGCCTTCCGTACAGCCACGTCGTGGTGGTGAGCGGCCCCAACCTGGCCAGGGAGTGCGCCCGGCGGCTGCCCGGCGGCACCGTGGCCGCGGGGCCGGAGTCGCAGGTGACCAGACGGGTTCAGGCGATGTGCCACACCCCGTACTTCCGGGTCTACACCAACCCCGACGTCGTCGGCGTCGAGATCGGGGGGGCGGCGAAGAACGCGATCGCCCTGGCCGCCGGGATGGCCGACGGCATGGGGTTCGGGGACAACGCCAAGGCCACGCTCGTGACGCGCGGACTGGCCGAGATGACCCGCCTCGGGGTTGCGCTCGGCGGCAACCCCCTGACCTTCTCCGGGCTCGCCGGGATGGGTGATCTGGTGGCCACGTGCATCAGCGCCCAGTCGCGCAACCGGCACGTGGGCGAGCAGCTCGGCCGCGGCAGATCCTTGGATGACGTCATCGCGGAGATGAAGATGGTCGCCGAGGGCGTGAAGTCCTCGAAGGCGCTGCTGGAGATCGCCACGGAGAACGGGATCGAGATGCCGATCGTCGAACATGTCGTGCGGGTCGTCCACGAGGGAGCGGATCCGGTGGTGATGGTCGGCTCGCTCATGGGCCGTGTCCCCAAGCCCGAGTTCCACGGCCTGGAGGGGGCGCGCCCGTGACGGGACACAGCAAGACCCGCGTCCTCGTGCTGTTCGGCGGCCGTTCCAGCGAGCACCAGGTGTCCTGCCTGTCGGCGCGCAGCGTGCTGTGGGCCATGGACCCGGACCGCTACCTCGTCACCACGGTCGGCATCACCCGGGACGGGCGGTGGACCCTCGTCGACGGCGTCCCACCGACCCGGGAGGGCACGCTGCCCAGCGTCCCCGACGACGGCGACACGGTGGCGCTGGTCCAGACCCGGAAGGGTCCCCGGCTGGTCCGGTTCCGGGACGGCTTCGAGTCCGGAGCGGACCTCGGGCCCGTCGACGTCTGCTTCCCGGTGCTCCACGGCCCCTACGGCGAGGACGGCACGGTGCAGGGGCTTCTCGCCAGCCTCGGCGTGCCCTACGTCGGGGCCGACGTCGCCTCGAGCGCGATCGCGATCGACAAGCGGCAGATGAAGAGCGTGTTCAAGGCCCGGGGGCTGCCACAGGTGCCCTATCTGGCCGTCCGCCGCCAGGTGTGGGAGGACGACCGCGGTCCCGTCCTCGACGACATCGAGGCCGCGCTGCGCTACCCGCTGTTCACGAAGCCGGCGCGGCAGGGCTCGTCGATCGGCATCCGGAAGATCGCCGATCGGCAGGAGCTGATCCTCGGCATCTGTGAGGCGTTCGGCTACGACCGCGTCGCGATCGTCGAGGAGGGCCTGGAAGGCGTCCGTGAGATCGAGTGCGGCGTGCTCGGCAACAGCCACGTGGAGGTGACGCGCCCCGGCGAGACCATCCACGCCGGCCCCGCCTTCTACGACTTCGAGGCGAAGTACCTGGCACCCGTGGAGCTGCGCTGCCCCGCCGACCTCGACGAGGGCGTCCGGCGCACCTGCATGGAGTACGCCCGCGAGGCCTACCTCGCGATCGGCGCCCGCGGCATGGCCCGCGTCGACTTCTTCTATCTGGAGCGCACCGGCCAGGTGCTCGTGAACGAGATCAACACCATCCCGGGTCTCACGCCGACGTCGATGTTCCCGCCCGCCTGGGCCGCCGAGGGGGTCGACTTCCGCTCATTGATCGACCGGGTGCTGCAGCTCGCCGTCGAGGCCGCGCACGCCGAGGCCCGCTACGCGCCGTGAGGCCGGGGAGATCTACAGGTGCACGACGGGGCAGGTCAGGGTCCGGTCGATGCCGTCGACGGCCTGGATGCGGGCGACAACGAGCCGCCCGAGCTCGTCGACGTCGTTCGCCTCGGCACGGACGATGACGTCGTAAGGCCCGGTGACGTCCTCCGCGGCCTTCACACCGTCGATCTCGGCGACGGCAGTGGCGACCTGTGCCGCCTTGCCGACCTCGGTGAGAATCAAGATGTAGGCCGAGACCATGAGCTGCCCTTCGCTACCCGGATGGTTGCTCTCAGGCCGGCATCCTAGAGCCTCAGACGATCGATTCGGACCGCTGCACTCGTGGTCCAGGACTGCAGGGTGGGCCGTCCGTGCCGCCAGCGCAGTGGATCGGCCAGGGATCGCGAGTGATCGGAAGCCTCAGCCGCTGAGGGATCCCCTGGGCGGCGCGATGTGACCCCAGTTCGGTTCGCGAGCCGTCCACCCCGACGTCGAGCGGCTGACTTCCAGACCACAATGGGCTGTCTAGCCTAGAGGCACGGCCTCGCGGAGATGGAGGAGACATGGACGTGTTCGAAGACCGGCGCGACGCGGGCCGTCACCTGGCCGAGACGCTGTCCGGCGACGCCGCCATCCGCGACGCCGGCCGGGTCGTCGTCCTCGGCATCCCCCGGGGCGGCGTGCCGGTCGGGGCGGAGGTGGCGCGCGCCCTGGGCGCCGCCTTCGACGTGGTCGTCGTCCGCAAGCTGCGGACCCCGCACAACTCCGAGCTGGGATTCGGGGCGGTCGGTCCGGACGGCCACGTCGAGATCGACCAGTCGCTGGTGGACCGGCTGGGGCTCACCGCAGAGCAGATTGAGGCCGAGATTTCCGACCGCCGCGCCGCGGTCGAGCGGCGCCTGGAGACCTACCGCAGCGTCGCGCCGCAGGTCGAGCTCGCGGACGCGGTCGTGGTCGTGGTCGACGACGGCATCGCGACGGGCGGAACCGCCCGCCAGGCCTGTGCCCTGGCCCGCCGGAGCGGGGCGGCCCACGTGCTGCTCGCCGCCCCCGTGGCGCCGCAGCACGCGGCTGAGGACCTCGCCGACGCGGCCGACCGGATCGTCGTGCTGAGCCAGCCGGCCGAGTTCCTGGCCGTCGGCCAGGCTTACAGGGACTTCGCGCAGCTCGACGACGAGACCACGCTGGACGTGCTGCGCGCCGCCGTGAAGGGCTGATTCGGGGGCGGCGCGCGGACCGTCAGCGCGGCTCGACCGCGAAGTAGAGCCTCACCTGCGTGTGGTACTCCAGAACGCCGGTCCCGTCGACCGTCGCGCTCGTGCCGAGGATGTCCAGTCGTTCGATGTTGCGCAGGGTCTTGCCCGCCTCGCGCAGCGCCTCGTGGGCGGCGTGCATCCAGCTCTCGGCGGACACGCCCTCCAGCTCGATGGTGTTGAGCACCGGCACCGCAGCTCCTTCCTCGTTGGTCCGGCCCGACCGTGGGAGGTCGTCCGGGTGGGATACTGCCTCGCCGTGGGCGAGTTCGATCTCATCCGACGGCTGGCGCCGTACCTCGACGTCGCCGGTGGGCAGCTGCTGGTCGGCCACGGCGACGACGCCGCGGTGCTTCAGGTCGGGGATCGCGGGCTGTGCGTCGCGGTCGACGTGCTGGTCGAGGGGGTCCATTTCCGCCGCGACCTGTCGGGGTGGGGCGACGTCGGGTGGAAGGCGGTCGCGGTCAACGTCAGCGACATCGCGGCGATGGGAGCGGCTCCGACGGCCGTCGTCGTCGGGCTCAGCCTGCCCCCTGATGTCGGGGACGTCGAGGTCGAGGCGGTCTACGCCGGCATGCGGGAGGCGTGCGACCGCTGGGGCGCGCTGCTGGTCGGCGGCGACACCGTCGCCGCCCCCGTGCTGTCGCTCGCGGTCACCGTCCTCGGCGACGTCGCTCCGACCGCGGCGGTGCCGCGCTCGGGAGCGCGTCCCGGTGATCGCGTCGTGGTCGCCGGGGCGCTGGGCGCCGCCGCGGCCGCGCTGGTCCAGGTCGAGGCCGGCGCGGTCCCCGACGACCGGCTGCTCGCCGCGCACCGCCGGCCGCGCGCGCTGCCGGCGGCAGGTCGGGCGCTCGCGGCGCACGGGGCGCGGGCGATGATCGACGTCTCCGACGGGCTCGGCGCGGACCTCGGCCATCTCTGCGAGGCCTCCGGCGTCGCGGTGCGGCTGCGCGCCGACGCCCTCCCCGTCGCGGACGGCGTGGCCGGCGCCGCCGGAGACCGGCTGTGGGCCGTCGTGTGCGGCGGCGGCGAGGACTTCGCCCTGGCGGCGGCGGTGCCCGCCGGCGCCGCCGACGCGGCGGCCGCTGCGGCCGCCGACGCCGACGGCGTGCCGGCGGCGGTCGTCGGCGAGGTCGTCCGGCGCGGCGCCGGCGCGGCGGTCGTGCTCACCCTGCCGAACGGCGGCACCATGGACCTCGACGGCCTCGGCTACGACCACCGCCACGGGACAGGGGACCACCGATGACGCTGCCGACCGCTCTGACGATCGCCGGATCCGACTCCGGCGGCGGCGCCGGGATCCAGGCCGACCTGAAGACGTTCCAGGAGCTCGACGTGTTCGGGATGAGCGTGATCGTCGCGCTCACCGCGCAGAACACGATCGGCGTCCACGGCGTGCACGAAGTGCCGCCGGAGTTCGTGTCCGCGCAGCTGGACGCGGTGGCCTCCGACCTCGGTGTGGACGCGGCGAAGACCGGGATGCTCGCCAACGCCGACATCATCGAGGCCGTCGCCGAGGGCGTCGAGAGCCACCGCATCGACCGGCTGGTCGTCGACCCGGTGAGCGCGTCCAAGCACGGCGACCCGCTGCTGCGCCCGGACGCCGTCGCCGCGCTCCGCGACCGGCTGCTGCCGCTGGCCGAGATCGTCACGCCGAATCTCGCAGAGGTGAGGGTCCTGACGGGCGTGGAGGTCCACGACGTCGCCGACCTGCCCGCGGCCGCCCGGGCGGTCAAGGCCCTCGGGCCCCGGTGGGTACTCGTCAAGGGCGGCCACCTGCCGGCCAACGCCGACGCGGTGGACCTGCTGTACGACGGCGATGAGGAGCTGGAGATCCGCGGCGTGCGCCTCGGCACCGCCGACACGCACGGCACCGGGTGCACGCTCGCCGCCGCGATCGCCGCCCACCGCGCCCGCGGCCTCGACGTCGTCCCGGCCGTCCACGCCGCCAAGGAGTTTGTGACCGGCGCCATCCGCGGCGGCCTGCGCCTCGGCAAGGGCATCGGGCCCGTCGACCACGGCTGGCGCCGGCGGGCCTGACGCCGGCGTTCCACGAGAGCGCCCAACCGTTCGTTGAGATGGGCAGTGGGTAGTGCTGCGCCCGCCGGCGCTGAACGGTTGCGGGTTGCGTGGTCCCCCGGATGGTCCTGGTCGGCTGGTGCCGTATTGCCCACCCGAGGGGGGTGCGGGTCAGCCTCGCAGGTTCCGGGATTCCTCGAAGGGGCAGCGCGACTCGATGAGCTTGCGTCGGATGGCGGTGTTCACCGTGCGTCTCCGTGCGGCGAGGCCTTCCTTGGGCGCCCGCTGCGCTGTTGCGCGAAGCGCGGGCCTGGGCCGTACGTGACTCCGCGGCACTGGTCGACCACGACGTCGGAGCAGCGGTCCCAGAACACGCTGGCCGACACCCGCTGGGAGGCGTACATGCGCACGCTGGCGGAGGTGTAGCGGTCGGCGGACACCGGCCGCAGCGGGCCGTCGCGGCCGGTGCGGAAGGCGCCCTCGAACCCGGTCCACACCAGCGACACGTGCCCGGGTTCGGACGCCTCCAACTGCAGCCGTCCGTCGGCGAGCCGGGCGCCGTCGAGGTGTTGGACCGGGCCGTTGTCGAGCTGGATGTCCTCCCGGTTGTCGTAGTCCCACGGGTCGGCGAACGCCTCGGAGGCGAATTCCGCGGCGCCGGCGACCACTCCCGGCGCGGGGAACGTCGGAACCGCGGCGGCGGTCGCGGCCGTGGGCGCCGGCAGCACCGCCAGCCCGGCGATGGCCGCGAGCAGGACGGCTCGGCGGGACGGACCTGCCCTCATACTCGCGCCTGCTCACCGTTCGCGGCGCCAAACCGGCCGCCACGTGGGGCGGCAGTGTAGACGGGTCCGGCCCGGCGCCGGCGGTTCGGTTGGCGCGCCGGTCCGCCCCATCCGGTGCGACGTTGACGCGGCATACCGCGCCCGCGTAGCAACCGACGGGGTCGTCAGACCGTGCGCTGCGGGGGGCGCTGCACCTTGCCGGCCTTCATGCAGGAGGTGCAGACCGTCGCCCGCCGGACGCCGCCGTTGTCCCAGACGCGGATCCGCTGGACGTTCGGATTCCAGCGGCGCTTGCTCCGCTTGTGGGAGAAGCTCACCTGGAAGCTGAAGTGCGGACGCTTGTCGCAGATCTCGCAGATGGCGGCCATCGGGAAGGTCCTTGATCTTTAGGAGTACAGGATCGGGAGAGCGGGCCGGCGGGCAGCGGAAGGCGTCGCACCCAGGACGGCAATCGAGGGCGATCCTAGCCGAGCTGACAAGGGGCCGCCAAGGGCCGTCCCGGCGGCCACCCCTCCTACACTACGCGGGCAATGGACGCCTCGGACTGGCTCGACGCCGACGTCGCCGGCCTGGAGGGCGTCAGCCGCCGCACCGCCACGGCCCTGCGCACGGCCTTCGAGATCCGCACCGTCCGCGACCTGCTCGAGCACTTCCCGCACCAGGACAAGTACCGGGACGTCGGGGCGCGCGTCCGGCTGGCCGACGCGCGCGTCGGGGAGCAGGTCACGATCGTCGGGACGATCGCCCGGTGGGCCACACTGCGGCCGCGCGGGCGGCGGATGACGATCGCGAAGGCGATGATCGCCGAGGACGGGGGCGGAAGGGTCGAGGCGCCGTTCTTCAACCAGGACTGGCGCGCCCGCCAGCAGCCGCCCGGCACGCGGGTCGCGGTCAGCGGCGTCCTCGAGCGCTTCCGGTCGGCGTTGCAGCTGAAGAACGCCAGGCTCGTCGTGCTCGA